>Ga0075163_10000806_pt1 | contig 41728 bp, 26 predicted proteins | sample JI1023141ADNA_FD_71478 | JGI IMG/M metagenome (GOLD analysis project Ga0075163, IMG submission 71478) | Wastewater effluent complex algal communities from Wisconsin, to seasonally profile nutrient transformation and Carbon sequestration -... | ecosystem: Engineered > WWTP > Effluent > Algae...
CTGCCGCCATAAAGAGGATCGAGCAGGTCTGCGGCCGAGCGGCCAGCGGCCACGCGCTCGGCGACCGAGTCGGCGTGTCGCTCCCAGACATCGCCCGCCTGCCCGACCCCAGAGGGCACATCGATGCCGCTGCGCTGCTGCACGATGTGAGCCGCTTCGTGCGCCGCTGTGCGCAGGCTCGGCGGCTCGGCGAATGCCACGTGCTCGCCCTGGGCAAAGGCCTGCGCGCCCATGAGCTGCGCGCCGAGGGCTGCGGTATCGTCGGTGTGAGCGCGCACGTTCGAGACATCGTGATTCCCAAATGCGCGCTGGATGGTCGAGATGAACGGCAGGCGCCGCGAAGCGCCATCCAGCCCAATCGCAGCCGCCCGGTGGACCAGCGAAGGCGTCTCCACCGCATGCTCACCCCCGAGCAGCTGCACCGGCGGCAGGGTCGACTCGCCACCTCCCGCAGGAGGCAGGAGGCTGATCCCGGCCAGCGAAAAGCGCGGAGTCAGCGCCGAATCGACCTCGCTTTGGGGCTCTGCCGCTTGCGGATCGGCTGGCTGCTTTGCAGACGGAGCATGGGTCTTGGCCGGGCTATTGACTTGGATCCTCATGATGACTGACCTTTCATCTGCGCTCGGATCACCTGCCCACATTCCGGGGCAACAAACGCACTCCTGCTCGCAAGCGGACGCAGCTCACACCTCCATCAGCATCAGCGTGCGGGTGTCGCTGTACCAGCTGATGGTGAGCGCTCCATTTCCAGTTCCATAACAGCACTGCGCCGAGATCGTGTGCGAGCCCGCGCTGGGCGTAGACATCGCGAACATCTGGATGTCGCGCAGCTCGTACCCACCACTGAAGAACTCATGCGTGGTGTAGGCAATTACCGTGCTGTCGAGCAGCAGGCGGAACTGCCAGCGCGTGGAGCCGGCATTGCATTGACAGCCTCCCGCGCTGAACAGAAACAGGATCGGCACATCGCCCGCGGCAGTGAACGTTGTGCTCATGGAATCGAGCGTCGTCCAGGTGGTTGTGCTGGTCGGGTAGGACCTGTTGCTGTTCGCAGTGACCACGGCGCGCGCATTGCCCGAGGCCTTGATGCGGCCGGTGACCGTCAGCGTGCTGGTCACCGTGGTTGCGCCAGTGACGGTCAAGGCGCTGTTGATCTTGGCGCCGCCCGTGTAGTCGCCGGCATAGTTGATGGTCAGCATGTCGCCGCCGTCATGCACCAGGGCGCGGCGCATGCCCGTCAGGTTGCTCCCCCGGCGCGACGTATTGTCGAGCATGAAGTCGGTGCCGTTCTGGGCGATGTTGCCGCTGACGCTCAAGCTCCCCAGCGTCGCACTGCTGCTGACCGTCAGCGTGCTCTTGAGGGTCGCGCTGCCGTTCACCGAAAGGGAGCCGGCGCTGAGCGCTCCGCTGACGGTGGCGCTGTCGACTGTTGCGCCGCCGTTGAGGGTTGCGCCGCCATTGAGGGTTGCGCCGCCGTTGAGGGTTGCGCCGCTGTTGATGGTTGCGCCGCCGCTCAGCGTGGCTGCGCCGCTGACGGTCACGTTCTGGTTGCCGTCCCACTGAAGCGCCGCCTTCTGGTAGGTCTCGAAGGTGACGCCGCCAGTGAGGGTTGCATTCTTGGCATACTGCGAGTAGTCGCGCGCCGTGGTGCCGCTGCCGTCAGCCATGCGCCAGTTTGCGACCAGACCCGACGCGTCGCTCCCAATGGGGACGGCGTTGTTCATGCTGTTGCTGATTTCCGTGTCCGAGAGCGGGCGGGTCCACAGCCGCACCATGGCCATGCGCCCCTTGAAGTTGCTATCGGAGCTCCAGTTGCTCTTGCCGATGTAGCTCTTGGCGCGAGTGATACGGGGCAGCGATGGCAGCACCACACCGGTGCCGACAACCGCGCCGTTCTTGTACAGCTTGACGTTTCCTTTGCTGTCCACAGTGGCGGCAATGTGAAGCCACACTCCCAGCTCCAGGACGCCGGCCATGTTGACCCACTGGGCGTTTGCGCCCTGACGCATGCCGAAAGACAGGCCGTTGTTGGTCGCGATGTTGCTCAGAATAATGTTGTCCGCGTTGGCCCCGCCGCCGATGTCCACGATGCGCGAGTAGTACTGGAAGGCGTCGTACTTCACCCACGCTTCAATGGTAAGCCCCTGCGAGAACTCATACGCGACCGAGCCCATGTCCATGTAGCCGCTGCCGTCGAAGACCGCGCAGCCGACCAGGCCGGCCCTGGGGGCCTGGACGCTGCCCAGGACGCCGCCGCCATAGCCGTAGAGCGCGGGTCCATCGACCGAGATGCCTGCGAAGGGCTTGCTCGATCCGTGGTAGCCGAGGCCATGGTTCGCGTTGCTGATCTGCCGCAGATGCAGGCTATTGTCGTTGAGACCCGCGCGTGCGCCGAGCGAGAGCTGGCCTCCGGTCGCAGTGCTGCGATTGCTGTCCCAGGACAGCGCGAGCTGCTGATAGCTCTCAAATGCCGCGCTTGCCGTCAGTGTGCCGTGCTGCGCAAACTTGGACTCATCATAGGCCGTGGTGCCGCTGCCATCGCCAAGCCGCCAGCTGCCCACCAGGCCCGGGGATTGGGAATTCATCTGCACAATGTTGGCCGCGCTGTCGGCGATCTCGGCTGCGGAAAGGGAGCGCGTCCACAGCTGCACATTGGCAATGCGGCCGCTGAAGGTTGCATTCTCTGCCCATGCGCTCTTGCCGATGTAGCACTTGGTGCGGCTGATGCCCGAGCGAGGAACCAGCACTGTGCCGCTGCCGACCTGGCTGCCGTTCTTGTAGGCCTTGGCGACGCCCTGACTGCTCACCGACACAGCGATATGGGTCCAGACGCCCAGCTCCAGGACCCCCGCAACGTTCAGCTCTTTTCCCGCAGAGCCCTGAAACACGTTCAAGCACAGGGTGCTGGTGGTGCCATTGTTGGCCAGCAGGATGTTGTCGGCGCCTGGGCCATTGCTCAGATCCACGACGCGCGAGTAGTTCAAAAATGCGTCGTACTTCACCCATGCCGCGATCGTAAAACCCTGCGAAAAGTCGTGAGCCAGCGTCGGCAGCGTGACATAGTCGCCGTTGCCGTTCAGCACCACGCTGCCCGCGACCCCGGACGCGACATCCGCGGCCGTGCCCAGCGCGCCGCCGCCTGCTCCGAACAGAGCCGGGCCGTCCAGGCTCTGTCCCGCAAAGGTCTTGCCAGCGCCGTGATATCCCAGGCCGTAGCGGCCATCGCTGCCACTGCGCAGCAGCAGCTTGTTGTCATTCAGGCTCGTGGGTCCGCCCAGCGAGAGCTGCCCGCCGATGCTGACGCCGTGCGCGTAGTCGCGCGACGCATTGATGCTCAGCGTGTCGTCGCTGCCTCGCACCAGGCCCGCGCCCAGCGGCGCAAAGATCTGGCGGCGGTCGGCCAGGTTGGTGATGCTGGTGCCGTCCCAGTCGAACTGCGCCAGATCCACATAGTGATGCGCGATGCCCTGCGGCTTGCACAGCGCGGGCTGGCCACCCTGCTGCACCCACTCGATGTCGCGCGTTGCGGCGCGCGCCGGAATCAGCCAGTAGTCGCCGCTGCGGCAGCTGTCGCCTTCAAACCAGACCTCGACCCCTTCCTCCAGCGCCATCCAGGAGGACTTGGTGATGGCGATGGGCCCCGAGGCCATGTCCCAGCGCCGCACCTTGGGATGGCTGGGAAAGTCGCTGCGCAGCAGCGTCCCGACCTTGGGCGGATTGATGGTCAGGATGTGGCCTTCCACATGGTCGACCTGAACCATCACTCCTTTTTGTCCCAGCAGCTCGCGCGTATCATCGGTAATCTCGATCCAATCCCCGATTCCGAAGTCCAGCGACTCATCTCGCGCCGGATAGCTGAGAATCAGATCGTTTCCGTGCTGATCCACCCAGGCCGCAGCGATCGAGCCGTTCTCGCGACTCCACTTGAAGGTCGCCGCCGTGGTTGCGGTGGGCGCATCGTGGATCTCGACGCGATACAGCTGATTGTCGAGCCGCCGGTAGCCGCTGCCCGGCGGCAGCATCGTGCCCGAGGCCATTCCCGAGAGCGCATTGGCCCGCGCCTTCATGAGCAGCCCGCTGGGCGGAAGCAGGCTTGCGAAGCTCAGCGGCGAGTCGGCAAGCGTGCCCGCGGGCAGCGGCAGCAGCTTCGCCTGCCACACGGTCTGAAGCCGCGTCGCGGTGTCGCTTCCCATGAGCGCTGGATCGGCGATTGTCGGATCTTCCAGGGCGGTCAGGTGTCGCGACCAGACATCCAGATAGACGAGGTAGCTGCCGGCAGCCAGTGTCGAAAGCGGCGGCGGTGCGGGCAGATCCGGCTGGCTCAGATAGGTTGCGCCCTGGCCGCTCGCGCTAGCGAACAGCTCGCAGAGCATCCCATCTACAAAATAGCGCCCCGGCGACAGCGCCAGATCGGGGCTGCCATTGCTGGAGATGGCGCTGACCGCGAAGCCGGCGCCAGCCCGCGGCGTGCCGCTCTGACCGATGCAGGCGGTGAGCGCCGCCTGCTGAAGGTACTCCTGAGTCCTCGCCTGTTCGTTCCAGTCAGCATCGGTTTGAACTCGCCCCTGCTGCATGCGCAGACTGTGATAACGCTTCTCAGGGCTGAAGCTTACGCGTGAGAAATCGCCCTTCATGTCGCTCTCCTAATTGATCAATGTGCCGCGCATCAGCTGACGTAGATGACGCGCAGGTTGAGTCCAAAACGCAGGTGATCGGTCAAGCTGCTGCTCAAGCAGGCGGCGCGCTGCGAGCAGTGCAGCTGGTGCATGGCGCCAAGCTCGCCCTCGTCGCTGCCGCCGCTGCGCAGCGCTGCGTCGCAGCGTGGGCTGAGCAGGCCGTAGCCCGAGGTGCCATAGCGCCGCGAGGTGAACCAGGGCCGGATGCGGGCCGCCGCCACCGTGGCATCCGCGCCGGCCGCCACTGCTTCGGCAATGGCCAGCTCGGGCTGGCAGCTCACCGGCAGCGGCACGCTGGAGCCCGGCGGCAGATAGGAATACGAGACGCCTCCAGACTCGCTGCTTGGGGCCGTGACCGCGCCCTCAAACAGCACATCGCAGGTCGCTGACAGCGAGTCCAGCGCGCTCTTTCCCAGCACCGTGACGCGCTGTAGCTGCCCGTGCTGGGCCTTGAGCGCCAGGGCATCGCTTGCCCCTCTTCCGGCGCCAGCGCAGTCGATGATGCTGTCGCTGATTGCGACCAGGCTGCCCGGCAGGATCAGCGGTCCGGTGATGCTCTTGCACATGCTGAGCTTGAGCACTCCATTTGAGGCCGCAGTCAGCGCCAGGCTGGCTGCGCCCGGATACTGCGGCGCCGCATCCAGCAGCCGACTGCCTCCGGGCACCAGCGTGCAGTGGCGAAGGCGCAAGGTCGCGTCGCTGCGTGCGGTCGCGGCGTCAGACGGCGCAGCGCGCTCGACGGCGATGCGGCCGCGCACCAGCAGCCCATCCAGGGTCAGGGTGGACGCATCTTCAAGCTGGATGAAGATCGGCGGCGCATTATCTGCGCCCTGCACGATGGCGCGGCAGAAGTTGCGGCTGCGCAGCTCCAGACTGACGCCAGCGGGAATGCGCAGAGCCTCCACGCTGCGCCGCGCTGTGGCGTCAAGCTCGATGACCAGCTGCCGATGGCCGAGCGCCACCTGGGCCGCGAGCTGCTCGCTCAGCGCGCTGCCGTCATCTGCGATGAGCCGCACACCTGCATCGGCACTGGAGCTCGCAAGCTCGGAGCCGCGGTCGTAGCCGCCGCCGCCCAGCTCGGCCGCCTGGGCTTCGTAGTAGCTCACCCACACCTTGGCGGGGATCGCGGCCGCAGCAAAGCTGATGCGCCCGCGCTCCGGATCCAGCGCCGCCGCGATGGGCAGCGGCACCAGCTCCTGATCACTCTTGCGGCGATAGATTTTTTGCGATGGCGGCGTCCAGAACGGCTCCAGATCCGCGATCAGGATCTGCGCGGGAGGAACCTCTTTTACAGCGCCGTCCGCATCGGCATAAAAGATGCGCAGCAGTGGCCGCGTCGCAAAGAACACTCCCTGAAAATCGGGCTCGCCATCGACCAGCGCCTGCCGGCGCGCCTCCAGATCTTCATACAGCGCTCGCCGGTTGATCTCGGCTGGCATCGGCACGCCGTGGGCATTGGCGGCGGCGCCGACATCGTCTCCCGGGCTCCACAGCGGCAGATCGTGACCCGCGGGACTCATGTGAAAGAAGCCCTGCGCCGAATCAATGACCTGGGCTTGTGCGCGCTCGATCAGGTAGGGCACGGCCCGCCACACAAAGAGCCCCAGCTGCGAGCGCTGGTAGCGACCGCTGGCGCGCACATCCACCAGATGAGCGGTGCGGTCAAACGCTGTGCCCAGCGCTGTGAGCTTCTGCGCATCGCGCAGCTCCGCCATGGCCACTGACTCGGGACGCGGCACCTTGAGGTGCTGCGCAGTGGCGACCAGACGCGCAAACTCCACCGCGCGCGCGGGCCAGAAAGTCGCATCGTAGGCCAGCGACTCCAGGCTCTGAAGGGTGCCCTTGCGCCGCCGGTACGCAAGGCTGTTGGCGATGAACGCGCGCTGGCTGACGCCGTGAAACGGCGCAATGCCCAGAAGGTCGCCCAGATAGGGCACGACCCACTCGTCGCAGGTCTCGATGAACCAGTTCTGGTAGAGGTGCGCGACATCATCCTCGACCAGGTTGAGCTCCGACTCCATCACCCCCAGCAGGGCGCGCAGCGGCTCTGAGCCCGCGTCGCCAGAGTCGCGCACGCGGTAGAGCGCAGGCAGCAGGTTGTAGAGGCGCTCCTGGAGCTTGACAAGACCAGCGAGGGATTCAAATCGGGTCATAGCGAGACATCCTCCAGCGCCTGCTCAGCGACGGTCGTGAGGTCGTCATCAGCGAGGCTGATCACCAGGAGCTCGGCACCCAGCGGCGGGGCCAGATCAAAGCGCGCGCCCTCCGCAACCAGCAGCGGGCTGTAGCTCGCGGTGCTGCCAAAATAGAGTGAGCTGAGCAGGGCAGCGCGCACGCCCGGCACCTGCTGCATCGTGTGGATGATCTCGGACGAGCGCACCGGCTGCATGAGCGCGCGGCTGTCAAAGCCGAAGGCGCTGCTCAGCGCTGCGCGCACCGCCTCCAGAACTTCGCTGGGCGTGTAGGCCGGATCGACCACGATCTGCGCTTCGATCTGGAAGCTCTTTTCGCGGTGGTCGCTGACAAAGACCTGCTGGGTCGGGCTGCCCAGGGCGCGCAGCAGCTGATACAGCGACTGCGCGATCGGGGAGCTCGGCGGCATCGCCTCGCCACCTTCCGCAGCGACGGTCAGATGCACGGTCTGGGCGCCGCCGATCCACGCGGGCTGCGCCAGGACCTTGGCAATGCCCGCCGCGTTCTGGGCCAGCACCTGATAGTCAGACAGCGACACCGCCCGGCCGGCGGTCAGCGTATCCTGCGGCGCCAGCGCCTGCGCTTCGTCCAGCTTCTGGCTGTCTGCGCCGCCGCTGGCAGCGATGGGATTGACGGCAGAGCGCACGCCCAGCGGCGTATCCAGCAGCAGGCGAAGGGCGCCAGCCGCGACCTGACCCGCGCTGCCGCCGCCGCAGCGGTAGGTGGCGACGATGTTGTTTTCTCCGGTGGGCAGGCGGGCGCCATACTGACCGTTGCCAAAGCTGACCACGGTGTTGCCATCGCCATCCAGGCTGACCTTGTAGCAGGTGCTGTGGCCGTCTTCATCCAGCAGCGAGAAGACCTCGCGCCACTTGATGCCATTTACGCGCACCTCCAGCGTGGTCTTGCCGCCAAGGCCGCCGAGCCCAGAGCTGGTCGGCAGGTAGGTAAGCGGCGCTCGCTTGAGCGTGAAGCGCTGGTTGCTCTGCGCCGAGTCGCCGCTGCCCAGGATCTCGTCTTGGATGGTCTCGCCATGCGTTGCGTAGACAACGTTGGCGTTCAGGGTCACGCTGCTTTTCAGATAGGCATAGGCAGTGGGCTCAGCAAAGTAGAGCTTGGTGAATCCGCCCTCGTGCACCACCCGCGAGATGGTGACCAGCACGCTGTCGACGACGCCTGAAAAATCGGCGCGCTCGCCGGTCAGGATCACTCTGCGATCGGTCCCCAGTCCCAGCACCATGCGATCCAGAGTGATCTGATCGCGCACCGTTTCGCTGGCGTCCAGCGGCCGGGTCGAGGTCACGGTGAGCTGCTCGCTGTCCACATAGACCACGGCGTTGCGCGTGAGGTAGCTATATGCACCGGGCGGCTCGGCTCCGGGCGCTTCGACATCCAGATCCAGGGCCGTGGTGCGAATCGTGGTTCCGTACCCCTGAAACGTTGCGGTCATGGCGCTCTTGACCGTGAACACCGCGCTGTGGGTGAGGCCAGCGACCAGGACGTAGCTGCCCTCGACGATCTCGGCGACCTGGCGATCCAGCACGATATCGGCCGACGGGTCGCGGTCGATGTTGCGCCGCCCCCAGGAGTCCTGCCAGATCGTGCGGCTGTTGTTGCCGTTGGCGTCATCCCAGCTGCTGCTGGCCGCGGAGTACAGATCCGTGCCGCGATAATAGGTGCTGTCGGGCTTGGCCAGGCTGCTCCAGGCCGGCGCCGTGTTGCCGAAGCAGGCGACGCGCTGCTTGAACGAGATCACCGGGTCCAGGCTCACGGCATCGGCAGAGTTGATCGCGGCGACCTGACGCAGGACCTCTTTGGTCGACCAGCCCTGATCGCGCAGAAACGTTGTGAGCGACTCATCTTCCCAGCGCCAGCCGAGCACGTACAGACGCACGTTTTCAGCGCTCAGCTTCAGCGGGCCGCGGATGCTGGTGGGACGCGCATCCAGCACCACCTGCGCCCGCAGATAGACCGGCGTCTTGAGGGTCACCTTGGTGCGATCCTGCGTCGACTGATAATCGGCGCTGACCACCTGTGTGGTCATGGGGCCGATGTGCAGCGGATCGCCCTTGCGCAGCTTGCTGACGTTGCCCGAAAAGTACAACGTGGTTGTGGGAATGCCCGGCGGCTCCTGCTGCGGCTGCAACATCGGGACCTTGTTCGGACCCAGCGCGCCGCCCAGCTTGACAAACTTTGGCGCGGCTCCGGGCGGCGGTCCACCGAGGAGCTGCCAGTCGCAGAGTCGTGGCAGCAGCTGGTTCCACTCTGCGCGCGTCTCGGTGGCCTTGGCGGTCTCGAAGACCTGCGGCGGCTGATCGCTCTGGGCAGGCACGCTCTGCACCCGGGTGCCGGCCGGAATCGTGACCACGCCCGGAAAGATGTCCGCATCTTCCAGCGTGAAGGTCAGATACACGCCCGCGGACAGGCCGGGACGCAGCTCGTAGCCGATGGAGCGCGACAGCTCCATGGCCGAGCGGCGCTCGGTGGCTGTGCGCAGAAAGCCCTCGTTGGCGATGCGCTCCTGATAGAAGCTCAGCACATCCAGCGTGGTGGCCCAGGCGTCCATGAGGCCCAGCGCCGGATCATCATCGTGCTCGCTGGTGAGCGCCGCCAGCGGACGCTTGCCCTGATTGGGTCCCGATGGGATGGCAAAGCGCGAGCGCAGCGCCCGCATGCGCTCGCTGCTTTGAGCGCGTGTGGTGATGCGATAGGACAGCGCAGTCTGACCGGGGCGGTTGGTGATTGTGGGATCCTCGCTGCTCATTTTCCACCTCCGATGGTCAGCTCAAACCTGCCCAGCCAGGGCTGCGCGGCCAGGTTGCGCAGGATTGCCATCTCCAGCGGCGCCATGGTGATCACCCCGGCGCGCCGGCAGTCCTTGCCGCCGTAGCGCTGAAAGCGCGTCACCTCGGCCCAGGCCACGCCATCGACGCGCATGGCCGCGCTGACCAGCTGGCTCAGATAGATGGGTCGGCCCAGGCGGAGCTCGACGGGCGACAGCATCCCCGGCTTTGTGGACAGGAGTGTCCGGTTTTGCGGCGGCGTCAGGCCGAGCGCTTCATAGAGCATGCTCTTGACCGTGGTGCGAACATGGCCCGGCGCCACCTGCACGGTCAGAGCAATGTCCACCGCGACCTCGCGCGGCGAAGAGATGAACAGCTCTTGACCTGCCATGCGGTAGCGCCCAATAAAATCGAGCAGACGCGCCTGAAACGCCTGATCGCAGGGCAGGCCGCCGCGCCGCTGAACGGTCAGGCTGATGGCGTATCCCGCGCCCACCCAGCGCAGCCCACCTTGCGCATCCTGCACCTCGGGATGGCGCAGCGCGACTGCCACATAGTCGGCCACAGAGACGGCGCGCTCCTGGGTGCGAAAGGAGTGCGGCGCATGCAGGCGCACCTGCTCGATGGGCTCGGGCTCCGTGCCGCCCGCGGCCATCAGCGGATTGCGCAGTCCGAGGATGGGCGGCGCGAGCTGTGCGCTTGGCCAGCCCGCGGGCCAGACCAGATGATACAGGGCCTCGGCTCCCACATTTCCGACCCGGCCGTTGCCAATGCGATAGCGCGCATAGAGCTGCGCCTCCGGATTGCGACCGTAGGTACCATCGCCAAAGCGAAGGTGCGTCTGCCCGCGCTCATCTATCTCGACCGCGAAGTCGGACGAAGGACGGCGGCTGCGCAAGAGGTCGCGACGCGCTGTCCAGCTCATGCCGTGGGCATCGCGCAGGCTCACCGCGGGGCGCGCATCCTCCAGCGCAAACGCGCCGATCGCGCTGGCCGGTCCGGTGGGGTTGTAGACATGAAACAGACCATTCAGGAATACGCCGCCGCGCTGCGTCAGGGGTCCATACTTGAGCGTCGCTTCGCTCAGAGCCCCAACGGTGCGCAGGGTGAGCGCCTCTTCGCCGGGCAGGCTGTAGCCGTGATCGGCCAGCACGATGTTGCCGGTCGCCACCGTGGTCGCCGCCGCCAGCGCGAAGGGCACAGCGTCTTCGGCGGCAAACGAGATCGTCGCAGACAGCGCGCCGCTCCTGGTATCGGTGGTGCGCGAGATCTGCGTGATCCGCACCGGGTGCCGATGCAGCGGATCGGCATCAGCGGCCAGCCCGCTCGCGGCGCCGGCGATCTCCTCAAAGATCAAGAGATCTCCCACTTTGAGCGCACAGGCTGCGGTGACGCGCAGGGTCGCGCTGGTTGCGCCGGCTGCAAGATCGCCCTGCAGCGGCAGGCTATTGTGCGCCGGATTCAGGACCAGCTCATGCAGCGTCTCGAAGACCTGGGCGCCGGCATCGCGCACCTCATCGATCTGCGCGGCAGTCAGCGCCATCGCGGTGTTGGCAACGCGCGTGAGCAGCTGACTGCCGGCCAGCAGCACCAGACCCGCAGGTGCAGAGTCCGCGACCGTCACAGCGACGAAAGTGCGGGCGTTGCAGCCCTCGTGCATGGGATAGTCGAGCAGCCGCGCATGCCGGCGCATCGAGATGCGATGATGCGCAGTGGTCAGATACGCCTCGGTGGCCACTGCGTCCTGGTAGTAGCTCAGCTGATCCGCGGCATAGGCCAGAAGCTCCACGACCATCACCCCGACATCAGCGGCGTTGCGCTCGCTCCAGTCGGGGACCAGGCTGGCCAGGCGATCCAGCATCAGCTGCCGGAAGCTGGCATAGTCCTTGGCCAGGTAGTCGATGCCAAGCGCAGCCGCTGGTCTGGGGATTCCGTTCGACGAGGAGCTGTCCATTATCTGATCCTCACCTCAGGTTCCACTGAGCCCAGTGAAACTCATAGACACGGCGCTGGTCATGCTGCTGCTTGACTGCCCGCTCTGATTTGAAAACTCCGCGATCACTTCCTGCTGGGTGCGCGAGATGACGTACTGAATGGTCACGGTCACCGTCGAGTCCTGCGTCTCGATGGCCACCGCCTGCACCCGGATGAGGTCGCCCAGCCACTGCTGCAGCGCCGACTGCACCGTCACCTGCGCCGCCGCAGCCAGCGCACCTCCGGCCGGGGCAAAGACCAGCGCCAGGAGGTTACAGCCGAAGGTCGGACGGTTTACGCGCTCGCCCGGAACCGTAAACAGGATCTGTTCGATCATGTCGCGGATGTGGGTCTCGCTGCTAGCGTCTGCGGTGCGACCGCGGCCGTCGATCTGAAATGGAAGTTTGATCTGCATCACGTCCCCCATACCTTTGGCTGTGGCGCGCCCACGATCGGCGGCGCCGGTGGCGCACTGCCCACGCACATGCCCTGTGCCCCGGGATAGATCAGCGCAGGCGCGCCGCGAACAAACACCTTGAGCGCGGCAACCGTCCACTGCACGGTCGTGCAAGGCGTCGGCGCTCCAGACACGTTGTAGGGGCAGCCGACGATGGGATAGAGGTCGGCCGTGGTCATGACCGGCATGCCGCTGGCCAGCACCTGGGTCACGCCTTTGGGCACGGGCTGCGCCGATACCGGAACCCCGTGCGGACACATCATGATGGTGCTCTGCGTAACGATGCAGCCGCTCATCCGATCACCTTGAAGGACTCGCCGTTGATCGACACCTGCGCGCCCTGCATGACCACGCTGGAGCCGGCCGGCGGCGGCAGCCCGGTGGTCAGCTCCACCGTCGTGGGCGTCATGCTGAGCTTGGGACCGGTGGGCGACACCTGCATGGTGATTCCGGAAGCTGCGATGGACAGCGAGGCCCCGGTCGAGGTCTTCATGCTGATTCCGGCCGGCGTGATCGCGATCTCGTTTCCATTCACCGTTTTCAGCTTCATGCTCATGGTGCTGTCATCGATGGAGATCAGGCTCTTGCCCACGGTCTTGAGCACGAAGTTGGTCGGCAGCGGCTTGAACGCCTCGGTGGGCACCTGGGCTGGCAGCTCCCAGAAGCAGCCGCTCCAGATGGGCTTGTTGGGATTTCCCTGCTCAAACTCGATCCACACCGATGCGCCGATAGCGGGCACCATGCACATGCCGGCAGAGGGTCCAGCGACGGGCGCGCACGGCATTGCCCAGCCGCTCGGCAGATCTCCGTACACATCGGGGACCTTCACGGTGATGCGCCCGCAGTAGGTTGGATCAAAGTTGTTTACGACCACGCCGCGATACTTTCCAAAGCGGGGCTCATAGGAACTCATGGCTTCACCCACGGCAGAAGCGCGAAGTGTCCTTCACGCCGGATGGAAAATTTTTGTGTGTAGCTGCCCTTCGCGATGACGTGCGTCACCTTGGTGACGTACCAGTAGCCGTCGTAGCTCAGGCCCGCGCCGCGCACGCCGACCAGCTTGCCCGGCTCCAGGATCTTTCCGTAGCGCAGGGTGTCGACCTCGCCCTCGCCGGTCACGCAGTCGGCGCCCTCGATGCCTTCAACCTGCGCATCGAGCAGCGCCTTCACATAGCTCTTGCTGGTGAGCCCCTTGAGCTTGACCGTGCGCAGCTTCTTGGCCTGCTTCCACACAAGCGGCAGCCGCGGCGAGACCAGCGATATCACGGGCAGTGTGACGCCGGTGCCCTCGATGAACGCGGTGCCTTCAGCGCTGCGCGGCGACTCGGCATCGTACGTGAAGTTCAGCGCCACGATGTTGTCCGCAGAGCCAAGATCCATGGTCAGCGCGCTCTGCGGCGCCGAGATCCGCGTCTCTGGACCCCAGTACGCCTCGCTGCCGACCAGCTTGGACGGCCGTATATAGAAGACGAAGTTGTTCTCTCGGGCCAGGCGCTGGATGAAGCGCAGGTCGGTCTCGCCCTGCTGCCACGGCGTCTCTTTGAGGGGGTTAGGAACCGCGGTCGTCACCATCACCCCGGGACACAGCGGATCCAGTCCGTACAGCGCATACGGCGCCAGCAGCCGCTTGACAATCATCCAGTCGGGCATGGCGTCATAGCGCATGTTGCGCTCTTTGCGATCCAGCACCGCATCCAGGTTCACCCCGGTGACCGTGACCTTGCTCTCGCCGGGCGTCGAGCTTACCGAGACCTGATGATGCGTGACCACGCCGCTGATGAGCTGCTGCGGCCACGCCCCGATCTGCACGCTCAGCACCACCCGCGTATCCGCAGACAGGTGTCCCGAAAACAGCATGTCGAAGTCGAACAGCATCGTCTTGTGCATGCTGAACGTCAGCGTGAAGCCGCTGCCGCCCTCCAGCGCGTCGACGATCTCGACGCTGGTCAGCGCATCCAGAAGAAACTTGGGTGCGGGTTTGGGAATCATGGATCCCATCCACAGCACCAGCCGGATGCCCAGCGACCACGCCGTCATCCGGTTTAATGACAACAGAGTCGAGCTCATCGCCTACCGATTCGGCGTCGCGATGGTTACGCGGCGTCCAGGTTCTTGCGTCAGCTCCTCGGGATGCATCGCCTGATTGGCATCGCAGATGCGCCAGGACTGTGTTCCCTCGCCCAGGTATCCCGCTGCGATGCGGTCCAGTCGATCTCCCTCTTGCACCGTGTGCTCGACAAGCGTCGTGAAGTCCTCGGCTGGAGGCACGAAGCGGCGGCGCTTGTAGACCACGGTGCGAGGGCTGCCGCTCTCGGGATCGGCCACGGTCAGGGTCGCGTCCTCAACGTCGTTATAGCGGCTGTTGGGATCAAACATCGCTGTCACCCTCCTCCCTTTTTGATTGCGGATAGCGCGCTCTTGGTGGCGAGCTTGCTGGATAGACTTTCCTTCTGGATGTGGTTGGCCATGGACAGCCCGCCCCCGACGCTCGCCATGCCCAGATCCTGATAGGTCAGGACCTGCACGCTCAGCTTGACGCTGGCGCGGATGGGATTCAGCGATGGATCGAACTGCTCTTCGGTGACCTGAAAGCTGATGATGCGGATCGGCACCACGCGGTTGGTCCCCCACACCAGCAGAGTCAGCGATGGCGCCGGAGGAACCACCTCGATGACCCCAACCAGGGCCAGCGCTTCGTTCGCGATCATGCGGTAGGAGAGCGGATAGAGCAGCGTCTCCAGCGCCGCCAGCTTCGGGTAGATGCCCAGCGTGCTCGCGCTCTGCTTGTCCTCCTCCAGCTCATCGCTGGCATCCAGGAAGATGTCGAGCGCGATGGTCTCTGCGGGCGGACCCTTTAGACGCAGCAGATCGCTGCCGCCGCTGACGCCGCCCACCGCTGTGGTGCTGGCGGTCAGTGTGCGCGTGAGCTTCTCGGGATTGTACTGAAAGACGATCGCCTTCAAGCCCGAGACGATTGCGCCTTTGAGCAGGCGCGGACTGCCGGGGAAGCTGCTCATCTGGACTCCTTGTTCGCTTTGACCCCTGGCGCACCTTCTTGCGCACCGCTCATGCGGTCGCCAATACGCTCATAGATTGCATGCGCGATCTGCGCCTCGACCGATGGCGCCGCTGTCGACGGGGTCGACTCTGCCGGGCCGCCCTCAAGCAGCCGCGCAAGCTCCTGTTGCAGCGCCGGTCCCAGCTGCTCGGGAGTCTGCATCTGCGCTCCATCCACGACCAGCTTGGAGATGCGCACCTCGATCTGAGCAGCCCTCATGTCCAGCCTCCGGTCTCGGCATCGCTCAGCGGCTTTTCCAGCTTGGCGCACTCCAGTCGCGCGGCATGCAGCAGGTGCGCCATGCTCACCGGCTGCCCATGCTCTGCGGCCAGGAAGGCGGCGCTCAAGGCGATGTTGCGGATGTTGCCACCGGCCACCTGTAGCTTGGCCAGCTTGTCCCACTGCAGGCCCTGCGTCGGAGCGCTCTTGGGAAAAGCGCGGCGCCAGAGCTCTGCCCGCTGCGCGGGATCGGGAAAGGGAAACTGCACGATGAAGCGGATGCGCCGCAGAAACGCGCTGTCCAGCGCGCCCTTCATGTTGCTGGTCAGGATCGAGAGCCCCGAGTAGGCCTCCATGCGCTGAAGCAGGTAGCTCACCTCGATGTTGGCGTGGCGATCGTGGCTGTCCTTGACCTCGCTGCGCTTGCCGAACAGGGCGTCGGCCTCATCGAACAGCAGCACTGCGCCGCCGCGCTCTGCGGCATCGAAGACGCGGCGCAGGTTCTTCTCGGTCTCGCCGATGTACTTGCTGACCACCTGCGAAAGATCGATGCGATACAGATCCAGCCGCAGCTCATGCGCCAGCACCTCGGCGGCCAGCGTCTTGCCCGTGCCGCTGCTGCCCACAAACAGCGCGCTCAGCCCCAGCCCGCGCTGCGTCTTCTGGCTGAAGCCCCACTTGTGGTACACCTGAAAGCGGTGGCGAGCTTGCGACGCCAGGGCGCGCAGGATCTGCCCCTGCGCATCCGGCAGCACCAGCTCATCCCAGCCGCTCTGCGGCTCGATCCGCTGCGCCAGATCCGACAGCCTGGGCCGCGCCTGCTGGCGGCAGGCATCCCAGAGCTGCGTTGGAAACTGCGCCGGCGTGGCCGAGGCGAGCCGCGCCAGATCGCAGGCCGCCGCCATGGCCTGAGCACCCAGCTGAAAGTGAGCAGCGAGCACCTCGATCGCGCCTGGGCTCTTGGGCGCCAGCGGTCCCAGCGCCGTGCGCCAGAGCTCCTGCCGCTCCACCAGGGTGGGCTGCGGCAGATCGATCTGAAATGACTCGCGACCGGCGATGCGCACCGGCTCTGCACTGCTCACAAACAGCGGCCCCTCCAGGCGCCGCAACAGCGCCGCTGCGGCCTTCACCGACTCGCTCGGATCGTCATCGCTGTAGCAGACCAGCAGCGCCAGATCGTGCAAGAGCGCGCTGCGATTCCACAGCGCAGTCCAGCTCTTGCGCTCTTCTGGGTTGGCCGAGATATCCACGACGCGCAGGCAGAGCAGGCGCAGCCCAAGCTGCTTGCATGCCGCCGCGACCACGGCCTGCCGCGCGCTGTCGTCATCGCCCACAACCTGGATCAGGTTCTCGGCATCCGACTGCTCATCCGTGAGCAGCGCAACGATCCGCTCTGCCGCTGCGTGATGAGACGGCACCAGCATGGGATTCTGCTTGAGCTGGTGCGGCCCGCCCTCTTCAAGCTCGGTCAGGCGCTCGTCCAGCACATCGAAGCCCAGCAGATAGTGGAGGATCTGCTCGTTGATGCGCAGCGCGCCCTGCATCAGACTGCCCTGGAGCTCCACCAGCTGCGCCCGCCGCAGCGGCGCACCGGGCAGCACGGCGCTGAAGTGGGCGCCGGGCAAGGCAGCCAGCGCCAGCGCAAAGTTCACACTGCCGCGCCCTGCCCCACCCTGCGCTGCCCCGCAGGCGGCAAGCACTTCGCCTTCCAGCTCGACCCCAGCGCACAAGAGCAGCACATCGCGCTCAAAAGCGGTCAGCCCGAACGACTCGCACAGCAGCGCCAGCGCCGGCGGGGCGGCCCCATCGGGCGGCTGCGTCGCAGCTGCTGCCAGCGCCTCCTGCGCGGCCATGTCCGCCTCCCTGTGCTCGGGCGCGGCCTGCGGATGCGTGCGATGCGCGTAGAGGCGCAACGCTGCGCTGATCCGGTGAAACTCGTGCGCAAGCGTCTGGCGATTGCGCTGGAGCCACTCCGCCTGCTGCGTCTGCGTGTCGGTTCTGGTCATCCCTTCCTCTCGCTGGCAAGCGACACGCTGACCCGCCGCTCGGTGACCTGCGGAGCCGCGACCACAGGCGCCGACTCCATCAGCACTGCCGACACGCGATAGGCGCTGGACAGGCGGTACTTGGTCTGAAACGTGCTCCACAGACGGAACAGCTCCTCGGTGGCAAGCGACAGGGGAACGATCTTGATCAGCTCGCTCTGCAGCTGGAGGTTGCTGGCCGCAAGCACCGCGGCAATCTCGCCGGACGAGAGGAACGGCGCCGAGTGGAGCAGCGTCATGGCCCGGCCGAGCAGTCGATGCGTCAGGGACTCATCGCTGTTCCGGCCGTACGCCGTGATGATGTAGTAGAGGTCCAGCGCCAGCGCGGGCGGACCGACGGGCGCTCGCGCATCCGGAACATTGCGCAGCACAGCATTGGGACCGACCTGATACAGGTACAGGTTCAGCTGGTTGCGATCCTCCTGGCTGCCCGCCTTGTCGGGCGGCAGCGTGGTGAGCTGCGTGTCGGCCAGCTCGTTGTCGACATCCACCGGCTGCGGGGTGGCGACCTGGACCAGCCGCTCGCGCAGCGCAGCCGTGACCGCGGCAATGGCAAGAAAGTTGGCCATGGCGACTTAGCTCCTCCTCCGGCGCTGCTCCAGATACTGGCTCAGCGACACGCCCTGGGCCGAGGCTGCGGGCGCCGCCGCCACCACGGGAACACTGGCGGCCGGCGCGCGCACCTCGATGTGATCGATATGGACGCGAATGATCGGCGGCTCGCTGCTCTTGCGCTCCTGCTCCCGACCGCGCACTTGCTCCTGCGCCTGCGGCTTTTCTGAAGCCCGAACCTGAGCCTGAACTTGAGCCTGTGCGTGCAACTCGCCGGGCACCTGGGAGTGCAGCCGCGCCGCCGGCTGGGCGGTGGGCTCCGGCGCAGGCGCGGGCGCCTCTGCGTTCATGGCCGACAGGGTCCGCTGCACTCTTTGCAGGAACGTCGCAGCCTGCTGCGCTTGCGCGGGCGCGGCTGCTGCGGGGGGCTGCTGATCACCTGCAATGGGCGCCCCACTTGCGACCGGGCGCGCCCCCTGCCCCACCGGCATCGTGGCGGCTGCCGGCACTGTATCAGCGCGCTCCCTAGCCTGAATCGCGGTCAGCTCAGGTGCGGCTGGCGCGGCCTCCTGGGTGGGCGGCAGCGCCGTGAGCGCATGAGCTTCTCGTGGTGTAAATTGTCTCTCTTTTTCGACATATTGTGCTTTGTATTCATCAAATTGATATTCAGATTCAATTAATTGCGGTTCGCTCTCGCGGCGCGGCGGGGTCGAGAGCAAGGGCTGCTGCTCCTGCCGAAGCGGCTCCGGGGGAGGCGGCAGCGGCTCCGGCAAGCGCTGCGCGGGCGCCGCTTCATTCCGGGTCGCGGGCGGCGGATCCGCAAGGCGCTCGGCAGCTGGGGCGCTGGTCGCAGTCTCGCCGGCTGCGGGCTGCGCGGGCCGCTGCGAATCCGCATGCACGTGCGGCCGCCGGCTGGCAGCGCGATCCTGAACAGCGGCAGCTGGCGCAGACTCGCGCAGGTCGGGTGGAAGCTCTGCCCGATCCGTCAACAGCTCTGGCCCAGGCGCAAAGCGGGTGCCCACCGCAGGGCGCACCTGGGGCGACAGGTTCAAGGTGCGATTGACCAGGTGCGAGAGATAGCCGCTCATGATTCGACCTCCTGTAGGTACAGCTGCCGCCGCCTCTGGCTCATGGCCAGGATGTCGCGCTCGCTCCAGCCGAGCGCCCGCGCCAGCACGCAGACGTCGTGCGCCAGCCGCTGCGCCTGGGCCGTCACCTCGCTGAAGAAGAAGTTGCCAATATCGAGGATCGACTTCCACGCGCAGCCGCACGCAGCGCAGTGCAGCGCCAGACGCAGCACAGCCTGCGGATCCAGGCGCTGTAGCTCCGCGCCCAGCTGCTCCATCACCGCATCCGAGAGCGCATCTTCGATCTCGATCTCAGTTTCGGTCGCGGTCTCGCCTTGCGAAGCTCCGGCGTCAGCTGCCTGCGCTCGCCGCACCGCGGCCTGGATGCAGCGGGCCAGCAGTCGCCGCTCCGCGTCCTGCGGATCAACCTCTGCCGAGATGGCCACGAGATCGCGGCTGTTCGGCAAGCGAAAGGTGAGGGTCAGCTCGCCGACCTGTAGCCGATGCAGCGTGGGCGCGGCCGAAGCCAGAGGCAGCATGGGGGCAGGGCCGATGCGCAGCGCGGCGCTGTCCACGGCAAGCTCAAGCCGGCTGCTGCACCGCGGACACTCGATGCAGCAGCGCAGCGTCGGGCCGAACGTCTGTTCGCGCAGCGCGATGAGCAGCGCATCGCGCTGGCCGATGCCCAGCGCGCGCAGCTCGTCCATTCGCGCCTCGGGCATGCCCAGGTGCAAGAGCGCCAGCGTCCGCTCAACAGGTGAGAGCTGATCGCCCAGCTCCCACAGCCGCAAGATGTCCGGGGCATCAAGTCCGCGCATGTTCAGCTGTTCCTACTGCCTCTGGCTCGCGCCGCCTACGACGGGTTGTTGAAGCTCGGCGGCGTCGGCTGCGTCACTTCCAGGTCGCGCTCCCAGCCCTCGTTTTCCAGCTTGATGCTCTGGATGGCCACCGAGCTGCCGCTGGCGTCCAGATCCGGCAGGGCCTGAAACTCCGAGACCCAGCAGCGGTAGATCTTGTAAGCAATGGCCACCTGCCCTGCTTCATTGAGAAGCTCGATGATGATGTCCTTGCGGAAGTCCTTGAGCGACGACTGCTTGCCCGCGCCAGCGCCGTAGTTCCAGACCTTGTTGGCCCAGCGCTCGAACTCCACATCGTGGGTCACGCCGCGCTCCAGCACGATCGAGTCGTACTCGGTGTGTCCGGGGATCTTGCGGCTGTTGCTCGGGTCGCCGCCCTCGCGGAACTTGACCACGTCGGTGCTGCGCTTGAGTCCCCCGACCTTGGATACTCCTGCTACATAGCGGCCGTCCCACTTCACGCGGAACTTGAACGTAGTATAGGGATCGGTTCGCTGCGACGAAACGCTGATGTCGGCCATGATTGACTCCTTTTGATCTCAAAAAAATTTCACTAGGTTGCGCTCTGGCCGGCCATCTGCTGGAAGCGGATCACCACGAACTCAGCGGGCTTGAGCGGCGCAAAGCCGACGGTGATGTTGACGATTCCAGAGTTGATATCGGCCTGGGTGGTGGTCTCTTTGTCGCACTTGACGAAGTAGGCTTCGCGCGGCGATTGACCCTGAAATGCGCTCTGGCGGAAGAGGCCCTGCATGAAGGAGCCGACATTCAGGCGGATCTGCGACCACAGCGGTTCATCATTGGGCTCAAAGACCGCCCACTGCGTGCCGCGGAAGATGCTCTCTTCGATAAAGAGCGCCAGGCGGCGCACGGGCAGATATTTGTAGTCGTCCGCGAGCAGATCAGAGCCGCGCAGCGTGCGCGCGCCCCAGATCACATGTCCGGTGACGGGCAGCGAGCGCAAGCAGTTGATTCCCTGCGGGTTCAGGAATCCGCTTGCCGCATCCGTGAGCTTGACCTGGAGCGACTGCACTCCGGTGAGCGATGCGTCGACGCCGGCCGGCGCCTTCCACACGCCGCGCTCGGTATCGGTGCGCGCGATGATGCCGGCGATCACTCCACAGGGTACGAACTCTTCAAGCTGACTGCCGCGCAGCGGGTTTGGCTGCACGATGCGCGGGTAATACACTGCGGCGTTGCGGGCTGCGGTGCCGTTGAGACCCAGATCCGTCACATTGAGCGCAGACGGCTCTTTGCCCTTCCACAGGCTGTTTGGCGGATCCACGATGAGGATGGCGCGGCGACCGGCGCAGTAGGTCATGGCGGCGCTGTAGACGGCCGTTGAGGTGTCGCCGGTCAAGGTGTCCGGTGGGATGCACAGCAGGTTGAAGATGTCGACGCTGTCCAAGGTGGTCAGGTCGTAGCTCGAATCGGTCAGGGGGCTGCTGTCCACGGCGCTGCCGGCGGTGGGCTTGATGCCCAGGCTGCCATCCTCGTTGGCGGCAGTGGCGGCCGGTGGAGCAAGCGATGCCGGCAAGGTGGGCTGCGTGGCGTCGGTGCTGCTCGGCACAACGCGAACGAAGTTGGAGGACTGGGCGAGCACGCGATCCACGCGCCGGGTGACATCCTTGAAGGTCACGTTGGTATAGCGCTCGATCGTGGGTCCCACAGAGGATGTGTAGATGACCGTCAGGTTGAACAGATCGGTGTTGGCCAGCCCCATGCCGGCGGCCGCATCGATGGTGAGCGAGCTGTCGCGGTTGGCGTAGTCGACATAGGCCGAGAGGTTGTTGCCCCAGACGCCTGGGTTCAGGGCTTCAAGCTCCAGTGAATCGAGCGTGATGCGCGCCTTGCCCGCCACCAGGACGCCGTCGCCCTGGGCTGCGTTGTAGAGGCGAACGATCACCGCCGTGCTGCCGCCGTTGGCGAAAAAGTCGCGCACCGCGTAGCTCATGGGGCTGGAGAGCCACAGCCCGCCGAAAAGCCGCTCGTAGTCGCGGAAGCTGCTGATCAAGGTGGGCGTGGCGACAGGGCCGCGCTGAGCGCGACCCATGAACGCCGTGATGGAGGTCGACACCCCGGTAATGGTGCGAACTCCGCTTGGGATCTCTTCGATATAAACGCCTGGATAGGTAAGTGCGCTGGGCATTTAGATGCACTCCTTTTTTGTGCGGCCAGCTGCTGGTCGCAAATGATGCCAGCGTCGGCAGCAGACAAGCCGCCAACGTTCGGCCAGATCGATTGGCCGCAGAAATCTGTATCAATTCCACTCCCAGCGCAGAACAACGCCGGCAGCAGCCACTGATGACATCTCAGCCGAGCATCCGCAGTTGCGTCTGATAGTCGCTACTCAGACACCCGGGTCAGATGAGCGGGCAAAATAATTTTCGGAAATCTTCGCGGCGCCCTGTTCCACAAGCGCAACCACCACCCCACATGAGCTCCAGCCGCTCTTTTCGGCGCGCGAAAGATAAAGGCAGCCGCTGAATCCTTGATCGCCTTGCTTCCGTCGAGAAGGACTCACTTGATCAAGGATTTACTCCCCTTGCGCCTCGCTCTCGCCCTCAGCCGGTTTGAGGTCAGCTTGGTCACTCGCGTCGAGAAATCAGGCAATTGGAGTCGTTGCGGACAATCAGGGACAGACTGGATCAGAGTGAAGGTGCGACCCGTGCGAGCCCAGCGCATGAGTCGGCTGACGAGGTCAGTGCGCTCCTCATGCGAGAGCTGGGAGAGCAGCTGGCCACTGCGCGGCTTTGGCGGATCGCAAACGACGCGGTCACACAGTCGCACTGCCAACGCGGTCGAGCCAGGCCGTGAGCCGGCGGCGCGCCGCGATGGAGTCTGCCTGGCCGCGCGACAGCGGCGTGCGGAAGCTGTGGAGCTGCGCAAACAGGCTGATGTCGGCGATGCTGAGCTCTTCGCCCAGCCAGAAGCCGGTTTCGGGGGCGCGCCCGTCGAGGTCATCGAGCAGGTTGTTGAAGCGCTCCCAGCAAGCCTTGGGTCCCGCGCGCCAGACATCGGCGCTCACGAGCGACTTGATCACCTTTCGCCGGAACAGGCTGGCCAGCGGGCCGCGAATCGGCCCTGGAAGCACGGAAAAGTAGACGTCGCGGACGAACGACCAGTTGGCGTCATCGGCCCAGCGCGCCGCACCGACAAAGAGATACAAGGACGTATCGGCCAGCTCCTCCCAGAGCCAGGCTTCCGGGGATGCGCGCAGCCGATCTGGGGCCAGGGCACAGAGCCGGCGCAAGATGCGCGTCGAATCGGGAACCGCCTCCTCACCGATGAGCAGCACGGGAACCTGTCCCGTCGGATTGTAGCGGCTGTGCTCGTTCGGATTGTTGGCAAATCGCCGCGAATAGGGAAGCTTGGCGTACTTGAGCGCCCGGTGGATCTTCATGCAAAGGGGCGAATAGCTGTCCAGCCCCTGAATCCCCGGGTCGGTGAACTCCAGCAGGGTCAGGGGGGGAATCGGCTGCTGAGGACGTGCAGCTTTGGGGATCGCAGGGGTCGAGGGTGTGTCATTACTCATTTGTAAAAATTGTATCACGCAAATCTTGTCGGAGGCGCAGCTGCTCGCGCCAGCTGTGCACGCGGGAGCCTTGCTGGCGATCTCGCTCTGACAAGAGCCCGTAAGCTGCGTCTCGGACGAGTGAGTGGCGGAAGGCGTATTCCGTGTCGCCCAGGTGCTGGCTGATGCCGGTACGTTCGATGAGCTCGGCCTCCTCCAAGATGCGCAGCGCAGTATCGATCTCTGCGGGCTCGTCGTCGCCGAGGAATCCGAGCAGCTCCGACAGAGAGAATGTCTGGCCAAAGAGACTGGCCGTCAGCACAGTCCGTCGGGCCGCCGTGGGGAGTCCGCCGAGCCGCGCCTGGAGCATCGCGATCACGGTCTCCGATTCGCCGATCTCCTTTCCGGCGCTCAGCGTCTGCAATAGCTCCTCGATAAACAGCGGGTTGCCACCCGAGAGTCCGACAATTCGCGCCATTGCATCGGGTGCCAGTGGACGCTGCAGAGCCTGGCTGATGAGACGCTCGCTGGCGCGCTTGCTCAGCCACTTCAGTGTGAGCTGATGGAGCTCGTGGCCTGCCCACTGCTCCGTGAGCGAGCGATTGCCGTCGGTGCGGCCCAGCACCAGCAGAAAAAATGGTGCCGAGGCCAGCTGAGTCAGCACCCATCCCAGCGTAGCCACGGTCAAGGAATCTGCCCACTGCGCGTCATCCAGGACCAGCAGGACGGGCGCCTTTTCGCTCTCCGCGCGCAGCCAGTCCGCAAAGATCTTCCGGACCTGATCCTGTCGAGCGCCTCGGGACTCCCTGGCCTGCTGCAGCGCGAGCTTCAGCGATTCTGGAGCCTGCGGCCAGCGGCCGATGGCATCTTCCAGCGCCTTATAGGGAGCATCGAGATGGGTCGGCTCGCCCCGGGCTTCCAGTGCCATCACTGATTCGCCGCGAGCCCGGATGCCACGCAGGAACTCTCGAGACAGCCGTGTCTTGCCGGAGCCCGGAGGGCCCATCACAACGGCCAGGCACGCCTCCGATTCCTCGATCGCATGGTTCCAGAATGCATCCAGCGATCCGAGCTCGCTGTCGCGCCCCACAAAGGACAGCCGCCCATACGGCAGCTTCTGAACGGAGTCATCGCCCGAAATTTCTTCGCCGAGCAGCTCAACGCCCTGCTCAGATGTGACAGCGAAGCGCCGGGAGAGCAGCGATGCACAGACCGGATCAAGGAGGATCTCACCGGGGGCATGCGGCCGGCGCGGTCGCGCCTGAAGCAGAGAGGCCGCGTGGTCGATGACCTCACCGATTGGAATCTGATCGCCATCGGCTGCACGACAGATTGCCAGCGCGAGCTGAGCGATGCCGCCGTGTTTCATCACAGCCAGCGCGCACCGCGCAGCCCGATTGACAAGATCGAGAGCGCTGTGAATGTGCGGGCTGGCCAAGGTCATCATCAGCGATCGATCGAGCAGCCACTCCACCTGCCCGCCAAAGGACTTCACGATGTTGCCCAGCGTCTGCCGTTCGCCTTCAACTGGAGTCGAGACCATGACGCAAGCGAGTCGCTGCTCCGCTCCCTTCAGCCATCGCCCAGGAGGGCTGAAAGCAAGCGGCTCGGAGGACGCTTGCAGCGTCCCCAGATCACCCAGCTCGTCCAGGAGCTTCAGCAGCGCTCCAGCATCCTGAGGACGTTGGCGAGGATCCTTGGCGAGCATCCGGGCCAGCAGCTCTGCAAGTGGCTGGGGGACCTCCGGACGGATGAGTTGGACCGAGGGCGCCTCTTCACACAGGATGCGAGCCAGCACGGCAATTGTATGGGCGGCCGTAAACGGCGGCTTGCCGGTGAGACACTCGTACATGACGCAGCCCAGAGAAAAGATATCTGCGCTTGGCCCCAGATCGGCCTCGCCGCGCGCCTGCTCCGGGGACATGTAGAGGGGCGTCCCGACTCCAGCTTCCGTCGGCTGCGCCGTCTCTGCGACGTCTGCGGGTCGGGCGATTCCGAAGTCGAGAATCGTCGTGCGATCCACGCGACCATGGCGCAGGAACAAGTTTTGGGGCTTGAGATCCCGGTGGACGATGCCCCGCTGATGCGCGACCGCCAGAGCGGCGGCGGCGGTGCGCAGACACGTGATGCTCTCGTGCAGGGTCAGCCCACCGCTTGTCAGCCGCCGAGCCAGATCTTCGCCCTCCAGCCACTCCATCGCGAGGTAGTTCTGGCCGTCGTTGGCTTCGCCGTGGGTGACATAGGCCACGATGTGCGGATGGCGCAGCTCTGCCAGGAGCTCTGCTTCACGGATAAAGCGCTCTGATCCCTGAGATTCCGAAGCATTTTTGTGCAGAACTTTCAGTGCGACCGGCTGTGCTGTGTGCCGATCCAGGGCGCGATATACGACACCCATTCCGCCGCTGCCTGCTACGTGCTCGATCTCGAATCGGTCGGCAATCAGGGTGCCGCGCTCGAAGGTCATGCTTGTGCCTCAGTGCTTGCGGTGACGGAGTAATCGATCGCAGCATCCTGCTCGCCCTGCCAGGGGTCGGCACTCAGCCAGAGGTGAGCCAGCCTTCGGGCCCGGAGGTTTTCCGCAACGTTCTTGAGATAGCGCGCACGCCACGAGGGCTCTGGAATCTTGTCGGCACGGATCTGGATCTGCCGCAGCGTCTCGCGCAGCTCGATATGCGCGCGCTCGATCTCGCCGGCGCTATGGAACTGCTCGGACGCTGCTAGCCGGGCAGTGACCTCGACATAGCCGGCGCAGCCCATGGCGTTGACATCGTCGAGCAGCTGCTGGGCCACTTGAACCGTGGCGCGCCCCTGTCCTTGCATGGAGCTGGCCAGCAGCGTCTGGAGCCACAGCCGCCGCAGGGGCTGGTTCTTGCTCAACGGAATGGCGAGGTTGGCCTTGGCCTCTGCCTCCTGCCACTGCTGGCGCCACAGCATGCACTGCGCCAGGATCCCATTTGCCCAGCCCTGGTAGCCTGCGTGAATCGGCTGGGTCAACAGGTCGCGGGTAATCTCTTCTGCTTCGCTCCACGCCGCAGCGTTCGTCGAGCCTGCAAGGGTCGCTGCCATGTGGATCAGGGCCATCCGGCGGATGTAGGAATCCCGATCCTTTTCGGCCATCTGAGCGACCTCCCGCAGCAGCGTCATGCCTTGCTCCACGTCCCCGAGCTCGGCGGAGCCCTGGCCGATGCGGACCATGTCCGCCAGCACCATCTGTCTGTCGGCGGCGGTCTTGTGTCCCTCCAGCGCCTTCTGCGCGAGCAGCCAGGGCTGCCACAGATCCGGCTGCAGAGCTCGAATGTAGTCGCACTCGCCTTGATGAACTGCGGCGACAACATCCACAGCGGGCTCCAGGGTGCGCTGATATAGCTCGCGGATCTTCGTGATCAGCGGCTCATAAAGCTGGCGGATACCGTAGGTGATCGACAGCGACAGGACCATCATGCAGTATCGGATATAGACGTGGCTGTCCTCGGGCGCGGGCTCCAGCTGGATGAGGGGCTTGAAGAACAGATCCAGCGCACCCAGCTGGCCGCCTAGGATCATGACGAAGATCTGAAAGACTCGCAGCATATGGGCATGGCGGGAAGCCGGCGGCAGGACCTCCAGACCCTGGCGAACCAGCTGCAGAGTTTCAGCAACGCGTCCCGACAGGAACGAGGCCCCGGCTTCGGTGCAGCAGAGTACACCAAGAATGGGACCGCTGGCACCACAGGCCTTGCCGCGCTGCGCGATGGAGATGGCTTCGAGCAGCGCGTTTCGCTGGAACGCGAGCTCCGCCGCAGCTGAGTAGTATGTGACGGCCGCAGACAATAGCCCGCCATGCTCGCTGTGGAGCGCCAGGATCATCGGATCCGACTCCCCGACGCGCTCCAGCCAGTTGACCGCCAGGACGTGGCCGTTCTTGCGCTCCTCGTCGATCAGCAGTCCGTAGGCAGCCTCTCGAAAGTTTGAGTTCCGAAAGGCATACTCTCTCTGCCCGGACAGCCGGCTCAGGGGCTTCGGTTCGATGAACTCGGCCTCTTCGAGCTCGTCGAACTCCAGATCGAGCGGCGTCGTTTCCTGTCCTGCCGCTACCATCGTCTCGACGCCTTCCAACCAGCAATCGGAACCAAAGACGCTGGCTGCCAGCAGCACCCGGCGCTGCCGCAGCGTCATGTTGGCAATGCGCATCTGCACCATGGCCAGCACCGACTCTGGTAGCGTGCCCATGCTGCGTCCGTTGCCCACTGTGCGGATCAGCTCCTCCAGCACAAGGACGTTGCCGGCGGACTGTTCGAGCATCCGGTCTATGACTTCCGGATCGACCTTCTTGCCTAGCACATGCTCCACCAAGCGCTGGCTGCTGCGCTTGCTGAGACCCTTGAGCTGAACCTCCTGCATTTTGTGGCTCTTCCAGAGGTTCGGGAATCGCTCCTTCACCTCACTGCGTGCCAGAGCCAGGATCAGCAGCGGTTGGTCTCGCAGATCGCGCAGCACCCCATCCAAGAGCTGGACGCTAGAGGCATCGCCCCACTGAAGATCATCGAGCACCACAAGCACGAGGCCCAGCTTGCACTGCGACTGCAAGTAGAGCGTGAAGGCGCGCGCGAGCTGCTCGCTCATGAGCCGGGAATCGACGCGGGCGGCGCTCAGCTGTGGCCGACCCTCATCCGGCAATCGGATGCCGCAGAGCTCGCCCAAAAAGTCGCAAACGAACTCCCGCTGACTGGCCTCCACGTCCTGACCCAGCTTGGCCATCAGGAGCGTGCGCTGTTCGTGGATGGGCTGACCTTCCTGAATCTCGCAGTGACTCCGCAGCGCCTTGGCCAGCAGGGAGTACGGCGTTCCGGGATTTTGCATATCTCCGGCGGTTGTCAGGATCAGATGCGCGGGAGTGCGCGCATTGAGCCGGCGCAGGAACTCATGCTTCAAGCGGGACTTGCCCACGCCTGCGGCCGCCACCACGAGCGCGGCGTTGGCTTCAAAGTTCTCGCGGCAGGACGAGGCGGCTGCCGCCAGCAGGTTCAGCTCTTGATCGCGACCGACGCAAGGCGTGGGCTGTCCCAGCAGCCGTCGGCCTTCATCGGATCCGAACTCTCCGATGAGTGCAGTCTGGCCATTTCCATCCACGGCCAAGTGGTACCGTCCGTCGAGGAATCCGGTACTGATATCGTCAACCAGGATTGTGTATTGGGTTCCCAGCTTCTCACTTATGTGATCCTGAACGACAACCTGCGCCGTCTCCGTAGCTCGCACCATCTTGAAGGCGCGATCCACAGCTTCGCCGACTGGAAGCTCCTTTGTAACGACACCGCGTCCGGTGGCCATCGCCACCACCGCATTGGGCCACACCTTGGCGATTGCCAGGGCACAGCTGCCGGCCGGATGCACAAGATCCGTCATCGACCCCTGACCGACCAGCGTCACGACAACAGAGCCGTCTATCAGCCAGCTGATCTGCGCGCCAAAGCTGCGGGCGATCTCGGCAATGGCACTGCGGCGCTGCTCGTCCTCCGCAGTGAGCTTGGCAATGGCACTGCGGCGCTGCTCGTTTTCAAAGATCGCCTGTTCGGCCGGAATGGATATTGTCGGTTCGTCGCAGTCGAGATCTATGCCGGCGTCCTTATCATCGTTGGTCTTGCTGAAGGCCTCCGAGCCCGGCTGGGTCGGCTGGACCGGAACACAGACAATGACAGAGATCAGCTTCTGTCCCTGGCCGCTCATGCTGACGGCGAGAACCTCTTGCACACTCGCTCGCTCATTTCCGGACAGCGGCTTGCCGAGCGCAGTCAAGGCATCTAGCAGCTCGGCAGCATCCCGGGGGCGCTGTAGCGGGTTCTTCGCGAGCATCCGCTTCAGGAGGTCGTCGATGGACTCTGGAACATCAGGACGGATGCTGCGCACCGATGGCGCTTCGTCGCGCAGAATCTTGGAGAGCACTGCGATGGCATGGTCGGCCATAGCCTGGTCGGCAACGAAGGGCGGACGTCCGGTCAGACACTGAAAGAGCACGCAGCCGAGAGAAAAGATGTCTGCCGTCGGGCCCACATTCCGTTCGCCGCGCGCCTGCTCGGGCGACATGAAGCTGGGAGTTCCGATGGGCACACCGGTATCGGTCAGCGTCTTGGCAACGAGCTCGGGACGCGCAATACCGAAGTCGAGGATGATGGTCCGCTCGGTCCGACAGTCGCGCAGAAAGAGATTACCGGGCTTGATGTCGCGATGAACGATGCCCCGCTCATGGGCAACCTGTAGACCCACAGTTGCGCACCTGATGCACGTCAGGCTCTCTGCGATCGTCAGGCCTCGGGTCGCCAACCGCCTGGCCAGATCCTCGCCCTCCAACCAATCGGTAGCCAGATAGAGCCGCCCTTCTGGGCTCTGGCCGTGTGCAACGTATCCGACAATGCTCGGATGGTGAAGCTGGGCCAGCAGGTTCGCCTCGCGGATGAAGCGGTCGACTTCGGCCCCTCGGGTGACCTCTTCGTTCAGCAAGAGTTTGAGTGCGATCCACTGGCCTGTGTTCCGATCCTGAGCTCGGTAGATCACGCCCATGCCGCCCCGCGCGACAAGGCGGTCAATCTCGAATCGGCCCACGAATAGGGCACCAGACCGGAGATTCATCTGTGCTCCTGGGAAGCATAACGCTGCGCGTCAAGAGTCCTCCCCTGCGCTGCTATGGCCAGCGCGCGCAGCTGATGCCGCGGGGTAGCTGAGCACTGACTTGCGTCTGCGGTGAAGGCTGACTTGCGGGGCACCATGGATAGGCCAGGTCCAGCGTGCTGTCGTCGTGGACTCTACACACAGGAGTCTAGTTCTAACCTATCATATCCCAGGCTGGGACGATCAGCCTAGCGCTTCCGCATGGCATTCCTGGTAGACGCATTTTAAAAGCTCCACACTGTAGCTAAGTGTGTGACTCATTTGTTACTACATTGTAATAATCTTTCTGATATGCGCCGAAGCGCTGTGGGCTTTCTCCGCTTGACCGCTGCTCTTTGGCTGTCCTATCCTAGTAGACGCGGAATTGCCTGCCGGGGCGATCAACTGCGGGATGTCCAGAATGGGGGCTGGATGCCGGTACCTGTCTTGGCACGCAATGCTGGCAGGTCTGTCTGGAAAATCTTAATCATAAATATTTCTGGTTGTTATGTATAAAATTAGCAGTCACTATGCGGCTGCATAAACATTAAAAGGCGATAATTTTGACATCTCGCGTCAAAGAAGAGCAGAACGCTTTTCAACTATTTCTCTTATCGGCCAACACACTCCAGGATATCCAGGTTGCCAGTCGTCAGCTCTGCGATGAGCTGACCAAGCATCCGAGCGCCTATTCGGGAGCGAGCGTCCAGGTGTTTCGCGCCGATGCCACGACTGCCGGTTGGCGGGGCGCGGTGCTGTTTCGCGATGTGGCTGATGGCTGCGCTGCACTCGCTCCAGATTCAGGGCGACTGCTGACGGCTCCAGTGCAGACTGAACGTGCACGCGCGGCCGTGCTGATGTTCCCTGGTCTGGGCGAGCACTACGTGAATATGGGACTTGGCCTGTATCGCACCGAGCCCGTGTTTCGCGCAGCCGTGGATCACTGTGCAGATATTCTTCAGCGTCACTTGCAGCTCGATCTGCGGAGCGTGCTATTTGCTGCGCCTGCCGAAGGGCAGACCGCGCCCACCGATGCGCCGCGCAAGCTCGACTTGCGATTGATGCTCGGGCGCAGTGCTCCGCCAGCGGATGCGGCGACCCAGCGGCTCAATCGAACGGAGCTGCTACAGCCCATCCTGTTCGTGGTCGAGTACGCGCTGGGACAGCTCCTGCTCGACTGGGGTCTGAAGGCGGAAGCGATGCTCGGCTACAGCCTGGGCGAATACGTCTCGGCCTGCCTCGCCGGCGTCCTCTCGCTTGAGGATGCGCTGGCGCTGGTTGCCCAGCGGGCCCAGCTGATCGAACAGCTGCCCGCCGGCGCGATGCTGGCGGTGACGCTCCCAGAGCCGGAGCTCCTCGGCCTGCTTACGCCAGAGCTGTCCCTGTGCGCGGTCAACGGCAACGAGTACTGCGTCATCGGCGGGCCAGAAGCGGCGGTTGCAGCTTTCGAGCGCCAGCTCGATGAGCGCGGCGTGGCAGCTCGTCGGGTCAAGACGAGCCATGCCTTCCACTCGCAGATGATGGTTCCCATCGCCGGCCGCCTGACCGAGCTCGCTCGGAGCCTCTCGCTACAGCCGCCGAAGATCCCCTACATCTCGAATGTGACAGGTGCGCAGATCACCGCGGAGCAGGCGACTTCCGCGTCCTACTTTTCATCGCATCTCTGCTCGCCCGTACGCTGCGCAGATGGATTCCGCGCCTTGTACGCAACCTCAGACCGGATCTTCATCGAGGTCGGCCCAGGCCAGAGCATGTGCAGCCTGGCCGTGCTGCAGCAGGGTGGCAGCGCGCAGCAAGGGGCTGTCGCGATTCCCCTGATGCGCTCCGCTTACGAGGCCCAGAGCGATCAGGAGGTGCTCCTGACTGCACTGGGCAAGCTGTGGCTGTCGGGAGCCGCGCTCGATTGGGGGCGCTTTGCTTCCCATTCCCTGAATCTTCAGCGCGCCGATGGCGCAGAGCGGCCCGTCTCGGATAGCAAAGCGGAGCCCACCATTTCGGCAAAGTCGGCTGGCAGTGCTGCGGTCGACACCGCAATCGCCGAGCAGGTCGCCAAGATCTGGAGCGAGCTGTTTCGCGGAGCCAAAGTCACGCTAGATAGCAGCTTCCGCGAGCTCGGAGGCAACTCGCTGCTCGCGACCCGGCTGGCGCAGCGGCTGCGCAAGGCCTTCGGAATCCCCATCCCGCTGACCCGTATTTTTGCATCTCCGACAGTCTCTCAACAGGCGATTCTGATCGCGGGCCTGCTGCGGCCCGCAACGAGCCCGAGCGTTGCGGCAGAGGCGCCCCGATCCGCTGAGGTGCCGGCTGCGCGCGCCCCGCTGACCTATCCCCTGCCGAACGGGATGACCATCTTTCATCAAAACGAGGCCGAGACCCAGCACTTCTATCGCGACATCTTCGAGCATCGGGCCTATCTGAAGGGGGGACTCACAATTCCGGATGGCGCCACGATCTTCGATGTTGGCGCCAACATCGGCTTGTTTACCCTGTTCGCTTCACGTCAGGCACAGGGTGTGAAGATCTACTCCTTCGAACCAGCGCCACCCTTGTTCGACATCCTTGCGCGGAATGTGGAGAGACATCATGCCAACGCGAAGCTCTTCAACTACGGAATTTCAAACCACGAGCGCACAGCGACCTTCACGTTCTATCCCAGCAGCTCTGGAATGTCGTCGTTCTATGCCAACTTGAATGAAGAGAAGCAGGTCCTACGGGCGATCATTCAAAATCAGCAGAAGGCTGCGATGCCAGGCATGGAGCAGATTCTTCCGCATGCCGAAGAGCTGCTCGATGCACGCTTCGAGTCTCACGTCTTCTCCTGCCAGATCCGCCCCTTGAGTGACATCATCCGCGAGCAGGGAGTCACGCAGATCGACCTGCTCAAGGTCGATGTTCAAAAGGCGGAGCTGGAAGTACTGCAGGGGCTCGCCGATGCCGACTGGCCGAAGATCCGGCAGATCGCAATCGAGGTGCATGACATCGCTGGCCGTCTGGCGCAGATGGTGGCCCTGCTGGAGGGCCATGGCTACACCGTTCACTACGAGCAAGATGAGCTGTATCAGGGCACCAATCTGTTCAACATCTATGCAAGCAGGAAATAGGGAGGGACAATGCGCTATCCAGCGGTGGGAGTCCTCGGTGCTGGAGTCATGGGAGTCGGGCTTGCGCATGCGTTGGCCCAGACCGGACATCAGGTCATTCTGGTTGATAATGTGCAGTCGGCCCTCGACCGTGCCCGGCAGGAGCTCAGAGACAGCATCCGGACCTATATGCTGCTCAACAAGGGCTCGGGCATCGACATGCGCGAGCTGCTCGGCCGCATCCGGTTCACCCTGGATGCCCAGGATCTGTCCGCCGCGCAGTTTGTGATCGAGAACGTCACGGAGAAGTGGAACATCAAAAAAGATGTGTATGAGCAGATCGATCGCATCTGCTCGCCCGAGGTCATCTTCGCCGTCAATACTTCGGTCATCTCCATCACCCGCATCGCGGCGCTGACGACGCGCGCCCCCCGGATCGTGGGAATGCACTTCATGAACCCGGTACCGATGAAGCCCATGGTCGAAGTGATCCGCGGCTTTCATACCTCCAGCGAAACGGTGGAAGGTGCAAAAGCGCTGCTCGCCGACATGAAAAAGGAGGGCATCGTCGTCGAAGATTCGCCCGGCTTCGTCACCAACCGGGTGCTGATGTTAACAATCAATGAAGCCATCTTCCTGATGCACGAGCGGGTCTCTACCGCTGCGGATATCGATCGTCTGTTCCGGGGCTGCTTCGGCCATAAGATGGGACCGTTGGAAACCGCAGACCTGATCGGTCTGGACACGATCTTGCTATCGCTCGAAGGACTCTGCGACAGCATGAATGATCCAAAATTTCGTCCTTGCCCGCTGCTCCGCAAGATGGTTGACGCCGGTCTGCACGGCAAGAAGAGCGGCGAGGGCTTTTACTCTTACAGATAGTCGGAGAGATTTTCATCATGGCAGAGAGCAGGACGCGGATCCGAGATTACCTTGCGCGCTTCTTTCCGGGATATGAGCTGCGTGACGAGGACGATATCTTCAAGCTGGGATTTGTGACTTCGATGTTCGCGCTGCAGCTCGTCACTTTTCTGGAGCGCGAGTTCAACATCATCATTGAAAACGAGGACCTGGAGCTCGATAACTTCCGAAGCGTTCAGGCGCTCAACGGCATGGTCGGTCGCAAGACTGCCGCAGGTGGTGGATGACCCCCGAGCTGTCGGTCGAGCAGCGGGCCGCGCACGCGGGCTTCCGGGCGTTCGTCGATCGCGAGGTTGTCCCTCACGCCGATCGATATCACTTTGAACAGAGCACCCCACGCGAAGCCATCGACCGGATGGCAGACATGGGATACCTCGGGCTCTCTCTGCCTCCGGCCTTCGGCGGAGCGGGCAAAGACAACGTGACGCTCGGCCTTCTGCATGAGGAGTTCGGGCGGGGATGCGCATCGCTGCGAAGCCTGTTGACCGTGCATGCAATGGTCGCGCACTCCATCCTCCGCTGGGGAAGCAGGGACCAAAAAGAGCGCTGGCTCGCGCGCCTGGCTGCGGGCAAGACGCTGGCGGCGCTGGCACTGTCCGAACCGTCGATCGGCAGCGACGCCCAGGGAGTCTTGACCGAGGCAGTGCAGACCGATGATGGCTACGTGCTGCGCGGTGAAAAAAAGTGGATCACGTACGGGCAGCTTGCGGATCTGTTCCTGGTGTTCGCGCGCTGTCAGGGACAGCCCACTGCGTTTCTTGTCGAACGTGGTGCCCCGGGCTTGAGCACAGAGCCAATCTCCGATCTGCTGGGACTGCGCGCCTCGATGACGGCGCGAGTGCTCTTTCAGGAATGCCGTATTCCCAAGGACTGTCTGCTCGGTCGGATTGGCTTTGGCGTCTCCCACATCGCAGCTTCAGCGCTGGAGCTCGGACGCATCACGGTGGCGTGGGGCTGCGTGGGACTGGCGCAGGCGTGCACCGATGCCTGCCTGCTCTATACAAATGATCGGGTTCAGTTCGGAGCCCGGCTGCGAGATCACCAGCTCATCCAGCAGATGATCAGCGACATGATCACAGAGGTGACGGCCGCGCGTCTGCTGTGCTTGCAGTCTTCTCGCATGCGGGACAGCCAGGACCCCGAGTTCCCGATGGCGACAGCCATTGCCAAGTATTTTTCTTCCCGGGCAGCTGTTGCAGCCGCGCTGAACGCCGTGCAGATCCATGGCGCCAACGGCTGTAGCCGCGAGTATCCGATTCAGAGGCACCTCGGTGACGCCAAGGTCATGGAGCTCATCGAGGGGAGCAGTCAGATTCAGCAAATGTCTATTGCCAGGTATGCCTACCAGCAGCATGGAAGCCTCTTGGCGCGGACACAGAGACCTCCAGGCGGTGTTAAGGAGCAGTCGAAATGAGCGCCGTTGGGTCCGCACAGCAGGCAAAAGTCAGCGACGATCGTCGCACCATCAAGAGCGTCATCTGGGATCTCGACGAGACGCTATGGGATGGGATCCTTCTTGAATCCAAGGAAGTTCGGCTAAAGCCCGGCATCGTCGACATCATCACCAAGCTCGATGAGCGCGGCATCTTGCAGTCGATCGCCAGCAAAAACGATCACGATCTGGCAATGGCACAGCTGCGCGCCTTTGGGCTGGCAGACTACTTTCTATATCCGCAGATCAACTGGCAACCGAAGTCGCACTCCGTTGCCGAGATCACCAGGCTGCTCAATATCGGGGCCGATTCGATCGCGTTTGTCGATGATCAGCCCTTTGAGCGAGACGAGGTCCTGCACTCTCTTCCCAAGACGATGTGCATCGATGCAGCCAATGTTGGTGGCATGCTCGACCTTGCAGAGATGAACCCGCGCTTCGTGACCGATGAGTCGCGAATCCGGCGGCAGATGTATATCAGCGATATCGAGCGCAAGAAGGTCGAGGAGCGCTTCGTTGGAACGTCGCACGAATTCCTGGCTTCGCTGGGCATGCGGATGAGCATCACAGCGGCAAATGAGCCCGATCTCCAGCGCGCCGAAGAGCTGACGCTGAGGACGAACCAGCTCAACACAACCGGATATACATACTCGTACGACGAGCTGGATGAGTTCCGCCGGTCCCCGGATCACGATCTGCTTATTGCCTCGCTGGAAGACCGGTATGGGACCTATGGAAAAATCGGGCTTTCCCTCATTCATCGACAGGCAGATGTCTGGGTTTGCAAGCTGCTGCTGATGTCGTGCCGGGTGATGTCGCGCGGAGTCGGCACCGCCATGATCAACCATCTCCGCACTGCGGCTCGCGATGCTGGTGTCCGGCTGGTTGCCGAGTTTGTCGAAAACGATCGCAATCGCCAGATGTACATTACGTACAAGATGCTGGGTTTTCGCGAGATCAGCCGCGATGGCAAGAGGTCGCTCCTGGAGGCGGATCTGCGCGACATCCCGCCTCATCCTCCCTTCATCGAGTTCGCTATATCCACGTCCAAGCGGGGACTGTAATATTTCCGCCACAGCGGCGGCCCGGCCCCGCCGCCGAGGAAAGGTTTCACGATGGCTCACGATGAGAAGATTGGACATGCTGTTGTCATCGGCGCAGGCGTGGCCGGTCTGGTTGCTGCCCGCCTGCTGTGCGATCGCGCAACCAAGGTGACGCTCATCGAGCGCGACCCCCTCGGCGAGAACACGGCTCTGCGCCGCGGGATCCCGCAGGCACAGCACATCCACTTCCTGCTGGGCGCAGGGAGCCAGGCGCTTGGTGGGCTCTTTCCCACCTTCCTGGAGGAGCTTGAGCGCGCCGGTGCCAGGATCGGCGACTGCGGCCGTGACTGGCTCGCGTTCCTCGGAGGGGTCTGGCAGCCGCGGAGTCCCAATGGCATTCCGCTCGTGGGCTGCACTCGCGTGATGATCGAGCAGTGCCTGCGGCGCCTGGTGACCAGTCTACCGAACCTTGAGCTGCGTGCGGGCCAGTCGGTTCGCGGGGTGAGCTTCGACAAGGCGGCCCAGCGGGTCAACGGCGTCCGTCTCTCCACGCCAGAGAAGGGCACAGCCGAGGAGCTTCTGCGTGCAGACCTGGTGGTGGATGCAAGTGGTCGAGGATCGCGCACCCCGGACTGGCTGACCGAGCTGGGCTATGCGGCACCTCTTGAAGAAGAGGTGGGAATCGACATGTCGTACGTCACCCGCATCTACCAGGAGCCACCGGACTTTCAAGCAGACTGGCTTGTCATCATGCTGCATCCGCGGCCAGATGGTGGACTGCGCGGTGGTGCGGTCCAGCGCATTGACAAGGGCCAGGCACTCGTGAGCCTGACCGGCTACGCTGGAGTCACACCGAGCCTGGATGCCGCCGGAATCCTGGAGCATGCGCGCCAGCTTCCTCAGCCGCAGATTCATGAGTATCTGCAGCGTGTCACGCCGGTCTCTGAACCCGTGATGTTCAGATTCCCATCGAACCGTCGACGCTTTTACGAGCGGCTCGCGCGGATGCCGGATGGACTGGTGCTCCTGGGCGACGCTGTCTGTTCGATCAACCCGGCGTTCGGTCATGGGATGACGCTGTCGTGCCTGGCCGTGATCGAGCTCGGGCGCTGCCTGGATGAACCGGGGGCGCTCGGGCGGCCAGGATTTTCTCTTCGCTATCAAAAGCGGGTGGGAAAGGCCATCGAGCCGGGCTGGGCCTTGGTGGTCTCGGAAGACTTTCGGCGCCCCCAGACGCAGGGGAAGCGCCCACCGGGACTCTCGGTTCTACAGTGGTTTAATACGTGTCTGACCGAGCTCGGGACCCTGGACGCCAGTGTCTATGATGAGCTCACTCGCGCCCTGCATCTGCTGATCGATCCAATCCAGCTCATGAAGCCCGGTCTGCTGATGAAAGCCGTGCGGTACGCCCTGCGCCGGCGCAGCCAAAAGACACCGACATTGGCCGCAGCCAACACGGTTCCCTCGCCCGGACAGACTCCGCGCTTTGTGCTTCAGCCGCCGGCGATCCTTCAGCGCAGCTATGGAATCGCAAAGTAACAACATTTCCACACTCACAAGCGCCGTCAGGTAATGAAAATGTCGTCACCAGAACACGTCTTCCCATTTGTGGTCGATTCCGGCATCTCCACTCTGACTCACAGATATTCCTTTTCTTGCGCTTGTCCGGCAATTCTATCTGCGCTGTCACGTTCCTTTTTGTGCGTCCGATGATTTTTTGAGAACCCGCCAGAACCTGCACTACAGGTCTTGGCGCGTGCGATGAAGCCCTGCTGCTCAGTCAGCTCCACTGAGCGCGGCTGGCTTTCGCCCCGCTGAATCACTGCGGCCCCGCAGCCCGCCAGACGCAGCTGGACGCCGCTATTGCAAGAGTGATGCACCCATTTGAAGTCTGCCCACGGCCCGATGCAGAAAGCTCGGTGCTGTGTCGCGAAGGAAACAATGAATTCCGATCAGCAGGACAAGACGCACAACCCGACGCAGCAGAGCAACTCGCCGATTACTGCTTCCCAGGAAGGGAATCAGGAAGGTTTGAATGCGCCGTCCGAGACAGACGAACCAGTCGCCATCGTCGGGGCAGCCTGTCGCTTTCCGGGCGGAGTGGCAGACCTGGAGTCGTACTGGCAGCTGCTCGCCAGGCACGGCGTTGCCATTACGGATGTACCGACCAGCCGCTGGGATTCAGCCGATTGGTACGATCCGAATCCGGAAGTCGCGGGCCGCACCTACGTGGCCAAGGGCGGCTTTCTGGAAGATGTAGAGAGCTTCGATGCCGACTTCTTTCAGATCTCGCCGCGCGAAGCCCTGACACTCGATCCGCAGCAGCGGCTGCTCTTGGAGCTGAGCTGGGAAGCGCTGGAGCGCGCCGGACAAGATCCAGCCGCCCTGCGCGGAAGCCAGACCGGCGTATTCGTAGGCGTGGGTCCCAATGAGTATGCCGAGCGGCTGACGGAGCTCGCGGAGCAGGCGGCGGGCCTGTATGCAGGAACGGGCAACATGCCGAGCGTGATGGCTGGGCGTGTGTCATTTTTCCTGGGGCTGCACGGCCCCAGCGTGGCAGTGGACACGGCTGCTTCATCATCGCTGGTGGCGCTGCATCTAGGGTGTCAGAGCCTGCGCCAGGGGGAGTGCGAGCAGGCTCTGGTGGGCGGCGTAAACTTGCTGCTGTCGCCGAGCAGCTTCGTGATGCTGTCTAGCATGCGGGCGCTGTCGCCGAGTGGTCGCAGCAAGACATTTTCGGATGATGCTGACGGCTATGCTCGCGCCGAAGGCTGCGCGCTGGTGGTGCTGAAGCGGCTCCGGGACGCGCAGCGAGACGGCGACCGGATCCTCGCAGTGATTCGCGGCACTGCGGTCAACCACGATGGTGCGAGCAGCGGGCTGACCGTGCCGAGCGGTCCGGCCCAGCAGGCTGTAATCGAGCGGGCGCTGAAGCAAGCGGGCGTGGCACCGGCCGATGTCGACTATGTAGAGTGCCACGGCACGGGCACGGCGCTGGGGGATCCGATCGAGGTGCAGGCGCTGGGGGCGGTCTACGGGCAGGGGCGTCCTGCCGATCGTCCGCTGGTGCTCGGAGCGGTCAAGGCCAACCTGGGGCACCTCGAATCGGCATCGGGGCTGGCGGGCGTTCTCAAAGCGGTGCTGGCGCTACAGCACGGTCAGATTCCGGCGCAGCCCGACCTGGGTGCTCTCAATCCGAACATTCCCTGGGAGACGCTGCCGGTCACTGTGGCGCGCAACGAGCTGCCGTGGCCAAAAGGGGATCGGCCGCGGCTGGCCGGCGTGAGTTCGTTTGGAATCAGCGGCACAAATGCGCACGTGGTGCTGGAAGAGGCCCCATCGGGCAATCCCGCGGACATCGCCCCAGCGGCAGAGCCCACGGCGGAGCTCTTTGTGCTGTCGGCGCGCAGCGAAGCAGCGCTGTGCGCGCAGGCGGGTCGACTGCATGAGCATCTGCTAGCGAATCCGCAGCTGAGCTTGGGCGATGTGGCCCGCAGCCTCGCCACAACGCGCAGCGCACTGGAGTACAGGCTGGCCATCGCGGCCGCCAATCGCAGCGATCTGATGCAGGGTCTGCAGAAGGCAACCCAAGGTGGGACGCCTGTGGAGGGAAGCCGCGGGAATTCGAGATCCGGCGGTGTCCCCAAGGTGGTATTCGTCTTTTCTGGGCAGGGCTCGCAGTGGGTGGAAATGGGGCGGACCCTGCTGGAGCAGGAGCCGGTGTTTGCCGAGGCGATCAGCGCCTGCGACAAGGCCATTGCCGCCGAAGCGGGATTTTCGGTTCTGGACGAGCTGAGAGCGGAGGCGCCCCAGTGGCAGCAGGGGCGGATCGATGTGCTTCAGCCTGTGCTGTTCGCGCTGGGGGTTGGACTGTCGGCGCTGTGGCGAAGCTGGGGTGTGGAGCCCACAGCTGTGGTGGGCCACAGCATGGGAGAAGTGACAGCAGCGCATATCTGTGGGGCGCTGGGATTGCAGGACGCGGTGGCAGTCATCTGCCGGCGCAGTGGGCTGTTGCGGCGTCTGAGCGGTCAGGGCGAGATGGCGATGGTGGAGCTGTCGCTGGAGGCGACGGAAGCGGCGCTGCGAGGCTACGAGAATCTTCTGAGCGTGGCGGTGAGCAACAGCCCGCACTCGACGGTGATCGCCGGTGAGGCAGCAGCCCTCGATGAGCTCCTGGCGGCGCTCGAACAAAGAGGCGTGTTCTGCCATCGGGTGAAGCAGTACATGGCGAGCCACAGCCCGCAGGTGGAGCCGCTGCTGGCAGAGCTGCTCGCATCGCTTCCGCAGCTGGAGCCGCGCCGCTGTCAGCTGCTGATGCAGTCGACTGTTACCGAGGCCCCGCTGGAGGGGCCGGAGCTCTTGGCCGACTACTGGGCACGAAACCTGCGGCAGCCGGTTCGCTTCGCCGCCGCAGCGCAGCGGCTGATCCATAGCAGTCACAGACTGTTCATCGAGCTGAGCCCGCATCCGCTGCTCGTGCCCTGGCTGGAAGAGCTGCTCCAGGAGCCGGGGCAGCCTGGGGTGGCCGTCGGATCGCTGAGCGTTGGCCACGATGATCGGGCGGCGATGCTGTCTTCGCTGGGGGCGCTGTGGGTCCAGGGCGTGGATGTGAACTGGGCGCAGGTGTTCGGCGGCCGCGGGCAGCGCGTGGCACTGCCGACGTATGCGTGGCAGCGGCAGCGCTACTGGGTGGAGCAGCCGAAAGCGGGACCCTCGACCGGATCGGGTGGAGAGAAGCTGTTGGAAGCGCCGCTGCCAACCGCTGACGCAGCGCGCCCGGAAGGCCGCGGGGCGGTGTTCAAGGGCGCTTTCGCTACCTGGCTCGCAACGCTGCAGCCCGAGCAGCGCGAGGGGGAGGTTCGGGCGCTGGTGCAGGCGGACGTGGCGCGAGTCCTTTCTTTCGACAGTCCGAGCCAGGTGCCGCTGGATCGACCGCTCAAAGAGCTGGGCCTGGACTCTCTGCTAGCTGGAGAGCTGCGCACCGCGCTGAGCCATCGGGTCGGCAAGATTTTATCAGCGACCCTGGCCTTCGATCATCCCACGGCGAATGCACTCGCGCGCCTGCTCCTGGCCCAGGGACTTGAAGCTGCCGATGCCGATCCTGCGAAGCTCGCCGCCGCTGCGGCGAAGCCGGCGAGTCCGACCGAAGAGCCCATCGCCATCATCGGCATCGGCTGCCGCTTTCCCGGCGGCATCCATGACCTCGACTCCTTCTGGCACGTCCTTGACAAGGGCA
>Ga0075163_10000807_pt1 | contig 41715 bp, 35 predicted proteins | sample JI1023141ADNA_FD_71478 | JGI IMG/M metagenome (GOLD analysis project Ga0075163, IMG submission 71478) | Wastewater effluent complex algal communities from Wisconsin, to seasonally profile nutrient transformation and Carbon sequestration -... | ecosystem: Engineered > WWTP > Effluent > Algae...
CTTCGTCCACTTCTGCTCCAGTTCCTGCGCCTCGGTGCCGAGCTTCTGCAAACGCGCCTCCGTCTGCGTCACGAGCTGCTGCTGCGACTGAAGCTTGGTCTCCGTTTCGGCCAGTCTTGCCTCCGCCGACTGCAAACTCACGCCGAGATCCTTCGATTTCGCTTCGGCGTCCGCCAACGCCTGGTTCTTCTCGGTCGTCTGCTTCGTCACGACTTCGAGATCAGCCTTGGCTTGAATCAACTGACCTGAAACCGCCTGCAACTCCTCATCCGTCCGCCTACGCCTCTGCTCGCTCTCTTGCGTTTCGGTCCCGAGCACTTGCAGACGATCCTCCGCCTGAGAGACCAATTGTTGCTTCGCGAGGAGTGTGGCCTCCAGCGCACCGAGCGCCGTCTGAGTCGTGGCCAGTTGCGCCGCAGTCTCTTGATACTTCGCTTCGGTTTGCTGGAGTTCGCCTTCCGTAGCGGCTTGCCGCTTCGCCAGCGTCCGCACCAGCGCGTGCTGCGCCGCTCCTTGCTCGGTCAGCTTTTGCAGCTCGACCGCCTTCGCATCGCGATCACTCGTCAAAGTAACAATGAGCGCCGCAATGCTGGTGCGCTGCTCTTCCACGGCCTTGAGCGCCTTGCCCGCGTCTCCGAGACGACTGTCGGTCGAGGCCAGCTCGTCCAGCTTCGACGTCAGCTCAGCTTCCCTGCCCTTGAGTGTCTCGACGCGGCGCTCCAGATCTTGCAACTCAGCCGACCTCGCGGCGATGGACTGCTCCATCTCACCCGCGCGGGCTTGCGCCGACTTCTCAGCCTCAGCCTCAGCCTGGCGCAACTCTTCGAGCTTGGCCGCTTGTGCCACGACATCCTGCTGCGTTTTCTCAAGCGAAGCCTGTGCGTCCGTGAGCTGCTTCGACACTTGCCCGAGTGTCAGCGCCTGCTGATCGGCGGCACGCACGCGCGCCTCCGCGTCCGCCGCCTTGGCGCTGAGATCCGCGATCTGGGATTCAATCGCGGATGCGTTCTTCCGAAGAGAAACGAGCTGATGCTCGGCCAGCTCACGCTCACCGGCGAGCTGGCGTGCCTTGGCCTCCTGAGACTGCCTTTCCTGATTGGCGGCCTGCAACTCAGTGCGACGCTGCGTGAGCTGTTTTTCCAGATTCGACGACTCCGATTCCGCCATCTTCTGCTGCCCGAGCAGCGCGGCCATCGCCATCTCCAGCGCCGCTTTCTTCGTCTCCATCTCGGACAAAGACTTCGACACACCACCAAGCTGCTGCTGCGCTCCTGAAAGCTCCGCGACACGCGTCTCGTGCGCCAGGATCTCGACCTGCACGCTCTTGAGTCTCTCCTCCGCCGCCTTCGTCGCCTCGTGCGTCTTCGCTGTGCGGTCGCCCGCTTCCTGCGCCTCTTTCTCCAGCGCGAGAAGATGCGCCTGGGCTGACTCGCCATCCTTCTTCAGCGCATCGAGTTTCTTTCCGGCCTCGGCGATTTCCTTCTCACGCGCGATCCGACTTGCTTCCAATTGCGCAACAACGGCATCCAGCTCCGCCTTCCGCGATTCGAGGGCACCCAACGATTGGGTGACGCCGCCGAGCTTCTGATGCGTGCCGGAGAGTTCGGAAACCTTGGCTTCGTGAGCAACGGCCTCCTCACGCAGCGACTGAAGCCGCGCCTCTGCACCGGCAATTTCGCTTTGGAGTTGAGCCAATCGTTTCTCGACGCCCGACACTTCAACTTCCTTGGCCTGCTGCTGTCCAGCCAACGCGGCGATGGACTGATCAAGTGCCCGCTTCTTCGACTCCGCCTCGCTGAGCGATCCCGCCAAACCACCGAGCTTCTGCTCGACAACGGCCATTTCGCCGGCTTTCCGTTCGCGCTCTGAGATTTCCGCCGTCAATTGCGCAGCCGTTGCCTCCGCCTCGGCAATGTCGCGCTTGAGAGCCTCTCGGCGCGCCCCAGCATCCGCGATCTCCTTCTCGCCAGCCGCCTGCTTTGCCACCAACGCGGCCACCGCCAGATCCAATAGGCCACGCTTCGACTCAACCTCGGCCAACGAAGATGCCGCCGTGCCCAGCTTTGCGTGCTCACCCGATAGCGCGGCAATCTTCGCCTCCTGTGCGGCAGCCTGTTGCTGCACCGAAGCCAGCTTTGACTCGGCTGCGCTGATCTCGTCCCGCAACTCACTCGCGCGCCGCACGGCCTGTTGCTCATCGCTTGCGAGTTGGGCGTTTCTCGTCTCCACCGCACGGGCCGCTTCCTCAGCCTGGGCTCGGGCTGAATCTGACTGCTGCTGGACCGTGGCGATTTCCTTCCTCGCCGACTCGATGCTACCCTGCAAAACCGACAGCTCGCGCTTTGCCGCCGTCACATCGGCAAACGCCGATTCCAATTCGCCCTTCGTCTTGCCGAGCGTCTCCGTTTCAGTCCGTAGAGCCACGAGCTTCGCGCTCGCATCCGCCAACTCCTTGTCATGGCGGACCTTGTCATCCGTCATCGCGGCTTTCGCTGCCTCGCGCTCGGCCTTGAGTTTCTCAATCTCGTCACGCAGCGTCTTTGCCTCGCGAATCGCCGCCTCGTCCACGACCGGTTGCGACGGTGAGGGCGGAGGTTTGGGAAGCGCCACACTTGGCGGAGGCGGCGGTGCTTTTCCTGCCTCGGGCCGTGCCAGCGGCGGCTTGGTCGGCTCCACCTTCGAGGTCTCAGGTGCCGGTGCCCCACCCTGCGACGCCGGCGTGATGGTCAGCGGCCCCTGCACTGGCACCGACTCAGTATCGCCACGACGCCCGTCCGTCCGCGATGGTTCGGCCTTGGCTGCCTGCGCCAATTTCGAGAACTCTGCTGGAGCCGTGCCCTTGGGTGCCCTATCGCGGTAGCGCGCATCCAATTGTCCAAAGCCGATCTTGTCGCCCTCCTTGACCTTGGCGCGCGAGACGCGCTTTCCGTTCACGAAGGTGCCATTCGACGATTTGAGGTCCACCACCTCGTAGCTCCCATCCGGCCCGCGCACGAACTCGGCGTGAAATCCCGAGATGAATGTGTTGTCGATGACGATGTCATTCTTCGCCTCGCGCCCAATCGAAAGCCGCTCCTCCAGCAGGTCGAAGACGAACTCATTGCCGTCGTTGAGATTGAAAGCCAAATAAGGCATGTGCCGCGCGAAAAAACCGAAATATTTAGATACTCAAAATAAAGAGATAAGCGGGCTTTATCAATCTTAATCAAAGCCAGACGCTGAAACAGTTCGGGCAACAACGGAGCTCAGCCATGTGCACGCCCTTGCCCAATCACGAGAAGCACCTACCATCCGCCTCCATGAAGACATCAGCATTCGTCGCCTTGATGGCTGTCGGCTCACTGTTCACCGCATCAGCCGAGGAAAAGCCCGCACCCCCGCCCGTCAGCACGACCGCACAGCCAGTCGAGACGGACGCTGCTCGCATCGCCAGACTTGAGGCCCGCGTGGCGAAACTGGAAAAGGTGATCGAGAGCTTGCGCAAGGCTGCGGCCTCGATCCCGGCCATCGAGATTCCCAACGCGCCCATCGCCAAAGGCAAAGCACCCGTCAGCCCTGGCACCCGAAGCCGAGGCCCCAGCGATGAAGACCGCAAACGCTACGAAAGCCTTTCCGAAGCTGGGAAGGAGAAGGTGCGAAACTACTTCCGCGACCACATGGAAGAGATCCGAGGCGCAGCCAATGAAGAAGCACGGCGAGCCCTGATCATGGCGGCATTCGACAGGATCATCGCTGAAGACAAGCCGAAGTAGCCGAACGAGGCCACTGCTCATCCAAGGCTCGGGCCTCAGAGTTCCGAAAGCGCGACCAAGCATGACAGCCGCAGAAAACTCCGCCCCCACCTGACCGGCCATGCTCATCTCCGAGATCTTTTACTCGCTGCAAGGCGAAGGCTCCCTCGCCGGAGTGCCATCGGTTTTCATCCGCACCTCCGGCTGCAATCTCCGCTGCTCGTGGTGCGACACGCCTTACGCCTCGTGGAAACCCGAAGGCGACGAGATGAGCGTGACCGAGATCATCTCCAAGGTGGAAAGACATCCGACACGCTTCGTCGTCGTCACCGGCGGCGAGCCGATGATCGCCAAGGGAATGCCAGACCTGCTCACGGCGCTGCGGGAAAAAAGAAAGCACATCACCATCGAGACCGCCGGCACCGTTCCGTCCGATGGCGTGCCCTGCGACCTTGCCTCGATCAGCCCAAAGCTTGCGAACTCCACACCCACCGCCAAGTCCGCAGGCGCGGCTTGGACGGAGAAACACGAGCGCACTCGATTGCAGCCCGCTGTGCTGCGCCAGTGGTGTGAGAGCTACAACTACCAGCTCAAGTTCGTCATTTCATCCGCAGACGATCTGCGTGAAGCTGAGAGCATCGTCAGCCAGATCGGCATCCCCATTCCGCCACACAAGATTCTCCTCATGCCCGAAGGCACTGATGCAGAGACTCTACGCTCGCGCACGCCGCTGCTCATCGACTGGTGCCAGCGAAAAGGCTATCGCCTCTCGCCCCGGCTGCACATCGAGTGGTTTGGGAACAAGCGTGGAACGTGACCGCCGTACGCCCCTTTTGCAAAGGGGCACTCCGGCTGCCGAAGAAGATGAAGCGCGCTTTCTCCCCAGCGCAAACCGAAGTGCCCCTTTGCAAAAGGGGCCTACCATCTTCCCGGCGCGAGCATCGCCACGTCAATCTCCGACTGCTCCCCGCTCACAATCTCACTCACGAGCCTTCCACTCACGGGCCCGAGACTCAGGCCCATCATCGCGTGGCCGGTGGCAATGATCAGATTCTCGTGATTCGCCGAACGTCCCAGGAACGGAAGCCCATCCGGCGAGCACGGCCTCAGCCCGACCCACGGCTTCAATCCAGTGAAATCCTCCACGCGAAACTCAGGAAAGTAGGCGGGCATCGCCTTGATGATGCCGCTCACCCGACGCGGATTGATCGACGTGTCATTGCCCGCGATCTCCATCGTGCCGCCGACGCGCAAGGACGATCCCATCGGCGTCACCGCCACGCGCGCCTCCGTGAGGATCGAGCAAATCTGCGGCAGCTCGCGTGGGCGCTCCAAAGTCAGGCTGTAGCCCTTCCCCGCCTGCATTAGCAATCGCAATCCGAGATCACGCGCCAGCTCCGGCGACCAAGAGCCGGCCGCGAGCACAAACTCATCCGCCTCGATCACTTCGTCACCGCAACGCACGGTTGCAATCCGTCTGCCGCCATGCGTGACCTCCCACCGCGTCACCTCGGAGCGATCACGAAGGGTCACCCCGAGGTTCTCAAACAGCTTCCGTAGCGAGCGCATGAACGCGGATGGAGACAAGTGGCAGTCCTTCGGAAAATAGACACTCCCCGCCACATCCATGCGCACTGCCGGGTCGAGCGCAGCCGTTTGTCGTGCGTCCAGCACTTGCGCCGGGATGCCAAGTTCATTCGCGGCCTTTGCCGTCTCCGCTTCCTCGTCCAGCGCGTGCTGCGTCTTGCACAGCATCAGCAGTCCCTTCTTCACCAGCCCGAAATCATTGCCGCACTCAGCAGCGATCTCCTCAAAGCACGCCCGGCTCGCCAAGTGCATGTCTCGCAGCACGACAGCCGAGCGTCTGACGTGCTCCGCCGTGGCCGACCGCCAGAACTTGAGGCCCCAATCGAGCAACTCCCAGCTCAATCGCGGCTTGATCCAAAACGGGCTCTCCGGATTCCACATCCATTTCAATCCCAGCGCCACCATGCCCGGCGCGGCCAGCGGGGTGAAGTGACTCGGCACGATCATCCCCGCATTGCCATGCGAACAGCCATGCTCGCCATCGCCCGCATCAATCACCGTCACCCGATGCCCCCGCTTCGCGCAGTAATACGCCGAGCACAGTCCAATGACTCCACCACCGACGATCACGATCCGTTTTCCGTCATTCGTCATTCGTCATTTCCTACAATCCCCCAGCAAAACGGATCGCCCTCATTGAGCAACAGCGCACCCTCGCCCGTGACAAACGCGCTGCCGGTAATCGTCGGCAGCACACGGCCCTCCTCTTTGTTCTCCCACACAAAAGATCCGCTGAACCGGCTGCCGACGATGCTCTCAACCACCCACGCTTTTCCCTCACCCAACCGTCCATCCGCCGCCAGACACGCCAGGCGCGCACTCGTCCCGGTGCCACAAGGCGAGCGGTCATACGCCTTCCCAGGACACAGAACGAAGTCGCGCGCATCAGCACCGGACGATTGCGGTGGACCCAGCAGCACAATGTGATCGACCTCCGGGAAACCCTGCGCATTCACCATCTGCCGAATACGCCAAGTGAAGTCTGTCAGCTCATCCACATTCGCCGGTTCGAGTACGAGATCGTGATCCTCGGTGAGGAAGAACCAGTTTCCGCCCCAGGCGATATCGCCCGTCACTCTGTCGCCATCAGGCAAATCAATCGTCACTCCTTTCGCTTTGCGAAAAGCAGGAATGTTCTTCACCGAGACCCTTCCGTCTTCGTGCAACACCACACCGACAACCCCAACCGGCGTCTCAATCTTATGCTCGCCTGCCGTGATCCGACCCATGTGCTCCAGCGTTTTCACCAGACCGATGGTCCCGTGCCCGCACATGCCGATGAATTGTACGTTGTCGAAATAGATCACGCCCGTGACACACGAAGCATCCGCTGGTTCGACAAGCATCGCTCCGACGATCACATCTGAGCCACGCGGCTCATTCACGATGGCACGGCGATAGCGGTCATGCTGCTCGCGAAACACGCGCAGCTTATCCGCCACACTGCCGTAGCCGAGATCAGGTCCGCCCCCGACGACCACACGAGTCGGCTCGCCGCCAGTGTGCGAGTCGATGATGGAGATGCGGTGGATCATGCCGGACGTTTTGCCAGCGCCTCGCGGATGATCTTCAGCACCTGCTCACGCTCCGCACCGGCGATGGGCAGGCGCGGCTCGCGGACCCACTCCTTGCCAAGACCGGTCTCCTGGCAGAGCAGCTTGATGTATTGCACGAAGTGAACATGAGTGTCGAGCTTCATCAGCGGCTGAGTCCAGCGGTAAAGCGTGCGCGCTTCATCCCATTTGCCCTCCCGAGTGAGGTTCCAGAGCTTCTGATTCTCCTTCGGAAATGCGATGCCACTACCCGCGACCCAGCCGTCGATGCCATTGATCGAGCATTCGAGGATGAGGTCATCGACGCCGGTGAAGAGTTGGTAGCGATCACCGACGAGATTGCGCAACTCCGTGATGCGGCGTGGATTCGCCGACGACTCCTTGATGGCGACGAGGCTCTCGACGTCGGCGAGTTCGGCAAACATTTCGGGCGTCACGTCGATGACGTAGCCGATCGGGTTGTTGTAAAGCATCCACGGCAGCGGCGTGGCCTTGGCGAGCGTGCGGAACCAGTGCATCACCTCACGGTTGTCGGCCTTATAGACCATCGCTGGCATCACCATGAATCCAGCCGCACCGAACTTCGCGCAGTCCTGCATATACGTCGCTGCTGCCTGCGTGCTCATCTCTGCCACGCCACTGAGCACGGGCACGCGACCACGCGCTGTATCGACGGCGCACTTCACCACCGCGCGCTTCTCGTCCGGTTGCAGCGTTTGGTTTTCTCCAAGCGATCCACAAACGATCAAGCCGGACACACCGGAGTCGATCAGAGCTTCAAAGTGTCGCGCCGTCGCCTCAAGGTCGAGCGACTGGTCTTCGTGCATCTGCGTGGTGACGGCGGGAAAGACTCCGCTCCATTGGGTACTCATGGCTTATTCGTGGGTTTGGTTTGTTGGGTGATCCATTCGTCAATGCGCGCCTCCAGTGCCTCCATCGGCAGTGCTCCACCGAGCAGGACGGCATCGTGAAACTCGCGCTCGTCAAACTTGACGCCGAGCGCGATTTCAGCTTTCGATCTCAGCTCGCGAATCTTGAGCTGGCCGATCTTGTAGGCGAGTGCTTGTCCTGGCCACGCGATATAGCGGTCCACCTCGTTCACGATGTCGTTCTCAGTTTTCGGCGCGTGATCTCGGAAGAACTTGATCGCCTCCTCGCGCGTCCATTTGAGCTGATGGATGCCGGTATCGACCACGAGACGCACCGCACGCCACATCTCAAGCGTGAGTTGGCCCATCTTGTCGTAGGGATCGTCATACACGCCCATCGACTCGCCAAGCCACTCGGAGTAAAGCGCCCAGCCCTCGACGAAGGCCGTGCATTCATAGTGGCGGCGGAACGTGGGCAACCCCTTCTGCTCCTGTGCGAGTGCGATCTGCAAATGATGCCCCGGCACCGACTCATGCAGCGTGAGCGCCATCATCTCCCACTTCGGCCGCGTCTCAGGCTTGAAGAGATTAACCGAGAAAGCACCCGGCCGCGCGCCATCGGCGGATGGCTGGCGGTAGTAAGCCGTCGTCGTGTCCGGCGCGATCTTGTCGGGGATCTTCTCCACGATGAACTGCGTGCGGGGCAGCGTCTTGAAGAGCCTTGGTAGTTTCTCCGCGATTCCGGCCGCCATGTCTTCGTAGGCTTTGAGCAGATCGGCGGGCTGCTTGAAGAAGAACTTCGGGTTTGTCCGCAGATCAGCGAAGAATTCTGCCATGCTGCCTTTGAAGCCGACGCGCGATTTCACGCGCTCCATCTCCAGTCCAATCCGCTTCACCTCGGCCAACCCGATGTCGTGAATCTGCTGGGGCGTGAGATCTGTCGTCGTGAACTTGCGGCAGAGAAAAGCATACCGCTTCTCCCCCTCGGGCAACCGCCAAGCGCCCACGCCATCGAGAGAGGCAGGGAGATACTCTTTCTCGAAGAAGACGGCGAACTCTCGATAGGCTGGCACCACAAATTGCGCGACTGCCTGCGCACCCTCACGCTTGAGCCGCGAGCGATCCGGCTCGCGAATGGCGATGATCATCTTCGCGAACGGCTTGTAGAACGGACTCTTGGTCGGATCGGGTGTGATCTGCTTCGCGATCTGTGTCGGCACGCGCTCCATGACGACCTTCGGCTGCACCATCCCGTTGGCGATGCCCTGGCGCATGAGGGCGATGGTCTGGCTCATGTGCGCCGGAAACGCACGACACCTCGCAATCCAGTCCTCGTAGTCCTTCACTGTCTTGAACTGAAGCGCATCACCGAGTTCGTCCGCCGTCTGAATGCCACCGCGCTGTGTCAGCGGGATGAGATGGAAACCCAACTCATGGCTCTCAATCGACTGCTTCAATCCGATCTCAAACAATTCACGACTCGTCCGGTCCTCTCCCGACAAGGCAGCGCTCTTGATCGCATCCAGATCAGTGAGCACCTCGCGCTCATGCGCGGCGCGTCTGTCGTGCGCAGCAGGGCTCACGTCGTCCCAATGCTGATTCCAGCGCAAATCACCGAGGTGAGAGGCCCACGTTGGCGATTCTCGCATCGTGTAGTCCCACTCGCGGTCGAAGAGATCATGCAACGCCTTTTTCGCATCTTGCGCTGCGGCGGCTCCAGTCAGACAAAGAAAAAATGCAAACACTCTCATGGCCGGTTTGCGGGTTCGGTGTTCAATAGATGCTTCTCCAGAAAATCCATGCGCTTACGGAAGCCAAACGGCGTCTCCGCAGCCCCGTGTCCCGTGCCGGGCACGACGACAAGCTCGTAGTCCTTCCCTGCTTTGGTGAGCGCGGCGGCCACCTGCATGGTGCTGGCCGGATCGACGTTCGTGTCCATCTCGCCGACGATGAGCATGAGCTTGCCGGTGAGCTTCTTTGCGTGCGTCACGTTTGAATTGTCCGCATACTCGGAGCCGATAGGCCAGCCCATCCAGGCTTCGTTCCACCAGATCTTGTCCATGCGATTGTCATGACAGCCGCAGTCGGCGACGCCCGCTTTGTAGAAATCACCGTGATGCAGCATCGCCGCGCCGACATTTTGGCCGCCCGCACTGCCGCCGTAAATGCCCACGCGCGACAAGTCCATCCACGGCCGGTCCTTCGCCGCCTCCTTCATCCAGGCGATGCGATCCGGCAGGCCGGCGTCCTTGAGATTCTTCCAGCACACGTCGTGGAAGGCGCGGCTGCGCCAGTTCGTGCCCATACCGTCAATTTGCACGACGATGAAGCCTAGTTCCGCCATCTGATGCTGCCGCTGCTGAAGTCCCCACGCCTTCGGCACAAATGCGCCATGCGGCCCTGCGTAGATCTCTTCCACCACCGGATACTTCTTCGCCGCGTCGAAGTTCGCCGGCTTGTAGATGACGCCGAAGATGTCCGTCTTTCCATCTCGACCTTTGGCCACGAATCGTTCGGGCGCTTTCCAGCCTGTAGCCATCAGCGCGCTAGCATCTGCTGCCTCCAGCTTCGTGATGAGTTTGCCCGTGTCGCTCCGGCGCAATTCATGGACTGGTGGTGCATCAACGCGCGACCATTGGTCGATGAAAACGCGGCGATCTGGCGAGAACTCGATCTCATGCGTGCCGTCGCCTTCCGTGAGTACCACAAAGCTGCTGCCGTCGAAGTTCACTCGGCACAGGTGCTGGTAATACGGGTCCTGTCCCGCCACGACACCACCCGCGAAGAACCACACCTGCCGCGCCGCCTCATCGACGTGCTCCACCTTGCGCACGACCCACTCGCCCTTCGTGATCGCATTCTTCACTGTGCCGTTCTTCGTGTCGTAGAGCCACAGGTGGTTCCATCCTGAGCGCTCGCTCATCCAGATTGCTTCGTTCGTCTTGTCGAGCCAATGCAGAAACGTCTTCTGCGAGTAGTCAATGAACGTCTGGCTCGTCTCCTCGATCACGACGCGCGCTGCGCCTGTGTTAGCATTCACAGCGACTAGACGGAGCAGCTGGTGACCACGCTGATTGTAGATAAAGAAGACCTGCGAGCTGTCGAGCGACCAGTGGACCTCGGTGAGGCTCCACGGATTCGGCATCAAGTCCTCAGCGATGCTTGTCACCTTCCGCGAGGTGAGATCGATCAGGCGCGGATGCGGATGCGCAATGCGATCGCCCGGCTTGAGATACTGATGCTTGTGCAGCTTCGGCTGCGTTTGCCCCTTGGGGTTCGACTCGACGAAATACACCAGATGCTCCTGCTCCGGCTCGGTCTGCATCACGAGGAGCCGCTTCCCATCCAGTGAGATGTGAAAGGGCGCGCGATACTCGTTCTTCGCCGAGCCATCGGTGGTGATGGCCGCTTCGGCCCCGCTGGCTTGGCGAACGAAGACATTGTGATCGCGAATGAAGAACCGCTCGCGTGGCGTCTCGGTCTTCTTTGTTCCATCCTTCTCCAATCGCTTCGGCAAGGTCGCTTCCTCGATCACCACTCGCGCCGGCGAGTTCGTTCCATAGAACCAGCCGAGTTCGCGGCCGGTCGATTCCTTGATCAGCCACGCGTGTCCTGCAAACGTGTGCATCGACTTCGATTCGCCCGGCTGCACGAAACCGTAACTCTTGCTTTTGCCGCCGGCATCGACCCAGAGCATCTCGATGCGCTTGGCGAGCCGGTTCTCGAAGATGAAGCTCGTATCGCTCCCGTTCTTCGAGCGGTGCGGCCCCTCCCAAGTGAGCTCTTGAACCACCGGCTGCTCAGCGGCCGCCGTCGTCCGCTCTCCAGTCTCCAGATCGATGCGCACGGTCTCAAAAGCCTTCGGTCCTGTTCGAACGCGATAGCTCAGCGACCTCCCGTCCTTGCTCCACTCCGTGCTGATCTGTTCACGGAACACCTTGTCGCGGATCACTTCCGGAAGCCTCATCGCGCGATCACGCCCCGTCTGCGCCGCCATCAAGATGGGGAACGAAACGAGAACGAGGATGCCTGCAAAGCGGAAGCTCATCGGCAGCCATGCTAGCCAAGGGGCGGCAATTGTCTTGGCTTCAAATCACGACAGCGCGTGAATTCCCGCACAGACCGCGCACCAAGCACTATTCCAGCAGCGCACGCGCGATCACGGCGTCCACCGGATTCAAATCATCCGTGAACACTTGGCCTCCAGATGGAAGGCGATTGGGCGGGTAATAGGTTTTGGCGAGCTGCGATTGCCAGGAGCCGCTGGCGTAGGCCCGCTCGGTCAGCAGCGGGGTCCAATCCTCGGCCGAGGCCATGAGAATGACGTTTTGCGCAAAGGTGCCGCCGCCGTGGACAGGGAATGCGCTCACATGCGGGAAGACCTCGTGCAAAGTAGCCAGCATTCCGGCGAGCAGTTCCGATTTAGGTCCAGCGACGGGTGTGATCACATTCATGAGAAACACGCCGCCCGGAGCGAGGTGATCCTGGATCTGCTTGAAGAATTCCTTGCTCGCAAGCTGAGCGGGAATGGCGCGGACGCCGTTGTAGGCATCGCCAAGGATGAGGTTCCATTTCTGGTCGCTCTTGCGAACAAAACTCCGCGCATCGGCGGCGTGAGGCACGACCTTCGGATGCTTGTCGAGATTGAAGAACTTATGACCGACCTCGACCACGGCAGGGTCGATCTCCACCACATCGACCGTGGCATCGGGGAACATGCGCGAAACTTCGCACGGCATCCCAAAGGCACCGGCACCGAGAAAAAGCGCGCGCTTGATCTCGAATCCGTCGCGCAGCAGCGGGAGCTTCCAGAACTTTTGGTATTCGAGCACGAGCGAGCCATCGGCGACCTTGATGCCGCCCTCGACCGTGGAGTCGAGATGCAGGAAGCGCTGCTTGTTCGCGCCCTCGCCGTTCTCGGAGACTTCGATACGATGGTAGTAGGAGTCGCGTGCCCAGACCACGTTGTCGGCCGGCTTGTTGCTTGCCGTGAATCCAAAGTAGGCGGCGAAGAGGCCGCTCACCCAGATGGGCAGCTGCTGCTTCCATGTGTTCTTCGCGAGAAAGAATGCTCCCGCCGACAGCAGCAGCAGCAGCGTTGCGGTGCCGAGGAAGATGGACTTCACGCCAAAGTTCGAGAGCAGATAAAACCCAGACAGGAAGGTACCGACGAAGCTGCCGAGCGAGCCAAGCATGCTGATCGTCCCAGCCGCAGCGCCGACGTGCGAGTCTTTGTTCACGAGACTGTAAAAACGCACCGAAGCGGGCGCGATGGCACCAAGCAAGACGCCAGGAGTGGCGAAAAGGAGCAGCGAGATCGCCACAGGCCCGGCGATCACTCCATTGTCGCTGAGCGACTCGCCAAAGACCTCATGCAAGGCGGGAATGAAGAACGTGAGCACGGCGGCACCAGCGAGCAGCCAGCCGATCAGATCCATCGCCAGCTTTCGATCAGCGAGCCAGCCTCCGAGGAATCCACCGACGCTGAAGGCGACGAGAATCACACCGATCAGCGCGGTCCAAGTGTAGGCGGTGTTGCCAAAGAGCGGCGCGAGGAGCCGGAAGGCGCTGATCTCAATGACCATGATGGCAGCGCCCGCGATGAAGCAGATGGCACCGAGGACGAGATGGACCGTCTTGCTGGAGGCATCGCGGTAGTCCGCCTCGTTGATCAGCGGTTTGGCTGGCTTGGTTGGTTTACTCACGGGTTTAGTCGTTGTAGAAGACGAGGCTGATGATCTTCCAGCCCTTCTCGGTTTTGATCAATGTGAAGCAGTCAGTGCCGGTCACGATCTCGCTGCCCTTGGTCAGCTTCCATCGCACCGAGGCAATGGTGACGCGGCTGTCGTAGGTGATCTTCATCTCCGTCGGGCTTTCCGACATGGGCACCTTCGACTGCGCGTGCGCCAGCTTTTGCCCGTGGAGAAAATCAGTGACCCCGTCCGTCTGCACCATGCCGTCCTTCCCGACGTAGGTGATCCGTGCGCGCGGATCAAAGCACTCACCGTAGCGATCCATCATCTGCACGGACCAAGTGGAGAAGTAGCTTTCGAGGAAGGAGCGGACCGCCGCCTCATCGGCATTGGCGGATTTGGTGCAGGAAGTGAGCAGCAGCACCAGCGCCAGGATCGCCCCTGTGCTGACGAAGCGGCACAGACGGTGATCGGCGCTAGTCACCAAAACTTTCCTCCTCCATGCCCAGCAAGCCGAGCACGCGGTTCAGGTCATCCACGCCGTAGTAGTCGATCTCGACTCGGCCCTTCTTCTCTGTGTGATGGACGGTGACGTTGGTGGCGAACTTGCCAACCAGACGCTGCTCCACCATGCGGATGGCGGCCTCGAGTTCCGCGCTGGTCTTGGGGCCGGGCTTCGGCGGGGGCGGCGGCCGGAGAATCTGCGCGACGAGCTTTTCAGTCGCGCGCACCGTGAGACTCTTGCGGACGACATCCTCGGCGGCACGACCCTGTTCTTCGCCGTTTTTCAGGCTGAGCAGCACCTTGGCGTGACCCGTGCTGATCTGGCTGAGCGCGAGCATCTGTTGCACGCCATGCGGAAGATCGAGCAGACGAATCGCATTGGCAACGGTGGCGCGGTTCTTGCCCACGCGCTGCGCGATGTCTTCCTGGCGCATGTGAAACTCCTTCGAGAGCCGCTCGTAGGCGCGTGCTTCTTCGATGGGATTCAGTCCCTCACGCTGCAAATTCTCGATCAGCGCCATTTCGAGCACTTCCTGATCCGAAGCCTCGCGCGTAATGACGGGAACCTCCTTCAGTCCAAGCTCACGCGACGCACGAAAGCGGCGCTCACCGGCGATGAGTTCCAGCTTGCCGTTCACCTGGCGGACAATGAGCGGCTGAATGATCCCGTGCTCGCGGATCGAATCCATCAGCTCTCGGAGTTGCTCGGGCTCGAAATCTTTTCGCGGCTGCAGCGGGCTCGGCACCACCTGATCCAATGCCACTCGGCGCACTTGGTCACCCGGCGCAGGCTGATTCAAAGCAGCGGGCACCGGGGCGACGGCAGCCACAGCCGGCGCGGGTGGCCGCGCTGCTCCACCGCCTGCTGCGGGAGCCGAGATGAGCGCGCCTAATCCTTTGCCGAGTACTTGTTTTGCCATGTTTTGGGGGGCGGAGACTAGGAGAGGAGCGCGGCGGGTGCAAATCGGTTTTCATCGCCCGAGTCCGCCTCGCTCAAGCGCGCGGATGAGCGGACTCATAGACTTCCTTCATCCGCTGCGTCGAGACATGCGTGTATATCTGCGTCGTGGACAGGCTGGCGTGACCCAGCAGCGACTGCACGGCGCGCAGGTCGGCTCCGTTGTTGAGCAAGTGCGTGGCAAAGCTGTGACGCAGCTTGTGCGGCGTGACGTGGATTGGCAGACCGGATTTCTTCCAGTACTTGTCCACCACATCACCGATGGCCTGGGTCGTGATGCGCGTGCCGAGTTTGCTGCGGAAGAGCGGCCCGTCGTGCACGCCTGCCTTTGCCCGATACCGCTGGATGGCAGTCAGCGCGTGCGAGCCGACGGGGCACATGCGCTCCTTGCGCCCCTTGCCGAAGACGCGGACGCATTCCGAGATCGTGTCGATGTCGCCCACGTCGATGGAGGCCAGTTCGCTGAGCCGCATGCCGGTCGAGTAAAACAGCTCAAGGATGGCAGAGTCCCGCTCGGCAGCCCAGATGGGTGCCTGCTTGTCCTTTGGAGTCTTCATCGGCAGGTCCAGCATCTCCTCGATCTGCGTGACGGTGAGAATCACTGGCAGCTTCTTCTCTTGCTTGGGCAGTTGCACATCGAGCAGCGGATTGTGCTTCCACCCGCGCCGCCGGGTGAGCCACTTGAAGAAGCTGCGCAGCGCCGCGAAATGCAGCCGAATGGTCGCCCGCCCTAGGTCACGCTTCATCATGGCAAACAAGTACTGCCGGAAATCATCCGCCGTCAGATCCTCCCATGCCGTGAAGCCAGGGTGCCGTCGTCGGAACTCGTCGAACGCATGACGGTAGTTCTCCAGCGTGTGCGCCGAAGAGCGGCGCTCCACGTCGAGGAACTCGATGAAGTCGGCGCAAAGAGGGTCTGTGGCGAGCGGTCCGGGCACGGCGTGATGCTAAAGCAGAAGAATGAACATTGAACCTTGAACTTTGAACATCCAACATTGAAGTCCAAACTCCCCCATTCGTCATTCCGCATCCCATGCTCACCAAACGCATAATCCCCTGCCTCGACGTCCACGCTGGCCGTGTCGTCAAAGGCACCAAGTTCCTGAACCTCCGCGATGCGGGTGATCCGGTGGAGAGCGCGAAGGCCTACAACGACCAAGGAGCGGACGAACTGGTGTTCCTCGACATCACCGCCTCGTCCGACGAGCGCAAAACCATGATCGACGTCGTCGCGCGGACAGCCGCGAGCTGCTTCATGCCGCTGACGGTCGGCGGCGGGATCCGCACGGTGGACGACATGCGCCAGATGCTCCTCGCAGGCGCAGACAAAGTCGGCATCAACACCTCGGCGGTGAAGACTCCCCATGTCATCGACGAAGCCGCCGAGGCCTTCGGCTGCCAGTGCCTCGTCGTCGCCATCGACGCCAAGCGCAATGATCGCGGATCATGGACGGTCTTCACGCACGGCGGTCGCAATCCCACCGAGCTAGACGCCGTGGAGTGGGCTGCCGAAGTCTGCAAGCGCGGCGCAGGCGAGATTCTTCTCACCAGCATGGATGCGGACGGAACAAAGGCAGGCTACGACATCGCCCTCACGCGCGCCGTCAGCGAGGCGGTGACGATCCCCGTCATCGCCAGCGGTGGCGCGGGCAATCTCGAGCACATGGCCGATGTGCTGCGCGATGGCAAAGCCGACGCGGTGCTCGCAGCGAGCATCTTCCACTTCGGCGAATACACCGTCAGCGACGTGAAGAAGTTCCTCGCCGGGCATGGAGTGCCGGTGAGGAATCTTTGAACGAGCCGTCGGCAGACCGGGTGGCTTTTCCCCTTCCACTGTGGGACATGCCTGCTAGCATCGGCCTATGTTTCAGGATCGACTTCAGAAGCCAGCGAAACCCGAGGCAACATCCGCCGGTGAAGGATACACCACGGCGCACACGGCCCAGACAACCGTGGAAGGCTTGGCGCAACGTTTTGAGAGGCTCTCACTCGTCTGTCAGGCTCTGTGGGAAATCCTTCGCGACCGCCATAGCATGAGCGAGGATGAACTGAAGATGAAAGTGCTGGAGGTGGATCTGCGCGACGGCACCACAGACGGCAAAATGGCGACGGAAGTCCTGCTCTGCCCGAGCTGTGGCAACAAGACCAACTCCAAACGCTCGGTGTGCATCATCTGCGGCGCGCAGATACCCAAGCGGCATGTCTTTGAGATCTGAGGCGCAGCGGAGGCCGCTCAGTTTCCATTGCTCCCCGCTGCGGGCCTAGCCTGCAGCTCGGCACGATCCAGTCGGCCATCGCGGTTCTTGTCAGTGAAGTGGAATCGCTTCGACGCTTGCTGGCGGGCCAGCGCTCCGTTTTCCGCTAGATCGACGGCACCGTCGTGATTGCTATCAGCTCTGGTCAGCAGGGATTGCGGACCTTGCGGCGGCGGCCCCTGTTTTCCCTCCGTCTGCATGTTCTCGCGGCGCTTCTCGGCCTCGGCGAGTTCCTTGCTCGTCAGCCGGCCGTCATTGTCGCGATCCATCCGGGCAAAGCGTGCGTCAGCCTCTCGCTGGGACAGACTCATCTGCTCCTGCAAGGAGATCGCGCCATCCTTATTCGCATCCGCTTGGCGCAAGGCCTCGTCGGGTGTCAAAGCCGCCCGAGGAACTGGTGGCTTGGGCTTGCCGCCATTCGGGCCGGGCCGTTGCCCCTCCGGTCTCACGCCGGGACCTCCAGGTCTGCCATTGGGTCGTTGCGGCTTCTGTGTCTGCGGTGCTGAGCAGGCCGCCATTGAGACGATCGCAGCCACGAGCAATGAGTGACGAATGAGTGATTCGGATCGCATGGTCACGCATCATACTTGCCAAGGACTTCACCGGCAAGAGCGCGCATGACGGATGTTGCATCCGTGCGGTGAGTCGCCAAAGGATGCGCCGTGGTCCACATCGTCCTTCATCAGCCCGAGATCCCGCACAACACCGGCGCGGTGGGCCGGCTCTGCCTCGCCACAGGTGCGCGGCTGCATTTGGTCAAGCCACTGGGTTTCAGCCTCGACGACAAGCATCTCAAGCGCGCCGGCCTCGACTACTGGTCGGAGGTCGATGTGCGTGTGTGGGATTCCTTCGAGGAAGTGCGCGCCGCCGCCGCGACCGGCGCGAAGTTCTTCTTCCTCACGACCAAGGCCACACGCGCGCATTGGGATGCGCAGCTTACCGCTGGCGACTGCTACCTCGTCTTCGGTCCCGAGACTCGCGGTCTGCCGGAGACGCTGCTCGCGCAGGAATCAGAGCGCGCCATCCGCATTCCCATGCAAGGCACGCGCAGCCTGAATCTCGCCACCGCCGTCGGCATCGTCCTGTATGAGGCCATGCGACAGCGCGAGGGACACCCGGCGGCTGAAATTTGAGATCGCCTATTTGAAATCCGCCCGCGCCTCCCGACACTCCACGCCCCATGTCCGCCAACACTCAGCCGCTCATCGCCCGCGACGTCCACCGCCACTACCGGCTCTCGGGCAAGGATCTGCACGTGCTGCGCGGCGTGAATCTCGTCGTGGAGCCGGGCCAGCGCGTCTTCCTTTGCGGTGCCTCCGGCGCGGGCAAAACGACGCTGCTCTACGTTCTCGGTGGTCTTGAGCGACCCGACTCGGGCGATGTCCAGGTGCTCGGCCAGTCGCTCTACCACATCGCGCCGAAGAAGCGCGCAGAGGCGCGGAACCGCACGATGGGCTTCGTCTTCCAGCATTACTTTCTCCTGCCGGAACTCACCGCACTGGAGAACGTCATGCTCCCCGCCATGATCGGCGGCACCAAGGGTGAAAAGCGCGCCAGGGAATTGCTCGACCGCGTCGGCCTCAGTGGTCGCCTCGATCACCTGCCGACCGAACTCTCCGGCGGCGAGCAGCAGCGCGTGGCCATCGCCCGCTCCATCATCAACGATCCCGCCATCATCTTCGCCGACGAGCCCACGGGCAATCTCGACGCCACCACCGGCGCGGGCGTCATCGACATGCTCATGTCCGTCGTCAGCGAGGACAAGAAGACTCTCATCGTCGTCACGCACGATCAAAGCCTCGCGCAGAAGGGGGATCGGAAGCTCATCATCAAAGACGGCGGGCTGGTGGAGTAAGGCAGGCGCAGCCGGGAGCAGGTATCTCCCGCCCATTCCATCCGGCAGCCTCCGGGAGGAGCGGGAGCCATGTGGCAGGCTATGCAATGACAGCCGTCGAGCCGTCTGCCAGCGTGGCAGGAAGCTCGACGGCTGCCGTTTTCACCCCTGCCAGTCTGGCAGGAGGGTCGATGGCTGTCATTTAGGCCCCTGCCAGACTGGCAGAAGCTTCGCCGGCGGAGCTTTCACCCTCCTGCCAGACTGGCAGCTACTCCGACGGTGGTCATTTTGGCACTTGCCAGGCTGGCAGGAGCCTCCACGCCCGCCGTTTTGGCCACTGCCTCACTGGCAGCCGGTCCGATGACAGCCGTTTTGGCGTCTGCCAGCAGTTAACTTGCTCGTTATCAGTGATTTATCCCGAACTACACCCGTTCTTGCAGTCTGTCCCTGCATCCGATGCTCACAAGGTGATGGAGGTCGTGGCGGTGCGCTCAAGCATCGTCGCCGACGCGATGCTTCCAGTAGTCCGGGTGACGTTTCTCGTGCATCACGGCGATGATGTAGATGTCATTGCCGCGTAGCCGGTAAATGATGGCGTGGCGGAACCGATTCAAATTCAATCGGCGAAACTCACGGTGCACTTTCCGATAACTATCAGGCCGCGCTTTGATCTTCGCGACATGCGCGTCGTATTCCGCGAGAAACTGTTCCGGTGCCCAGTTGCTGTCGCGCGACAACCAGTCCATCGCGTCCTCGATCTCATCCAGCGCTTCCGGGTGAGTCGTGACGTTCATACCCCGAGCTTGGTGCGAAGCCGCGCCATCACTTCCTCATGCGGGATGCACTTCACCTTCCCCGACTCGATCTCCTCCCAGCGGCGGTCGAGCGTGGCTTTCATCTCATCCGATAGCTCATCCTCGGGTTGCAGGCTGCCGGCCAAAAGATCGACGATCTCGCCGCGCTCCTCCTCGGAGAGCTGCATGGCCTGGGTCACGATGGATTCGACGGCGGTGCTCATGGCGTTCGTGGTTGCCTTCGGAGTTTACCGGCGTGGTCTGGAAAACTCAAGAGCGCAAACCGTTAGACGCTGTTCGTCGTCACCCACGATCAAACCCTCGCGCAACGCGGAGATCGGAAGCTGGTGATCCGGGATGGGGCGATGGTGGAGTAAGGTTGGGATTCGCGTGAAAGCCATCAGGTTTCCAATCCGGGCCAACCGGCGAGATATGCAGCGAAGCTGATGTCCCCTTCTTCGTCGCCACCAATTTCCTGATAGCCGAATATGTCATCAGTCATTTGGTGCTCCAATCGCACGTCAATTCGGTGGGATGTATGGTCGGCGAGAAACTTCCAGATCACTTGATTGAGCTCCGGCTTAGCCCAATTCGGCCCCGGGCTCCCCAGATGAAACGAATACGGACGGTGGTCGGCATGAAGTGCTTTCCCCAACCACACGCTCTGGCGACAGTCGAGGCAATTCAGGTATCCATACATACTCATGGGCGAGTGTTGCACTGTTACCGAATCGTTCAATGCTCATCACCATCGTGTTTCGTGTCTAATCACCGACATCGCAGTTTCCTCTCCACACCATCACCCACATGCGCCCGATCACCACTCTCTTCGTGTCCCTCCTCTCACTTTCCTTTGTCGCCTCCGCCAAAGACGCGCCAGCACCACCGGCCAACGTCATCGCGCAGACGAACGTCATGGTCCCGATGCGTGACGGCGTGGAACTCGCTACGGACATCTATTTGCCCGCCAAAGACGGCCAGCCCATCGCCGAGAAGCTGCCGGTGATCCTCACGCGCACGCCTTACAACAAGGACGGGTCGAAGAAGCAGGGCGAGTATTTCGCGCAGCATGGTTACGTCTTTGTGGCGCAGGACACGCGGGGGCGCTATGCGAGCAAGGGCACGTGGCATTGGATGACGGACGACGGCAAGGACGGGGCGGATTGCGCGAAGTGGATCGGCCAGCAGCCGTGGAGCAATGGGAAGATCGGCATGATGGGCACGTCGTATGTCGGCGGCACGCAACACGCGATGGCGATGGAGCACGCGCCGGAGCTGGCGACGGTGATCCCGGTCGATGCCGTGTCGAACATGGGCTACCAGTCGATGCGGAATGCGGGTGCGTTTGAGCTGCGGTTCTGGAACTGGATCATGCTCAATGCGGGCAAGGGCAGCAATCAGTCGGCCGATCCCGCCACCGGCGCGATGCTGAAGGAGATGGCCGACAACCGGCAGCACTACCTTTTGAATCTCCCGCTGCGCCGCGGCACCACGCCGCTGAAGTTCGCGCCTGAGTATGAGAACTGGCTCGTGGAGGCAATGCGCCACGGCGCGAACGACGCCTTCTGGGAGCAGAACAACATCATCGATCACGGCGACCGCTATCAGGACATCCCCGTCTATCTCGTCGGCGGCTGGTATGACTCGTGGGCGGGGAACACGACGAACAATTATCTCTCGCTCTCGAAGCGGCTGAAGAGCGATGTGTATCTGATCATGGGGCCTTGGATTCACGGCGCGCAGGGCAAGAGCGCGCACGGCCAAGTGGACTTCGGCCCCGAAGCAGCCATCCCCGACGAACTCGCGTGGCGGCTGGAGTGGTATGATCACTGGCTCAAAGGCAAGGCCAACACCGTCGGCGAAGCCGCGCCCTTCGCCTCGAAGGTCCGCATCTTCACCATGGGCACCGGCGATGGGCACAAGACGGAGAAAGGCCTGCTGTATCACGGCGGCGAGTGGCGTGATGAGAAGGAGTGGCCGCCCGCGCAAGCAACGAGCACAAGCTACTACTTCGACGATGGCGGCACACTCGCCGCCGTACCGCCCGATAAGGCCCGAGGCAGCACCAGCTTCACCTTTGATCCCAAGCAACCCGTCCCCACCATCGGCGGAAACATCTCCAGCGGCGACGGCATCATGCTGCAAGGCGCGTGGGATCAGCGCGGCGGACCACACATTTGGAACTGGATGCTTCCCCTGCCCCTCTCCGCGCGAAACGACATCCTCGTCTTCCAGACCGAGCCGCTCGCCGCCGACACCGAAGTCACCGGCGAGATCAGCGTGAAGCTCTGGATGTCATCCACCGCCGTCGATACCGACTTCACCGCGAAACTCATCGACGTGTATCCCGCCAGCAAAGACTGGCCCGGCGGCTTCGACCTGAACATCACCGACGGCATCGCCCGCGCCCGATTCCGTGACTCGCTGAAGGAAGAAAAGCTCATGAAGCCCGGCGAGGTCTATCCCATCACCATCAAGCTCTACCCCACCTCCAACGTCTTCAAAAAAGGCCACCGCATCCGCCTCGACATCTCCAGCAGCAACTTCCCCCGCTTCGACGTGAACCCCAACACCGGCGAACCGCTCGCTGAGCATCGCCATGTGAAGACGGCGGTGAATACGGTGTGGCACGATTGGGAACATCCCTCGGCCGTGGTGCTGCCGGTAGTGGCGAGGTAGCGGACGAGCGAAGCACCAAGGAGCAGGGACATTCCTGTCCCGTCGGACGCTCTGCGCTTCCCCGATCACCAAGAGCGCTCGACGGGACAGGAATGTCCCTGCTCCTTGATTGGCCGCTTGCGCCTTCGCTCACTCGATTCAAACTCACCGCCGCATGGAGGAAATCCGCTATTTCAACCCGTGGGCGGACATCGAGAAACACGGCCTCGACCTTCCTCATTGGGAGCAGCCGGGCGGCAGCTACTTCATCACGTTCCGTCTCGCCGACTCCATCCCGCAGGAGAAACTCGAGTGTTGGATGATTGAGCGCGACCGCTGGCTCGCCATGCATCCGAAGCCGTGGAATGCGGACCAAGAGGCCGAGTATCACAAGAAGTTCAGCAGCCGGATCGAGAAGTGGCTCGATCAAGGACTCGGCGAGTGCGTGCTTCGTCAGTCGAATGCAGCTCAGGCAGTGCGAGACGTGCTGATGGCATTCAACGGTACACGTTACCAGCACCACGCCTGGGTGATCATGCCGAATCATGTGCATCTGCTGGTCTCCCTAGCCGCGAATACTCCGCTCGATGATTCTTTGAAAGCCTGGAAGGGAGCGTCTGCGCGCGCCGTGAACCTCGCGGTGGGCCGGTCCGGCACGCTCTGGCAGGAGAACTACTTCGACCGCCTCATCCGAGACTCCACCCACTTCTTTAATGCGGCCCGCTACATTCGGCGGAATCCAACCATGGCTCGTCTTCAAACCAGCGAATACCTGCTCTGGGAAAGCGATTGGGTGCAGCATCTGCTCGGCTGACCAAGGCGTCCCCCAAGGAGCGGAGACATTCTTGTCCCGTCGATCGCTCTTCGCTTCCCAATCATCGAGAGCGTCCGACGGGACAAGAATGTCCCTGCTCCTTGGCTATGTCTGCTTCGCCCTCTTCACCACCCCGATGATCGCTGCGCAGTTGCCACCTCACGAGCTTCGGCTACGATGCCGCCACGCGCATGACCTTCACCTGCCCATCCTGCCAGAACCCTGCCATCGAGGGGCAGACCATCTGCATTGCGTGCGGCTTCTCGCTGGCGGATGCGGACCGGCAGCTTGGGATTCCGCCGCAGTTGTCGGCACCGGTGGCGGACAAGTTTGAGCATCTGAGCATGGCGGAGATTCGGCGGATCGCAGCGCTGACGGATTCGATCGAGAAGAAGTTCCCGCAGGTGCATCTCGGCGTGGTGCTCGATCATGTGCCGGCCGATGTGTCGCTGTCCGTTTACACCTTCTGGCTCTTCAATCGCGCTGGCATCTCCAGCTCCGTCGAGCGTGGTGCAGACAATCATCTCGCGCTGCTGGTCATCGACGCGAGCGAACGTCTATCCAAAGGCGCGACCTGCATGATCGGCTACGGACTGGAGCCGTTCATCGCGAAGCAGCAGCTCGACGCCTGCCTCGCTGCCATCGCGCCGGATCTCGCGGCGCGGAAATTTGGCAAGGCGACGCTCGCCTTTTTCAGTGCGCTGCAATCCCTCCTGCAAGACGCCTGCCTGCGCGCCAATCAAGCCGAGCAACTCATCGACACACCCACAGCCGCGCCCTCGGAACTAGTGCCAACGGATGCGGCGAGCGACTGACATTGCCATGCACACGTCCCATTTTTCCCGCCGACAAATCCTCGCCGCACTGCCCGGCTTTGTGTTTGTCTCATCGACGCATGCCCAGGAGCATCTGCCGCAAAGCGTCACCTTCAAAGGTGCTGACAAGTTCGCCCGCATCGTGGCCGCGGCGCAGCGTGGGAACTGGCGCGTGCTGCCGATGGGCCAGCGCGTTTCCAAGTTTGCGCTGGAGATGAAGGGCACGCCGTATGTAGGCTACACACTTGAGATCGACGACCGTGTCGAGTCGCCGTCCGTGAATTTCAATGGGCTCGATTGCTGGACGTTCTTCGAGGCCGCGCTCGGCCTGGCGCGTATGATCGAGGTGCCGCGCGAACGCTACACACCGTCCGATCTGCTTCGCGAGATCGAGTGGACGCGCTATCGCGGCGGCGTGTGCCGAGGGAACTACCTCGACCGCATCCACTACCTCGCCGAGTGGTATTTCGACAACGCCGCGCGCGGCGACATCGACGATGTGACGAAGCGCATCAGCCCGACGCAACGCATGACGGGCCGCAAGATCCAGGAGATGACCGTGCTGTGGAAAGGCTACCGCTATCTGCGGAAGAATCCGTCTTTGCTCACCGGCATGCGGACGCACGAGCTACGCATCGCGCAATACCCCTTCTACTACATCCCGAAGGATCGCGCGCGGGCCGCTGAGCCGAAGATTCAAAGCGGCGACATCATCGGCATCGTGACCAATCATCACGGCGCGTTTTGCTCGCACGTCGGTCTGGCGTATCGCGGTGACGACGGCGTGTGCCGCTTCATGCACGCCTCGAAGAACTACAAGAAGGTGGTGATCGACAAATCCATCTCCGGCTACCTCGCCGATTTCAAGAGCCACGCTGGCATCATCGTCGGCCGTCCCCTTCCCCGCAGTGAGGCGATCACGGACTTGTCCGTGTATGCTTCGAAGCTGCGGAAGATCACGGACAGCTAGCCGCTCACCAGGCTCGCCGTCACGCCTTTGAGAAAACCGGACGCAGCGGGCGACAAAGGTGCGCCCTTGCTCCACACGGCGGCGATCTGCCGCTGAATCTTCGGTTCCTTCAGCGCGATGGCCTTCACCGTGCGAGGGAGTTGTCTCGCAGCGAGCTGCGGAATGATGGCGAGCCCGAGTCCAGCGGCGACGAGCGCGCGCACCGTTTCCAGTTCGCCGCTCTCGCACGCGATGATCGGCTCGAAGCCCGACTTCCGACACGCCTCCAGTGCGGTGTCGCGGGCGCGGCCTTTATAGAAGACGAAAGGTTCTTCCGAGAGCTGCTTGAGGCGGATGTCGCGCCGCTTCGCGAGCAGATGCGCAGACGCGACGAGCAAGACGAAGGCCTCGGTGACGAGAGCTTGCGTCTCGAAGCTGCTCCTGCTCGCGGGCATCTGAAGGAAACCGAGATCAGCGCGGCCAGACTCGACGATCTCGGCGACGCCCTCCGAGCTGTCCTCCATGAGCTGCATCTCCACGCCAGGGTGCTGCCGCTTGAAGGCGCGAATTACCTGCGGAAGCCACGAGGCGCTGACGCTCGGGATGGTGGCGATGACGAGTCGCCCGGCGCGCAATTGCACGACATCGGACACGACCAGCTTCGCCGCCTCAGCCTGGACGAGCAGCGCCTCAGCCTTCGGCAGAAAGGCTTTGCCAGCAGCGGTGAGGTTCGTCTGCCTGCGACCGCGCACGAGGAGCTCGGCACCCAGCTCGGCTTCCAGATTCTTCATCTGAAGACTCAAGGCCGGCTGCGCCATGTTCAGCCGGGCGGCAGCACGAGTGAAGTTCTGCTGCCGGGCGATCTCGACGAAATAGGTGAGCTGGTAGAGTTCCATGCAGCAGCATGATGCGATCACTTTTTCCAATCGTCATCATCGGAAAATAATCTTTTTCCAATGATGAGCTGGGGCCACAGTCGCCCACAATCCAAACCATCATGAGCCGACTGTGCGTCCACACCATCACCACGAAGCCGCTGAGTCTCGAACAATGCCTCACCGAGTTCCCGAAGCGCGGCGTGGGCGGCATCACGATCTGGCGTCAGGCGCTTGAAGGCCGTGATTTAAGCGCCGTGGCACGCCAGACGAGCGAAGCAGGCCTCGAAGTCGTCAGTTTGTGCCGTGGCGGCTTTTTTCCGGCCAAATCGGCCGCGGACCGGCAGAAAGCCATCGACGACAACTTGCTCGCTATCGAGCAAGCGAACGCGATCGGCGCTCCGCTCATCGTTTTGGTCTGCGGAGCTGTTCCAGGGCAATCGCTGGTCGAATCGAGAAAACAGATCACCGATGGCATCGCGGCTTGTTTGCCGGCGGCGGAGGCAGCGGGCGTGAAACTCGCCATCGAGCCGCTGCATCCGATGTATGCCGATGACCGCAGCGCGGTGAACACGATGCGGCAGGCGCATGAGATTTGCGATGCGCTCGGCTCGCCGAAGTCGGTGGGCATCGCGGTGGATGTTTACCACGTTTGGTGGGATCCAGAATTGAAGGCGGAGATTGATCTCGCCGGCCAAACCGGCCGCCTGCATGCCTTCCACATCTGCGATTGGAAAACACCGACTACCGATCTCCTCAACGACCGCGGCCTCATGGGCGAAGGCAGCATCAACATCCGCGAAATCAGCGACTGGGTCGATGCCACCGGCTTCACCGGTCACCGCGAAGTCGAAATCTTTTCCCACAAATGGTGGAGCGGCGATCAAGGCGAGTTCCTCGATCAAATCGCCAGCGCTTACGAACAACTTTACCCAACTAACCCCTGAACGGGCTGAAGCCCGAGCTACAAACTATGAAAACACAACGAATCGGCATCATCATGAACGGCGTCACCGGACGCATGGGCACCAATCAGCACCTCATCCGCTCCATCAAGGCGATCCGCGACCAGGGCGGGCTCAAAGTAAATGACGCGCTGACTTTGATGCCTGATCCCATACTCACTGGACGCAATCACGACAAACTCGCGGCACTCGCGGCACGCACGGGCGTCACTCGCTTCAGCACCGATGTGGATGCAGCGCTCGCCAATCCTGATGACGCGATCTTTTTCGACGCGAGCGGCACGCTGCAACGCGCGGGCTTTGTCGAAAAGGCCGTGAAGGCGAAGAAAGCCATCTACTGCGAAAAACCGACCGCGGTGGAGACGGCCGAGGCGCTGCGTCTGGCGAAGCTGTGCGAGGACGCGGGCGTCAAAAACGGCGTGGTGCAGGACAAGCTGTGGCTGAGCGGCATTCGCAAGTTCAAGCTGCTGAAGGACCAGGGCTTCTTCGGTCGCATCCTCAGCGTGCGCGGCGAGTTCGGCTACTGGGTCTTCACCGGCGAAGATGGTGATCAGCCCGCGCAGCGTCCGTCGTGGAACTACCGCAAGGAAGACGGCGGCGGCATCATCGTCGATATGCTCTGCCACTGGCGTTATGTGATCGACAATCTGTTTGGCAAAGTGAAGGCGGTGAGCTGCATGGGGGCCACGCACATCCCGAAACGCATCGACGAACGCGGCAAGGAATACGCCTGCACCAGCGACGACGCCTGCTACGCGACGTTTGAGTGCGAAGACGGCGTGATTTGCCAATTCAACAGCTCATGGACCGTTCGCGTGCGTCGCGATGACCTGCTCACCATGCAGGTCGATGGCACGCACGGCAGCGCCATCGTCGGCCTGCGTGACTGCTGGGTGCAGAGCAGCGGCATCACGCCGCGTCCGATCTGGAATCCGGACATCCAGCAGCCGATCAACTTTTTCGAAGGCTGGCAGAAGGTCCCCGACGCCACGACCTACGACAACGCCTTCAAAATCCAGTGGGAGGCGTTTTTGAAGCACGTCGCCGTGGATGCACCCTTCCCGTGGACGCTGCGTGAAGGTGCCAAAGGTGTGCAACTCGCCGAACTCGGCCTGCAAAGCTGGGCGGAGCGAAAATGGCTACCAGTGGAGCCACTGATCTAGGCGAACTGTTTCCGCCAGTCTGCACTTATGAAGAGCCTCATCGCCGCCCTCGTTCTCACTCATTTTGCCGCCATCGCCTCCAGCGCCGAGCCGCTGAAACTCACCCGCGTCGACTACGCTGATCGCGCTCAAGCAGCATGGATCGCACAGATTGCGGGTGTGTATCTCGGCTTTCCGCATGAACATCGGACGGCGTCGGTCGAATGGTTGAGCGAGTATCCGAAGCCCTACACGAGCGCCATCGTCGATGACGACTGGTATTATGAAATGAGCGCGTTGCGTGCCTTTGAGAAGCACGGGCCTTCAATGACGATTCAGCAACTTGGCGAGCAGTGGAAGGTGGACGTGTGTGGCACCTGGGGTTCGAGCAAGGAGGCACGGCTGAACATGGCGCGTGGTGTGTTGCCTCCAGATTGCGGACACCCGCAATACAACCGCTCGTGGTGGACCATCGGGCCGCAGTTCAGTGCGGAGATCTATGGTCTGATCGCTCCAGGAAAGCCGAACCTCGCAGCGAAACTGGCGCGAGAGTTTGGCCACATCAATGGCTATGCCGAGGCGGTGGATGGCGCGGTGTTCGTCGCGGGAGCGGTGAGCCTCGCGTTCGTCGAAAACGACCCGAAGACCATCGTGCGCGAGGCGGCGAAGCTCATTCATGCCGAGTCACCCTATCGTCGCTGCCTGGATGAAATCATCGCCATGGCCGATGCCGGCAAGAGCTTCGAGGACATCGAGCGCGGCCCAATCGAGCGCTGGGCTGCGGAGTATCCCGGCACAAACAACGCTGTCGCAAACGGCGGCATCATCGCGCTGTGCCTCTGGTTTGGTGAGGGCGATTTCTTGAAGACAGTGAACCTCGCCTGCCGTGTCTCGGATTACACGGACGCCGACTGCAATGCCGCTGGTGCCGCCGCCGTCATCGGCGCCATGCACGGCATGAAGGCGATCCCGAAGAACCTCATCGAGCCACTGAATGACCGAATCTTTGGCGACAAGATGGGCGATCTACCGCTGCCGCCAGTCGATGAAAGCATCAGCGCACTCAGCAAACGCACCGCTGCCCTCGGCGAGAAGATGCTCCTCGCGCATGGTGCCACGCTCGAAGGCGAAACACTCACCATTGCGCGCGAAGCCGTGCAAACACAGCCTTTGGAGCGCTTCACGCTGGCCGACTTCACCCGCTACTGGCAGCCGGAGTGGACGCTCGAACGCGCAGGCTTCGGTGCGACCATCGGTGGCCGGCTCGGCTATCCTGGCGGCACCTGGCTTGCCGATGGCGTGCTCACCACCTGGCCACGTGAAATGATGCGCGGCGTGGTGCTCGCCCGCAAAGTCACGCTGCCTGCCGATGCCTCGAAGCTCACCATCGAAGTCTCTGCTGATGCGGGCCGGGCCTGGGAGTTCTCCCTGCTCATCAACAATCAAGAGATCGAGACGCGCCTCATCGTTGGCGGCGAAAAGCGCGAATGGCAGACCATCGAAGCTGATCTCACTCCCTTTGCAGGCAAGGCCGTGACGCTGAGGCTCTATCAGAATCTCCTCACCAACAACCGCCTTCGCCCTGTCAGCTCCGCGCATTGGAGGAGCATCACCTTGAAATGACATGCCGCTCATGAGCATTGCCTTCACGAAAAAGAGGACGAGGTGCCTCACCGTTCTGACATGTCTCCTTTTGGCGCTTTCCGTCAGTGCGCAGCAGAAACGCATCTACATCGCGAATGACGATCACACGGACTTCATGTGGACGGCGGATGCGGATACTTATGCTCGGACTTTCGTCGAGATGATCGACTGGCATTTGAAGCTGGCCAATGAGACGGCGGGGAATGAACCGGCGTATCGGAATCGATTCAACTGCGATGGCAGCTACTGGCTGTGGAACTATGAGCAGCGGAAGACACCAGCCGAGTTTGCGCGGCTCATTGGGCGCATCAAAGACGGCACGATCAGTGCGCCGATGAACTTGGTGGTGTCATGCTACGGCGGGCAACCAGCCGAGGCCGTGCTGCGTGGCCTGTATTACGCGGGGCGTCTGGAGCGGCGACATGGACTCAAGTTTCGTATGGCGGTGGCGATGGAGGATCAAACGTTGCCACTGGGCCTCGCGTCATTGTTCGCGGGAGCTGGAGCGCAGTATTCCTGGCGTGGGGTTTGTGGCTGTGCGAGCAGGCTGGACAACAAGGTGCTCGGCGCACGGCCACGCGAGATCAGTTGGTGGACGGGACACGATGGGCAGCGACTCTTGCTCAAGTGGTATTCGCTCGGACCGCATGGAGTTGGCGGTTACTTGGAGGCGGGATCACCAGCGGCAGCGATCAAATATGTGGACAGCGATCCGGGCTTCTTGAAGCGCTATGTCGATCCGAAGACCGGTGCGCCCTATCAGGTCGTGGGTCTGTTCGGTTATGGTGGAGATGATCTCGCACGCAAAACAGGCATCACCCCGCCTCCGGAAATTCCCGGTGTGCCAGGACTGCAAAAGCTCGTGTCCTCGCCGTATGGCGATCACTTTCACGTCATCGCCAAACAGCAAAGCAACGAGAAGCGACAAGTCATCGTCTCGAATGAGCAGGACTTCTTCGAGGACTTTGAAAAGACCCACGGAGCCACGCTCGACAGCCAATCCGTGACCTTTGGCAACGAATGGGATCTGTATTCCGCGTCGATGTCCGAGACATCTGCCCGAGCCAAACGAGCCGTGGAAAAGCTGCGCAGTGCGGAACTGCTCGCGGCCCTGGTGAGCCTGAAGTATCCCGACTTCATGAAGCGCCACACGGCTTCTCGAGATCGCGCGTTCAACGCGATCGGCCTGTTCTGGGAGCACAACTGGACTGCCGACGGCCCCATCTCGCGCCCCCAACGCGCCGCGTGGCAGGAACTCATCGCCACCGAGATCGAGACCTATGTGAACTCGATCCAAGGCGAAGCCATCGTGCGGCTAGGTGGCATGATCCCGCGGCCGGAAAAGGCCAACCGTTTCTTCGTGTTGAACCCGCTCGGTTGGTCACGCACGCAGCATGCCGACTTCCTCTACACCGGCAGCGCCGACATCCATGTGCGTGATCTCACCACCGGCAAGGATGTGCCGCATCAGATCGTGAAACTCGATGGCGCACGAAACCTGCGGATCCTCGCCACTGACGTGCCTTCCGCTGGCTACAAGGTCTTTGAGATTCTGTCCGGCAAAAGCAACGCGCCCACAGATGACGCCGCCACCGCCAAAGACAAGGTGATTGAAAATGCCGCCGTGAAGCTTGTCATCGAGCGCGATGGAGCCATCCGCAGCTTCATCGACAAGCGCCGTGGCAACACCGAACTGGCTGCCAGCATCCTCGATTTGAAGCTCAACGACTTCTCCGAGAAGTCCGATGATGGAGAACCCCTGCGCATCGAAAACAGCGGCCCTGTCTCCGTCACGATCCGCGCCCGCAGTGAGGCCGGACTCGCGCACTCCACCGCCATCACGCTGTATCGCGATTCCGACCGCATCGACATTCACAACGAACTCAACGCTAACTTCAGTGACGTGCGCCATTGGGCCTTCTCCTTCGCTCTCAACAATCCCGCCACGCACACCGAAGAAGTCGGCGCGATCAATCTGAACAAGCTCAAGGCCGATGGCGGCGATTATGCCGACACCCACGCGCGTTACGACTACCTCACCGTCAATCATTTCGCCGACATGACTGATGCCGACGGCAAAAAGGGCGTCACCATTTCCAACGCCGACCTCGCTTTCGCCAAACTCGGTGTCAGCACCGACAAGGTGCTCGATACCGGCACGCCGCAGCTCAACTTCCTCGCCGGAGGTCAAGTCGATGGCCCATCCCTGGGCATCCGCGCTCAGAACGGACAGACCCGCTTCACTCAACGATTCGCGCTGCGCCCGCACGGCAACTACGATGCCACCGCCGCGATGAAGTTCGCCCTCGAACATCAGAACCCCTTCGTCACCGGCCCGATCATCAGCAAAGGCGGCAACGACTATCCCGAGACCACGCACGCATTGCTCGCCATCGACAATCCGAACATCCTGCTATGGGCGCTGAAGGCGCATGATGATGGCATCGAGAAAGGACTCGTGGCGCGGCTTTGGAATGTGTCCGATGCCGCTGCGAAAGCCGAGATCAGCATCACGCCAGGCCTTTCATCTGCTCACCGCATGACTCACATCGAGACCGACATTGAAGCCGTGCCGTTAACGAAAAGCAGGACAACACGAGCCTCCTTCGGCAGCCAGCAAATGCAAACCTACCGCTTGAATCTCAAATGAATGCATGGCGACTCGCTGCCCCCCGTTGAACCATCATAGCCCATGAAACTCTTTTCCTTCATTCTCGCCATCTGTCTTTATGCTTCTGCGCAAGGCAGCGAAACAATCAACATCGACAGCGAAGGCCAGAAAACCTATCTCTACACGCCGACGGAAAAGCCCATCGAAGGCAAAACCTACTGGCTCGCCATCGGCGTTCATGGGGCGGGTGGTGAGGGCAAGGGCGGCGGTGGCATTGGCTACTGGGCGAAGGATGATGTGATCGTGCTGGGGCCTTCTTTTTTGCAGCCGAAGCGGGATGAGAATGCGCCCAAGACGGATGGGCCGCCGGAGTCGTATCAGATGTGCGGGCAGACGCATGAGGCGAAGCTAAAGGCGTTGATCGCGGAGGTGGGGACGACGTGGAAGCTGCATCCGAAGGTGTTTCTGCATGGTTTCTCGGCAGGGGCGCAGTTTGTGCATCGGTTCGCGATGAAGAACCCCGAGATGGTCGCGGGTGTATCGGCGGCTTCGGCGGGATCATGGAGCACGCGGGGCTTTGGCGAGATCAATCCGGCGGCGAGCCGCATTCCGTTCGCCATTTCCTGCGGGCAGTATGATCGCGAGAAGTCGGGGCCATCCTCGCCGCTGAATCGGCTGGAGTGGATGCATGAGTTCGCCAAGGCGCTGAAGGACGCGCACTTCGATGTGGAATCGCGAGTGATTTCGAACACCGGCCATAAGGCCACGGCGGACACGATGGCACTGGCGGAGGCTTGTTTCCAAAGGGCGCGGGCGCTGAGCTTCAGCCCCACGGTGATGATCGCGTGTGATTTCAATGCCACGAATCCGCTGTGGTCCTTCAGAAGTGAGCCCAAAGGCAAAGCAACGACAGCGTTGGCGACCTGGGATGCTGATGCCGGGGTGATCGAGAAGCAAGGCACCGCCGAGCGCACGGGTGCACTGAGATTGCGAGTGAACAGCGCGGCGAAGGCCAATTCGTGGAGTGGCACGCTGCGCACGGGATTGTTGCCCGTGATCTGTCCTGAGAAGGACCTCGGCAAGCTCACGCTCGCCTTTGATCTCAGCGCGACAAGTGCGCGGTCCATTCGTGTGCTGATCGAGTCCTTCAATGCGAAGCATAAGCGCACGGGCGGACGCGAAGGCTTGGTTTATCCAGCCGCGCCGGAGGACTACCAGCGTCACGTTCTCGATCTCGGTGCAATGAAAGCCGTGGGTGAAGGCGAGTTCAGCGCGGCCGATCCTTTCATCCAGATCAGCCTCACCATCAGTGATGAACTCGGCTGGGCCACGGGTGCGTTTCATCAACTGCGGCTCGATAACCTCAGCTATGCCGCACCTGCGTTTTATGTGAGCCCGGCTGGCAAGGATAGCGAAGGAAGAGGCAGTGCCGAGAAACCGCTCGCTACTGTTAGTAAGGCCCTCGAACTCGCTCAGCCGGGCGACATCATCCTGCTCATGGACGGCACCTTTGTGCGGAAGAATGCCGTTGCGGACTTTGTTCGCGCAGGCTCACCCGCGGCATGGATCACGCTCAAAAATCATCCTGGACAGAAACCTGTCCTAACATGCCCGGATTGGAACATCGTGAAGATCGGTAAGGGTTCCGGCGGCAAGCTCTCGGACGACCCAGCACTTGCCTATCTCGAAGTTCGAGGTCTTGTGATCCGAGGCGTGGCGGAAGAAGTGGAAGCCAAATACAAAGCCGATGTTGGAAAGCCGAAAGGCACCACGAATGGCAATGGACTCTCCGTCGATGGTCGTTTCCAGAAGCACAAACCACATCACATCCGCATCGCCAATAACGAAGTGCTGCAATGCCCCGGCGGTGGCATCAGCGTCATTCATGCGGACCATGTGCAGGTGGAAAAAAACCTCACCCACAACAACTGCCACTGGATGATCTACGCCGGCAGCGGCATCAGCCTCTATCAAGCCTTCAACTTCGACACCACGACCGGAGGTCACAAGATGCTCGTGCGCAACAACATCGCCCATCACAACTACTGTACGCAGCCTTGGATCGTCACCGGCAAGCCTTCCGATGGCAACGGTATCATCGTCGATGACATGCAGAACCATCAGAATAAGTCCACCAACGGCGTGTATCACGGAGGCATCCTCATCCAGGGCAACCTCAGCTACGAGAACGGCGGCAGCGGCATGCACAGCTACGCCAGCGACCACATTGACTTCATCCACAACACCTGCGTCAACAACAGCACCGTCAATGACTACGGCCAGCTCAGCGTCACCGCCTGCGGCCACGTCCGCGTGCTCAACAACATCCTCGTCGCCGCCAAAGGCACGCCGCTCAACCGCGTGAATGGCGATTATCACGACTTGCTCGTCTCCCACAACCTCTTCTGGGGCGAGAGCAAGGACATCGTCGCTGGTGAAAGCGCCGTCATCACCGATCCGCTCTTCAAAGACGCAGCGAAGGGTAACTTCCATCTCGGTGAGAAAAGTCCCGCGAGAGGTGCGGGTGGTGCCTGGGAAATCGCGCCGGTGGTTGACATAGAAGGGGAAGTGCGTCCGGCGGGCAAGATCGATCTTGGTGCTATCCGAGCGAATTGAACGATGACCACGATGCGAGCATGCCTTCACAATCCAGTGGGAGGTCTGCTTGAATCACATCGCTTTCGACAAGCCGTTCCACCTGTATTCTGCGCGTTAGGCTTGCAACCCGCCGAACTCGGACCGCATTCGTGAGCAACGGAAGTGACTCGTCCCACCGACGCTGAGGTGGCTCGCAGACGATTCCTCCGCTCAAGGCTCACCACGGCGCATCCTTCCGATGCCGGAGATGTTCACGAGAAAGATAAAGGCGAGGCCCATGTGAACCTCGAAGTGGAGGTCCATGACTTTGCTGATGGAGAGATGAAGCCCGATGATGGCGAGGCCACCCCAGAAAGCCCACTTGCGGTTGATGAGGACGACGAAACCGAGAAGCTCGACCAGGAGGCCTGCACCGAAGAAGAGGCGAGCAAGGTTGGGGTAATCGACAATGGCTTGCGTCACTTTTGGCAGCCAAGAGGCGACGGGCTGGAGGGTATCGTAGTAGCTGGACCAGTTGGATTTGAGAAGCTGGACGCTGAGGTAGGGCACCTTGTGAATCCAAAGGAAGTCAGAGTTCACGAGTTTCACGATGCCGCAGACTACGTAGGCGGCGGCGAAGACGACGGTGCTCCACCAAGTGGCGAGACGATGCACCTCAATGGACGGACGAAAGAATCCGCCCTTTCTAGCCGCCCAAGCATAGACGATGAACTGCGCGAGGGCGATGAGCGTGATGGCTTGCCAGGAGTGGTGCATGGCCTTTGAGGTGACGAGCGTGCCGATCATGACGGCAAAGGCACATATCGGAGCGAGACCGATGGCGGGCAGGAAGCCGAGCACATAGATGACGAGTCCGACGACCGTGATAGCCTGCCAGATAAAACCGGGCGGATGCTGGGAGAGCCAAGTGAAGTCAAAAAAGTGAGCGAGACCGGTTGGATTGCGCTGGGTCTTGTAGGGCGCGGTCTCCCATTTGATGCTGGAGAAGAGCAGCGCGGCAAAGAGAGCGCGCATGACGAGCATCTCGACCTTGCTGTATTGGAAAGGGCCGGGCTGCCACCAAGGGCGATGGGGTGCGCGGAGGGCGTCATTCATAGCGGCTTCTCGGCTAGGAGTTCGGGGGTGTCGTCGGCGAGCTTGCCGTCGTCCTTGAGTTCAAAAGTGCGGCGGTAGAGCCGTATGCCAGTGGTGCCGGCGGGCAGACGGTCGCGCTTCATGTTTTCATGCCAATCGCCAAGGACGATGGCACCGGCCTGCTGGCGCTCGGCAAGGGTGGATAGCTTGGTGTCGCGCTTCTGAGGATTCAAGATTTTGCCAAGCTCTTTCTTGTACGCCTTCTTGGCGGTGCTGGAGCCACTGCGGAAAACATCGTCCATCGGCAGCGGGCTTCCTTTTTGGTCAGCGATGAAGACCACATCAGCCTCCGTGTCGAAGTTGGAGTACATCGGGAAGTTGGAGAACGGGAACTGCTCCTTGATGACATAGAGCAGGATGACGAGGAGAGTCATTTCTCGGAATGGTGTCTTCTCCCACGCCTTGATGAGCCAGGCGGGCAATTTTTCTTTCATGCGAACGCATACGAGCGCGAATCGTGGGGGAATGCAAGTGCGCAACAATTCACGACGGGAAATTATCAAACGAGGGCGCGGCTCGCGTCAAAATATGCCCTACCCCGGTGAGTATCGGCACATTGGCCCGTATTGATCGCCATGAACACCAGCCGCCGCCATTTCATCCGCCAGTCGGGAGCAGCCACCGTCGCGCTTTCGGCACCGTCATTGATCAAGGCCGCCAACGCCGCCGAAAAAGTAAACCTCGCCTTCATCGGCCCCGGTGGGATGGGGTCAAACCACATCAAGACGATGTGCAAGCGCACAGATGTCGTCTTCTCTTGGGTTTGTGATGCCGATGCGACCCGTGCGGCAGCGGCAGCGAAGACGATCCAAGAGATGAGCGGTCAGACGCCGAGGATCGCGAAGGACATGCGCGAGGTGTTCGATGACAAAGCAGTGCAGGCGGTGCTCATGGCAACGCCGGATCACTGGCACGCGCCGGGCGCGATCTACGCCGCGAACGCGGGCAAACATGTCTATGTGGAGAAGCCCTGCTCTCACAATTTGCGCGAAGGCCGACTTATGATCGAGGCGGCGGCGAAGAACAAGATCGTGATGCAAGTGGGCACACAGAGCCGCAGCACAGCGCACATCATTGGAATCGTGGAGAAACTGCGCAGCGGCGTGATCGGCGACATCCTTGTGGCGAAGGCATGGAACAGCCAGCTTCGCGCCAATCACGGCCACAAGCCGGACAGCGCGCCACCACCGGAGCTGGACTACGAACAATGGCTCGGCCCGGCGCCCAAGGTGCCGTTCAAGAGCACCTACCATCCCGCGCACTGGCGCTGGTTTCATCACTTCGGCGCGGGCGATTTCGGGAACGATGGCATCCACGACACCGACATCGCTCGCTGGGGTCTCGGCGTCGAGCAGCACCCGAACCGCATCATCGGCCAGGGCAGCAAGCTGTTCTTCGACGACGACCAGGAGTGGCCCGACACGCTCTATTGCGGATTTGAATACGATCTGCCCGGCGGCAAAAGAAAGCAGCTCATCTACGAGCAGCGCGACTGGAGTCCCTATGTGCAGGAAGGCCATGAGAACGGCGGCGCGTGGTATGGCACGGATGGAATGGTGATCGGCGGCAAGGCGAAGGGCTGGCAGATCTTTGGCAAGCGCAACAAGCTGATCGAAGACATCAAGCCCGCATCAGGCCCCGACCTCGCCGCGCATCACGCCAATTTCCTCGACGCGATCCGCACGGGTGCCAAGCTCAATGCAGACATCACGATCAACCACCTTTCCACCGCCCTCTGTCATCTCGGCAACATCGCCGCGCGTACGCGGAGGGCGCTTGTATTTGATCCGGTGAAGGAGCAGTTCATCGGCGACGCTGACTCCTCGAAGTACTTGAAGCGCGATTATCGTGAGCACTGGGCGCGCCCGGTTTAGTGAAGCCGCGCCCCTTTCATCATCTTCTCAACCGTCCACGATCACGCAGATTGTGATTGCGACTCGAACCGAATTCTGATTTCAATTTCCGCCATGCAATCACCACCCGCCAACCGCCTTGTCTCACTGGACGCCTTTCGCGGATTCATCATGCTCTTGATGGCGTCGGGAGGATTCGGGATCACTCAGATGGCAAAAGACCATCCCGAGTCGTGGTGGCCCACGATTGCGACCCAGTTCGAACATCGTGAGTGGGTCGGATGCGCCCTGTGGGATCTCATCCAACCCGCGTTCATGTTCATGGTGGGACTCGCGATGGCCTATTCTTACGCGCGTCGTGGAGCGGAAGGTGATGGGTTTGCAAAGATGATGGGCCACGGCGTGGCGCGCGCGATCACTCTCGTGCTACTCGCAGTGCTACTCGCATCCAAAGGCAAGCCGCAGACGGAATGGGTATTCACGAACGTGCTCGGCCAGATCGGTCTCGGCTATGTGTTTTTGCTGCTTCTGTGGCGCTGCGGATGGGAGGCACAGGCCGCCGCATTTGTCGTGATCCTCGTCGGATATTGGTGGTGGTTTCTCTGGCACCCAATTCCAGGGGCTGGCACCATCGCCGTCGGTACCGCAGGTGGCGGGGGAGCGCTTCAAGGCTTCTTCTCTCACTGGAATATTCACACCAACGCCGCAGCGGACTTTGATCGCTGGTTTCTGAATCTGTTTCCTCGCGCATCGCCTTTCGAGAATCAGAACGGAGGTTACCAGACCCTGAACTTCATCCCGTCCATTGCGACGATGCTCGCAGGACTCGTCACGGGTCGTTTCCTCCACAGTTCGTCCGATGCGAAGTTTACATGCTCACGACTTGTGGTTGCTGGCGTGGTGCTTCTCTTGCTCGGCACCATTGGCGGCCTGCTGGTCTGCCCCATCGTAAAACGCATCTGGACACCCTCGTGGGTCCTTTTCAGCGGCGGTTGGGTGCTTCTGATGCTGGCGTTCTTCTACTGGCTGGTTGAGATCGCCGGGCAAAGGAGGATGGTGTTCCCGCTGGTGGTAGTCGGCATGAACTCGATCTTCATCTACCTCATGCACTCACTGTGCGCGGGTTGGATCAAGGATACCCTGAAGACCCATTGCGGACCGGAACTTTTCTCCGGCTACTGGGGCCCCATCGTGGAAAAGAGCGCGATACTTTTTGTGCTTTGGCTAATGTGCCTGTGGCTGCACCGCCAGCGTGTGTTTCTTCGGATTTGACTCCGCACACCTTCGGTCACGGCTTTGTCTTCTGCGCCCGCTGCCATGCCTGCCATCCCCCCTTGAGGACAAAGACGTCTTCGAGTGGCATTCGCTGCACAAGCTGTTCCTTGACCCTTCGGCTGGCGTCACACTTCTCGGAGTCGCAGTAAATCACCACCGGCTTTTTCAGCTCCTGCAACGTCTCTATGTTGTCGAACAGCGCCTGATCGAAATTCTGCTCATTGAGCGAGATGGCACCCGGCACATGCTGCTGCTCGAACTGCGCCACGATGCGGGCGTCAATCCAGAACACGTCGCCCTTCCACCTCTGATTGATCACCGCCATGCTCACCTCGTCGTCGTGCAGCGGTTCTTCGGTCAAATACCAAGAAGGCGCGCGCGGATGAAAAAAGTGGGTGCCTGCTGCGCCCACCAAGGAAAGCACGATTAAAACGAACGCCTGACGTATCATTGCCGTGGAGACGGTGCTGCAGGTGTTGCCACGGAGTCGGGCTTCCTATACACACTGAAGAATGCGAGCTGACGTTGATATTTGGGTATCTTGCTATCGGTCTCGATCTTGAGCGCGCCAAGCGATACCTCCTTGGTCGATTTCGGCTTAACCAACACCCGATATTCTCGACCAGGAACGATCTCCTTCCACGAAAACTCAACCGAGTCCTTGGTTGTTGTGACGTTCGTGATTTTCATCGGATCCTTCCCGACCATCTTCACCGTCGCCTCCTTTTGGTCAGCAACATCATTCAGCCACCATTGCAAGTTTCTGGGTTCGATCTGGATCACCTCGGGCACATCAAGGACAAAGGTCACCACCCACTCAGGTTGAGCAGGATCGTCGGTGCTAATCACGACGAATTTCTCGTGCCTTCCGACAAAACTCCCGACTTTGAACTCCGCCGTGCCCACTCCTTTTGTGCCAGCGGCATAGCTGGCTGCATCCACGGTAGCGCTGAGGCAACTGCACTTGCTCTCGATGCCTGTGATCTTGACTGTCTTTTCACCCTTGTTCGTGAAGGTGAAGAGCGCGCTCACGGTTTCATCCTCGGGCTTGGGTTTCACGTCGATGACCTTGCCGTCGAGTACCAGTTCGGCCGGACTGCGGCCTAGGCAAGCTGCTAGGATCAGAGTGGTCAGAAGCATCTTTTTCATAGTGGCGCAAATCTAAGTTTAGAATGCAGCGGCGTCCACTATTCATCGGAATCCCTCCAAACCCCATAATGCTGGTGGTTTGGTGGAGCATAGCGGGTTCGAACCGCTGACCTCCTGCATGCCATGCAGGCGCTCTACCAACTGAGCTAATGCCCCGAAAAAAACGGCGGTTTCCTCTGGGGAAACCGCCGCTGAAACTAGCTGCGCACTCCGGTTTGACAAGCGTTTTCCAGACGAAAACCGCAAATCAAATGAAGCGTGCTCCAAACACTATTTACCCTTGCCCTTTGCCTTGCCACCAGTCGCAGGAGCGGCTGGAGTTGGTGCTGCCGCAGGTGCAGCCGCCGCCCCCGTGGTGCTGGTCTTCTTGGCGGCTTCGGACTTCTTCTGTTCGTACACTTTCTTCGCCTCGGCCTTCTGCTCGGCAGTCATGTTCTTCTCGAGAGCATCACGGTATGCAACGGCGTCCTTGGCTTCCTGCGAAGCATCAACGGCCTGCTGCGCATAAACCCAAGCCTTTGCAAGGTCGGGCTTGGACACACCAAGACCGCGCTCATGTAGGCTGGCCATGCGGATCATGGCCAATGGCATCCCCTGCTCTGCGGCGAGGGAGTAGAAATTGGCAGCGGCGTTGAAACTCTGGGCCACACCGGAACCAAGTTCGTGCATGGCACCGAGAACCAATTGGCTGAGGGCAAAACCGTTCTGCGCGGCACGATCATACCAAGCGGCACCGGCCACCAAGTCACGACCAACACCCACGCCGTTCTGGTAGTAGGCACCCACCTTGTGCTGCGCCTGCGGCAACCCCGCGAATGCGGCGCGCTGGAAGTAGGCGAAGGACTTGGCGGGATCTTTGTCAACGATATTGCCCGCTTCATAATAGGCACCCACATTGAAATTGGCTTCCGCCAAGCCGCTCTGCGCAGCGATGCGGTAGAGGTCGAGCGCGCTCTTTGGGTTTGGCTGAACGATGACTTTGTCACCATCCTTAACGCCCACCTCGAGCATGTTGCCGACGCGGAACTGAGCCGCAGCGTCGCCACTGTTGGCGGCCTGCGTGTAATACTTCACAGCTTCTTCGAGGTTCTTTTTCTGGTCGCCGAGACCGTTCTCAAAGATCTGCCCGAGGCTGTTGTTCGCGGCGGCGTTGCCCTTGCCCGCTGCGGTCTTGAACATTTCAATCGCCTTGGCGGGGTCTTTCTTGACCAAGTCGTCACCGTTGAAATAGCGAGCGGCCAATGCGCTCATCGCCGGGGAATTACCCTGCTCGACCGCCTTGTTGAGCATTTCGAGCGACTTCGCTTCATCCTTGGGCAGCATCACTTCACCCTTGGCACTATTGACACCCGCAGCGTAGAGCTGGCTGAGGCCAAGAGTAGCCGCACCGTCACCGGCTGCGCTGCCCTTTTCGAGAAGAGCCTTCGCTTTGTCCAGGCTCTGCTCGATGCCAGC
>Ga0075163_10000809_pt1 | contig 41671 bp, 41 predicted proteins | sample JI1023141ADNA_FD_71478 | JGI IMG/M metagenome (GOLD analysis project Ga0075163, IMG submission 71478) | Wastewater effluent complex algal communities from Wisconsin, to seasonally profile nutrient transformation and Carbon sequestration -... | ecosystem: Engineered > WWTP > Effluent > Algae...
GTCAGGGTTCCGCTGGCACGGGCGGCCGTGCCGAACGAGGCGTCCACCGTGAAGCCGGCGGCGCGCAGCTCCTCGACGGTGCTGGCAAAGGCATTCTCCGGGGGCTGATCGACGATGTAGGAGACCGCGACGTAGCCAGCAGCGGGCTCGCTGAGGCTGAAGCTGCGCAGCGAGCCTGCCGGTCGCGGCACACCGGGAACGTCACTGCCCGGGGCTTCCTGACCGCTCGTGGGCGACAGCACCTGGGCCGGCATCGGGGTGTCCGAAGAGATCGCAAGATAGGTCGTCAGCTCGCCTGCGCGCTGCGCAAAGACCATGCACAGCGGCGCCAGGTGGACATAGTGCAGCCGGCGCGCGACCATTTGACGCAGCAGCTCCTCACCGTCGCCATCGGCCGCCAAAAGGATTCCGAAGTCCTGGCCCTCGCGACGGAACACAGGGGTTGGCACCGCGCCGCGGCTGCGCTGGCGGGAGCGCTGCTCGTAAAAGTCGAGGACCTGCTGGGGCGTCTCGGGAGTGCGGCCGCTCAACATGCGCAGCGGAAAGCCGTTCAGCAAGAGGTGGCGCGGGGCGCTCTCGGCAAGTGTGCGCGGCGCTTGGGGAAAGTTCGGACGCAGCAGCTGAAAAAGGTCGGTGATGTCGGCGCGCGCAGGCTGCGGAGCTGCGACGGTCAGGGTCACGACCCCGATAACACCCACGACGATGCAGCGCAAGGCAGAGGCTGGGCGCATGGCTAGTAGTAGAACCTTCCGGCTTCGTCGAAAGCCCAGACCAGGAGCTCGGTCTTGATATCGCTCAGCTTGCTCGTGCTTGCGACCTCGCCGCAGATGAAGGCGGCGCTGGCCGGCGAAATGGTCTTGGGATCGACGATCAGCTTGTCCGCGGCGGCCTTGTAGTAATAGGGCTGCGGCGCGCTGCTGCCGGCTGTCACCGACCAGTTGGTATTGGTCAGCTGGCTCTGCTGCAGAAGATCGGTGGGAAAGCTACTGACGGCGTTGATCTGATCCGAGAGCTGGCGCATCGACTCGCCGGTATCGCTGACGATGGTTCCCACCGAGGTGATGTGCGCGAGCGTGCTCGCGATCTGCCCGGGGCTGGTATAGACCTGCAAGCTGGTGTTGGCGCTGGTGGTGCTGTCGAGCACCGGGGTGGTGCTGGCGCCATGGATCGCGTGCACCTTGGCATTGGCCTGCGCGCTCTGCCAGGGCGCGTTGAGCGAAGCGCTGCCTCCGCACAGGTTGGCGGCCCCCTGCTGCGCGCTCAGAGAGGCCTGCCACTGCGCTCGGAGCCGCGTCTGACTGGTTGCGGCCAGCTTGCTCGCGGCGACCATCGATAGGACGCACAGGGGCGCGGTGAGGAGCAGCAGCTCGCCAATCGAGAAGCCCGCTTCCCGTCGCTGAGTGCCGCGAGGAAGCGCTGAACGGAATTTATCTATCTGCATGAAATACCTCATCAATATCGCCACTCACTCTGGATGCCCAGCGCGAGCTCTGACTGAAACTGAAGGCCGATGGGGCCGGTCTGGCCGCCGCAGCTCAGCACCAGGCTGACGTTGGCGGCGTTGGAAAATGCGCAGGGAATCATGCGAGCTTGCCAGTCCATGTTGACCAGGCTCTCGCTGTCCGCGGCAGCGGTAGAGTAGTGCTCGGCGCAGGCCATGCCCAGCGGTCCTCCGGTGGGCGCCTGGCGCGCTGGCCTGCTCTTGCGCATCGACTCCAGGTAGGCCAGGAAGTACCGGTCGCTGGACCGCGACTGCATGGTCATCGCGATCGAGCGCGTGTGCGTCTTCCAGTTATCGGCGAGATCCGGGATCTGGCTGTAGCTGGCGCAGGCCGAGCTCTTCTGCGGATGGGACAGGTCGTTTGCCGACGGAAGATTGCAGGGGAGGCTGTCGTCGATGCGGGCGTTGTAGCTGTCGCGCGCCTTGATGAACTTCTGAAGATCAGACACGGAAAAGGCCTGCTTGGTCTGCTGCGTGGGCGACTTCATCTTGTAGAGCTCGGGATGGCTCGCGAGCAGGCTGCACAGCGACTTGGCTGCCGCGGGAACGCCAGAGCAGCTGGTTCCCTGCGTCGCCAGCTTCCAGTCCCAGGCATCGATGGGCGCGTTGGTCAGGTCCATGGACATCGCGACGTAGGCCAGCTCCCAGGCCTGCAGCGCCTCGCACGCCTTGCGCGCCTTGACGCCGTGTGCGGTGGTTGGGCTGGTGATGACGATGCCCAGCGATGAGCAGCTGGCGCGGCCGTTGGGGGTGGGAAAAATCTGCACCAGATCGATTGGGAAGCTGCCCGACTGATAGGCCGGGTGCGTCGCGGTCTGCACGGCCACGGACTCGGCCCACAGCGGCCCGATCGTGTCGAGGTTCTGCCCGATCTGCGCGAGAGCGCTCAGGAATCCCTGGATGTTGTGATCCTCGCGCTGAGAATTGATCGTCGTGTTGAGAACATGCTGCAGACAGGCATCGCCCAGGGTCGTCATGTCCTTGGTCAGCAGCATGGCCGCGCAGATCGTGCCCTGCTGGTTTGCGACCTGCGTGCTGGTGATGTAGTGCGCTACCTGGGCCAGTGGATAGAGAACCGACTGCGCCATGAGCACAAAGGACTCGTAGTTCAGCGCGCGCGCTTTCACCGTCGCTGCGGCCATTGCTGCGGCATCGGCGGCAGTGCGCACGCGAACCGCGGTCGTGACGCGGTTTCCAATCACCGCCACATACAGGAATGCTCCGAGCACGGCTGCCACCGCAAGCAGGGTCATGACCGCAATCGAGCCCGATTCCCGAGATGCTCTGGAGTAGGAGTTGGGAGTACGCTGGCCTTTCTGGATGCATTGTCTTTTGCGCATTGGGATCTCCGAAGTGATCCTGAGCAAGCGATATGCCGTGAACCTGTGAGGCCATCAGCAGCAGCGATCCTCAAGGCCGCATGCTCGTAAACGCTGCGTATGGTTCTTGCAAACCATGACTCCGGAAAAGAGTCAGAGATGAGGCGCAAGCGACAGCAGCCCCTGTTTGAAGGCATCAGCAGCACGGAGATCACCCCCCTATCCGAGGCCATCCGCGAGCGGCTCCGCTCGTCCGAGTCTCTGCGCGAAGGGGGACCGATGCAGGATGGCGGAGTGCTCCTGTCTTCGGTGTCGCTCCCGCCCCCGCCGCACATTGCGGAGCGGCGCCCGCGCACGACCAAGGGCCCGCTGCCCGCAGCCGGGCCGGCGGCGCCGTCCACCAGCGCCCAGCGCAGCGATGACTTTGAGCCCCTCGCCAACCTGCTGGCTCCGCCTGCGCCGCCGCCTGCACCGGTGAAGTCCTCGCGCAGCTCGACCCAGGTGGTCATCGAGTCGATCGAAAAGCACCCGTGGTGGCTGGGCCTGGTGGCGTTTGTGACCGCGCTGTCCCTGGCCGTAAACCTGGTCTGCGCACTCGCACTGCGCAGCGTTCACAGTCAGCTTCAGATCGCGCGCAGCCGCGTTGTGAGCGGCTCTGTGATCACGCCGCTGCCCAGCGCGGATGGCGCTCTTTCGGGGGCCTCCTCGTGCGTGAGCGAGAGCTCTCAGACCATCTCGGGCGCGAGCCGTGATCAGCTGCTGCTCGATGCCATCCGGCAGCATGAGATGGGCCGTCGCGCCGAGGCGCTGTCGATGTTCAAGAGCTACGTCAAAGAGGCGTGCGATGCCGCGACGCTACAGACCGTCTGGATCCTGGAGCGCGAGCTGTCACCTCTAAAAAAAGAGCGAGCGAGGTAGTCATGGGGGTGTCGTTATCGTCGAATCTGCTGGGTAGCCTGCTCGGCGTCGCGGCAGCGCTGCCAGGCTGGACGGTCAGCTGCCAGTGGGTGACGCTTCAGGAGGAGCGCATCATCAGCGATTATACCGTCGAGGTGCGCTGTCACACGCAGGATGGTACGCCGGTCCCCGGTGTGCAGATCGGCAACCTTGAGAGCGGCGCCAGCGGCCTGAGCGACCGGCAGGGCAAGATCAGCTTCCACATCGAAGGCTATGAAGGCGGTGCGGTGTCGTTCCGCGTGCAGCAGACGCCCCCAGGAATGGTCGTGGCAGACGAAGCGGCCGAGCATCGCCTGATCCTCAAGTCCATATCGGGCGGCAAGCCGCGAGATCCCGACAAGCCCGGGCTGCTGAGCTACGACATCCTGATGCGCAAGAGCAGAGAGACCTATGTGGTCCTGGTCTCGACCCGGGGAGTGGGCGAGCTGCCGGTGAGCGCAAACGGAGTGGTGGTGGGCAGGCTGAACTCACGGGGGGCGGGAGCGTTCCGCATTCAGGGGCAGCCGCGCGAGGAGCTGAAGGTCATGCTGCGCACCGGGCAGCGGCCAGAGCTTACGCAGGAAAACCCGGAACAGACATTTTCGCTGCCGCCAGGCGGCGGCATCTTGTCGTTTGCCTCGACGCTGTCGCTGCTGCCGGGGGCCGCAGAAAGTAGCGCCGACAAGCCCATCATCACCTTTGTGCCCGAAAAGAAGCGGCGAAGGCACAGGGGCAAAAAGGAGGTCGCGGCTCCAGCACTCAAGCACGAAGCGCCGGTGCGCCTCGGCCCCGTCCAGGTTCCCTTCCGCGGCTACGAAGTCAAATAGACGCCGCTCCCAGCGTCCCAGAAGTCTCAAGTCAGTGGGGCAGGGCGCTAGGTGGGATCGGGGAAGCGGAAGTAGGCGTATTCGACGGGCGAGCAGAAGGCGTGGCGATCCTCGCCGCACAGGTTGAGCAGGATGCCGAGGATCTCCTTCTGCTCCTTGAGCTGGTTCTCGGCGACCGCCCGCTCGTACAGGAACGCGACATCCGCGAAGGTTACTCGCAGCTCCAGGTTGGCGCGGGCAAATAGCTCGTTGAGATCCGGGATCTGGCCGCTGCTTTTGCCCAGCGCTGCGCGGGCCCGGTAGAGATGGCGTGCGACCTTGTACCGCGTGCCCAGATCGCGCGAGCTGCCGCGCAGGAGCTCGGTGGCAATTCTGTAGCTGTCCCGGGCGCGCTCCAGGCACTCGACCTGGCTGTCGCAGCTGATCGGCTTGACGGCGGCCAGCAGATCCGTGCTGCCAAACGTCTTGGCGTTTACCTCGGCGGATGGAGCAGCGGGCGGTCGCGTAAAGTCATAGATCAGGTAGCCGCCCAGCAGGGCCAGGCTGACCAGCAGCACGACGCGCATGGGCGGAGACAGCCCCGGCTGCTCGGCCGCTTCGGGCGGCGCCGGCTTGCGCGCGACATCCAGCGGCTGCGCTTCGTTCGAGCGCCAGCGGGGCGCGACGCGCTCGCTCTCATCCAGCTGCTTGAGATCGATCGGACCCGCAGGATCCTCGGCGATCCGGCGCGAGCGCGGCTCTGGCAGATCCGCACTGACCGTAACCTCGAACCGGTAGGGCCCTACATGGAAGTACTCCCCGGGGTGCACTTCATCGAACATGCGCGCACAGCCGTTGCGCACCAGCACATTCGGACTCTTGGGATTCATCTCGACCCGGACCGCCTCGCCGGTCGGATGCAGGGTCATCTGGAGGCGCGAGATCGCCGGATCGCCGATGAAGATGTCCGACGCGGGGTCGCGTCCCACCGTGCTTATGCTTTCGCCCAGCGGAAAGTGGCGGACCAGATCGTTGTGGGTGACGGTCAATGAAAAGGTGATGCTCATGGGAAATGCTCAGTAGACCTGGTACTGGGCGCTGGCTGTGATCAGCGTTCCATTGGCGCCGCTGCCCAGCGGAGACATGGGCACTCTTAATAGATGTCGGTACTGCACCTGAGCAGTGACCACCCGACTTGGGTCCTTGCAGCCGCCGGTGAGAGTGACGGTCACCTGCTGCTGCGCCCGCTCGATGAGCGGCCTGATCGCGCCGGCGACCGTGGGATCCGGGGTGCCGCGCTTGCTTACGAACGGCGCCATGCAGGCTGCCGCGGCGCGCGACGCAGCCGCCTGGGCCGCAGCCATATTGCAGCTGCTTGTTGGCGTGTCGTGAAAGTTCACGGCCGCGGCGCGCGCTGCGCAGAATGCGGCGTACTCGACCCCCAGCTTCACCCCTTTGCGCAGCCCCAGATCCAGCGTGAAGAAGATGAACGCCATTGCCATGGGCACAATGACCAGGTAGCTCGCTGGCGCCACCTCGCCGTGCTCTTCGCGCCAGAAGTGAATAAGGGCTCGCATGCTGAATGAACTCACCTGGTAGCGGCATTGAGATGCCGGTGCAGTGAAAAACAGGATCAAGTTTCGGGCCAGACCCGAAGCGCAAGTGCTGCACTGCTGGGCGTTGCGGTGGCACAGCTGTTGCTCAAACATCTCTCCAGATTCAACGAAGCTGGTGGGTGCCAAATGGCAGTGGCAATGAAGCAGAGCTTGGGGAGCCTCCGCTCCTTTTTTCAGGATGAAGCGGGCGCCATCTATGGGTCGACCAGCTACGTGGCCACCACTGTCGCAGTGTCGGTGCCGCTGGGGCTCATGTTCTATTCCATCTACGACGCGCTGTGCACCGCTGGGCGCTACACCAACTTCATGCTCGGACTTTTCTAGCCATGCAATCCCAGACGCCATCTCAGCAAGACGGAGCGTGCGTGCAGACCGCGCAGGAGCCAGCGCCCGCAACTGGCCGCTGGCTGCATCGGCTGCGGAGCGACTCGCGCGGGTTTGCGGGCGCAGAGGCGGCGCTGCTGGCCGTGATTCTGTGCGGCATCTGCATCGTGGCGGGCGGCATCCTGCGGCGGGCGGCGATTCAGGCCGCGACCAACCTGAACACCGAGCTGACTGGCAGCAAATAGCACCGCCCGCCGGCGGGCAAGGAGCTTCGCACCGTGTCCTCAAAACCATCCCCACCCCAGAGCCTGGAAAAGGAGCTGCGCCGTCGTCTGCATCCCCAGGTCCTGGCGCTGCGCGAGGCCATGCACCGGCGCCTGCTTGAGATGATCGATCTGCCGGCGATCCGCCCCGAGGACATACAGGACTCCCGGTTCCGCACCCATGTGGGCAAGATCGTCGATGATCTGCTGACCGAGTACAGCGACAGCCTGCCCTACATGACCTCGTTTCAGGAGGTCAAAAAGGACTTCCTGGACGAGACGCTGGGGCTCGGCGCGCTGGAGGAGCTGCTGGCCGATGACGAGATCAGCGAGGTCATGGTCCTCGACCGTCAGACCGTCTATGTCGAGCGCCGCGGTCGCATCGAACAGGTGCCGGCCGGCTTCGGCTCGGACGGCGCCCTGCGGTCGATCATCGAGCGCATCATCATGCCGCTCGGGCGTCGCGTGGACGAAAGCCAGCCGCTGGTGGACGCGCGCCTCAAGGACGGCTCGCGCGTCAACGTGATCATCCCGCCGCTGGCCCTGCGCGGCCCCACCATCACGATCCGCAAGTTTCCCAAGAAGCCGCTGTCGCTGGAGAAGCTCGTCGATTTTGGTGCGATGAGCGAAGTGATGATGCGCTTCATGATCCGCTGTGTGCGCGCCCGCAAGAACATCATCGTCTCGGGTGGCACGGGCTCGGGCAAGACCACGCTGCTCAATGCGCTGTCGCAGTACATCGACTCCAGCGAGCGCATCATCACCATCGAAGACTCGGCCGAGCTACAGCTACAGCAGCCCCACGTGGTGCGGCTTGAGACGCGCCCCGCCAACTTTGAAGGCCACGGCGCCTTTACTATTCGCGACCTGGTCAAAAACTCCCTGCGCATGCGTCCGGATCGCATCGTGGTTGGCGAGTGCCGCAGCGGTGAGGCGCTGGACATGCTCCAGGCCATGAACACCGGACATGACGGCTCGCTCACCACCTTGCATGCCAACAGCCCCACAGAGGCTGTAAACCGGCTGGAGACGCTCTGCCTGATGGCAGATGTGGAGCTGCCCATGAAGGCCATCCGCACGCAGATCGCGGGGGCGGTCCACGTGATTGTTCAGCAGTCGCGCCTGGGCGATGGCTCGCGCAAGGTGACTGCGATCTCAGAGGTCGCTGGAATCGATGACAGCGGCGAGATTACCGTCACGCCACTCTATGTTTTTCAGCGCCTGCCGCGCGAGGTGGACAGCGGACCCGACGCGAAGATCCTGGGGCGGTTCCGGCCCACCGGCTATGTGCCTTCATTCATCAACGAGTTCTACACCATGGGCCTGCTCACGCCGGGCGAGGGGCTGTGACATGGACGGCTGGCTCTTGTTCGCGCTGATCCTGGGGGCGATCTCGCTGGCCGCGGGTGGCCTGGCCCTGGATGACTGGCTGCGCTCCGACAGCTCATTTTTGCGCAATGCCTGGGCAGCCTACATGGCCTGGTACCAGCAGTATGCGGACTACCTCATCGACCGCACACCTGCGAGGTCCTATGCGATGCAGCACGCGGCCATCGCTGGGTCGGCCCTGCTCCTGGGCATCATCGTGGTGGGCCAGCCCATTGTGATCGCGGGGCTGTTTGCGGTCGGAATCTTTGTGCCCGTGCGCATGCTGCGGGATCGAGCGCTCAAGCGGCGGATGGAGCTCATCCAGCAGATCGACCCAGCCCTTCAGCTGATGGCCAACTCGCTTCAGGTTACGCCCAGCGTGGAGGCCGCGCTGATGCTCATCGCGCAGCACATGAAGCCTCCGCTCTCGCAAGAGGTCAGGCGCGTGGTCGCCGCGTTTCGCATGGGCCAGAGCCTGGATGCAGCGCTTCAGAGCATGGCGGATCGCTGCAACGATCCGTTCGTGACCGCGATGGTGATCGCGCTCATCGTGGGCCGGCGCACCGGCGGCAACATCGCGGTGACGCTGCGCCAGATCGCATCCACCACCCGCGAGGCGGTGCGCGTCGAAAAGGACATGGGAAGCAAGACCAACGGTCAGCGCAGCCAGTTCTACTTCGTTGTGCTTCTGTATCCCATCACGCTGCTGGCGATGAAGCATGTGCTCCCCATCGGCTGGACCGCGCTGACCACGACCTTTCAAGGTCAGGTCGCGCTCGTCGGCTCCATGGCCATGATCATCTTTGCCACGGTGTGGGCCCTCAGCATCTTGAATCCCAAAAACCTTGGAGGCGGCGATGCTTGAGCACCTGACGCACGCGGCGCTGGTGGTCGGTCTTGGCTTCGGCGCGGTGTCGCTTGCGCTGGCCCTGGACACCATCCTGGCCGTGCCCTGTCCCGATTTTGAGACCCGCGGCCGTCGCGCCGCCAACCGCCTGCGCGCGCTCAAAGAGGGCTTCTTCTTCGCACTGTTCCTGCCGGTCATCCGCTTTTTTACCGGCTACGCGGTGCTGATCAAGGCGCCCAAGGTTCGCGCCCGGCTGGAGGTCTGGCTGCGACAAGCCGACGAGCCGCTGGGACTCGTCCCCTCTGAGGTCCTGGGGCTGTCGATCCTGGCTGCAATCGTCGCCGCGCTGGTCACCGCCGTCGAGTTTCAGCCGATCCTGGCGCTGCCGGCGGCGCTGCTCGCCGCCTATGTGCCCTATGATCGCATGCGCGGGCTGGCCAACGAGCGGATCCGCGCGGTGGCCGGCTCGCTGCCGACATTTACCGACCTGCTCGTGCTCAGCATGGAGTCGGGCATGGACTTCATCAGCTCCATCCGCCTGCTCATCTCCAAGACCGGAGACAGCAAGACGCAAGAGATGCCGATCCGCGAAGAGCTGATCATCTTTCTTCACCAGCTCGACCTGGGAATCACGCGGCGCCAGGCGCTCCTGAACATGGCGGAGCGGGTTCCCGCAGAGGCGGTGCAGTCCTTTGTCACATCGATCATCCAGGCCGAAGAAAAGGGCATGTCGCTGCGCGATGTGCTGCGCATTCAGGCCGATGTGCTGCGGCAGAAGCGAATTCAAGATGCCGTGGCCTATATTGAAGTCGCCAACCTCAAGATGATGGGACCGGTGATGGTGATCATCGTCGCGCTGATGGTGGTCATCCTGGCTCCGGTCCTGGCCAATGTGGACTCGTCTCTAAGCGGTGCTGGCGGCGGTCTGATGGGGGGACCATGAAGCGTCACTTTTTGACCTTCGCGCTGCTGGCGTCGCTTGCGCCGTGCGGCTGCGCGCCGCGCATGACAGCGCCTGCGGATCCGCTGACCGAAGCGCGCCAGCGCCTGGCCGATAGTCCCGCCAGCGTGCACACCCAGCTTGAGCTGAGCGAGCTTTATCTACAGCAGCGCGACTATCTGCGCGCGCGGCAGTATCTGCAAGTGGCCGAGCGCGAGCTTGTGCGACAGCCCGCGCGGGAGATCGATCTGGATGGGCTGTCGCGGCTGGCCATCATGATCGCGGTGCGCAGCCAGCAGTACTCCGAAGCGATCCGGCGCTGCCTCCAGCGGCTGGAGCGCACCGAAGACGCGCAGACCCGCAGCCTGCTTGCCAGCCTGCTTGAAGCCACCGGCGATGAGTGGGGTGCCGAGCGCAACCTGCGCCTGCTCGCGCTTCAGTACCCGGAGCAGCCCGGTCGCCTGGTGAGCCTTGCGCGCTTTTATGAGCGGTCGACCTTTCCCGAGCGGCGGCGGCTGTCGCGCGAGCTCTACCAGCGCTACCTGGACGCCGCGCCCGGGGGCGACGAGGCGGCGCAGGTGCGGGCGGCGCTGACCCTGGACCGCTTTGAACAGCGGGCCGAACAGCGGGTTGAACAGCGTGCCAGCCGGAGCCAGCCATGACGCAAGAAAAGAGCGCAATTCCCGAGCATATCTTTCAGTTCACCCTGAGCTCATTTCTGGCGCCGGTGCGCAGCCTGCTCGATGATCCTTCGGTCTCCGAGGTCCTGATCAACGGGCACGACAACATCTATTTCGAGCGACGCGGCCAGCTTCACAAGAGCGAGCTGCGCTTCGCCTGCGCCGAGGATCTGGAAGGGCTGTGCCAGAACCTGGCGCAGTTCATGGGCAAGCACATCAGCCCCGAAAGTCCGCTGCTTGAGGCGCGCCTTCCCGATGGCTCGCGCGTGGCGGTGGTGGCTCCGCCGGCCTCGCGCGGCGGCATCATGGTCAGCATCCGCCGCTTCTCGCGCGAGCGGCTGCGTCCCGAGCAGCTGGTCGGCTGGGGCAGCGCCACGCAGGAGGTGCTGGATTTTCTGCGCGCCTGTCTGGCCTGCAAGCGCAACATGGTGGTCGCGGGCGGCACGGGCTCGGGCAAGACCACGCTGCTCAACATCCTGTCGTCCTTTTTCCCCGATGACGAGCGCATCATCGTCATGGAAGACGTGAGCGAGATGCAGGTCCAGAAGGAGCATGTGGTGTATCTGGAGACGCGCCCACCGGATCGCCGCGGTCGCGGTCAGGTCACGATGCGCGATCTCTTGCGGGCGGTGCTGCGCATGCGTCCCGATCGCATCATCGTTGGCGAGCTGCGCGGCGGCGAGGCCATGGAGCTCATCCAGGCCCTGTCCACCGGCCACGGCGGATCCCTGACCACGCTGCACGCCAACTATGCCGTGGACGCCATGCACCGCCTGGAGACCATGTGCATGATGAGCGATATCAACCTGCCGGTGGCGCCGCTGCGCGCGCAGATCATCTCGGCCGTGGATATCGTGGTGCAGCAGAACCGCCTGCGCGATGGCAGCCGCCGCATCGTGGGCGTGTACGAAGCCGAGGGGCTGGGCAGTCAGGGCGAGTATGTGATGCGCCCGCTCTTCGAGTTTCAGTATCGCGGCGAGGAGCCCGGCAGCCAGCGCATCATCGGCGAGCTCACCTCGACCGGCAAGGCTCCGACCTTCGCCGCCGACATGGCGGCGCGCGGCTTCAAGCTGCCCACCGCCTGCCGCCTGTGACGCCTGCGGCTATTCGTCCTCTTCGACCTTGTACACACTGGCCATGTACTTGCTGATAACCGTCGCGTACTCGGCGATCTCGCGCTTGTGCTTTTTCGCCAGATCGTTAAAGAAATAGTAAAACGGGATCTGATTCAGCAGATCCTGCGCTTTGTAATATTGATAGATGCTGCCGACGCTCTTCAGAATATACGCTTTACCCTCTGAATCGAATATGCAGATATCAGAAGAGATATTCGCGATTTTATCCTGATCGGGAATCATTCCTTTTTGCGGCTTTACCTTGCCAGAGGTAAGCTCACCCGAGCCGGCGCCGAGCAGATAGCTGATGTAGGAAGTCTGCGCGCCATGCCGTATCAGAGCATAATTGGAATTGCGCATACGCGAGCTATTTTCAGCCTTTACCTTCTTCGCGCGCTCGCCATCAGCCTTGAGCATTGCCGCATTCAGGGCCTGGATTGCAGACTCCTCGCCGGAGGTGCCGCCCAGGATGCGATCCCCATCTTTTAACAGATCGTGCATATCGTAATCGCCGGTAATGCCTTTGGGCAGATCCTCATCCGTGAAAGCTTCAATGGGCCTCTGCACCGGCTCGCCATCTTCGACAATCCACACCCCGGCCAGCTTGGTGCCCGTCGGCACGCCGACCAGACCCTTCAGGCGCTCGAACAGGTCGGCCTTGATCGCGTAGGTGTATCCGCCATCTTTCTCTTTGATTGATTTATCAAGGATTTCATGGCCTTTGCAGGGATTGCCGCTTTCGATTCTTGTAAGGGTATGTTGACCAGCCTGGCGGAAAGAGACACTAAGACTATTGCGCTTGCATGCCGCGCGAATGGCAACAGCATCTTGTGCACGCACATAGAACGCTCGTTCCACCGCACTATCATCAGAAGGAGCGGGAATTTTAGCTTTGCTATATTCCGTTTCCATTATCTCTTTAATTGCGTTTTTCATCTCTGCAATAGTGGGCATGTTTCACCTTTAAAGGAACTGGATGCTTCTTCGGTTCGGAGCGCCTGCCAGATGATGCGCTGGTCCCTCGGGCGCGACCATTGGCAGTGTCTTTATACTGTCACAGTTTTTCGTAAAAAAGATTTCGGATAAGCCCTGGATATCATCAGTCAGGCTAGGTGTACGTAAAGCCGACTGGGATAAACGCCAGTGCGATATATCCGCAGATGAGTTGAAATTGTGCTGGTGGTTATGGGGAAGGGCAGGGGCGAGGCGCTCAGCGGGCGGGGCGCGTCTTCTGGAACGCCGGGCGCTCGCTGATGTGGGCATACCAGCGCTTCACGTTCGCAAAGTTGGCGGGCAGCTGCGCGCCGGCAACGTGAAGCTGAAAGACCGACTCGACGAGCGCGATGTCGGCAATGGTGAAGGAGTCGCCGACGATGAACTGCTGGTTGGCCAGCGCCTCGTCTATGTGCTTGAGCACCGGGTCACAGGCCTGGAGCGCCTGCTGAAACGCAGCTTCGTCGGGCTGCTTGCCGGCAAGCATGGCGAACATCTTGGTCTGAAAGGGCTTGTGCAGAATCTGATTGGCTTCGCTCGGCTGCCAGAACAGCCACTGATCGACGCGCGCGCGCAGCTTCTTGTCGTCGGGCAGCAGCTTGCCCGGCGCGTAGTTTTCCGCGACGTAGCGCAGGATGGCGCCCGACTCTGGCAGCAGGAAGTCATCGTCTTTGAGAACCGGCACCTTTCCAACCGGGTTGCGCGCCCGAAAGTCGGCGCCCTTCTGCTCGCCCTTGGCGAGATCCACGAGCTGATAGGTGTAGGGGTGTCCCGACTCCTCAAGAACGAAGTGGGCCTTGCGGGCGTGCGGCGACAGCGGATGAGCAAACAGCGTCAGCATGGGATTTTCCTCCGGCGCGATCTTAAGCGATGCCGGCCCAAAAGGGATCCGTTGAAGTTGTGTGGCTACTGCGGAGGGTCGGAGCCCTTGAGGTACGTCAGCAGCTCCTCTTCATTGCTCGAAATGAGCTCGGTGGCGCCATCGGCGCGCGCCAGGCGCGAGACCTGAAGTCCGCCCACCGCGCTGCGCACACACACGCCGATGCGCCGGAACCCAAGCCGCAGGCCGGGCAGCACCGAGCGCAACGCGGCCTCGGTCGCGGGATCATTGCGGGCGGGCGCCTGCCGCAGATCCACGAGCAGCGAGCGGTCGCGCCGCCCGGCCTGCGTCAGCGCTGCCGAGACAGTGGTCCACTCTCTGCGCAGATCGTCGGCGGAGTCGAAGGGAACGCTGCTGCGGATGATCCTGATCAGCTGCTCGCGGCGGTCGAACTCGACGACAAAGTGGCGGCTGCGGAGAATTTCCTTCATCGCACGGCTCCGGTCTCTTCCCTCATGCCCGCGCAATCCATCGGTCCCATTATAACAACTTAGTCGAGACCAGCGGAAGCATGCCGCAGGGGGCCGCCCCTCGCATTGAGAGGCTTTCAATCGCCAGGCCGCGAAGCTCGCGAGGTTCTGCAAGCGAAGAGGGGCTTGCTAGGGCTTGATGTTGACGTTGTAGCGGAAGAGGTTCTCCGGATCGTATTTGCGCTTGATGGCCTTCAGCCGCTCGTAGTTTCCGCCGTAGCCAGCGCGCACCTGCGCCTCGCCGTCCTCCGCGAGCCCGGGGAAGTTTACGTACTCGCCGCCATCCGAGAACTCGCGCAGCGAGTCGATCGCGGCGCGGGTCCAGGCGCGCACCTTGTGGTCATCGGCGGCGTCTCGCCAGATGGCATCGACGCTGACCATGTAGGGGGTCTGGCGCCGCCAGAAGGCGGTGGCCGTGGGATCGACGCGGCTCATCGCCCCTCCGAAGTGCCAGATCGGAACGGCCGTGTCGTGGTTTGGGCGCTCGGTGCCGATGCTCACGATGCGATCGATGCAGGCGTCCGTGAGCTCAAGAAGGTCAATGCTCTTCAGATAGTAGCGGCGGCTTCTGGGAGGAAAAAGGAAGTCATACTGCGACTGGACCCGCACGTACGTCGTCGAAGAGCTGAGGTCGATGAGCGGCTTTGCGAACCTCCGCATCGGCAGCGTGATGCGCTCGCCTTCGGCCGGATCTCCGGGATACATGCACATCGTGCTGACCACGGGCCGATTGTGGAATTGCTCGGGGAACTCCGGAATCGCGGGGATGCTCCAGAACATCACGTTGGAGGAGATCTCTTCGGGGGCGCTCTTCATGAACTCCCGCCAGGCGCGAATCACCTCTCCCGCAGTTTCAAGCGGGTAGAAGGGAATGCACAGGAACACCATGGGGCCGACGGGATAGGATCGGTACTCGAACGACGTCACGACGCCGAAGTTGCCGCCGCCGCCACGCAAGGCCCAGAACAGGTCTTCGTTTTCCGTTTCGCTCGCGACGCGCAGGTTCCCATCCGCGGTGACGATGTCCGCGCTGATCAGGCTGTCGCACGTCATCCCGTGCTTGCGCCGCAGCGCTCCGTAGCCGCCACCGAGCGTGAAGCCGCCGATGCCAGTCTCGGAGACGTAGCCGCTCGGCGTCGCGAGTCCGAAGACCTGCGTCTCGCGATCGACGTCGGTCCAGCGCGCCCCGCCCTGCGCCCGCACGGTGCGAGCCTTGGCGTCCACGCGGATCCCGCGCATGAGCGACAGATCGATCATGAGCGCTCCATCTGCCACCGCGGTCCCAGCGACGTTGTGCCCGCCGCAGCGGACCGAAGCGCCCAGGCCCTGCTCGCGCGCGAAGTTTACTGCTGCGATTACGTCGGCGGGTCCAAGACACCGGACGATGACGGCCGGGCGGCGGTCGATCATTCCGTTCCAGACGCTGCGCACGTCATCGTAACCCTCGTCGCCCGCCTGGAGCACCGGGCCGCGCACGCTGCGGCGGAATGCCTCCAGCGCGTGTCGCGAAATTCCTCCTGAGGTCGTGCTGGAAAACTCAGTGCTCATGATAGCTCCTTCCAGGTTGTTCGTCAGACTCGCTGCTCGGGCCGCGCGCGACCGCGTCCATAGAAGAAGCGCATCGAGAAGTCCACCGCTTTGCCGACCCAGCTCGACAGCGGGAACCAGAGCGGTTCGGAGCGAGTGCCCAAACGGTCGACCATGACGCTCTGCGATCGGCAGAAGTTCCGCAAGGAGGTAGGACCGTTCCTGAACCCGACTCCGCTCTGCTTCACTCCGCCGAACGGCAGCTCAAGCACCATGGAGCTCAGCAGGCAGTCGTTGACGCACGCCGAGCCGGCCTCGATCTTCCGCGCGAGCTCGATGCCGCGCTTCCGATCTCGCGTAAAGATGCTCGATGAGAGGCCATAGTCGCTGTCGTTCGCGAGCCGGAGCGCCTCTTCCGCGTCCCGCACAGCCATGATGGGAAGCACAGGACCAAAGGTCTCCTCGCGCATGAGCGCCATGTCATGCGTCACGCCCACGACCACGGTGGGCTCGAAGAACTGCCCGGGCAAGTCGCTGCGACGCTTGCCGCCGATCAGGATCTTCGCCCCCTTGGCAATGGCGTCCGCCAGCTGGCGCTCGATCGTATCGAGCTGCGCAGCAGCGGTGGTGGCGCCGATGTCGACCGTTCGCCCGTCTGCTCCGTCCCCCTGCCGTACCTGACGGACCTTCTCGACGAGCTGTCTTGTGAACTCTTCGGCGATCGGCTCCTCGACATAGATGCGCTCGATGCAGACGCAGCCCTGCCCCGCATGCAGCAGCCCACCCCAGACCGCGGCGTTCACAGCGCGCGGGATGTTGGCATCCCGGAGCACGATCATGGGATCCTTGCCTCCGAGCTCCAGCAGAACTGGTGTCAGCGTCTCTGCGGCGCGGGCCATGACCTTCTTTCCGGTCCGCGGCGAGCCGGTGAAGCAGATCATGTCGACGCCATCGATGATCACGCCTGCGGTCTCCGCCATGCCGAAGATGACCTGGAGCAGCTCCGCAGGCAGGCCGCCGGCCACCAGCGCATCACGCACACACTCCACTGCGAGCGGCGCGAGCTCAGATGGCTTGACGATCACCGCGTTGCCAGCGAGCAGCGCCTGTATCGAGTCCTGGAAGTTGAGGACCAGCGGAAAATTGTACGGGCCGATGACACCGACCACCCCGCGCGGCAGATAGGAGATGAACGCCCTTTTGTGCGGGAGCAGGTGGCTCTTGACCTTCTGATCCGCGAGCTGCTTGCGCGCTCGGGAACAGCACACGCCGATGAGCTCACAGATGGTAAAGACCTCCATGAGCGCGTCTTCGCGTGGCTTGCCGGTCTCCGCACACAGGAGCTCGACCACCTGCTCCCGCCGCTCGACCAGCTCGGTGCGCGCCTGCCGCAGCACGCGACAGCGCTCGGCGATGGGCTTGTCTGCCCACTGCCGCCCCGCGAGCCGGGCGCGATGGAGCGCTGCCTCCGTCTGACTCTTGCTCGCGATCGCAACGGTGCGGATGGGCTGCCCGGTCAGAGGACTGCGCACGACGAGCGATGCGGCAGAGGAATCGCTAGGAGAGAGATGGGAAGCGCTAGCATCCATGATGCTCATCCTTGGGTGAATGGCCAGCTGGTGAGTAACGCAGGAGCTGCGGAACCAGCCAAATGAGAAGGTGACGTCTCCTGCCGCCAGTGGCGGAGCGGATGCAGCGCAGCCGAGCGCTTACGCCGCCTTCAATGCGCCAGCCCTGACCCCGGCCAGCCGCTGCGCGATGCCTTCAAGAATGGGCAGGCCGAAGAAGGCCGCCGGAGCGCCGAACAGCCCCGCCAGCATGGCCTCTTGCGGAGGCACGCAGGAAGCTGCGCCGATGGCAGCGAGCCCGATGAAAGTGGCGTCGATGGAGTTATGCACAAGGCTCCACTTGAGCGGCAGCGGACGGATGAAGAAGTGGCGGCCGAACAGGAGCAGGTGAAAAACGCACTCCCCGATGTTGCCCCAGAACGCGACCGTGCCGAGCGTCGTCGTCAGGAGCTCATCCTTCAGACAAAGGACTCCCAAGAGGACGCTGATCGGATCGAGCAGGAAGAGCCCGATGGCGTGCTTGTCAGTCCTTCCGTAGTTATGGCGCATGACCATCTCACGGCAGTGAGCCGTAAACGCGAAGGCGAGCATCATCAGCGCAAGAAGATGGAGTGACAGCATCAGTTTTCTCCTGGTGGAGGGCCGCGCACGGAAGCTGAAGAACCAGCAATTTCCCCAGTCCGTTCAGGCAGATACCGTGAGCGCATGTCTGGGGTCAAGCGCAAGGACTCCAACTGAAGAAATCTTGATTCGCTCTCGCATTGGATGGCTCGAGCACTGCGGCCAAAGCGTTACTTGAGCGGAACCTTGGTTACTCGAACGGAAGATTTCTGAACGTGCTGATCCGTCCTTCGCTCCGCGGCGTACATCGCGACTCATCGGCAGGACGGGGTCAAAGAGCAGACAATCAAGAAGGAGGTCGCCGTCCTTTTTAAAGCGGTTCGCGACTCCAACCTGGAGCATGTTTGGGAGGCCTCTTGCTGGCGACTGATCCGGAAGCTCAAGGCCGCGCGCTGCGCGCAAGCCTCAGCCGCTCACGCTGGAGGAATAGCTGCCTGGTGGCCAAGCTCATGGGCCATCGCGACAGTAAGATGGTTGAGCACACCTACGCGCATCTGGATGACGAATCCCTGCGACGCGCAGCCTCGGGAGCCAAAGATCCGAAGGACTCTTTAAGGAGGAATCAAGAGAGGTCTGAGACGGAAACCGCCCGGGAGGGCGGCTTGTGTGATAATTCTGACTTTAGAGGAGATTTTCGAGGGTGAGTGACGGGGCTCGAACCCGCGACCATCGGAGTCACAGTCCGATGCTCTACCAACTGAGCTACACTCACCGGAAGGCGGAAGCAATCTATGGTAGTGAGCCGCACGTGCCAAGCAAAAAATGTGGTTCTTTTTCGAGGGACTATGAATCCGCTCTTGCGTAGGGTGAATCTCCGTCGCTGGCTGGCTTTTGGGGCGCTCGCCTTGCTGGGTGAGGGTCCGCATCAGTCCGCCGCTCCAGTGGCGCTGGCAGCCAAGCCGGCACCGATCGCAGCTCCGGCCCCGGCCCCGGCCGCGCCGGTCGCGGAGGCTCCCGTCGATGAGTCGACGGGGCGGCTGCTCCAGGCGCTCAAGCAGGAGCTCGGGCGCAGCATGTCGCGGCTGCGGCTCAAGGGCTACGAGGCGCCGTACTTCATCAGCTACACGCTGCGCGACGTCGAGGTGCGCGAGAGCACGGGCAAGTTCGGGGCGGTGTTTGGCCGCGATCACGATCGCCAGCGGGTGGTGCGCGTCGAGGTGCGCGTCGGCAGCTACGACCTCGACAACACCAGCGTCGAGGAGTCCGACGCCGAGGGCGACATGGTGCTCAGCCTGACCGAGGTCTCCAAGGACGCGCCGCTCGATCAGGCCCGCGTCGAGGATCTCGACTCGCTGCGCGGAGCGCTGTGGCTCTTGACCGATCAGAAGTACAAGCAGGCGCTGGCGGCCTACGCGCGCAAGCGGGCCCGCGGCGTCAAAAATGTCGAGCCCGAGGACAAGCAGCCGAGCTTTTCGCGCGAGGCGGCGCAGCGACATGTGGAGCCGCAGCCCTCGTTCGTCATCGATCCGGCGTTCATGGACGAGGCGGTGCGGCAGGCTGGCCTGCAGCTGAAGCAGGCGCCGGTGCTCGACGGCGAGGTCAAGATCAGCGCCGACCGCCACAGCCGCTATTACGTGTCCAGCGAAGGCGCCGAGGTGGTCGAGCACTACACGCTTTGGACCGCCCACGTCGGGGCGCAGGCGCGCGCCAAGGACGGCATGCCGCTGAGCAACGCCCGCGACTTTTACGGGCCCGAGAGCAAGTATCTGCCGTCGCCCACGGCGCTGGCCGCGGCCATGGATGGGCTGGTCGGGGACCTGACCAAGCTCCAGGCGGCGCCGACGCTGGACCCCTACACCGGGCCGGCGATCCTCATGGAGGAGGCCGCGGGCGTCTTTTTCCACGAGACGATCGGCCACCGCCTCGAAGGCGAGCGGCAGGTAAACGAGCAGGAGGGGCGGACGTTCAAGGGGCAGATCGGCAAGCGGGTGCTGCCCGAGTTTCTGTCGGTGTACGACGATCCGACGCTGGATCGCACGGTGGTCAACGCCGGCGGCAGCCCCGGGGTGACGGTGCTCTTGAATGGCTTCTACCGCTTCGACGACGAAGGCGTGCCGGCGCGCGGCGTCGGACTCATCGAGCGCGGCATCCTGCGCGACTACCTGAAGTCGCGAACGCCGGTGCTGGGCTCGCTGCGCAGCAACGGCCACGGCCGCGCCGAAGGCACCAACGACCCCATCGGCCGCATGGCCAACCTCGTGGTCAAGAGCAGCCGCAGCGTGTCCCTGGCGCAGCTCAAGTCGCAGATGCTCGAAGAGGTGCGCCGCCAGGGCAAGCCGTATGGGCTCATCATCCGCGACATCCTCGGCGGCTCCACCAACACGCAGAGCTTCGGCAGCCAGACCTTCCGCGGGCAGCCGACCATGGTCTATCGCGTCGACGCGCAGACCGGGGACGAGACGCTGGTGCGCGGGGTCGAGATGGTGGGCACGCCGCTGTCGAGCGTGGCCAAGATCATCTCGACCTCGGACACCGTCGGCGTCTTCAATGGCTACTGCGGGGCCGAGTCGGGGATGGTGCCCGTCTCGACGGTGGCTCCGGCGGTGCTGTTTACCGAGATCGAGCTTCAGCGCGCCCAGAGCAGCCTGGAGCGCCCCCCCATCCTGCCCCCGCCCTGGCGCGACGCCGAGCCGCGCAAGAAATAACTACCTGATCTGCACCAGGCCGGCGGGGCGGCGGGGACCGGCCATGACCAGGCGCATGATCGACTCGGCGACGCGCAGGGCCATTTCCATGAAGATCTTGGTGTGCTCGCTGTCGGGCGCGCCGATGACGATGGGGCGGCCGATGTCGCCGCCGTAGCGCACCTTGCTGTCGATGGGCACGGCGCCGAGGAAGGTGGTCTTGTGCTGCTCGGCCAGCTGCTCGCCGCCGCCGCGTGAGAAGATCTCGTCGTGGTGGCCGCAGTTCGGGCAGACGTAGTACGACATGTTCTCGACGACGCCGAGGATCGGCACCTCGACCTTCTTGAACATGCTGACCGCTTTTTCAACGTCGATGAGCGCCACTTCCTGCGGCGTCGTGACGATCACCGAGCCGGTGATGGGGATGAGCTGGCTCAGCGACAGCTGCGCATCGCCGGTTCCCGGCGGCAGATCCACGACCAGATAGTCGAGATCGCCCCACTCCACGTCCTCGATGAACTGCTGGAGCAGCTTGTGGATCATGGGGCCGCGCCAGACCACCGCGCCCTCGCGCTCGGTGAAGAAGCCGACGGAGATCACGGGCATGCCGAAGTAGATGGCGGGCCCGATCTTGTTGCCGGGACGGGTCGACGGCGGCGACTCGGCCTCGCCGAGCATGGTGGGCACCGACGGGCCGTAGATGTCGGCATCCATCAGGCCGACGCGCGCCCCGTGCTGGCGAAGCGCCAGCGCCAGGTTGGTCGAGACCGTCGACTTGCCGACGCCGCCCTTGCCGGCGGCCACTGCGATGACGTTCTTTACCGACGGCAATCGGGTCGCCGCGCCGCGGTTTCCCTGCGGCACATTGACGGTGCTGAGCACGCGCACATCCTTGACGCCGGGAACCTTGCGGACCGCGGCATCCACAGCCTGCTCAAGGGCGCCGCGGTGACGGTACACAGGCGTCGGCAGCTCCAGCGTCACGTAGACGTGGGGGCCGTCCAGCTCGATCTTCTTGGTCATGCCCAGCGTCGAAACATCCCGGCCGGTGACCGGCTCTTTGACCTCGCGAAGGGCGCTGCGGACGATATCTACAGAGAGGGGAGGAGAGGTTGGATTTGCCATTTTTTACGTATGATGCCCTAACTTGGCACGCTTCACGGCCAGGTAGTCCTGGTTGTGCTGGCCGACGTTCACCCAGTGGGGGACGCGCTCGACCACCACGATTCCAGCCTGCTGCAGCTGGGCCAGCTTGTCGGGGTTGTTGGTCATCAGCGAGACGCTCACAACGCCAAGATCGCGCAGGATGTTGGCCGCGATCTCGTAGCTGCGCAGGTCGGGATCGAAGCCCAGCGCCTGGTTGGCCTCGACGGTGTCTTTGCCTTCGTTCTGAAGTGCGTAGGCGCGGATCTTGTTTCCGAGCCCGATGCCCCGACCCTCCTGGCGCATGTAGACGATGACGCCGCGGCCCGCCTTGCCGATGGCGTCGAGTGCGGCGTCGAACTGGGCGCGGCAGTCGCACTTGAGCGATCCCAGCGTCTCGCCGGTCCAGCACTCGGAGTGAACGCGACAGAGGACGCCGCTCCCGCCCTGCACCTCGCCGGCCACGATGGCCACGTGTTCATCCTGCGCTGGAACGATCAGAGGCTCGACCACGACCGCTGCTGAAGCGGCGCCAGCCTCGGGCGCTGGACGGGTCCGGTACACCACAGCACGCAGGCTGCCGTGAACGGTCGGCATCTCCGCGTCTGCATATCGATAGACAACCATGAGCAGTGCCAAATAGCATACCGAACCGGCTGAGGAAAGCCCGCTGAGGATCGGGCAGCCCTTGACAGGTCCGGGCCGCCGTCCCATGCTCCCGGCCGTGAAAGCCAAGGCAGCGTCAAAGAGGGCCCCTGAAAAGGCAGCTGAAAAAGCGAAGGCAGCCGAAAAAGTTACGAATCCCCTGGTTTACTTCGTTTCGCTCGGCTGTCCCAAAAATCGCGTCGATACCGAGGTCATGCTGGGCCTGTCGCAGGGCTCGGGCTGCCGGCTCTCGGACGATCCGGCAAAGGCCGACGTGATCGTGGTCAACACCTGCGGCTTCATCGGCGCTGCCAAAGAGGAGTCGGTCGACACCATCCTGGAGATGGCGGCCTACAAGGCCAGCGGCAGCTGCCGCCGCCTGGTGGTCACCGGCTGCCTGTCGCAGCGCTACCCCGAGGATCTGGTGCGCGAGATCCCCGAGATCGACCACATCCTGGGCTCGGGCGAGGTCGACAAGATCGCGGCCGCAATCCGCGGCGTCGACGCTGGCCAGACCGTCATCGATGTCGCGGCCATGCCCGAATACATCTACGATCACGACGCGCCGCGGCCCGCTTCGCAGGCCTCGTACTCGCGCTACGTGAAGATTGCCGAGGGCTGCGACCGCCCGTGCGGCTTCTGCATCATTCCCAAGCTGCGCGGGGCGCAGCGCAGCCGGCCCCTCGACTCGATCGCGCAGGAGGTCGAGCGCCTCTCGCGCGAAGGCGTCGTCGAGGTCAACCTGGTGGCGCAGGATCTGACGACCTACGGCACGGATCTGCCGTTTGATACGGATCGGCCTGGGGAGCGACCGAGCCTGGCGAACCTCCTGCGTCGCATCGGCACGCCGCCCAGCGGCAGTGGCTCCGACGCGCAGGGCGCGGGCTCGCTGCGCTGGATCCGCCTTCACTACGCCTATCCCACGGCGACCACCGACGAGCTCTTGGATGTCATGGCCGCCTCGCCGCGCGTGGCCAAGTACCTGGATGTGCCGCTCCAGCACGCCGATGATCGGGTGCTCAAGCTGATGCGGCGCGGCCACGTCGGCAAGACCGTCTATGGGCTGGTCGAGCGCGCCCGCCTGCGCGTTCCCGGCATCACGCTGCGCACCACGTTCATCGTTGGCCATCCCGGCGAGACCGAGGCGGCCTTCCAGAAGCTGTGCGACTTTGTGACCGAGGCGCGCTTCGACCACGTGGGCGTGTTCTGTTATTCGCCCGAAGAGGGCACGCACTCGGCGACGCTGCCCGACAGCGAGCTCGTGCCCGCCAAAGAGGCGGAGCGGCGACGGCGCGAGCTCTTGCGCATCCAGCGGAAGATCAGCAAGGAGCGGCAGCGGGCGCTGCGCGGCCAGCTCATCACGGTGCTGGTCGAGGGCGAGTCCGACGAGAGCGAGTATCTGCTACAGGGGCGGCACGCGGGGCAGGCGCCGGAGATCGACGGCCGCGTCTACCTGAGCCTGGGCGATGACTGCGCGGAGCTGGCGCTGCGGCCCGGCGATCTGGTGTCCGCGACCGTTGACGGCAGCGCCGACTACGATCTGGCAGCGACGGTACAGTCGCTGGTGCAGCCGGCCTTCCGCGCCCCGCAGACGGTCAAGCTGCGCGTGGTCTCGTAGCCGTTAGCCGCATTAGCTGCGCAAAGCGCAGCACATAACTAGATCTCGCAGCATGGCCGCGCCAAAGGGAAATCCCGCCTCGCCCACCGTCGCAAAGCCGCACTTTTCGTAAAACGCGATGGCGCGCGGGTTGCGCTCCCAGACGCAGAGCCACAAGAGCTCGGCCCCGCGCTCGCGTGCCGCCTGCTTGACCGCATCCATGAACGGCCGCGCCATGCCGCGACCGATCAGCTGCTGCTCCAGATAAAAGCGCTGAAGCTCCAGCGCGGCTGCGCCCTCCATGCAGCCGGGCGCTGCGACGCTGCGCAGCTGCGCGTAGCCAAGCTCACAGGCGTCGCCGCTCAGCAGCAGCGTGCATCGGTTCGGATCGCAGAGCTCATCTCGCTGAATTCGCTCGTGAAACGTCTGGGCGATGTGCAGCTCCAGCTCGGCGGCGTCGAGCTTGGCGGCATAGGTCTGACGAAAGGTGCGGGCCGCGAGCGCGGAGAGGCGCTGCGCATCGGCAGAAGTTGCGAGGCGAATCGTGGGGTTAGGCAGGGTCATTTTCGACGCCACTTCCCTTTATCGCGGGCAGTGCCCAGGCTACAATGAACATTCGCCGTTGGAGGGCATATGGACGCGCACCAGATCGATCCCCGCGAGGCCATCTCGCAGCACCGCGCCGAACAGATCAATCGGAGCATGCTGCTCCGCTCTCTCATGTCACACAAGAAATGGATGATCGAAGTCGAGCCGCCCGAGCAGTCCGCATCGGGTGAGCGCAGCCAACCCAAGGTCAAGGTCCAGGTGGGCGAAGATGCAAAGCGCTCGGTGCGACTTTTCTCCGACGAGCAGGCCGCAAAGGACTACATGGTCAAGCATGGCCGTGATGCGCTGAGCGAGCACCTGATTGAAGCGCCCGGATTTGCTGCATTTTCAGTGCTGAATCCTGAGCTCGATTTTGTCGTGATCAATCCCGAGTCCAATCCCGAGCTGCGCTATGAAAAAGAGCAGATTCCGATGCTGCGCGCCTGGGCATCGGCGGTCGAGATCGAGCGCGTCCTGGCCACGCTGGACGACAGCCCCGAAGCATTCGCGCGCATCAAGCGCCACCCGGCCTTCTTCCTGGTGACGAGCTCGGTGACGAGCTCGCTCGGGAATCACGAGTCGCTGGTCATGGCTCCCGATGACGAGGGTCGCAAGCTGGCTGCGGTGTTCACTGCGGAAGACTGCTGCGAGGCGTTTGTGGCTGCCGCCAGCGCGGCGCTCCAGACCGTGCCCAAGGTGAAGCCGGTGAGCGGCGTGCAGATGTGCAAGCTCCTGAGCGAGACCAAGGCCGATGGCGTGGTGTTCAACTGCCTCGGTCCCGTTCATCCCTACGCCTTTTCCGCCGAGATGTTCCAGCTCGTCCTCAACGCTCCGTAAAGACTCTGCAAAGTCTGCGGATCTCCTTCAGCACATTCCGCGAATGCGCTTGCGACGGCGCAGCGGATCTCCTAAGAGTGGACCATGACACAAGAGGACTTTCAGAGGGCCCACGAGGCGGAGATCGCAAAGCTGGCCAACTCGCTGATTGGGCATGGTCCGGAGTCGGACTGGGCGCTGGTGCGCGCGCTGGTTCACAAGGCCGTGCACCTGGCCGCAGAGCGCGGCCTCGGTGAGTTCTGCGCCGTCGCAACGCTGCTGGCCGAGATGGTGGGGCACTCGCACGATCTGCACCATCCCAGCACCCGACCCGCGCCGCGCCACACGGATGTGCACTGAAAGCTCAGGAGCCTGAAATCAGGGCGATAAAAGTCGCGTGAGCTGCTCGCGGAGCTTGGCGCCAAAGACGGCGTAGCCGGTGGCGTTTATGTGCACGGGGTCGGCGTAGAGCGCGTCGTCCACGGCTCCGTCGACCTTGCGCAGAGCGCTGCTGGCGTCGAAAAATGTCAGCCATGGCGTGTCGGTAAAGCGGGTGCGCAGCAGCTGATTTACCTGATCTGTGATCGCGGGCGGCTGCGGCTTGCCGTCGCGCCGCGGCAACAGGCCCACGAGCAGCAGCTTGGCATTGGGCTGCTTGGTGTGGGCGAGCGCGCAGACGGCCTCGATGCCGGCGGCAATGTCCTCGGGACTCTGGTGCGCCGAGATATTGTTGGTGCCGATCAGCACCACGATCACGGCCGGCGAGAGCCGGTCCAGCTCGCCGTGTTCGAGTCGCCAGAGGACATTTTCGGTGCGGTCCCAGCCAAAGCCGAGGTTGGTCACCGGCATGTTGGCGAAGCAGCGCTCCCACGCCTGCTGGGCGACGGTGCGCGGAGCGGCCGGCTTGCCGCCCCAGTAGTGGATGATCGAGTCGCCGATGACCACGACCTGGGCCTGAAACTTGCGATTGCGGGCCAGCACCTGCGCATGGCGCTGGCGCCAGTTGTAGACCACGCGGTCGCGCTCCTGCTGCACCGGCGTCGTCGACACGAGCCCGCGAACCCACTGCGGCGGAGCGGCGTGCGCCCAAGGAGAGAGCAGACCCGAGGTCAGGCACGAGATCAGGCACAAGCTGAGCGCTGGCTTTTTCATGGATTCATATCGGGGGCAGGTTGGAGCGCCTGACGATACCGCAGTTGCTGGTATGGTTGAGCGCTCTCAGGTGGCCCGCAGAGCGCAGGCTGCCGTCGCTGAGCCAGGAGGAGGATGCGCTTGCGAGCGGCTACTTCTTTCCGAAGTTCTTCATGACCTTGGTGTTGTCGGTCGCATCCAGGTAGCGGAAGGCGTTCTTGAGCTGGTAGGTGCGGCCGTCGTCGAACTGCACCGTGATGTCGACCTCGGTGTTCTTGTCGCCCTGCGGCGACGAGACCTTGATCATGCTGCTGTTTTCGATCACGACGTTGGTCGCGGCCTTGCGACCGAACTGAACGCTGACGCCGCCCTTGGCGACGGGGAAGTTCTTGCCCTTGATCATGATCTCTTCGCCGCCGGTGAACGTTCCCTGCTGCGGCTCGATCTCTGAGACCCGGGTCTCATTGGAGCACGCACCCACCGACAAAAGCAGAGCGAGTCCGAGGCTCCCTAGCACGCTGCGCATCCTGTTCTCCTTGGTTCGACAATGTTTAAAGCAAGACCCAGTTTACGACAAATGGCCCGCCGCCATAGCGCTGTGTCGGACGAAAACGAAGCAGGCGCAGCATCTCCTGAAATATCGAGCCTTTGCACCCATATCGGCAGCGCGCTTTGCTATAAGGTTGCCCATGTCGCAGGACAAGCCAGCGCCCGGTGCGCAAAATTCCCCTGATGCAGCTCGGACCGCCGCCAGCGCCGGCACTCAAGCCAGGGGCCGCTCGGGTCCCGCCATCGTCGTCACGCTGTTGACCATTGTGGTGCTGGTGTCGTCGTTCGTGATCTGGCGGCTGCATCAGCTGCGCGCTCGGATTCACGCCGGCGAGAAGGCGGCGCCTAGGGCCGTCCCGAGTCCGCGCCCCGCGCCGTAAGCGCAAGTCCGGGTGTTGGATGATGGCGAGCTGGGAGCTTGGTTAAGGAACTCCTGCGCTTGCACGCCAGCCATCGGCGCGAATCACGCTGCGATCCTGGTCGCCGCTGTGGGTGAGCGGACCGCGCTCAAAGCCCGCGAGCCAGAGGCGATCCGCAGCGATGGAGATTGCGCGCAGCTCGGCGTGGCCAGAGGTCGCGGGCAGCAGCTGATCCTTTCGCACCACGCTGCCGCTGCTGCTGCCCAGGTGAAGCAGGAACGGACGGCCTTCCTGGTACAGGCTGAACCCTCCCGGATTCTGCAGCCACGACTCGGTGCCGCCCACATACAGTGAGCCGTCCGCGGCAAATGCGGCGCACTGCGCGATTCCCGAGTCTGCGGTGTCAAAGACCACTGCTGCGGTGGTGGCTCCTGCCGCATCGAGCGTTGTCATGGTCGCGTGCCACTCGGTGTTGTCCAGCCCGCGCTCGCGCCGTGCCCGACCGACCAGCGCAACGCTGCCCGCGGGACCCGCTGCCGCCGCGTAGATCTCGTCATCCACATCGGGTGTTCCCACCAGGCGCGACCAGGCGATGGCACCGTTGCGCTCGACCCTGGTGACCAGGATGTCGGTGGGGCGCTCGCTGAGATTGCCATCGCTGCGCAGCGGCTCGTATCGCGTACCGAAGACCGCATTGTGCCGCTTCAGCCGTCCCGAGGTCGCCGCCAGCGCGACATAGGCGGCGCCATCGGCTGCCACAGCCAGGTGGGCGTTGAAGGGGCTGACGATGGCATCGAAGTTGTCATACGTGGCGCCAATGGGCAGAAACGGCGTCTCGGCCGAGGCGGGTGTGACCAGCGTTCGGGCGCCCCGCTGCCAGCCTGCACCATCCCAGCGCCAGCGATAGGCCAGCACGGCGTTGTGGTCGTTCATCAGGCTGATCACGACCTCGCTTGCCGAGCCGCCGATGCGCGCGCTGTCTTCGGAGAGCACGCCGAGGCGCAGCGCGGAAGGCGGCGTGCTGCCGAGCCAGGCATTGGGGTCAGCAGCCAGGGCCGGATCATCAAGAACGATCCGCGCCAGCTCGCCCTGGACGTTTCCGTGAATCAGGAAGGGACGATGTGCACCATCCACTCCGACGCCGCTCCAGCCGCCGTCGGCGTCGACCACTGCCGAGGTCAGGCGCTCTGGATCGGTCGAGCTCCAGATGATCTGGCGCCGATTGGCCGGCGTGGCCCGCACGAGCTGTCTGAGCCCGATGTCGCGGTCGCCCGCATGCTCCGGCCAGGGTGCCAGACGCTCCTCCAGCCACCAGGACTCCGTCGCGTCCGTGCGCAGCCAGCTCACTGCCGCTTGCCCGCTGCTTCGCTCGGCAGGAGGCTCGGTGTCTGCGGGCGGGCCGTCGGACTCCGGACCCTGACACGCCATGAATACGCTCAGCGAAAATAGGACAAAGGTACGGATAGATGAGGTCATGGTTTCAGCCCTCCTTAAGTTAAGTAGCGGGCTGTCCAAGCAACCTGTGTGCCGCGGTCGCGCTCAGGGACAGAAAGAGAATTGCCGACGGTGACAGATTGTCCGCCTATCAGTTTTCTGCGCAGGCCCGCGCTTGGGCGCCCGCGGAAAAATGAGGGTCTGAAGCAGCTGCTAAAATTGGCCGATCAAGGGTCGAGCCTGCGGTCAGGTGCAGTGCGGTTGCAGCCCGCGCTCATGCAGCTTGCGAACCATGTCGGCGATGCGCTGCGAGAGCGGCTCTGCAATCCCCAAGGCCTGGAGCTCTGAAGCCAGCGCTGCGAGCTGGCCAAAGCCGGCGAAGACGCCGTTCACGCGCGCGGCCACCGTCGAGCCTACGAGCTCAGCAGCGGTGCGATAGCGCTCTGCGAGAACCTGCATGAGCTCCGCCTGTTGCCGCAGGTAGTACTTCTGGTGATAGGCCTCCGCTTCATAAAAACGCTCGAGCGCGCAGATCCGCGTCGGCAGCTTGAACAGCCCATTCATCGTCTGCTCTTTTAGCACTTCCAGACACAGCCGCTCCTGCTCGGCATCGTGATGGAAGATCGCAGACATGTACTGCGCTCCCCAGACCGGCTTGACCGGATTGTGCCCCGTCCAGAATACGTTCAGCAGCTGCACATAGGAGATGCGCTGCGGATCAAAGTCGACCTGCACCGACTCGGTGTGATCCCCGATCTTGTCGTACGTCGGATCGGGAGTCGTGCCGCCCGTGTAGCCGACCCGCGTGCGCAGCACACCCGGCATGCTGCCGAAGCGCGCGTCGGGAGACCAGAAGCATCCCATTGCGAAGGTCGCACTCGCTGTGGACATGGCGCGGCCTACCTCGTTTCTGTTGTCATCGCCGCCGTGCGAATGATCCGGCTGCGAGCTACCAGGCGCGGCGAAAGGTCTTGCTCAGGGCGGCGATGATCTTGCCATCTGGATCCGCGTGGCTGCGATCGGCCACGGCGAACAGCGTGCCCTTGCGGTGCAGCACCACCACCGTGCCGGTGTTGGCGCCCCACGCCTCGGCGGCAGCCTGACCCTGGGCCGCGTCCTCGGCGCTCGCGTAGTCGCAGAGCAGCACATCGAGTCGCTCGATCGTGCCGGTCTGGCACTTCTTGGCGCCCAGCGCGCCGGCATTGGTGTCCTTGAACTCATCCACCGCATGTCCGCTCGCTTTGAAGCTGGCGATGGACTGCGCGATGCCAGACTTGCCGCAGCCCGCTCCAGCGAGAAGCAGCGCCAACATCAGCCCTCTGGCAAGGGGTGCGCCCTGACCTGTTCCCTGGGACATCGTAGATACTCCTCCGGGCCCCATTTTGAACGAGCGATCGCCGCGAGGGCCAGCACTTTCCGCTTCCGCGGGGCGGTGTACCAAACGGTACACCGGTGCTCGCCCGACCTGGCCATGCGTGTAATATTGCAGAATCTATCATCTATATCATATGAATCAATCCGATGGACCCGGCTAAACGGCAATGGAGTTTGCGTGTTTTATAAATATCTGGTCGTCGACGTGCTCGGAGCGGGCAGTGTACCGTTTGGTACAGGGGGGATGAACCGAAATGCCCACGCCGCTCCTCTGAAGAGGCATCCAGACAGCGCTAGACTTCATTTTCTACAGAGCTCAGGCCCCATCGAATTAAAAATGATAACGATATTCGATACATGCACAATCCCTAGAGAATTTACCGGGCTATTTTAGGGTCGCCACCGTCTCAAGGGGCGCTATATTTTATTTACAAATGAAAACAAGCAAGGATGTGAATGTTGGAACAGATAGAGGCTATGAGTCAAAGGTCAGGAGAGTAAAAATGTTATGTTGTTGACCTAATGCGGGTATGTGAGGTGCGATATGACACAGTCGTCTTCAACCAAGGGATTGATCCTCTCCCAGACTTCGCAGGATCGCGGCGACGACCGCTTTCGGCTGTTCATCGAAAGAGTCAAGGACTATGCAATGTTCGTCCTGGATCCCGATGGCACTGTCGCCAGCTGGAACAGCGGCGCCCATAGCATCTATGGTTATACGGCCAAGGAGATTATCGGCCAACACTTCTCTGTTTTCTATCCCGCAGAGGCCAAGGCGCGCGGCTGGCCAGATTACGAGCTACAGATGGCCCAGTCGCAAGGCCGCTTTGAAGATGAGGGCTGGCGCCTGCGCAAGAACGGCGCCCCCTTCTGGTCCAACGTCCTTTTTACGACCCTTTATGACCACACGACCGAGCTGCGGGGCTATGCCGTGGTCATGCGCGACCTCTCGGAGCAGAAGCGCATCGAGGAGCTGGAGGAAAAGATCCGGCACATGAGCGAGTTTCTGGCCGTGCTCGGTCATGAGCTGCGCAATCCGCTGGCGCCGATCCGCAATGCCATGTCCATCCTGGAGGCGCACTGCGCCGGGCAGCCGAACGAAGAGCGGATCATCTGGTGCAAGAATCTCGTCGAGCGCCAGGTGACGCAGCTGACGCGGCTGGTGGATGAGCTGCTCGATGTTGGGCGGATCACTTCGGGAAAGGTCCTGCTGAACAAGGCGGAGATCGATCTGCGGACCGTGATCGCGCAGGCGGTCGAATCGGTGATGCCGCGCATCAACGAGTGCCGGCAGCAGCTGACCGTGGATCTGCCGGCGCAGCCCATCTGGGTGCATGGCGATATCTCGCGGCTGGTGCAGGTCGTGCAGAACCTTCTGCACAACGCCTCCAAGTTCACGCCCGAAGAGGTGGGCAAGCTGCACATTTCGGCGACGCAAAAAGACGGCCAGGCGCTGCTGACCGTGCGCGACAACGGAGTGGGCATCGCGCCCATGAGCCTGCCGCGCATCTTCGACATCTTTGTGCAAGAGGAGCAGTCTGTGCTGCGCTCGCAGGGAGGTCTGGGAATCGGTCTGGCGCTGGTCAAGGAGCTTGTGGGTCTGCACGGCGGTACCGTCGAGGCGGCGAGTCCGGGGATCGGGGAGGGCAGCCGCTTTACGATCTGCTTGCCGGCGCTGGTCAAGCCGTCGGAAAAAACTGCCTCGGGACAGGCGGTCAGCAGGCCCCGTCCGATCGTGCCGCTGCGCATCCTGGTTGTGGACGACAACAAGGATACCGCCGAGAGCTCTCAGCTCTTGCTTCAGACAGCGGGACACAAGGTCCGCATTGCGCACGATGGGCCAGCGGCTCTCTCGGCGGCGGCGGAGTTTACGCCCCACGCGGTGCTGCTCGACCTGGGCCTGCCCAAGGTCACTGGATATGAGATTGCGCAGCAGCTGCGCAAGCTGCCGCTCCCGCATCCCCTGCTGATTGCCGTGACCGGATATGGTCAGGCAGAGGATCGCCGCCGCACGCACCTGGCTGGCTTCGACGAGCATCTGGTCAAGCCGGTCAGCATCAACACCCTGACCCGCGTGCTGGCGCGGATTCGCCGCACCTCCCAGCCCCTGCCGGTCTTCACCGCCTAGTACCCATCCATAAACCCGCTGCGGGCCCCGCTCAGCGCGTCGTCCGTCCTCACGGCGGTGGGCTTGCTGTACGAGAGCGAGCCCGCGGCGCCGCTGTTGCCAGTGATGGCGAAGATGCCAGCGACGAGCGGTGCGGCAGCGCTGGTGCTCTTGACCGGGCTGATACCACCGACGGCGGTGACGTAGGCCGAGGTGGCCGGATACTCGGCGCCGTGGCCATCGTCGCTCTTGTCCGACGCTGGCAGCGGGCTGGCGGCGCCGCCGGAGGTCGGGATGCTGTGGCGCTGCGCAGATCGGCCGGACCAAAGCCCTGCGGACCGGTGGTGACAAAGGGCTTGATGCCCTGGCTGTGGGTGCGCACGCGAGCGCAGCAGTGCGCAAAGCCGGGGCGCAGGTCGTGCTGGCAGCGCCCATGTGAGGATACTTCGGCACCGCGAGGCCAAACGGTCGACGCTGCCAAGTGCTCGAAACGGCTGGGCGCCGAGAGTCTCTCCTGATGGCGCTGGGCATCAGCTTGCTGCCTGGGTTCTGCTGACAGCTGTCTTTGGTTGGCAGCTGCCCAAGGTTTGCTGCAAGCCGCTTGCAGAAGGCGGGGTGCTCGCCGTAGGCTGGCGACCACATGCTCATCTGGAGGGAGAATATGTCCATTCGAGCCAACCTGATGTCTGGGCGAGCCCGAGCGCTCAGCGTCGTCTGCTGGGTGGCCTGGGCCTGGCTCGGAGCTCTGGCGCACGCCGAATCGCAGCCAGCCACGGAGCTGCGAACCAAGATCGATGCAACCGTGAAAAAGGCGCTGGCAGCCAGTGGGGCGCCGAGCGCATCGGTGGCCGTTGTCAAGGATGCCCAGATCGTCTTTGCCAACGCCTATGGCAGCGCCCGTATTGAGCCGCGCCTGGCCGCCGGGGTGGACATGCGCTACTGCATTGGCTCGGTCAGCAAGCAGTTCACGGCGACCGCGATCCTGCTGCTGGCAGAGCAGGGCGCCCTGTCGCTGGATGACAAGGTCGGGCGCTTCTTGCCGCACCTGTCGCGCGCAAATGAGGTCACGATCCGGATGCTGCTGTCGCACACGTCCGGCTATCGCGACTACTGGCCGCAGGACTATGTCATGCCGACCATGCTCGTGCCGACGCCGCCGACGGTGATTTTGGATCGCTGGGCGCGCGCGCCGCTCGACTTCGAGCCGGGCACCAAGTGGCAGTACAGCAATACGAACTTTGTGATCGCAGGGCTCATCATCGAAAAAGCCAGCGGCATGCCGTACATGCAGTTTCTGCGCACGCGCGTGCTGGAGCCGCTGGGACTGAAGAATGTGATCGATCTAGATCAAGGCGCGCTCGCGCCCACCGATCCAACGGGATATCTGCGCTATGCGCTTGGACCGCTGCGACCCGCGCCCAAGATGGGCAGCGGCTGGCTGTTTGCGATGGGGCAGCTCGCCATGACGGCATCGGATCTGGCGCGCTGGAATCTGTCCATGATCGAGCATCGCCTGCTCAAGCCCGCTTCCTATGCCGCGCTGACGACCGAGACGCTGCTCAAAAATGGCGCCGCGACCCACTATGGACTCGGCATCTCGGTGAGTCTGGACGAGGATCGGCGGGTGCTGCGGCACGCCGGCGAGATCTCGGGCTTTACGGCCGCGAGCATGGTGTTTCCCGACGATCGCGCCGCGATCGTGGTGCTCGTCAATCAGGACGCGACCGATCTCGCGGGCGATCTGGCGATGCAGCTGAAGCCGCTGCTGTTCGATGTGGATGACGCCAGCGCCACCAAGGCGCGCGAGCGCGACCGCAAGATCTTCGCCGGACTTCAGCGCGGCGTGATCGAGCGCGGCCTCTTTACAGCTGCCGCCAACAGCTACTTCAGCGCGCAGGCGCTCAAGGACTTCGCCACCAGCCTGGCGCCGCTGGGCACGCCGCAAGAGTTCAAAGAGACCGAGCACCGCGTGCGCGGCGGCATGGTGCAGCGCGTCTACAGCGTGAAGATGCCCAAGCGCTCCCTGCGCGTCTGGTCGCGCGAGCTCAAAGACGGCAAGCTCGAAGAGTTCCTGGTCGCTGGCTCCGGCGGCTAGCGCTAGTTCGCGATGATCAGGAGATCATCGCGCGAGTCTTGCGTTCCATCGGGATTGGTCAGCTTGATGCTGGCGCTGCCCAGCGAGAGCCCGCCCGGCAGCTGCACCTGAACGCTGACCGGCGAGATCCACGTGACCATGGGCGCGGCGACTCCATTTACCGTGACCGTGGCGCCCTGCTGCAAGTTGAAGCCCGCCAGCGTGATGGTGGATCCCGACGGTGCCTGCGGGGGCGTGACCTCGGATACCAGCAGCGGCTGACTGCGACAATCGGGCTTCAGCAGATCGTGCTGCACGGTAAAGGTGAGCCCGTTGACTTGGCCGTTGTTGGAGCTGCCGCCGCAGCCCGGAAACAGCGCCACATCGGCGCGCGCCTTGTTCCACCTGATCAGCGGACGCGGTGGCCGCCGCCGCTGCGACACCAGCGCTTCGGTGCTGGAGAGCGCCCGAAGACAGCTGTTGCGGAAGATCGCCACACCCGCGATCAGATCGCCGCGCAGCTCGGCCGGCAGCTGGATGCTCGTCGAGTGCTGAAAGGGGATCGTGGCGCTCAAGGTCTGCGCGCTGCGCTGTCCCGCCGGCACGATCAGCGCTTTGGCTGTGATCGATGCAGCGGGATCCACCTCATAGTTGATGTAGACCGCGGCCGGGCTCGGCGGCGGCTCTCCGCCCGTCCCACAGCCGCGCACACTCACGGTCAGCCCAAGCGTTGCCAGAGTCAGAAGAGCGGTCTGCCAATGCGAATGGTTTGCCATCGATCATCTCACCCAAAATCCCAAGGATGCTTCGGGTGATCGTAGCACGACGGCGAGAGCACCTGCGACTCGAATGCGCGGCGCTCTGCGGCCGGAGGTCACGCGCGGCGGGACGGATGGACCTGCTTGACTTCGAGAGGAACCGGTCGATCCGGACCGCGCAGCGGGCCAATCATGCCGCCCCTGACCGTCAACCCCGCCGGAGTCTGGAACTCAACGCGCTGCACGATGCGGGCGATGAGCAGCGCCAGCTCGTACTCGGCGAAAGCGGCGCCAGCGCACCGACGGTATCCGCCCCCAAACGGCGTGAACTCGTGGGGGCGCATTTTCTTGCCCAGCATCTGCTCGGGATCGAACGCTTCGGGGGATGCAAACCGCTTGGGATCGCGGATGACCGCGAACGGATAGGCCAGCACCACCGTGCCCGCCGGCAGGCTATAGCCCTCGATCACCATGTCGCGCTTGAGCCGCCTCATCAGGCCCCGGGAGATCCCATCCAAGCGGAAGGTCTCATCGATCACGGCGCGCAGATAGGGAAGGCGCTCAATGTTGCGCGGATCGAAGCTCCCATTCGGGCACGCTGCGTCGATCTCAGCCGACAGGCGCGCGCGCACCGCCGGGTTGCGACCAATGTGATACAGCGCCCACGCCAGGATGATCGCCGTCGTATCGTGGCCTGCGAGCAGGATCGTCAGGGTCTCGTCCAGCGCCTCGGCCCCCGAGTAGGGACGCCCCGATGCGCGAGCCCGCTGGAGGATGAAGCCCAGCGCATCATCGCTCTTTTCATCCAGGTGCGCGGAGCGCCACTCGATGTGCTCGACGAGCCCGTCGATCAGGTCGCGCGCCGCGCGGATGGGCGGCAGCCTGCCGATGAGGCCGAGCACTCCCCGCTCCGGAAGTGCGCGCATCGTGACCGGATCGCGGCGACCAAACACGATCGGGCGGAGCGTCTCACCGGGCAGGTAGAGCGACATCAGGTTCGCCAGCTTGCTGTGTCCGCCGTCGAGAAAACTCTTGGTCTGGCTCTTCAGTCTTTCGTACACCGGCCCTTCGTGAAGTCCGAGCAGCGCCCGGAAGATGACGTCCAGCGCCAGCTCGCGCGCAACCTCCATGGCCTCCATGGGCTGCCCGGGAACAAGACTCTCGATCAGCCGATCCGCCGCTTCAACGATGGTGCCGCCGTAGGCGCGCATGCGCTCGCCCGAGATGGCCGCCATGGTGCGCATGCGCGCCGCGACGTGCGCTTCGCCCTCCAGAAACAGGATCGAGTTCGGACCCAGGAAGAAGGCCCCGACATCGGCCGCGTTGGCGAAATCGGCAGCGCTCCCCTCGATGATCTTGCGCACCGCAGACTCTGCGGTGAAGCCCACAACGGGTCCGTACTTCGGCACATCCAGCGTGAAGGCTTCGCCCACTTCAAGGCGCCCGCGCTCCACAAAGTCCACGGAGTCCACAGCGTAGGACCACGCCTGCTGGAGCGGAGCCACCGGAAGCGAGGGCGGAAGTGCAGGATGGCGTCGGCTGCTCCCATCCCGACGCACCAGATCGAGCAAGCTAGGAGAAATCATGGGATGAGAAACTACGCCAACCCATCCCGAGAATCAAGCGAGGGGCTCTTGCAGGTTGCGCAGGAAGGCCTGGGCCGCGGGCGGCAGCTCCCGGGCGCGACGGCGGATGACGGCGATGGGACGCAGGAAGGTTCCGTCGCGGAAGGGCAGGGCGACCAGCGCGCCGGCCCGCACCTCGCTGGCCACCGCGGAGTCGGGAAGAATCGAGAGGCCAAGGCCAGCCTCCACCGAGCGCTTGATGGTCTCGACGTTGTCAAACTCCATGGTGCGCACCACCGGGACGCGGTGCTCGCGCAGGATGCGGTCGATCTCGCGGCGCGTCGGAATGTCGCGCGCAAACGCAATGAACGGCGCCCCGGCCAGGCTCGCCAGCCGCACCGCCTTGCGACCCGCCAGCGGATGCTCGGGACTGCACACAAAGACCAGCCGATCGTGCCACAGCGGGATCACCTCCAGCTGCGCCCGCCGGGTCGGCAGGGCCACGATTCCGAAGTGCAGATCCCCGCTCACGCAGCCGGCATAGATCTCATCGGTGCGCCGGTACTCCAGGCGGATGTTCACCTGCGGATGCTCGCGCAGAAACGCCTTGAGGTGCGGCGGAACCACGTGCAGTCCGACGCTGTACACCGTCGCCACGCGCACCGTGCCGCTCATCACGCTGGGGCGGTCGCGCAGCCTCTCTTCCAGGGCGCGGAAGCGGTCGAGCAGCTCCTTGCTCTCGACATATAGGAGCCGGCCGGCTTCGGTCGCAATCGCGCCCGCGGCCTGGCCGCGCTCGATCAGCTGGTGTCCATAGCGCTGCTCCAGCGCCCGCACCTGCTGGCTGACCGCCGACTGCGAGACCAGGTTCAGCTTGGCCGCCTTGGAGAAGCTGGCCGTCTCGACCAGATCGCAGAATGTCTTGAGGGTCTCGATGTGCATGAGCGCTAACCTCGGCTTGCGACAGCAGTATAAGCTGAACTTATAGGCCATAGAAGCCTTTTGAATTTTACTTATCACAGGGGCATCGCTATCTCTTTTACGGAGGCCCGGCGCATCGGGCCGAGGGGACGCAAGATGGAGAGCCTCCGTTTGCTATGGCGCTCGACCGTTGGCAAGAAGGCGGTCATGGCGCTCACTGGGATGTTCATGGCGCTGTGGTTGGTTGCGCACCTGGCCGGCAACCTGCTCGTGTTCGCGGGCCCCGCCGCCATGGATGGGTATGGGGCGGCGCTGCACAGCCAGCCGTGGCTGCTCTGGCCCATGCGCATTGCGCTGCTCGGCGCGGTGGCGCTGCATGCGGCGGCCGCCTGGCAGCTCGGCGCGCAGGCCCGCAAGGCCAGGCCGCAGCGCTACGCCGTGCGCAAGCTGCAAGCGGCGACGCTGGCCAGCCGGCTCATGCAGGTGGGTGGTGGGGCGCTGGCGCTCTTCATTCCGCTGCATCTATTGCACCTGACCTGGGGCGCGATCCATCCCCAGTTCCAGGTGGGCGCGGTCTATCACAATGTGGTCACGGGGCTGCGCAGTCCGGCGGTGGCGCTTGCCTACATCGCGGCGCTGGTGGCGCTGGGGCTGCATCTGGATCACGGGCTGTGGAGCTGGCGGCGCAGCCTGGGGCTGGTGCCGCTGCACTCGACCGCGCAGCCGCTGCGCCGGCCCATCGCGCGGCTGGTCGCAGTGGCGCTGTGGCTGGGGTTTATCGCCATTCCGATTGCAGCAGTGCTGGGATTTCTGGGCTGAAAGGAGGCTCGCATGTCGCAGCTTTTAAACGCGAATATTCCCGCTGGACCGCTGGCTGAAAAGTGGCGGCGGCGGCGCAGCGAGCTGGGCCTCCTGAGCCCGGCGCGAAAGCAGAAGCACACGGTCATCGTGGTCGGCTCTGGCCTGGCCGGCGCCTCGGCTGCCGCGACGCTGGGCGAGCTTGGCTATCAGGTGCGCTGCCTGTGCATCCAGGACTCGCCGCGCCGGGCGCACAGCATCGCCGCGCAAGGCGGCATCAACGCCGCCAAGGACTACCGCAATGATGGCGACAGCGTGTCGCGCCTGTTTCTGGACACGCTGCGCGGCGGCGACTTTCGCGCCCGCGAGGCCAACGTCCACAGACTCGCCGAGATCTCCTCGCAGATCATCGACCACTGCGTTGCGCAGGGGGTGCCGTTCGCGCGGGAGTATGGCGGGCTCCTGGCCAATCGCTCGTTTGGCGGCGCGCAGGTGTCGCGAACTTTTTACGCACGCGGGCAGACCGGTCAGCAGCTGCTGCTGGGCGCCTACCAGGCGCTGTGCAAGGAGATTGCGCGCGGCTCGGTGCAGATGTTTCCGCGGCGCGAGATGCTGGATCTGATCGTGATAGACGGTCGCGCCCGCGGCATCGTGACCCGCGACCTGATTGGCGGCCGGATCGAGACGCAGCTTGCCCATGCTGTGGTGCTGGCGACCGGCGGCTATGCCAATGCCTTTTTTCTTTCCACCAATGCCAAGGGCAGCAATGCGACCGCGATCTGGCGCGCTTACAAGCGCGGCGCGGCCATGGCCAATCCCTGCTTCGTGCAGTTTCATCCCACCTGCGTGCCGCCCGGCGGTGAGCATCAGGCCAAGCTGACGCTGATGTCCGAATCGCTGCGCAACGACGGGCGCGTCTGGGTGCCGCTGCGCGCCGGAGATCATCGCCAGCCGCTGGAGATTCCGGAAGCGGAGCGCGACTATTTTCTGGAGCGCGAGTTTCCCGGCTACGGCAACCTGAGTCCGCGCGATATCGCGTCGCGCGCAGCCAAGCGGGTGTGCGATCGCGGCCATGGCGTGGGCCCTGGCGGGCGCGGCGTATATCTGGATCTGGCCGATGCCATCTCGCGCATCGGCACGCATGGGATCGAGGAGCGCTACGGCAACCTGATCGAGATGTATCAGCACCTGACCGGCGACGATCCGCGACGGGTTCCGATGTGCATCTATCCGGCCGCGCACTATTCGATGGGCGGGCTGTGGGTCGATTATCACCTGATGAGCACCGTGCCCGGCCTGTTTGCGATCGGGGAGGCGAACTTCTCGGATCACGGCGCCAACCGCCTGGGCGCGAGCGCGCTCATGCAGGGTCTGGCAGATGGCTATTTCATCCTGCCGCTGACCGTGGGCGACTATCTGGCCGGCGGTGGCCTGGGCGCAGTGACCGCGGACGCCGCCGAGGTGCAGGCCGCGGAGGCTGAGGTGCGCCGCCGCACGCAGCAGCTGCTGGCGGTGCGCGGGCGTCGGTCGGTCACGACATTTCATCGCCAGCTGGGGCAGCTCTTGTGGGATGGCTGCGGCATGGTGCGGAGCCGCCAAGGGCTGATGCGGGCGCAGTCGCAGGTTGCGGAGCTTCACCAGCAGTTTCGCGAAGATGTCACCATCCCGGGCAGCGGTGAGGAGCTCAATCAGGAGCTGGAGCACGCCGGCCGCACCGCGGATTTTTTCGAGCTGGCGGAGCTCATGTGCCGCGACGCACTCGCTCGCGAAGAGTCGTGCGGCTGCCACTTTCGCGAGGAATATCAGACCGCGCAGGGGGACGCGCAGCGCGATGATGCCCGGTTTGCGCATGTGGCGGCCTGGGAATATGCGGGCCCCGGCCGTGATCAGGCGCCGATCCTGCATCAGGAGCCGCTGCTGTTTGAAAACGCCAAGCTGATCGAAAGGAGCTATCGCTGATGCGGCTCACGCTGAACATCTGGCGGCAAAAGGACCCGGCGAGCGCGGGACGGTTTCACCGCTACACCATCGAGGATGCGCGGCCCGAGATGACATTCTTGGAGCTGCTCGATCAGCTGAACGAGCAGCTTGTGGCCCGCGGCGATCAGCCGGTTGCCTTTGACAGCGACTGCCGCGAGGGCATCTGCGGCGCCTGCGGCGTGATGATCAATGGGATGCCGCACGGGCCCTGGAAAAAGACCACGACCTGCCAGCTGCCGCTGCGCGCGTTTGCCGATGGCGCCGAGATCACCGTCGAGCCATTCCGGGCCGCAGCATTTCCGATCCTGCGCGATCTGTGCGTGGATCGCGCGGCACTCGATCGCATCGTGCAGGCCGGCGGCTTTGTCTCGGTTGGAACCGGCAGCGCTCCGGAAGCGAACACCACGCCGATCGAAAAGCGCGTCGCAGAGTCGGCGCTGGATGCCGCATCCTGCATCGGCTGCGGGGCCTGTGTGGCGGCCTGTCCGAATGGATCCGCCTCGCTGTTTACTGCCGCCAAGCTGGTGCATCTGGGCCTGCTCCCGCAGGGCCAGCCCGAGCGGAGTCGGCGCACCGAACAGATGGTCGCGCAGATGGATCGGGAGGGCTTTGGCGGCTGCACGCAGCATGGCGAGTGCCAGCGGGCCTGTCCCAAAGGCATCGGAATCGATACGATCGCGCGCATGAACCGCGATCAGCTGCTGTCCATTGTGAACCGGCACAGCTGATCCTGATCAGCTGCGATCTTTCCTCTGCGCTGCCGTGGTACGCTGAGACTTCAGCCAATTGCATTCTTAATCTCGATACCGCAGGGGAGGTGACCATGCATCGCTTTAACCAGATGGCCAACCTGATGGCAGCGCTTTGCTTATCAATGTCCGCAGCTTGCAGTTCCAGCAGCACCGGCGCCAACATGGACCCGGACGGCGGCAATCCGGACCCTGGCAGCGACGGGGGAACCAACCCCAATCCAGATGGCGGAGGCCAGACCGGCACTTCACCGGTGCTGGCCGGCTGTCCAATCTTGCCGAGCAATCACATCTTCAACACGCCGATCGACAACCTCCCCGTTCATCCCAATTCGGCAACGTTCATGGCCACGATCGGAACCCGCAACCTGCACCTGGATCTGGGCAAGACCGTCGATCAGACATCCGCTACGTATTACGGAATTCCGTGGAACGTGGTGCACGGCGGCTCGCTGACCTGGCCCAAAGCGACCTTCTATTCGGCCGATACCAGCCTCAACTGGAATCCCCGACCCGAAGCGGACTGCGCAAATGGAACCGCGCACACGCTGGTCTCGCCGTGCCTGCCCGCCACCGCGCCCAATCCGGTCTTTCCGGTTCCGAGCAACGTGCAGGTGGAGGGCGGAATCGACACCAACCCCAGCCAGCCGTACGGCGACCACCACATCCTGCTGCTCGACGCGGA
>Ga0075163_10000811_pt1 | contig 41556 bp, 41 predicted proteins | sample JI1023141ADNA_FD_71478 | JGI IMG/M metagenome (GOLD analysis project Ga0075163, IMG submission 71478) | Wastewater effluent complex algal communities from Wisconsin, to seasonally profile nutrient transformation and Carbon sequestration -... | ecosystem: Engineered > WWTP > Effluent > Algae...
CTAATTTTGATTTTTTCTTTTCCAGAGCAATTTATCTTCGCGCTGTTTCTTTTCATTTAAGCCCGGGCTAAGTCGCACAGAGAGGAATGTATTGATTTGCATTTCTGCTTGAGTGGAAGATGTGTTCTTCCATTCTTTTATGGAAGGTAACATTTGTTGAAATATTTCATTATTTAGAAAATCGCCGGTATTGGGGCTACTTCCTATTTGGCCCCATATTTGGACAGCTTCCTTTTTTTCTTTTACGCTAGCAGTTTTGAGTCCTCTATCCCAAAGAATTCTTCCTTTTTCAAACAAAGCATCAGAGCGTCGATAGTTATTTGGAGTTGTTGAAAGTAGATAGTCCATGATTTCTAGTTTCTTTTTGTGATAGAGTTTTAGAGCATCTTCATGCGTATTAATTTTCTTTTCTTTTAAAATAGGCGCATAACGGCTAACAGTTTGACGCAGAGTCTCAACGCGAATTTGCTTTTTTTGCTTGGGACTTAGATTTTTATAATTTTCTTCATTTATAAAATATTGTGCAATTGCATTGGATTGTATTTCGTAAATATTTTCTAAAGTAAATAGTATTTCTGTAGCTGTTTTTGTTCCTTTTAATTCCGAAAGAAGATTCATTGAATTTCTAAGGTAATCTTCTTTGTTGAGATTTTCCTGTAGATAATCAATAGAAAAGTAAGTTGAATCAGGACTGAATGTATATGCCAGTCTTTGTAAATTTTTATAATACAAATCTCTAAACATTAGCGGTAAATCGCCGTTATCTGGATCATGATCTAAAAACTTTTGAATAAAATCTGATAGTTGTTCTTCTTTTGGAAGAGAAAGAGTATCGTCAAAGTATTTCTTTTTTTCGTTCTCTGAAATTTTCAAAGGTGGTTTTGTTTTTTTTAATTTATCATCTTTTTGAATTTTTGCAGAAATTGAATCGGGTTCATCTTCGATTTCATTTCGAAATTTTTCTATGATTTCATTTCTTTCTTCATGTTTAGCAAGTTCTTGAGGAGAGTTTTTGACTTCTTCTTGAAAAGGTTTTTCGATTGAATGGATTGTTGGAAAAACTTCTTTTACGATTATGTCTTCGTAATAGCGCTCTCGATGAATATAACTGTCAGCTACAGTTCCATCTTTAATGATGTTATCGAAGTCCTCTTTAAATTTACTTCTTAATCCTTTGGTGTCCTTTAGTCTTTGAATAAGATCTTTCCATCCATTTTTTTCTAATGTATCTAGGTCTAGTTTTGCTGTAGAAGGATTTTGACCTCCTTCTTTATCTTTGCTGCCTTTGCTATTTCCTGAAATTTCCGATTCTTCTGAGGAGCCTGATTCAGTTTCTGTTGAAAATTCCATTGAAAGCAATTCTTCCCATTTAGTAGGTTCTTCTTTTACAAAGATGGGTTCATCGATTCCGCAAATTAATTCCATTGCATGGCTGAATGGAAATAATACTAAAAGTATAAATGAAAAATGCAATAGTAAGGAAATATAGAAGGATATATAAAGACGAGGGGACATTGTTTCAATATTTTTCATTTGCATTCGTAATGGTCAAGTAAATATTGATTCTAAGTGCTGGCGCATCTTAGAGAATTCAAAAATTCAAATTTCCAAGTCATGAAAAAAGTTATTACTATATTTTTATCAATCTTAGTTTTGATTGTATCTGTAAGATCGTCGAGATTTTTATTTCAAAGTTTGGATTGGTCTCTTGCGTATTGCATTGACATGGTTCTAATGAAATATTTTGCCTGGTCTTTAGATCGGGGAATTTGGCCTTATACGGATGTGCATACTTATAATTTGCCAATGACAATTTATTTGAATTGGTTTGCATTAAAGATATTTGGAAATAGCTCCTGGGGCTTTCGATTGTTAGATGTTAGTTGGCTAATTTGTCTTTCAGGTTTAACATTTTTATATTTAAAAGAAAAAGTATCTAATCTACTTATTGCTATTGTTGGAAGTGCACTTTGTCTTACATTGAGTGAGAATGCAACAAATTTTGGCGCATTTCAACGTGAAACAATTATGCTTCCTTTTTGGGTTCTATCACTAATTTTTTTTGAGAGAATACGAAAGAATTATAAACAAAATCTATATGGATTTTGGTTGGGTTTTTGCATTTGTATTTCTGTTCTAGTAAAGCCAACTGGATTTTTATTACTTCTTTTTATATTAATAATGATTCTTATTGAAAAGAAACGAAATTCAGATTTTTCAATTAAGGAAATCTCGATTTTATTTTTTTACATTTTCATTGGTGGAATCGTTGTTTTAATTTCTTCCTTGTTTCCTTTTATAATTCACGGAAAATTACTTGAATCGTTTAAGGGATGGTTGGGATATTTCAAAGACCTTTCTATGTCCTTAGAGATATTACCTCCTTCAGAATTACTTGGCGGTATATTTACATTTTCCCCTACCCATTGGTTTATTCCTTTGAATGAGCCAATTCTAGAATTTGGAAGTAATGGACATCTATCACTTTTTCATTTTTCTTTAATCAGTATTTATTTAATGCTACTTATTTTAAAGAAAATCGATATAGGTCCACTTCTCATTCTTATAAGTGGAATATTAAATTATTTGATCCAAGCTAAAGGTTTTGCATATCATTTATTTCCTGTATGGTTTTCTTGTTTACTGATAGTAGTGGTGCTCATAGATTTTTTCTATAAGCTTAGTATATCAGAGAGAAAATGGCAACGTTGGATTTCTTTTTCGGTAATTCTAATCATTGGGGTAACGATGATTAACCAACAAAGCAGATCATTGAAACTATACAAAGGGACTGAGTTATACGTAGGTTTCAATCAAACTAAAAAAGAGCCACATAAAATAGAAATTTTGGAAACGTTAAAAAAAATTGATTCTGAGATAAAAAATAAACCTACTAAAATTCAGGTATTTGAAGCTTATCATTCAGTTACTCTCAATTCTATTATGGATCAAGAAATGGTTTTGGTGAGCAAGTATCCGGAGGCATATATATTCTATAACGAAAGTCCATTAATGGATAAGTATAAAATAGACATGGTAAATAGTTTAAATGCTAATAAACCAGATATTATCGTTTTAAACAAGGAAGGAACTTTTCGCGTAAAAAAAGATTTATTCCAGACCTTTCCTGATTTAGCTGAATTTCTTAAGGAATATAAATTAGAAAAAGAGATTAAAGAAATAAACAATGTCACTTATTCCATTTATACTTTAGATCGAGAAAAAAAGAATTAATGAAAACTAAAATGTAAAAGGTAAATCCCTAATTCCAAGATCTTCTAATGTCATTTTCTTAGGCTTTGGCTTCTGCCATTTTTTACGAACTTTATTCTTTTTAGATTTTGACTGCTCTTTTTTTGTTTGTTCCATTGCGGAGAGTAAATTGTCTACAATAGATTGAATTTCTGTAAAATCTTCAAGGTTTGTGCCTTCAGAATACTGATTCGCATTCATTTCTTTTCTTAAAAAATCTTTTTTCATAAACTTTTACCTCATTTTTAATTTTATAGAGAAGGCGGACAAAATAGGTCTTAGTTTCAAAAATTATGACCTAAATCAGTTAAAATACTAAACGTGAATTTAAATTGATGAAATAAAAATCTTGCAATTAGTGACCATTCCCATTACAAAGGACATACGATGTTGGATATAGATGATTTAGTAACTAAGCTGATAAAGGGGCAGCCCATTTCAGTCAGGTTTAAGTATACAAACGATAAAGTATTACAAGAATTTCATGTATTGTTTATTCATATTTTAGCCTATTTTGACCAGTTATTCTTATTAGAAGTTTCGTTTACTATTCTAAAAGAAATTTTATACAATGCTAGTAAAGCGAATGCAAAGAGGCTATTTTTTATACGGGAAGCACTTGATATATCTAATCCAGAAGATTATCAAAAAGGCATGGCCATATTCGCAGATGAAGTAACAATGAAATGGACAGAGCAACAAGCCTACCTTGATAAGTCAGATTTTTATATTCAATTTGATGCAAAGATAAAGGACAATATTCTTTACATTCAAGCTGAAAACAATGCACCCGTTCTTCCTGAAGAGCAAGAGCGAATTCAAAAGCGAATTGAAGCAGCGAAGAAATACAATGACCTTTCCGATGCATTTATGGATATGTCAGATTCAACTGAAAGTGCTGGACTCGGACTTATTCTAACTCAAATTCTATTAAAGAATTCTGGAATAGGTCGAGACAAATTTAGAATCGAATTCCAACCTGATAAAACAATAGCTCATTTTCAAATTTCCGGACAAGTTGTTCCAATTATCACGAACAGTAAGTTTAACGAGCAAATATTAAATGAAATTGAAGGCTTGCCACCACTACCTCAAAGTGTTAGCAAAATCATCATGCTCTGTAACAAGCCAGACACTGACATAAATATACTTACAAATGAAATTGAAAAAGATGCAGTTCTCAGCGCTGATCTTTTGAAGTTATCAAATTCTTCCCTCTTTATTACAAGAAATAAAGCAAATACCGTCCTATCCGCAGTGAAGGTTGTAGGATTAAAGAATATTAAAAACATGCTCTATGTCTCAGGTGTGCGCAAAATTATGGGTAACCGCTATGAGAAGGTGCAAAAAATCTGGGATCATTGCGCAAAATGTAGTTTTTTTGCAAAAGTAATAGCAATGGATAATTCTCGACACAAACTTGCAGATTTAGCGGCAACCGGTGGTTTACTGCATGATATTGGAAAGTTAATTATACTTTCTCTAGATAAGAAAATTGTAGAGAAAATGAATAATTTTCAAATTCAGGAAAAAGATAGTTCTGTATTAATTGAAGAGTTTACGGTTGGAATTAGTCATGCTGATATCGGTGGACGCTTGCTAAAAAAATGGTCATTTCCTGAAGACTTAATTCACATTGTAGAGTTTCACCATAGACCTTTTCTTGCACCTCCAGAGCATAAAGATTTATTAGAGATTGTTTATCTTGCGAATATGATGCTAGATGCTTTAGAAAATAGAGCTAATTTCTTTACAATCAACCAAGAAATTCTGAAGAATTTTAAATTGGATAATGAAGCTGTCTTTAATAAGTATTTAGAAAAGATAGATTTGCAATTCAAAGCATCCCATCAATAGTTCTGCCTTGGTAGAATTAAACAATGTTTCCTTTATAAGAGATAATAGATATATTCTAAAAGATATATCTATATCAATAGATCGCGGGCAAAATTGGGTAATCCTCGGAAAGAACGGTTCTGGTAAAACTACATTAATCAATTTAATATTTGGGTTTCTCTGGCCAACTGTCGGAAATATAAAAGTCCTTGGAAAGGTTTACGGCGAGTATCCCATACGTGAACTTCAAAAAAAAATTGGAATTTTACAAGCAAATTACCAGGAAGAAAGAATACAAAGAAATCTGAGCGTAAGAGATGTTATTTCAACAGGATTATTAAACTCAATTGGGATATATTCAGAGTTAACATCTTCTCAAAATGATAAAGTAGAATTTTTCTTAAATACAAATACCTGGATAAAAGACCCAAAACAAAACTACAGCTTGTTATCTTCAGGTGAAAAGAAAAAAACACTATTATTAAGAGCATTAATTTCTGATCCTGATTTATTAATTCTAGATGAACCATGTTCTTCACTAGACCTATCGGCGCGGGAAGACTTTTTTGATTTATTAAACAAGCATAAAGATAGTTCTCGGAGTGTAATTTTAATTACCCACAGGACAGATGAAATTCCGAATTACTTTGATTATGCGCTGTTAATCAATAAAGGGGAAGTAATTGCCACGGGACTAAAACGGGAAATTTTTACTTCAGAAAATTTATCCAATACATATGACGTAAAGGTAGACGTGTTAGAAAAAAACGGACAATACTTCACTAATATAATTCGATAACTTTTACAAAGGTAAAATTTAAAAAGAGATAAAGTTGAATAGCTACAAATAAGACTAATGCAGATTATCCGTCTCAAGGATTGATTTTGTATTTTTCAATAATATGGAAAATGTATTCTTTGATTCGAGATACATCTAATGGTTTTAGAATAAAGTCAACCATGCCGAGTTTAAAACACCTTTCTCTATCTATACTATTGGCATTAGCTGTCAGTGCGATGATTAGCGGCTTATCGGTTTTATTTGCTTTGGATTTATTAATTAATTCTGTTGCTTCAAATCCATTTAGAACAGGCATTCGTAAGTCCATGAAAATAATATCGAACAAATTCTTTTGACAGGATTCGACAGCTTCCATTCCATCGTATGCGGTTTTCACTTCGTAGCCTAACTTTTCAAAGACTTTCTTTCCAAGTTTAATGTTAATCTCATTATCATCTACAAGAAGAATTTTTAACGGAGTCTTTTTTAATGTAGCATCGATTGTTTTAATTTCTGGCTTTTGCTCTGCTATTAAACTTTCTTTGGTGAATAAATGATCGCAATTATTTGTAAGAATGGAAAAATAAAAATTACTACCCTTTCCTTCTATACTTTCTACTTCAAGTTTTCCATTCATCATTTCAACAAGCTTTTTACTTATTGCTAAGCCGAAGCCAGCTCCTCTATATTCCTTAGAATTTGAAATCTCTCCTTTGGTATAGGTTTCAAATATTGTATCCAGTCTAGATTTGGGAATTCCTATACCGGTATCCTTAACTTCAAATTTTAGAACTATATCTGAACTTTGAGAATCCAATGCGGAAATATTTAAATTGATTAATCCTGATTTTGTAAACTTGATTGCGTTACTTAATAAATTTAATAAGATTTGTGATAAACGAATTCTATCTCCAGCTATATATTTAGGGACGTTAGGAGATATGTTTGATTTAACTACGTTATTTTTTAGAGAAGAAATGCTTGAAGATATAGATAATATTTCTTTAATAAGATTATGTAAATCGAAAGGATTGTTTTCTAGCTCTGTCTTACCGGCTTCCATCCTTGTAAAATCAAGAATGTCGCTTATTAATGTTAGCAAATTTTTTACGCTAGAATCTAAAATTGTAACATATTCTTTTTGTTCTTCGCCTAATTGGGTAGAATCAAGAAGTTGCAATATTCCTATGACTCCATTCATTTGACTTTGGATTTCATGACTCATATTTGCGACTAACTCATTTTTACTCTTTGTTGCTTCTTTTACCTTTATTTTTTCTGCAGTTAGTTCTTCTTTTTGTTCTAGTATGATTGAATGAGATGCAAGTTCTCTTATTTTAAAGCTAAAACTAATTCTAGAAGCAATGAAAGCAAGGATAACGGCTACGATTGAATTTATTAAAAGTCCTTCTGATCTTTCTGGCACACTCTGAAAAATAGGAAGGGATAGAAAAAAAATCAATTGAGCTAAGCTAAGTTTAAAGAATTCCAATCCAGATTTAAATTTAAAAAAAACAGGTAAGCAAAATATTGAAATAATATAAATTGAAATATCGCCAAACAACATTTGATCGATAGAAGAAAAAATGGCGCACCAGATTTGAATAATTAGAGAACAGACATAACAAAAATAATTTCTTTTGATTGGATCATGAACTTTTGTTTTAAATAGAAAATAGGAAAGTAGTGAGTTGATTAAGAAGATATAAAGAATTCCGTGCATAAGGAAAATATATTTATATCCCGGGTTAATATTCCACATCCCGTTTTTAAATTTTAAATAATCTATAAAAACAATTGGTATATGTAGAATAAATAAAGCTATTAAGCCAAACCCAAGATTTGAAAAGTTAGATTCATATATTTTGCCCAACAAATTAGATTTGTGGTCTTGTGTTAGTTTTTTAAATTGATTTAGAATCAGACTTTCCATTTTATAGTTAGGAGTTTTAGTAGTATTAAGTATTGAAATTAAAGGTGAGTCCAGTTTATTCTATGAGTCAATTTTATGAAAAGCATATTTTTGTTTGTGAAAATATTAGAGAAGGAGAAAACGCTAGAGTTTCTTGCGGCAAGCACAACGCCAAGAAAATACGCGAGTATTTAAAACAAAAACTAAAAGAAGTTGCTCCAAATCGAAAAATAAGAGTTAATATGAGTGGATGTCTGGATCGATGTGAGCAGGGGCCTGTTCAGATTTCTTATCCGGAAGGAGAGTGGTTCTCATTGAGGTCAGAAAACGATGTAGATTTCTTCGTTAAATCTTACATCCAAGAAAATTCGTTAGAAGTTATAGAATCATTACGAGTAAAATAATTTTTGATTTTTAAAACCGTTTAGGAGTAATCATGCAAGATTTACCAATCAGTTTTCAGACATTGGCTATAGTGTGGCTAATCAATTTTTTCCTTTTGACACTTCGATATATTCTATTTGCGGGTGTTGCCTATTCGATTTTTTGGATTTGGAAAAGAGACAAATGGCAGTATAAGAGAACTCAAATCGAATACCCCGATAAATCAAAAATTCTTTATGAGTTTAAGTATTCGATTTTCACAATGGCAATTTTTGGTCTTATTGGTGTTGGGATTTTTACTGCAAAAAGATATGGACTAACTTTTATTTATTCGGATATTTCAGAACGAGGCGCACTGTATTTTATATTCAGTGTAATCGTTGCGATTTTTATTCATGATACATTTTTCTATTGGAGCCATAGATTTATGCATCATAAACTTATTTTTAAATATGTTCATAAGGTGCATCATAATTCTACAAATCCTTCTCCCTGGGCTGCATTTTCCTTTCATCCGTCAGAAAGTGTTATTGAAGCATTGATTGTTCCTTTTCTAGTTTTTACAATGCCAATTCATCCTTTGGCCATTTTAACTTTTTTACTTTATATGACTTTTATGAATGTTCTTGGACATCTTGGTTTTGAAATGTATCCGAAAGGATTCACAACTCATTGGTTTGGTAAATGGCATAATACGGCTACTCATCATAATATGCACCATCGTTTTTTTAATTGTAACTACGGATTATATTTTAATTACTGGGATAGAATAATGGGAACAAATCACCCTAATTACCATAAGGTATTTGATGAAGTGAGTTCTAGAAAATCCTTACCGGTAGCTTAAAGTTGCGGCTAATTTTGATTTAGCTGTAGTTATTTATTATAGGGAAGAAATTTTATTGTCTATGACTTTTAGGTAAGAAGACAACTCATCTGTTTCTACTCTGTGTCGAGTTTCCGAATTATAGGTGTCGAGAATTTTTTCTCCATCTACTATGTAGTTGTATAAATATTCCCCGGGTCTAAGTTTTTTTCTTAGCTTAAAAATTCCATTTCTGTCTCTATGCAAATAGTCATGCTCTGGATTCCATTGATTAAAATTTCCAACAAGAGAAATGACGGAAGCATTTGGTTTATAAATTTGAAACTCAACTGTGATAAAATCTAAGTCTTCAGCCATCTCTTCGGAAATGACTCTCGCTGAAATTTGTTTTTCGAAATCTACAGTTTCCAAAATGTATTCGGAATAATAAGAACCAGCTCCATCAGAATGACGATTGGAATTTTCAATATCAAAATCAAAAAGGTTATCTACTTTAAATTTATATTCATAGGAAAGAATTGGCTCTTCTTTACGATTCTTGAAATTAGTTGGAATTAGAGCATGAAAAATACCAAATTTATTCTTTGTCATCGGAATACAACGCCACGAAGAAAAATTTCCACAGATAGAAACTTCAGAGTTCTTTAGTCCATTGTAAGTAAATAAAATTCCTGAATTGAGAAATTGTCCTCTCTTAGCATAGGCATCAATATCGATCATCTTAATATACCGGGGAGGAATTGCCCTTTTTAAACTAGCTATTTGCCAATAGAAATAGATTTTATTGTTGGTAACCTTTTCGTCAGTTCCTTCGAGTTCTTTGCTTGAATAAGAGCCAATCCAGTCTACTGTGTCTTGTCCGATGATACTAAATCCAAAAAAAGATAAAAATAATATGAATAATAAATAATATTTTCTCAAAGAAGACTTTCTTCTTACGATTTTTATTTTCTTTTTTTGTATTTCTGGCATATTTTTGGAAAAATGTGTGGTGATATTACTTGCTATTAGTTATTTTTATTTTCGAACTTATGAATATAAAAAAGTAATTTTTTTTTAATCTAACTATGAATTAAGAAATATTATATCGAAAAGCTAGCCTTTTCCGATAATTGAACTGACTTCTTAGAAATCGAACAAATATGGCAAAGTTAACTAAAGATGAATTCAGTAAGATAGCAGAGATTTTATCTCCTCTAGATAAAGATCCTATAAGAAATGAAACTCTTAATCCAATGTCAAGAGTATTGCGTAAGATTAAGGGATTACCTGAATTAATCCCGGATGAAGACATTACAAATGATAGCTCTCAAGAAAGTGAAGCCATAGAAGGTGGAATCGAATTATCCGATGATGCCTTAATAGATGCAGATACAACTAATCCTCCTCAAATGAAATACTTTGATGAGAATGATGTAGATATAGATGAACTTTTAAATGATGCCCCTGATTTAATAGCGGGACAAACCATAGCTCCTAAAAAAGAAACAATTACCCAGCCACAGGCTAATGAAGAAGTAAATGAATTTGAAGATAACCCATTTTCTAGCTCTACTACTGTAGAAGATGATCCGTTTGGCAATGCCTCTCTTTCTGATGATACTCCAACAGAAGATTCATTTACTGGCTTTGATGATACAAGTTTAACGCCTGATGACACTCAATCGACTGTAGATGAAGATCCATTTGCTATGGATAATTTAGGAACAGAGGATAATGGGAATTTATCTGCTGAAGATCCATTTGCTGGATTCGATTCATCACCAAGTAGCGATTCAACAGAAATGGATAATGCAGATCCTTTTGGAGACTTTGGAGCTTCTACTACCGAAGAAGATCCATTTGGTGATGTTGGTAATGCATTCAATAAAAGCTCTGTTCCAAATGCAATGGACACAGATCCATTTGCTGATGTTGTTCCGAGCGGAATGGGAAATGATGATGATCCATTTGCAGATTTAGGAGAATCTGAATCCAAAGCAGAAGAGGATCCATTTGCTAATTTAGGCGAAGCAGAAAAAACAGAAGACCCATTTTCTGGTTTCGATGAAGATACTGAAGTCGGTAAAGTCGAAGACGATGACCCATTTGCAAGTCTAGACAATAGCCAAACAAGTTCAGAGGAAGATCCTTTTGGTGACTTAGGAGAAGTATCTGAAAGTTTTGGCGGTGCAAATGACCTTGCAGGATATGATGATACTTTAGCAAATGATTCTTTTGATGATCTCAGTTCCAATTTTGATTCATCTAGCAATTACGATAGTGACTCTTCCTTTGAGTCTTCTGGTGTAGATGATGATCCATTTGCAGACATTCAACAGTCCACTGGCTTAGGGCATGACTTTGATACAGATTCTTCCGTTGATGACTACGGCTCTTCTTTTGATGATTTAGGAAGCGGCATAGGGGAAGTAAACGGAGATACTAGTAGCTCTTTAGATGTAATTGATGATGCAGGTCCTTCTACTGAATCAAGTTATGATAGCTTAGATGAGGATTTAGATAGTCTAGCACAAGAGGAAGAAGCAGAAGAAGATTTATCTGATGAAGAATTAGCTGTTATTCAACAAGAAGTTCTTAAATATCCACCTAAATTAAAGCGCACTGTAATTGATGTAATCACAAATGATAAACTTCCAAAAGCAGAACAAAGAGAATTAGTAGAGCTTATAAAATCTTCTCAAAAGCCTGAAGATATTGCCGCTTACCTCACTGAAAAACTTGGTTACCCTGTTGACCTTTATGATAAAACCGGTGCTTATTCTGAGCGAGGAATCCCTGTTATCTCCACAAAGCCAATTTACACAAAAGAGGGAGAGCTTCGTAGAAGAGAGTTAATTAAGAAAACTGCCTTGATGGCAGCGGCTGGAATATTATTAGTCGTAGGCTTAATTAGCTCTTATAAATATGTTCTACGTCCTTTTCAAGCAGCAAGACATTATAAAGAAGGAATTGAGTATATTAAAAAAGCCGGACTCGCAAAGGACTCTAGAGAAAGAAGCCAGGCACTTTTAGATGCTAAGTCTGCATTTATAAAAGGGGAAAAAATTGAACCAAATAGTCTTGAGTATTTAAATAAATACGGCGTAGCATACAGTAAAATAGGCGAATACGATCAAGCTTTTGAAAAACTATTTGGAGTAGTGGAGCCAGATTTTGGAGCTGAGAAATATGGTAAGATGGAATCCTGGACAGAAAGAACAGAAGTTCCATATATACAGTTATCTTCAAAGACTCCATGGGATAATGATAGATTACCAATCGGAGGCAGACCCGCATTACCCGACAGTGAATTAATGGTGTTAATCTCCGGTGCTCAGAAAAAACAGGTTGAGCGCAAAATTAAAGTTGCCGGTGCTTATATAGTTGCCCGCCTAGAAAAAAATATACATGACAATCAAACCTATATTAATTTAGGAAAGTTTCATTCTAACATAGCAAACTTATTTAATAAGCCTGCAACGGGGACTTCTCGAAATTATAAGAATGATAATTTAGCTGTCGCTTATTTTAAAGAAGTCTTCACCGATGGAGAAGATGAAAACAATGTAGAGGCAACTGCTGGTTTGGCGAAAGTTTATTATAACCAAAAGAATTTTGCAAAATCAGTTTTTTATTACAATAAAATCGTAGAGAAGTTTCCTGAAAACGCAATTGGTCATGGCGGACTTTTGAGTAACTATATTGAAATGTGGAAAGGCGACCAAAATCCACAGTTTGTATTAAACCATCATAGACAGGTTAGAAATGCATTAGGCATAGAAGATGATCTTTCCTTATTTGTTTTGGCGAAATTAGCATCGTTTTATATTGATTTAAATGCATCTGAAGTAAGAATTAAATATAATATCAATCCAGAAGATCAAGTTACTAATATGGATCTAGATGATAACGTGGAGCATCTTCTTAATATTGCCTTTTTTAAAACAGAAAAAGGGGATGATGGAGAAGATATCAAAGGTGATGAGTTCGCAGAAGGATATTATCAAAGAGGAAGATTCTTAATTAACAAAGGCGAATCCATTCAAGCTTTGAAGCAATTTGAATTTGCTGCTAGCTATGATCCCGCTCATTATCTGGCTGTAATGGAAATGGGTGAGCATTATATGCGATTAAATAATTATTCTGAAAGCATAGACCTTCTTGCGAATGCAGAGAAACGTTATGTGACTTATAAAGACTTTTATGGAAATCGCGAAGAAGATGAAACTTTATTAAACGGTGACCCTGGTAGAATTTATTTTGATAAAGGCAAAATTGTTTTCATGGAATCTTCTCTCATTTCCAAAGATGGAAAGATTTCAGAATTTCCTGATAGAAAAGTTTATCCAGATAAGAGCTTATCGCAATTATCCGAAGAAGAAAGCAACCGTCGTAGAAATTTAAACAATGCAATGCAAAAATTTGATTTAGCTTTGCGATTAAATTTAAAAGACCCAAAACTAAAGCGAGAACTTTATTATTACAAAGGTTGGATCGAATATATGCGATCTGACTATGAAGCTGCCTTAAATGAATGGTCTAATTTAAGTGAAGATGACACATACTTAAATAGCAATGTCATGATTGGTCGAGCAAATGCATTCTATAACCTGGATCAATTGAATGCAAGTCTTGGAAATTATATTAAAATAAAAGAAGACTTCGAAGAAAAAGAATCTGTTATAGCGAGACCTACTCCAGAGGAGAGTGCTCACCAAGAAATCTACAATGTGTTAATCGCTGTTTACAATAACATTGGCGCAGTGTATGAAAGAAAAGGAAACTCAGCTCAAGCATTAAAGCATTATTGGAAAGCGATCGAAGTAGCGAGAAAAATTGGACTTACTACTGAAATAGCAAATTTCAATAAAGATATGGTATTCAAAGCAAAACCAAATGGAGCGCCACCACTTTTAGATGATTGGCTTTCTCCAACCATTGACTCTGTCAAGGAATTGCAAAATACTAAAAAAGGAAGACTCTAGGGCAGGAAAAACTCTGTCCGAGTTTTCATTTTTAATCTATACGCCAATTTAACGATTTATTCTTGTTAAAATAAGAATTTCAAAAAAAATGGTAAATCCTAGTACAATAATAATATTTTTAGAGGAAAAAAATGGCAGTTCCCAAGAAACGTAAATCAAAATCGAAAGTAAGATCACATAGAGCACATCATGCAATCGGGAAGCCAAACCTAGTTCCTTGTTCGAATTGTGGTGCTTTTATACTCTCTCATAGAGTCTGTCCAGCTTGCGGTTTTTATAACGGCAAACTGGTAGTAGCTCCAAAGATTAAGAAATCTAAACAAGAAGAATAATCAACATGTGGGTCGCCGTTGACGCAATGAGCGGCGATTTCGGTCCCGCCGGTTTAGTTGAGGGCTCTGTTGATGCCGTAAACCAATTTGGATACTCAGTTGTCCTTGTTGGAGACGAGGAAATTCTTAGCGAAGAGCTTCTAAAATACGAATACGATACGTCAAAAATTAGAGTAGTTCATGCTCCCGAAGTTGTCGGGATGAACGACTCCCCTTCTGTTGCAGTCAGGTCTATGCCTGATTCTTCCATTGTTCAATCAGTAAAACTAGTTGCAGACCGCGAATGTGTTGGGCTTTTTTCACCCGGCAACACGGGCGCTTCTATGGCAGCGTCCTTATTATATTTAGGTCGTATTAACGGAGTGCATCGCCCTCCTATAGCGGTTCCATTACCTCAGGAAGAGGGCAAGCCATTACTCTTATTAGATGGTGGGGCAAATGTAGATTGCAAGCCAGAATATTTAGCACAATTTGCTTTAATGGGAGAAATTTATGCTAGAGAAATTTTTGGAGTAACAGCACCCAAAATTGGAATTCTCTCCAATGGTGAAGAAGACAAAAAGGGGAATGCTCTTTCCTTAAAAACCTTTGAAATATTAAAAAAAATGCCCATCAAGTTTATAGGAAATGTCGAGGGGCGTGATTTATACGGATCGGGAAGAGAAGTTGATGTAGTTGTTTGTGATGGCTTTGTTGGAAACATAGTTTTAAAAGCAACTGAAGGTCTTTCAAAATCTATCTTTAACATCTTGAAAAATAATATTGCTGAATCAAGCATAGCTAAAACGGGCGCTTTATTGCTTAAGCCAACCTTAAAAGCTATGCGAAAGCGAATGGATTATGCGGAATATGGTGGTGCCATTTTACTCGGTGTAAATGGAACTTGTATTATTGGACATGGATCTTCCTCTGCACTCGCAGTTAAGAATGCAATTCGGGTAGTGATTGAATGTGCCAGAACAGAAGTGAATATTAGAATTGAAGAAAATTTAATTAAATATGGAATATAATTTATAGGAGAATAACATGATTGATTTTAAGAATAAGAGTGTGATTATTACTGGTTCAGCTAGAGGAATTGGAAAAGCAATCGCTCTAAAATTTGGTGGACTTGGTGCAAATTTAGTTATCGTTGATATGAACGAAGAAGCTACAAAGGCAACTGCAGAAGAACTAAAAGGTCTTGGATACAAGGCAATCGCTGTTACTTGCAACGTTACAAAAGAAGAAGATTGCGCTGCAATGATTGATGCAACTGTAAAAGAATTTGGTTCTGTTGACGTTCTGATTAATAATGCTGGTATTACTAAAGATACTTTACTTATGAGAATGAAAAAAGAGCAATGGGATGCTGTAATCGCTGTTAACCTCACTGGAACATATAATGCAACCCAAGCTGCTATTAAAACAATGATGAAGCAAAAAAGTGGAAACATCATTAACCTAACTTCTGTAGTTGGAATTGATGGAAACGCTGGACAAACAAACTACGCGGCTTCTAAAGCTGGCGTGATTGGATTTACAAAGGCATGTGCTAAAGAATTTGCATCTCGTGGAATTCGTGTAAATGCAATTGCTCCAGGATTTATTGAAACTGATATGACCGCTGCAATTCCAGAAGCAATGAGAGAAGGAATGAAAAAAGCAATTTATCTCGGTAGAACTGGAAAGCCAGATGATATCGCCGGGGCAGCTGCTTTCTTAGCATCTGATGCTGCATCTTATATAACAGGCGTTATCCTCGAAGTTCACGGTGGTGGGTTTAGAGCTGGTGGCGGCGAATAATTAATTAAAACAAATTAAAGACACCGATATACAAATCTTTATCGGTGTTTTCCTTTTACCCCTCTTAGAAAACTATAAATCTTTTTTTCTCTTGCCATTTTTGATTTATTTACTCTAATGCAATCAAGTAAATAAATTTCTGCGGTTGTAACATGGAATCTGGCAATATAAAAGACAAAGAACAAGAAATTCGCTATCTTCGTAAAATTATAGATGCTTATGAAAAAGTTACGAATCTGAGCAATGAAGAATTAATTGATGCCTATAAAATCATTTCCGCACAAGAAAAAGTTGGAAATCTTGCCCGCGAAGAACTAATCAATGCAACCGTTACTTTAGAAGAACTCAGGGGAAGAGAGACTAGAATTACAGAAGAGATAATTAAAATCCTAGATGAAGATCTAACCAATGAAGAATTGATTCTTCATAAACTAGAAGCACTTAGTAAAAACTCCTCCGCTGGTTTTTTCTCTGATTTATTTTACGTAATTGCGAATTTAGAACTCACCGAGGATGAAGCAACAGAGTTTTGGAAAGAAATTTACAATCATCGTGTTGAGATGTGCAATAAAATGAATCGGAACGTTAGTTTTAGAGTAGCTCTTTTGGATCATATTTTAGAAAATAATCGTGTCATAAAGAATCCGAAAATCATAGAACTAAATTTATTTGATTCCGTAGTTAAAAATTCTGTTATCGATGAACTCACAACTGTTTATAATCGTAGGTATTTTAATTTAGCAATCAAACGAGAATTAAAAAGAGCAAAGAGATACAATCGTCCTTTATGTCTTTTTGTTTTTGATGTGGATGATTTTAAACAACTGAATGATAAATTTGGTCATATAACGGGAGATGAAGTGTTAAGAGTGATTGGATTTACTCTTAAGGATTCATTTCGACAAGAAGACACAATTTGTAGATTTGGAGGAGAGGAGTTTACAATCATTCTACCTGAAGTGGATACTAATTCAGCACTGATTGCATGTAAGAGATTTAGTGAAAAATTAAAAATCAATTCACTCGAAAAAGTAAAAGCCCAGGTTTCTATAAGTGGCGGTATTTCCGAGTTTCCTATTCATGGAGAAACACCTGAGGATTTATACAATAAAGCAGATATAGCTCTGTATAGAGTAAAAAAATCCGGCAAAGACAATATTATACGATATGAAGATATTTTATAATACTATCTGTAATTATTCTTAACAAGTTTCGCTGTTTGCTTTGAATCAGTTCTTAAGTCTCTTCTTTCTGATTTACTCCAGGGCTCAGCTACCAAAAAGGAAATTGTAAAAACGAAAAGAACAATTGAAGTAAGGTTTGCAATGTATAGCATTTGTTTGGACCTCTTATTTTTTTAGGGACTAAATCATATTAAATGTATTTTTTTCTGCAAGAATTTTTTTAATTTTACTAATTAATTTTTACTAAAATCCGATAAAAGTAAGCTCCAATGAGACATAGCCTATAATCGATTACTTAGAGTCTCTAAGGGTATTCAAAGCCGAGAGTTTTAATTTTGTGGATAATGGAAAGTATCCGTTGTTTAAGAAAAAGAAACGAATTAGAATTACTCTCGAACATATTTAATGCAAATATCTCCCATTTCTATATTATCATTGTGAATGAGAATATAGGGGATACCAGGTGCTAGCCGCTCTCCGTTTAAAAAAGTTCCATTTTTCGAAAAGTTATCTATTAAATAATAATCCAAATTTTTTTTTTCAATCGTAGCATGAACACGACTCATTTCTATAGAGTTCAAAGAAATATCTTTTGTTGAATCAACCCCGCGTCCAACTTGATATGTTTTCTTTCTTAGTGTTTTAAGTGGAATAACCGACGTTCCGCTCTCAATGTATAGTTTATTCTTTTTAAATAGTTTTTCAAATAAAAGCTTAATTCCAAATTTTAATCTTAGTAATAATAATTTCATTTATTATATTATCGGAAAGAAGTGGATTGATAAAAAAGGGAGTTATTAATATTGTATTCTTTTTAGTGGATAATCGCAACCAGGCGTTACATCATTGTAGCATTCATCATAACAGGTTGCACGCTTTGCTTGAATGACGGCTACTTTTAAAGCAAATATTGTAGTGTTGATATCATAGTTATTATTACAATCGCTCATGCACTTTGCCAATTTACTCACACAGTTATTCGGTCTTGGTCCATTTAGTTCATCTTGTGTTTTGATTTTATACATTCCTCCGCTATGATTTGAATCTGGATTCTTAGCATTTTCTGCTTTTGTTAGATTTCCTGAATGAGGATGATCATAAGTAAAAACGCGAGGAGGTTTACCATTATTATCCCAATCTACACGCATGATGCATTGTAAAAATAGGAATAATAGTATTAAATAAATAGTTTTCATTTTCTTTTGTATTAAAACTTTTTTTAAAAGAAATCAATCATTAAAAATTAATTTCTTTTCTGATTTAACTACCTGACAAACTTTTACTTCATGTTAATACTTAAGGGGATAAAAGTAAATGAAAATAGATATAGGAATTTCTGATGCGCATAGAAAAAATATTGCGGAAGGACTTAAAACTCTCCTTTCTGATACATTCATGCTTTATTTAAAGACTCATGGATATCACTGGAATGTAACAGGTCCGATGTTTGACACTCTTCATAAAATGTTTATGGCTCAATACACAGAACTTTGGAATGCAGTCGATCCAATTGCTGAAAGAATTCGTTCTTTAGGATTTTTGGCACCGGGCACTTTTGCAGAAATGAGTAAGCTTACAAATGTTAAAGAAGACACAAAAGTTCCTAAAGCTCAGGATATGATCAAAAATGTGATTCAAGGTCATGAGACAGTTATTAAAACGGCAAGAGAAATTTTTGACGTTGCTGAAAAAGGAAAAGATCAGGCTACTATGGATTTGCTCACACAAAGACTTGACGTTCACGAAAAAACTGCATGGATGTTAAGATCTCTGTTGGAGTAGAACTTTTAAAAATTACCACAGATGCACACGGATTAACACGGATGGCTTTAATAATCTTTTAGCCGTGCCCATCTGTATTTAAAATCAAATTTGCTTTTTGAGATTCCCAACTGAAAATTTTGGGAATGACAGTTAAAAATATTTCTTCAATGCATCCGGGATTGTAAAATCACCGGCTTCCGTTTGATAATTTTCAACGATAGCCGCAAGAGTTCGACCAATCGCAAGTCCGGATCCATTGATCGTATGTAGTAATTGATTTTTTCCTTCTTTGGACTTGTAGCGAATCTTTCCACGGCGAGCCTGGAAGTCTTTGAAGTTGGACACAGAGGAAATTTCCATGTAGCGGTTAAGACCGGGCATCCACACTTCAATATCAAAAGTTTTAGAAGAAGAATTAGAAGTATCTTTGCTGCAGAGTAATAAAACTCTGTAGTGAAGTCCGAGCTTTTTTAAAATATTTTCTGCATTGATTAGCATTTTACGATGCTCTGTCTCTGAGTCTTCTGGCTTTGTAAATTTAACTAATTCTATCTTTTGAAATTGATGGACTCGCACCAAACCACGAGTATCCCGTCCATGGGAGCCTGCTTCTCGTCTGAAACAAGAAGTATGCGCCATCACAGAAATGGGAAGTTTGTCTTCGGGAATAATTTCATCTCTGTATAAATTTGTGAGAGGAACTTCTGCGGTTGGAATTAAACTTAAATTATCCTGGTCTAATCGATAGTATTCGTCTTTGAACTTTGGATATTGCCCAGTCGTTTTCATTGACTCATCATTTACAAGAGTGGGAACCCAAACTTCTTCGTAACCATGCTCAGCAGCATGAGTATCAAGCATAAAATTCATAAGAGCACGCTCTAATTTTGCTGCTTTACCGAAATAAGTATAAGCACGCCCGCCAGCAAGTTTAACTCCTTTTTCAAAGTCAAATATACCGAGAGCTTCTCCAATTTCAAAATGAGCCTTTGGAGTAAAGGCAAATGTTGGTTTGACGCCATGTTGATGAGTTTCTATATTGTCCTCTTCTGATTTTCCAAAAGGAACTTCTGCATCAAGAAAATTAGGAAGATTTAAATTTAATTCGGAAAGATTATTTTCTTCGACTTCTAACAAATCTTCCAATTCTTTAATCTTATTTCCAACTTCTTTCATAGAAGCGGATATTGCTTGTATATCTCCACCTTTACTTTTTATAATTCCAATCTCTTTACTTACTTTGTTTCTTTCTGCTCGAAGATTTTCGGCTTCTGATTGGTATTTTTTTTTGTTCTGGATAATTTGATTTAGCCTGTCAACTAGAGTTGTGTCATCCATACATCTCTTTTTTAGCATTTCTTTTAATTCTTCAGGATTGGATTGAATTCGATTTAAATCTAACATTGGGTTACCTTTTTCTGATTAATCGGCTACTATTAAATAGCTGCTCTTTTAATAAATTTTAAACTATTTTCGTAAATGGTCTCTTCGACTTTATGGTTTGCTTCTGTTCTTAGAGAAAACATTTTCTCTAGAATGAATGGGAGATTGGAAGAATCGTTCCTTTTGCCTCTATGGGGTGGAGGTGATAAAAAAGGAGCATCTGTCTCGATAAGAATTGACTCTAGAGGGACTTGTCTGGCTGCTTCATGGATATCGGTTGCATTTTTAAAAGCAACAACTCCAGAAAAAGAAATATAATAACCAAGTTCTACAAACTTAAGCGCATATTCGGCATTATACGCAAAGCAATGAATTACACCAAATCCTTTGCCTTTGTATTTTTTTAAGACTTGATACGTATCTTCCGCTGCATCCCTCGAATGAATTATTACGGGTAAGGAATGCTTGACTGACATATCCATAAAATGATGAAAGGTTTTAAATTGGGATTCCTTTGTTTCTTTTTGGTGATAGTAGTCTAAACCAATTTCCCCTATACCTACAAGTTTTTTTTCTTCTACTGATGACTCTATCATATTTGAAATTTCTTCTATTTCAGGTAAGTCAATATTATCCGCAGGATGGCACCCAATTGTATAGGATAAATCAATATCGGTATTTGTTTCTAAAGCAATTCGCTTTGCTGCTTGGGACCTATCAAGGTTAATTCCGATTTGCACAATTTTCTTAACTCCAGCTGCTTGCGATTTTTCCAGGGAAACAGAAATTTCCTGCCCCTGTGCTTCGATTATGTCTAAATGGCAATGCGTATCTATCAAACTGTAGTTCATACAACCATAAAAATTAAAATATTTCCTGACTAAAGCAATTTTTAAGAATACTGCAGAGGTGCACTGATAATCACAGATATTTTCCCATTGCTTTTGGATTCAGTTTATCTGTTCAGCGCAAGCAGTTATTCTCTCTTTATTTTAAAGCTCACTGGAATTTGTAGGATTGTATTTTCAGGTAGAGGAAAATACCAATTTTGAATGACGTGATAGAATTCTTCTTCAAATATTCTATACTTGCAGGGGCGGACCGTTTTAATTTGAGATGCCCTTTGCTCGGCGTTAACCACTATACTCCATTCACAATCTGACTCAAGTCCGTCTTCTAAAGCTTGGGGTGGATACGAAATTTTATTTTGTATTTTACTTACTTCTTCTGCAATCGCTCCTTCACTATTTACAGTATTTTCTGTTTTTTGATTTTGATTTAATCCTTCCTCTTGACTTGTAAAAGCAAAGGAAATGAGTCCACTCGATCCCTTTTGAATTTTAATTGGAACCATCTCCTCTTGTTTACTGTTGAGTTTATAAAACAAAATTATAATTGTATAAAAAAAAATAGAAACAAGAAAAGAGTATTTTAAAGTCATAGAAAGCAGCCGCTTTTATCGGTGTCCTCGGTGTTCATCGGTGGTAATCTTTAAAATTCCCTTGACAGTAAAAATTACAATCAATAAATGAATGTAGACTCCAATGAAAATCTTCAGGCGGCTTCTTACTTATTCATTGAAATATAAATATCGTTTTATGGCGGGAATTTTTTTCGCTGTATTGACTGCTCTCATAAATGCTTCCTCTATCACTGTTTTGATTCCACTCTTTGATGCTCTCGGCTCAGAAAAAAAAACTAATTTTCATTTAGATTTAACAGTTCCTGAATACAATATTTTAGTGAAAGAAAAAATGTTTGGTCGGGGCTCCCTTGATGGTCTCGAAAAACTAAAGCGCCTTGTCATTGTTTTAAAATTTAGAGTCAACAATGCAATTAAGGACATGGACTCTACAGAAATTGTTTGGGCAATTTGCAAATTGATTGTTCCGCTTTATGTATTAAAAATGGTATGCTTTTTACTTTCTGTATTGTGTATAGCGACGAGTGGATACAACGCCGTCAGGGATTTACGACAGGAATTATTTGATAAGGTGCAGACACTTCCACTAACGTATTTTTACAAGGAAAAAACTGGTCTACTGATGAGCCGCATTATCAATGATGCAGAAATCATAGCTGCAATTATTTCCAGTAACCTAAGAGATGCGATTATAAATTTCTTTTACGTCATCACTCATCTATTTGTTTTACTTTACCTCAACACCGAATTATTGTTAATAGCCTCTGTTACTGTTCCTGTTATTATTTATCCGGTTACTCTTTTCACAAAGAAAATTTCTAAGTCTACTTCAAAATTTCAAGAGAGAATGGCTGACTTAAATGCGAATGTGCAAGAAATGATTTCTGGTATTCGAGTCATTCGAAGTTTTTCAATGGAAAGCTATGAATTAGAAAAATTCAATGATATCAATACAAAACTTTCTCATAGAAATTTTAAAGGGCAATTTTATTTACAAGTAGCGCCTGGTCTGGTTGAATTAACTTCTTCTATCGTTGTGTTAGGATTCTTTGCTATTGGCGCAAAATTGATATTTGATGGTAGTTTTACCCAGGGCGAGTTTATGGCATTTCTACTAACGCTTTTATTTTTACTCCGTCCTCTCACTCAGCTATCGCAAATGGTCGGTAAAATAACGCAGGCAAATATTTCTGGAGCAAGAATTTTTGAAATCATAGACAAAGAAAATTCGGAATCACATGATAGTGAATCAGGACTTCATGTTACTCCATTAAAAGATTCAATCAAATTTAAAAATATTCATTTTCAGTATCCAGAAACAAACAACGATGTGCTGCATGGAATTAATTTTGAAATCAAGATAGGAGAAACAGTTGCTTTTGTTGGTTCTAGTGGAAGTGGTAAATCAACATTAATGGATTTGATTCCCAGGTTTTATAATTTATCTGTTGGTGAAATAAGTTTTGACGGTGTAAATATTAATCAATATAATTTGCATGACTTACGTAGAAAGATAGGTATTGTTACACAGAATATTTTTCTCTTTCATGGAACCGTTGCAGAAAATATTGCTTACGGTCGTCCCAATTCTAATTTAAGTGAAATCATCGAAGCGGCTAAACTTGCGAATGCGCACGAATTTATTATGGAAATGGAACATGGATATAGTAGTATCTTGGGAGTGCGTGGATTAAATCTCTCCGGTGGACAGAGGCAACGACTTGTAATCGCGAGAGCCCTTTTACGTAACCCTGAAATCTTAATTCTTGATGAGGCTACGAGTGCGTTAGACGCTCAAACTGAAAAACTCGTTGGCGATGCACTAGACAGATTATTTAAAAATAGAACTACCTTTATCATTGCACACCGGCTATCAACCATTCGCCGCATTCCAAAGATTGTAGTCATGGACAACGGGCAAATTGCAGAAGTCGGCGATCACGAATCCTTAATCGCGCAAAATGGTCTTTATGCGAAACTTTACGAAAGTCAGTTTGTGCCTACACAGGTTTGATATTTTTTAAGATTACCAAAGATGGACTCATTTGCATAAGAAAAAATTCCCGAGCTTCCTTCAAATGATCTTGTTATGAAAGAAAAACGATACGTTTTTGCATAAAGCTTTTCAACTTTAGGATTTGAAAATAATGGAATTATGGAAGCAGTTGTATGTAAGCTGCCCAAAAGAGAGCCTCTTAAAAAAGACTTGCTTCTTAAAGAATTCTTTTTAGGATTAAGCTATTATGCAAAACGCTTACATTTTAACAGGAAATCTCAAGAGTCCCACTATGATTGAATTGGATGAATCCTTATCTTTAGCTATGCAAAAAGTAAGGGTGATTATTGAACCAATTCAACCCATAAAAAAGAAAGAATCACTGCAAATGACGCTAAATAAAATCAAAGCAAAGCAAGAAAAACGTAATTTTGTTTCACCTCTCAAAGAAGAAATAGATTCCTATATTGCTAGACTACGTGATGATTGGAGTTAAATGAAATATTATTTAGATAGTTGTATTGTTATTTATATGATTGAAAAAGTTGCGGATTATCGTGATTTACTTACCAAATTAATACCAGAAGATGCTGAACTAATCGTATCAGATTTGACGAGATTGGAATGTAGAGTCAAACCTCTTCAAAATAAAAATATGCAATTACTCGAAGAATATGATTTATTCTTCAATGAATCTGCTGAGATTGTTAATTTAGCAACTGATGTGATTGATAAAGCTACAGAAATTCGTGCTATACACACCTTTAAAACTCCAGATTCTATTCATTTAGCCTGTGCAGTAAATGGAAAGGCAGATTTCTTTATTACGAATGATAAACGTTTAAATGCTTTTAAAGAAGTAAAGGTATTATCCTTATCTTCAGAATAATATTTTACTCCACTATAATCGTCATTGAAGCTTTTAGATCTTCTGTGGCAAATCTTTCTTATCCCCCTGCTGATTCATACGCATTTTGCCCCTTCTTCCAAAACCATAAGGCAAAAAGCATCATAACGATTCCAATCGGCAAAGTTCCAAATACAAACATGGGATGAAATAAATTCTCACCCGATTTATTTAAGAAATAATGCGCCGGGTAAAAATTTATAAAAGCAAGTGGTACAATAAAGGTTAGTAAAAATTTTAATCCACCACTGTAAATATTGAGCGGATAAAGTAAAAATTCTCTAGAAGAAAAAACAAATAGATGAACAAGTGAATTTGTATTTACCGCATAAAATGCAATAGCCGCAATTATGATTCGAATCGAACCGAGTATTAGCGCCCCACCGACTACAACAGCCAGGAATACAACTCCATTTATAAAATTCCAATGAACTTCAATTAAGCTATTTGCCATTACGAAAGTTAGAAAGCCGAGGATAATATGAGCAAACCCCGTAATCTCAAAACCACCCATGATGACTTGTGATAAAGGAGAAAGAGGGCGAACTAAAAAACGATCAAAAGTTCCATCTCTCACATAGGTGCTAAAATCTAAAATGCCTGAGAAGATAAAAGTGACTATCCCCTGGGACAAAATAAGTAGGCTATATAAAAATGCCATTTCTCCCATTGACCAACCACCTATTGTTTTAAAACGAGTGATTACAATTCCAATGGTAGAAATTTGTGCAGCATAAAAAGTCAAAAGTGTAAATAGAAAAATAACAAAGCTCGCTCTGTATTCCATTCTGGATTTGATAGAAGCTGTAGCAATTCGCAGGTAAATGTAAAGCGTCTCTGCAAAAGTGTTTTCTAGTAAATTTGGTTTTCCCTTGGTTAATTCCATATTAGCCTCCCGCAAATTCTAACTTTCTTTTTCCAGAAAAATATATTGTAAAAGTAATCGTTCCTACAATGAGTAATTCTAGAAAATATCTTAGAATTAATTCGCTGTATTCCATTTGAATGGGTGTCCCGATTAATACAGTTGTAGGATAATAATAAAGGTAAGGAAACGGACTCCATGCAATAATTTTTACTAAATAATCAGGGAATAAATTAAGCGGAATTACAGAGCCTGACATTAAAGTAACGAGTGCGCTGTAGAGAATCATAAAACTAAAAACTTCTGTAAAGAAAAAAGCAAGAGATGATATCATAAATCCAAACATTATAAATAATAGAAAAGACATGATATATACTGGAATAAACTGTAAAAGGCTAATGGTTGTTACACTCGGAATGACTCCAAAGAATAAAAGAGAAAATATCAATAATGGAATTGCGCGAGCAAATAACTGAAATAAGCTGACACCAAAACTATCTGCAAAATACATCATCACAAAATTATAAGGCTTTAAAATATCATACACGATGTCACCTGTTTTTATTTTATTGGTTAACAACGATTCGTTCCTTCCAAACGATACTTTTATCAGGGTAGATAATATTGCGTAGCTAACAAGCGTTTCCCCACTCCAAGTTCCAAGTGCACCGGGACTTTCTTTTGCTACAGTCTGCCATACAGAAGTGAAAATGAATATATATAGAAAAGCATTCATTAGGCCGGTGTAATATTCTAATTTGTATGCAATTGACCTTTGAAATGCTTTTGAAATAAACTTTAAATAAGTCATACTTCCCCCGTTTTGGCATACATTTTCTTAACTGCGAAACCTAAGTCCGGCTTATGGCGATTAATCTCTTGGATTTGTAAACCCTGTTTTTGCAATGCTTCTAGTAAGCCAGATAGAGGTTCATTGTCCGGAATATTTAAAGAATATTGCTGGTCGGAAATTTTTTCTTTAATTTCAAATGGTTTTGGAAGTTCTAACTTTTTAATTGGATTTACAAAGTGAATGGTTACTATTGAATCATTGCCTAGAAGTTTATTAAAATTAGCAATGTCTCCGTCGTATTCTTTTTTTCCTTTTTCAATAATGATAATTCTTTGAGCCAGGAATTCGATGTCCTGTATATCGTGCGTAGTGAGGATAATGGTGACTTTCTCCTCTGTGTTAATTTTTCGAATAAACTCCCGAACTTTTTCTTTTACAAGTAAATCAAGCCCAATTGTTGGCTCATCCAAAAATAAAACAGAAGGGGAATGAAGTAAGCTGGCAGCCAAGTCAGCTTTCATTCTTTGTCCTAAAGAAAGTTTGCGAGCTTGCTGATTGAAAAATTCATCAAGTCCTAAGAGTTCAAAAAAGAAATCAAGCTTTTGTTTGTAAACTTTAGAATCTATTTTGTAAATGGAGCGAAGTAAATCAAAGGATTCTTCTACAGGTAAATCCATCCAGAGTTGACTTCTCTGTCCGAATACAACACCGATTTGCCGCGCATTGAATTTTCTGTCTCTAGAAGGATCAAGTCCATTAACAGTGATTTGCCCCGAAGTTGGAGTCAGGATTCCAGTGAGCATTTTAATGGTTGTGGATTTTCCTGCACCATTCTGACCGATGTAACCAACAAGTTCACCTGGTTTTATAGAAAAAGAAATATCATCTACTGCCTTTAGATATTCTACTTCTGAATGCACTAGGGATACAATTGATCCAAGGATTCCCGGTTTTCTTTTTTTTATTTTAAAATGTTTACTTAAATTTTTTACTTCTATCATATTGTATTTCTAAACCTAGAAGGTAGGGGTATTTTTACAAATCTTTAACTTTTGCTAGACAGTTCAATTTCTAATTTTTAATTTGGAAATATGAAACTAATATGTGTATGCCTACTTTTATTCAGCTTTTGTTCTCCTGCCAAAGTGTCGATTCGATTGGAAATAGACGGTAAATCAATTTATGAATGTAAGGAAGCAACGGTAAATAACCTTAGTCCAGGCAAAGGCGGATTTAAATTTTTATGCAATGATATTGATAAGGCAAGCACCGTCTATGTAATCTATGATACAAGCAAAGAGACTGCAAATGATGGAACTATCAAAGAAATTAGCATCTCGTCAAATTCTGAGACAAAGAATCTTAAGCCTGCTGTATACAGTAGTTTAAGAGGAAAAATAGATTGTGCGAGAGCTAAAGGTTTAAATAGAACAACAGGTGAATTACCTTTTGCTGAGACAATGAGTGGAGACCCAAAACAGGGAACTTACTTTTTGGAAATGGCTGAACCCTGTGGCACTTTAGCCATTCATATTAAATAGCATTTTTAATGGATTCAATTGAATAAAAATTTTTGAGAGAGGAATTTAAAATGAACTTTTTTAGAATTGGTTTTTTTTTAGCAGGAGCGGCAAATGTGGGCGGAATTCTTTTTTTCTCAAAACTTTTTACAAACACTGCAATGATAGAAGCAAGTCCCACAGTGATGTCAAGCTTTGGGCAACTCATGATTATTGTCTGGGGATTTGCCTATATTTCAGTAGCGAATAGTTATGAGTCAGTTCCCTGGTTAAGTTTTTTATTTACCATTGAAAAATTGATTTATGTATTGACCTGGGTATTTTGGTTTCAAGCAAACGACTTAACATTACTCTATACAAAGGACTTGTTTGCCGGAATTTTTTATACTGTGTATGGATTGAATGATTTTTTATCTATGCTTTTTTTTGGTTGGACTTTTTGGTTAACTAGAAAAGGAAAATAAGTATTAGCCTCTATGGACGAAAATAGAACCTGGGAATATCATAAGCACGCTCATTTTATACATTTTCCAAGGAAGATTTTGGTTTATGTATTTATTACTACACTGGTAATTCTTTATTTTCATTGGCTTTCCTTTTATTTCAAATCTCAGTTTTGGATATCTGTGACCGCAAGAATGTTTTATATTCCAGTTCTTTATGGTGCTATACAAGGTGGGCTAATATCAGGTATCCTCTCGGGCTTTATGGTTGGAATTTTTCATGCAGGTTTGATGTTTTATTTAGCTCATCATGATAATATTTCTCATGAGATTGTTTTAGGGCATCTATTAGAAACATGCTTTTTAATTCTAATTGGTTTTTTTGCCGGTGGACTTCGAGATCATGAAAAACACGAAAAGCATTTAAAAGAACAGGCGAGAGAATTTTTAGGACGTTATGTTTCGCCGACTGTCGCTAAAGAAATTTTAAATCAGAATATTTCCTTGGAGGGAGAAGAAAAAAATGCTACCGTTCTTTTTTGTGATCTGGCTGATTTTACTTCGCTTTCTGAGAAACTTTCCCCGAAGGAATTGCTTCATCTGTTAAATTCATTTTTTCCTGAGATCGTAGAAATTCTTCTTTCTAGAAATGCCTTTTTAGATAAGTTTATCGGTGATGCCGCGATGGCTGTTTTTGGAGTTCCCTTTTCTCAAAATGATGATGCAGACAAATCAGTGGAAGCTGCCATTGCAATTCAGAAAAGAATTCGCGAATTAAATGAAGCTTCCCGTTTTGGGGACAATACTTTAAATGTTACCATAGGCATCAATACCGGAAATGTAGTAGCGGGTAATGTTGGTTCTGCGATACGAGCTGCTTACACAGTGTTAGGTGACAATGTGAATCTAGCATCCCGTATTCAATCATTGAATAAAGTTTATAAAAGTAATATTTTAATTTCTGATAATACATTTCGTGCCTTAAAAAACAAAGACAATTTAAAATATAGAGAGATAGATTCTGTCTTGGTAAAAGGAAAAAAGCATCCCTGTGTAATATACGATATATATTCCGGTGATTCAATGTATTCAATTTCGAAAAAAGAGGAAACACTTTCTGATTTTCTTTCTGCCTTGCAGTTTTATAAGAGCGGAGATTTTTCTAAATCTCTTGGACTCTTTCATAAAATTCTTAATTCCTATCCAGAAGATTTTGTATCTAGAGTTTATATTTCCCGACTCAAAGTTTTGCAGACAAGATCGCCAAAAGATTGGAATGGAATTTTTGAGTTCACAGAAAAATAAAAATAAAGTTGAGTTCGTTCTTGTAAGCTAGGACGACTTATTGGTTGGAATGTGGTAGAGTATTATCTCAAAGGAGATGATACTTTGAAAAGAATAATTTACATTTTACAAATTCTGCAAATACTTTATTGTATTCAATGTCTGAAGGCGGAGCGTTCTCCATTTGATTTTAGCAATCGCTCTAATCCCGCAACTTCTTTTATTATGGCTACCGCCTCTAGCGGAAGAATAAGCCAGAGTGCAATTGCAAATTCTGGCTTAAGTTTTCAATATGCTCAAAGTAGTTATACGGGATATACGGGTATTAGCCTTAGTATTTCATCCCCGACTATAAAAAGTGGAACGATATCTTCTTATTCAATTTCTCCCAACTTACCTGTTGGACTAACCTTAGATGTAAATAGCGGTGCAATTTCTGGAACACCCTCTGGGTCTGCGACTAATCAGCAGTATACTGTGACTGGAACTTACGGGAATGATAGTTCAACTTCTAGCTTTACTTTAAAGATTGGAAGTTCGACTGCATCTTCTGTTTATGGTCAAACAAATTTTACTTTGAGTGGAGGAAGTGCTGGAACAAACGGCTTAAATGGACCTTATGATTTGATGTTTGATTCTACGGGCAAATTGTATGTAGCCGATACTACGAATAATAGAGTTGTATCTTATGCATCGGGTTCATCTTCTGCGAGTCAGGTCTATGGACAGTTGGGTAGTTTTGCTTCGACTAGTGTGAATAATGGAGGGATTAGCGCAAATTCATTATCATCCCCAAGAGGATTGACCTTAGACACAAATGGAAATTTGTATATATCTGATTATTCGAATAATAGGGTTTTATTTTATACTTCAGGCTCGACTACTGCTTCGAGAGTCTACGGACAATTAGGTGCATATACCACTTTAACAATGAATAATGGCGGGGTGACGGCTGATTCAATGGCGGGACCTTATCGTCCGGCTATTGATTCGAATGATAATCTTTATGTTCCCAATGTTTTTTCACATCGAGTTCTGGTTTATGCATCCGGCTCTACAACGGCAATGCGTGTCTATGGACAACTTGGAAGTTTTACTACAAATACAGCAAATAACGGTGGAGTGTCCGCAGATAGTTTAAATGCTCCTGTTGCGGTAGCTCTTGATTCTTCTGGAAATGTCTACATTGCAGATAGACAAAACAATAGAGTTTTATACTATACAGCCGGTTCAACAACTGCTTCACGGGTTTACGGGCAATTAGGAAGTTTTACAACCAATATCGCCAATAACGGAGGAACAAGTGCTGATAGCTTAAATGCGCCAACGGGTCTTGCACTTGACGCTTCTGGAAATCTTTATATTGCAGACAGTGTAAATAATCGTGTTCTTTTTTATCCTGCCGGAAGCACCACGGCCACAAGAGTATATGGACAACTGGGAAGCTTTACTTCGAACACTGCAAATAATGGGGGCATAACAGCAAATAGCCTCAATACGCCTTTTAGTATTACGCTGGACAGAGATAATAAACTATACGTAGCGGATAATGGAAATAACCGCATTGTAGTTTTTTATGTTCCCTAAAGAATTCAATGCTTTTTCAAGCTTACAATTCTTGTTTTAGAAGAAATTTTGATACTAAGTAAGACTTGCTAAAACAAGCCCCTGCATAAAACTGTTCTTAGAGTATTCATACTAAATTTATTTTTACAGGATGAACAAGATGGAACAAGCAGTAATCATAGATGGAGCGAGAAGCGCATTTGGTAGTTTTGGTGGAACCTTAAAAGATTTTGGTGCTACTGAAATGGGAGTAGAAATTGCTAAGGCTGCAATTGCTAGAGCTGGAGTAAAGGCAGAAGATATTGGCGAAAGTATTTTTGGAAACGTAGTGCCTTCTGGAAAAGATTCTATATATCTTGCAAGACATATCGGACTTAAAGCCGGTCTCAAAGTAGAAACTCCCGCATTAACTGTGAATAGACTTTGTGGCTCTGGAATGGAAGCGATTATTTTAGCAGCAAAGAAAATTTATTTAAATGAGGCAAACGTTGTATTAGCCGGTGGCTCTGAATCAATGAGTCAAGCTCCATACGTTGTGCGCAATGCTCGTTGGGGTATAAAGTATGGACCGACTGAATTTGAAGATAGTTTGAATCAGGGTCTGACTGATCTTTATGTTGAGCTTCCAATGGGAATGACAGCAGAAAATCTTGCAGTTCAATACAGCATTTCTCGCCAGGAGCAAGATGATTGGGCTTCCATTTCACAAGAGCGCGCTGAGAAAGCTACACTCGATGGAATCTTAAAAGAAGAAATTTCACCAATTACAATTCCAGGAAAAAATCCAATCGTTTTCGAAAAAGACGAATTCATTCGAGGAAAGGCTTCTAAAGATAAGATGTCTTCTCTAAAACCTGCATTCAAAAAAGATGGAACGGTTACTGCTGGTAATGCGTCAGGAATTAACGATGGTGCGGGAGCTGTGATTGTTGCTTCAAAATCTTACGCAGACAAATTAGGAAAGAAGCCATTAGCTATTATAAAGTCTTATGGACATAGCGGTTGTGATCCTGCTAAAATGGGGATTGGACCAGCACTTGCAATTCCGCGTGCATTGGCATCTGCTGGGCTAAGCTTAAAAGATATCGGACTCGTTGAGGTTAATGAAGCATTTGCCGCTCAATATCTTGCAGTTCAAAAAGAACTTGGACTAAATCCAGATATTACAAACGTAAACGGTGGTGCAATTGCGATAGGACATCCACTTGGAGCCAGTGGCGCGAGAGTTACATTAACACTCGCTTATGAAATGAAAAGAAGAAAGGTTAAATACGGAGTTGCCTCACTATGCATTGGAGGCGGTCAGGGGATTGCTATCGTTTTAGAAAATCCAAATCTTTAATCTTCAACTGAAAGACTGAGCGCTAGCAAGTATTCAGGGAATATTATTTTATCAGAAAATTCCATACCGATCATTATGTGTGGTTTTTTCTGAAATTCATAATTAGTTTTCCAGGCTATGCGCCCGGTTATTTCCATATTGTCTCCAGTCGGCCAATGTAAAATACTGCCTTCATTGATTTCATTGACTTCAGCTTGGAAATTAGCTGGCATGATTGCGCACAATCCGGTTTCAGAAATATTTCCAAGGTAACCGCTAAAGTTTTCCCCGTTTGTATTAATGTGAACTGCATAATCTGCAAAATCCTTAGGAAAAATTCTGTCTGCTTTTCTAATTTGTGAATTCATAACAAATGTCTAAAATGTATATTGAAAAATGCAAGGAATTTTTTTCCTAAGAATCAATTGATTCAGGCAGTAGTTTTTTCATCTTGGTATTTATCTCTATGATTAAAATTGGAAATGTTGAAATTCAGAATAATATAGTTCTCTCGCCTATGGCAGGAGTCTCTGATAGCCCGTATCGACAGATTTGTCGAGAAATGGGTTCTGGATTTGCCTATACAGAATTTGTTAGCACTGATGGAATTAGCCATCATTCTAAGAAGTCGATAGATTTATTTCGCTTTCAAGAGATGGAAAGACCGATTTCGTTTCAAATATTTGGAAATAATTTGGAAATCATTACAGAGGCTTGCCGAATCATAGAAGATTTAGGTCCTGATATAATTGATTTAAATATGGGATGCTCCGTTGCAAAAGTTTCTCATCGTGGATCGGGGGCAGGGCTTCTACGAAAACCTGCTTACGTCGGTAAAATAATCGAGTCAATGACAAAGACAGTTAAGGTTCCTATCACTGCCAAAATTCGAATTGGATGGGATCATGATAGTTTGAATTATAGAGAGATTGTGCATGTTTTACAAGAAGCAGGTGCGCAGGCAATTTCAGTCCATGGACGAACAAAGTCTATGGCATACACTGGATTAGCCGATTGGAATATTATTTCTGAAATAAAATCATTTGCGAGAGTTCCAATTTTCGGAAATGGGGATATTCAGTCTTATGCGCAAGCATTGGATCGTATTAAAACATCTGGTGTAGATGGAGTTTTGATTGGGCGTGCCGCAATCGGAAATCCCTGGGTATTTGCAGGTATCGACAAATCAACATTATCCTTTCCTGAAGTGCGTGCAATGATCTTTAGACATTTGAATTTGATGACTAATTTCTATGGAGAACAAATGGGACTAGTTCTTTTTAGAAAGCATGTTGCAAAATACTTAAAAAATTATTTTGGTGTTTCTGAACTTCGGCATAAATTAGTTACCACTCCAAGCCTTGAGGATTTTGTAGGTTATCTCAATTCTTTTAATCCTGATCAGTTTAGAATGGAAACTCTCGAAGATAAGGAATCATTAAATTGTGAGACATACGCAACAGTTTAATTTATTTAAAAAAGTATTGCATTCAGTTAGAAAAAATCGTATATTTTATGTATGGTCTATTTAAAAAATATATTCTTTTTTTTCCTTTTCCTCAATTTTAATTCAATCTACAGTCAAGCAGTCTGCGAAAAATTCGAATCCCTAAAGAAAGCCTTCAAAGAAGAAAACTTGGGATTGGTCTGTGAATTAGATTTAAGAAACCAGAATCTAAAAGAATTGCCTGCAAATATTGGAAGTCTCACAAAATTAGAAATTCTACGCTTAGAAAATAATAAATTGTCATCGCTTCCAGAATCTATTGTAAATGCTCAAAAATTAGTTCGAATTCATTTAGATGATAATTTATTTACTACGTTTCCAGAACCTCTATTAAAGTTAGAGCATTTAGAAAAACTCTCTATGAATAATAATGGTTTAAAAGAACTTCCCCAATCTTTTAGTAAGCTCAGGCATTTGAATTATTTAAGTTTAATGAACAATGAGTTGAAAGCACTTCCAAAACAAATCGGAAAATTTAAACGATTGGTCTATCTCAATTTAATTTCAAATGATTTAACGGAGTTACCACAGGGTTTATATGATTTACGATCTCTAGAAAATCTTTATCTTGGAAGTAACGAGCAATTAAAAGTCTCGGACGATATTTTTGAGATGAGAAGACTTGTTCGTTTATCGCTAAATGGAATTGGATTAGAAAAACTTTCCTCAGATATAAAAAATCTAAAAAATTTAAAATGGCTTTCTATTAGTTCAAATAAATTAGAAAAACTTCCAGATGAAATTTGTGAATTAAAAGATCTAGAAGCATTGTTCTTTGGATATAATAAAATTACAAAGCTTCCTCAGAAATTTGACGAATTGAAAAAACTAAAAAAATTATCGATTGCCGAGTTAGATCTTGGAGTGACAGTAGAGAATGAACTTAGAAATGTTTTTCCCGATGCAGAGATAGAGTTTTAAAAATTACACAGTCATTTCGAACCGAGCAGTTCCCAAGTATGCGATGTGTGAGAAATCTATATTACTTAAAATAGTAGCATTAAGCAAAATAGACATCTCACGATAAGGCAGTTCGATGTGACATTTCACTAAGGGACAAATAACACTTTGCCGCTAGTCATCTTGTTTTTGTAAAAGTCAATTGCTTTATAACCATCCTCAAGCGTAAAACGTTTGTTAATCTCTGACTTAAAATCTGTTGAAAGGTTTTCCTGGGCATCTTTAACTATTTCAGAAAATTCCTCTGGAGGTGTATCCGCAATCCAATAGCTAAGCCAAAATCCTTCTACTTTTTTTCTTTGGAAAATGAGTGAGCCAGCAGATACTCCGATTGGCTCTTCGGATAATGCACCGTATACCACTAGCTTGGAATTGGCGGGCATCATATTAAAAACATCTTCCCCGGTCTTTCCTGCAACGGCATCAATAGCCAATGTGATATCTAGTTTTTTTACAAGTCTTGTGAATGTCTTTTCAAAATCGGGAGACGTTGAATTTAACACATATTCAGAACCAAGTGATTTTAATAATTCTACTTGTTCATCTTTACGGACAATATTGATTACAGGTAGTCTTTTTCGTGTCGCATAACGTTGAATCATTTTACCGAGAGCACTTGCAGCCGCTGTTTGAACGATTCCATTTCGTTTTTCCTTGATTGAGATATTGGTAAGACCACATGCAGTCAATGGGTTTACAAAAAAAGTAGCACCCTGTTCCAATGTTACTTTATCTATGAGCGGTATACAGTTATATTCCGGCGTAACCATGTATTCTGCCCAGGAGCCATCTCCCATATAATGCGCTGAGCAGGCAACTCTATCGCCCACTTTTACTTTGGTTACAGAAGCTCCTATGGCAACTATTGTTCCACTTCCCTCAAAGCCTCCACCGCAAGGAATTTTCTTTTTAATTCCATACAGTCCACGAATAAACATAAGATCAGAGGGGTTAATAGAAGAAGCCGCAATCTTTACAAGAACATCGTTTTCTTTTAAGGGGCTAATCTTTCTTTGTGCAACTCGAAAGGAAGACTCTAGCCCATCATAATTAATTAGTTCAATTGCTTTACCTGTTTCTGGAATATTGCTCATGTTTAAATCTCTCTTTGCGTTCTACGAATTTTAACATAACCTAAAATGCGAGCAATATTGAGTAAAGCAGAAATTTAAAAAATATTCATCAATCGTATACTGATAGGTATATTAGTGATGATGTCTATTTTCCATGGCATCAATTTTTCTATCATTTTCTACATCTTCGTTCAAAGTTGGATTTGTCATTGAATGGCTCGCATGGTTGTGGTTTAATCTAATAAAAACAGTGCTGAGGCCAATAATGATTATCCCGATTCCGACGAGGGATGCATAGTCTTTTAAAACATAGGATTTAATTCGATGAAATCCAAGACCGAATAGCAAAAGACCTGGAAGCGTTCCCAGAAAAAATGAACCCATTGAAATTCCGCCTAACAACGGGTTTCCAGTGGCAAGTGCCATTGCAAATGCTGGATATAAAATGGCGCAGGGCAAAAGTCCGGTGAACATCCCAAAGATAAAAGAAAAAATAATAGTATGCGTTGATTTTCTCATCATCTCAATGAAAGGAAAAAATATTTTTTTAATAATTTTATTCGCACCACTATCAGGAATTAATTTCTTGTTGAGTATGAGTGCAATTCCAGTTAGTAATATAAAGATTGTTGAGAGGATAATAGATATATTCTGTATCCTCGCAACTTCGCCCGATAGATTTAAACTAAATCCAAGAAAGCCCATGAGAAAGCCAACTAAAGTATAAGAAGTAAATCTTCCAAGATTATAAACAACGTTTGTGATTAACTTTGATTCGCCGATAATATTCAGCATTCCGACGAATGGTCCGCACATAGTGATACAATGGAAGGAACTGCTAAATCCATAAATAAAGGAAGAGATAAAAATTATTTCATAATTCATTTAATTGTCTCCTTATCATCATCGAATAGAATTCGATACTTAGGTGCCTCTATATCTTCAAATTGTCCATTTTTTATGGACACCAAAAAAATAACTAACCCCGTTAATGCCAATATGAATGCGATTGCAATTGTTAAAAATAGAGCTTCCACTTTAAACCTTCCTTGCATATAATTTTAATAAAAAAGAATTTGCGACTACTGTAAGAGAACTCAGAGTCATGAACAGTGCGCAATATACCGGTTGCATTAATCCAAATGCGGCTAATGGCAACATAATTGAATTGTATAAAAGAGATATTCCAATATTTTGTTTGATGGTTCTTGAGGTTAACTTTGCGTATTCAATAGCTAGTCGAACTCCTCTAAGATCATTTTTCATTAGGATTATATCTGCTTTGTCGATGGAAATGTCGGAGGCAAGTTCTAAAGAAATGCCTACATTTGATTTTGCTAATATTCCTGCATCGTTAATTCCGTCACCAACCATGGCGACAATTTTTTTCTCATCTTGTAATTTGGTTAAATAATCTAATTTTTCATCTGGTTTTAATTCGCCTTTAAAAATTTCGATTCCCAACTCTTCAGAAATTCGTTTTACATTATTCTGGCTGTCACCGGATAATAACTGTATATCCTTAACTATTTTTTTTAGTTTAATAATCTCTTCTTTAATTCCACGGCGGGGAGTATCGTTTAATAGTAAGTAGCCCATATATTCATGATTCACATTGATATGAATGTATGTTCCGATTTTATTATCTTTCTTTGCATTTTCGAAGACTTTCCCAGGAGATTTTGTGTGTTTTAAAATAAAATCAAGGTTACCAATGCAAATACGATATTCGTTGTGTTTATGCTTTATTATTCCATTTACTCCAAAACCCTGCACTTCATTTATTTCGGTTACTTGAAATTCTGATTGAGTTTGACTATAATCCTCCTCTTCTTGAAATGCGGTTACGATTGATTTTGCGATTGGATGTGTTGATTTTTTTTCGAGAACATAAATAAGATTTTTTGTCAAAGTAGAATGCTTAATAGATTGTTCGGTTACTTTTAAAGTTCCTTCCGTTAGTGTTCCTGTTTTATCAAAAATTAAAGTAGTCAGTTTAGAAAGTGGTTCAATTATATCTAAATTCTTTAATACTATTCCTTTTTCTGAATTGATAATATTGTTGATTACAAGTGTGGAAGGAATGGCGAGACCCAGAGCACAGGGGCAAGCTACGATTAACACTGATATTGCGCTAATAAGAGAAAATTCAAAGTTGGACGAATAAAGCATCCAGCCAATAAAGGACGCCAAAGATGTAGACAATACAACCGAGATAAACTTGGTTGCAATCTTATCTGTTTTTCGTTGAATGGAAGGCTTTTCTAAAAGTGCATCTTCAATCATTCTTTGTAAAACAGAAAGTGTAGAGTTTTGGCTTGCATTTAAAACTCTTAGATAAATTCCACTGCTAATGGAAAGAGAGCCTGCATATACTTTTTCTCCCTTTATTTTACTGACTGGTTTTGATTCTCCCGTTAAAAAGGATTCATCCACATGAGCTTGTTCGGATTCCAATATTCCATCAACAGATAGCCTCTCTCCTGCTTTGACTAAAATTAAGTCATCTTTTTTTACGACATTAGCAGATACTTTTTTTTCGATTCCATTTTCTATGAGAGTGCAATGCTCTGGAAGTTTACTGAGTAGGCTATTTATTTTTCGATTGGCAATATTTCTAGAAATTGCTTCTAGATACTTTCCAACTAGAACAAAAAAGAATATCATACAGACTGAATCAAAATAGACTTCGCCTATATCGCTTAACGTCACATAAACACTGTAGAAATAAGCAAGAGAAATTCCAAGGATGAGAAGAAAATCCATATTAAGAGTTTTATTTTTTAATCCATAATAAGCTCCGCGGAAAAAAGGAACGCCCGAGTAGATATACACGGGCGTGGCCAGGAGCCAAGAGTAGAAATGGAATAATCTTTTGAAACCAGGGTCAATTCCGGAAAAATATCCAGCATAGAGTGATACTGTAAATGCCATGATACTTCCAAAAGAAAAAGCAGCTACTGCAACGCGAATTAGTAAATCTGTCGCATAATTATTATTAGCCTTTTCTTTTTTCCAGGGAGCATAAAGTTTTGGGATGTAACCAATGCTTTGAATGATAGAAAATATTTTTGATAACTTGACTAGGTTATCATCCCATACGATATGCGCTCTACCTGTAGAAAAATTGATACGAACTTTGTGAACGCCTTTTGTTTCTGATAAAACTTTTTCGTTCAACCAAACACAAGCCGAGCAGTGAATATTAGTTATATTGACATATACTTCTGATTTTGTTTTATCTTTTCCTGTTACAAATTCAGAGTAGGTGAGTTCGCTGTCTAAGTTTTCTGCGTCTTCGCCTTTAAAAGTTACAATTGGCTCTAAATTGGAAGAGCCGCGTAAATGGTAAAAATAATCCTTTCCCATTTCTGAGATAAGCTCACTTACAGTTTGGCAACCAGTGCAGCAGAAGAATCTTTGCTCTTCATTAACTGTTGTTACTATATGTAAATTTTTCGGAATAGGATTTTGGCAATGATAGCAAGTCCCATCCGGTATTAGGTTTACTGGATTTTTAGAATTATTTTGAGTCTCTGACTCTTTTGAGAGAATTTCGGTCATTTTACTACAACCATAAAAGTTTTATCAAAATTTCTTCCTTCCACATTTGCATTTAAAGTAATTTGCCAGGATCCATCGAAAGGAAAATCAACATTAGCCTTATAAATGCCTTCTTTATCAAAGACTAATTCTTTTTGCTCAGTAAATTTATTTGTAGCTGAGCGCTCTCTTACAAGCACAAGCTTCGCATTATTAATTGGAATATCTTTTTTTAGAATTCTAATTTCAATTTCGTTTGTTCCTTTTACAAGGTTTGCGTTGGCAGTTAAAATGCTGGAGTCAAAATGATAACCTTCTGATTTCATTTGAACACTTTCTGCAATTTCTTTTTCGTAATTCAAACCTTTTTCATAATAATGTTTATCCATGACAGGCTCATGTCCTATCATAGCAATCTTGACTGTATACCATGTTGCGCCCATAAGAGCAGTAAAGGCGAGGCCCATCATAATAAATGCAAAGCGTATGCTATTAGCCTCTGAGTTTGGTTTATTGGATACTTGGATCATCTGGTAGCCTCAATGGTAAAGTTTTGTTTATTTTAAAAGAGGAATTGTTGATATCTTCAATTCTCATCTTTACTTGAAATGTATTCGAAGGTTTTTCGGACTTTGGAAGATTTTCACTTTCAATAAAAATTCTAAGTTGTGCACTTCCATTGGCTGGAATTTTAACTTTTGAATCTTCTGAGCCAGTGTGGATAATTGGTTTTAGCTTTTCGCTCTCTATGATTTCTAATTTTAATTCCCTGTCTTCATAGGTCATATTTCTAAGATTTAAGTTATAGAAATTTCTAACCTTTTGCCCTGGTATAACCATTGGCTCAAGACTTCTTTCTGGGATTACACTCGCATAGAGTGGAACACGATTGCTCAGGAGAACGATTGCTGTTGTAGCAACAGCGCATAATAAGGTTGCATAGATAACTGTTCTTGGACGAATCCATTTTATTTTTTGATTCTTTTCGACTCTGTTCATTGAATCATAATTAATAAGCGATTTTTTATTTTCTTTTGCCATTTGAATCGTGCAGGCATCTATGCATTTGCCGCAAGCGATACAACCAACATTGAGTCCATCGCGAATGTCTATTCCAGTTGGACATACTACAAGGCACATATTACATGCAGTGCAGTCTCCGATTTTTGTTTGTTTTACTCTGCGTGGTTCGCCACGTTTGTAATCATAAGTGACATTGTAAGAATCTGCATCCATCATCACAGTTTGGAAACGAGCATATGGGCATGCGAATTTACAAAACTGTTCTCTTACTAAAGTCATATCGATATAAAGTGCTGCTGAAAAAAATGCTATGAAATAAGGAAATTTTACATCAGTAAAATTCAATTGCATCAATCGAGATAGCATTTCTTTGGGATCATTAAAATAAGCTACAATGTGAAAGGACGCAAATAAAGAAAATACAATCCAAACTGCGTGTAATAGGTATTTACCTATTGGATTAGCATCTTTCTTACCGTATTTATTTCCTAGAATCAATCTTCCAATCACATCGAAAAAATCAGTAAAGACTGTTTGTGGACAAGCCCACCCGCACCATACTCTTCCTATCAGTGACGTGAAGAAGAATAAGGATAAACCTGCTGATAGTAAGAATAGATGCAGAAAAATTCCTTCCTGTGGAATGAAAATTTGACCCAATAGATGAAATTTCCTGGCTGGTATATCCAGACGCATGAGCGGTTTGTCTGCCCATGTTAACCAAGGAATGACTATGTAGATCAATCCAAGTATTGCTTCTACAATGTAGCGTCTACTTCTAATTGCCCCTGTGATATGTCTGGATATAACCATTGTTAACCTCTACTTTAGTTTTTTCAAGCTTGCATTGTTACTTGCAAGCCAAGCCATAACTTGATAAACTCTTTCAGAGCCAAGGGATGCTTTGTGAGCAGGCATTGCTCCCC
>Ga0075163_10000812_pt1 | contig 41536 bp, 44 predicted proteins | sample JI1023141ADNA_FD_71478 | JGI IMG/M metagenome (GOLD analysis project Ga0075163, IMG submission 71478) | Wastewater effluent complex algal communities from Wisconsin, to seasonally profile nutrient transformation and Carbon sequestration -... | ecosystem: Engineered > WWTP > Effluent > Algae...
CAAGCTCTGGTCGCTGAAGGCCTTCCCCTACTACGCCATCGCCACCGGCGCCGGCACCTTCATCACCTACGGCCTCGGCAACTGGATGCCGTCCTTCATGCCGCGCACCTATGGCGTGATCGATCCGGCCACCATCGGCAGCACGGCCAAGTATATCGGCATGTGGAGTATGCCCGAACTCCAGAACGCGCTCGGCATGTGCCAGTCGACCATGGTCGACGGCGTCAAGCAGCTGGCAGCCGACTGCTATGAAATGAACAAGACCGAGATCGGCCTTTTCTACGGCACCTGCAGCGGCGTCGGCGGCATGATCGGCACCATCGCCGGCGGTTACTTCGCAGACCGTCTCGGCGCCAAGGATCGCCGCTGGTTCCTCTGGGTTCCGATGTGGGGCAAGATCATCGGCGCCCCGCTCTTCATCCTCGCCATGCTGGCGCCCACGGTCGAGCTTTCGCTCCTCCTCTACTTCCCGGGCATCACGCTGGCCGCGATGTATCTCGGACCGTCACTCGCCATCACCCACCACCTCGTGCCCGCCTCGATGCGCGCCATGTCGTCCGCCGTACTGTTCTTCATCCTGAACATCCTCGGCCTCGGCACCGGCCCCTTCGTCGTCGGCATCATGTCGGACTGGATCAGCGGCAACGCTGAAAGCCTGTCGCAAGCGCACAGCTTCCTCGGCGACAGTGTCGACCAGGTGAAGCAGATGTCGCTCAAATGGGCGATGATCATCGCGGTCATCCTGATGACCCCGCTGGCGCTTCTCTGGCACATCGGCGCAATGAAACTGCCCAAGGGCGAGCTCACCGACGAGGGCGACGCCGTGAAGGAAGCTCTCACCGAAGGCGACCCGACGGGCAGCAGCACCACTGTGGCGCCGAAGCCCTGATACGAAGCTCGGAAACGCGAAAGGCCCGGCCAAAAGCCGGGCCTTTTGTTTTGGCGATCATGCCTGCTGCAGATCGAGCTCAATCAAACGTCAGCTCATCATCTCCCAGCGGCGCGAACACCTCGTCCAGTATCTGCTCGCTCACGCCCGCCAGCGAAGGCGGATCCCATTTCGGCGTGTTGTCCTTGTCGATGATCACGGCGCGCACGCCTTCCTGGAAGTCGTGGCTATGCACCTGCCGCGAGCCGATGCGGAACTCCATCCGCATGTTGTCCTCGAACGTCTTGGCCTGCAGCCCCAGCGCCAGCTGCCGATGCGCGACTTTCAGCGTGCGCGGAGATTTCGTCTTCAGCACCGCCAGCTGCGCCTTTGCCCACTCGCCCTCCTCGCCCTCAAGCGCGAAAAAGATCTCCTCCACGCTCGGCTTCCAGAAGCAGCGCTGGATCACTTCGAGATGCTTCTCGAACCCTCCGGCCTCGTCCCAGTCCATCGCCTCCAGAAGCTCCAGCTCGCCCTCGCAGACCTGGTCCTTCACAGCCGCAAGCACGCTCGATTCCACGAAGTTGGTCGCGACCCCGGCCGCGCACACGTCTCCGCCCTTCAGCCGCTCACCCGTCAGCGCCAGCCACATCCCCAGCGGCGGCCCCAGGCGCGGCAGGAACCATCCCCCGCCCACGTCCGGGAACAGTCCGATCCCCGTTTCCGGCATCGCAAACGTCGTCCGCTCCGTGGCCACGCGATGCGAGCCATGCACGCTGATCCCCACGCCTCCGCCCATGGTCACACCATCCATGAACGCCACATAGGGCTTCGCGTAATTCTTGATCCGTGTGTTCAGCCGGTATTCCGCCCGGAAGAACGCCGACGCCGCCGAACCATCGCCCGTGCCGCTCTCGGCCAGCATGCGGATATCCCCGCCGGCGCAGAACCCCCGCGTCCCCTCGGCATGGTCCACAACGACCAGCTCCACCTCGTCATCGCCGGCCCACTGCTTCAGCGCAGCATCCATCGCCAGGCACATCTCCTCATTCAGAGCATGCAGCGCCTGCGGCCGGTTCAACGTGATTCGCCCCGCAACGCCTTGGCGATATATTGTGACGTCGGCCATGCTGGAACCCCGTTCTAACAACGGGATGCGAATGCACCATTCCGCGAAAACGCGCAAACGCTACCAGCGCGCCTCGGCTCTCGAGACAGAGGAGATGGACTGCAGATAAGCCTGCCCCCGCGTGTTCAGCTTGGCGCGCAACGCCCGGTTTCGCCAGATCGCCGCAAGCCGTATCAGCACGCGCGCATTCTCAGCCCCGACCAGCTGCGCAGCTGATGCGTAGTTGTCTGCCTTCAGGAGATATTCTTCCACGAGATCCATACCGAACGAATCCGGCGCGGGTCCTTTGGTTCCGGAATTCCCTCGCGGCGCCATGGAATTTGTGCAGCGCCACTGGAAACGCGCTTTCTCAAACGTTAACGCGCACCGTGAAATTCAGCGCTTCGGAACCTGATAATCCAGATCCTCAATGAACTCGCCGATATTCAGGATCACCACGCACATATGGTCGCCCGCCGCATCGCGCGAGCAGCCGTCGACCCCATACAAATCCTTGATCAGCTTCTTGCTGAACCGCCACGTCGTACCGCCGTCCACGACTTCCGAGTCAATCTTGGCGCTCCACGGCCCCAGCGCCTCGAAGAACCATTTCGCCGTCGTGCCCGTGCAGGTGAAGCGCAGCGTCTTCCCATCCCGCTCCCGCTGGTACGAACCGGTCTCCGCCGCCTGCGAAATGCACTCCGCATACAACCGCGCCTGAGGCGGCGCCTGCAGCCCCGCCGTCAGCCGCACATCCGGCGGCCCAGAAGGCGCCACGGGCTCAAGCGCACCCGCGCAGGCGCCAGCCAGAAGCAGCAGTCCCGCAAGCAAGCCGCGCATTGTCGCCCTCAAGCCCAGACGTTTGAGATGCAGCGCCCGTCGCGCGGCAGATCCTCGAACGTATCGAGCCCGTCGAAGATATCCAGCGCGATCTGGCCAACTGCCTTCGGCTCCGCCGCCAGCCGCAGGTTCACCGCGATCCGCACACGTCCGTCCGCTTCCGGCTGTATCCCCCGCCAGAAAACCACGCAGCCGCACGCCGGGCAGAAATGAAACTCCAGCGACGGATTCACCGGCCGACTGTATCCCCGCGTCTCACCCGTGACGTGGATCAGCCCGTCCACGTAATCGTACGCCCACAGCGTCCCATAACGCCGGCAAGCCGTGCAGTTACAGATCGTCGCCGACTCCGGAACGCCATCGAAGCGCCAGTGAACCGAGCCGCAGAGGCATGAGCCTTCAAGCATCTACTGCCTCAGCATATCCCGCGAAACGATCACCCGCATGACCTCGTTCGTGCCCTCGAGAATCTGATGCACGCGCAGATCGCGCACGATGCGCTCGACGCCGTAATCGCTCAGATAGCCATAGCCGCCATGCAGCTGCAGCGCATCGTTCGCCACCTTGAAGCCTGTGTCCGTCACGAACCGCTTGGCCATCGCGCACCAGCGCGTCGCCATCGGCGTCTTCGCGTCCAGCTCCCTCGCCGCGGCATACAGCATCATCCGCGCGGCCTGCGTTTCAGTCTCCATGTCAGCCAGCTTGAACTGCGCCGACTGGAAATCCGCGATCGCCTGCCCGAACTGCTTGCGATCCTTCGCATAGGCCAACGCCTTGTTCAGCGCCTCCTGCATCCCGCCCAGCGAGCACGCCGCGATGTTCAGTCGCCCGCCATCCAGCCCCGCCATCGCAAACCGGAAGCCATCGCCCTCCGCGCCCACGCGGCGGCTGGCCGGAATACGCACGCCATCGAAAATCACCTGACGCGTCGGCTGCGAATTCCAGCCCATCTTCTTCTCGTTCGCGCCGAACGAAAGTCCCTTGTCGTCCTTCCGCACGATGAATGTGGAAATGCCCTTCGGCCCGTCCACACCCGTGCGCGCCATCACGATATAGACGTCGCTCGTCCCCGCTGCCGAAATGAACTGCTTCGATCCGGTCAGGATGTAGTCATCGCCATCCTTCACCGCCCGCGTCTTCAGGCTCGCCGCATCCGATCCCGCGCCCGGCTCCGTGAGACAGTAAGATGACAGCAGCTCCATCGAGGTCAGCTGCGGCAGCCATTCCTTGCGCATCTCGTCAGATGCGAAGCGGTCAATCATCCACGAACACATGTTGTGGATGGAAATATATGCCGCCGTCGAAACACAGCCCTGCGAAAGCTGTTCGAATACCAGTACGGCATCGAAACGAGACAGAGCCGACCCGCCGACATCTTCGTTAACGTACAGACCCGCGAAGCCGAGACTTGCCGCCTCGCGGATGACGTCCACAGGAAAGTGCTTCTTTTCATCCCATTCGGCCGCATACGGACGCAGCTTTTCTCCTGCAAAATCCGCTGCTGTCTGCTGGATCAATTTCTGTTCAGACGTGAGGTCTGCTGTCATTGCGCTCTGTTCCGTATCCGGTTCAGCCGCTATTCATTAGTCATCTACTAATCCTAGTCCAAGACTTCCTCACCAAGACCCGCGACAGGCTGGCCTCCCCCATGGCGTCTCTGATTTCCGACCCCGCGCCGCAATATCGCGTGCGCCCTGCCCGCGGGAACGAAATCGGCGAGCTCCAGAACATAGACCTTGCGTCGGCTACGCTCTTTCGCGGCACCGGCCTGATCGATTTCGGCCCGCTGGGAGAGCCGACTCAACCGATTCCCGAGGATCGGCTGCGCCGCGGCTTTGGCGACGGTCTGATCTGGGTCGCAGTCGACGGCATGGAAGAAATCGTAGGCTTCGCCCTTTGCTCCGACCGGGGCGAGGACCTGTACCTCGACCAGCTGTCCGTCCTGCCCCGCCATGGCCGCCAGGGTCTCGGCACCCGGCTCGTCCGCCGCTGCCTTCAGGAAGCCGAAGCCCGCTCCTTCAAGCGCGTCTCCCTGTCGACGTTCCGGAAGGTGGCATGGAATGGCCCCTTCTACCGGAAGCTCGGCTTCCGCGAGATTCCCGGCTGGCGCCTCAATGACTGGCAGGCCGAAATCCGCGAACTCCAGAAGATCACGATGGACGTCCGCCTCCGCTGCTTCATGCAGCGCACAGTGAAGCGCGGCCGCTAGGCCTCGCTCAACATCCCCATCACCTGCGCGGCCGCCGCTTCCCGCCGTGCCTCGTCGATCCCCGCCATCTCGATGACGCCGAGTTTCGGCCGATGGTCATTCCGGCTGTGACGCGCATACGACGGATCATAGTGCCGCTCGACGACCTGCCGCGCCAACTCCTGAAACTCGCCCGCGTCCGCCAGCGACCGCCAGTTGGCCAGCTGCTTGCGCCCCGGATAGACCTCCAGCCGCGACAGCACCGCCTCCAGGAGATCGCGATCGGCGATCACGTCGGGATAGGCCCCTACCAGATAAGCCGAACGCGCATCCACCGGCGCGCTCAGCTGGATACGCGGCGCCGCCTCCATCGCTTTCCACATCGACGGCGGCAGGGTGCGGTTGCCGATCTTGTTGGACTCCGCCTCCAACAGCACCGGCCGCTTCGGATCCATCCGCTGCAGCTGATCCGCCAGGCAGGACTCAAACCATTTCTGGGAAGGCTGCGGCATGCCAGCGATGGCGCCGAACAGCGAGCCCCGATGCCGCGCGATCCCTTCCAAATCGATTACCTGCCCGCCCATCGCCTTCACGCGATTGAGGATCGCCGTCTTGCCGCATCCCGTCCCGCCATCCAGCAGGACAAACCGCAGACCGAGGTCGATGTCATACAACCGCCTCTGCACGGCGCGGCGGTAGGTCTTGTATCCGCCTTGCAGCACAAGCGTCCGCCAGCCCACCTGCGCCAGCACCAGCGCCATCGAATTCGATCGCTGGCCCCCGCGCCAGCAATAGACCAGCGGCCTGAAATTCGGCCCCATGTCGGCCAGCGCCCCTCCAAGGTAGCGTCCGATATTCTTAGCCACCAGCGCCGCGCCGATGCGCCGCGCCAGAAACCGCGACTCCTGCACATAAGTCGTGCCCACGATGGCGCGCTCGTCATTGTCCAGCACCGGCAGGTTCACCGCACCCGGTATATGGTCCTCGGCAAATTCGCCCGGACTGCGCACGTCTATGATCATGTCGTATTGCGTCAGCGACGCGTGATCGACCGCCTCTGTAACTCCCGGATTTGACATCGCGCCTGGCAATCACTTCCGCTTGCGGGGCGCAACGCTCTGTCCGGCCCCGGCCTGCCCTGCTATCAAACTGCCGCCGTCTCGCAAGCAGGAGCCGCCATGCCCGATGATCTTCGCCTGACATCGCTGGCCCATGGCGGCGGTTGCGGATGCAAGTTATCGCCCGCCGTCCTGCGAGACATTCTCGCCACCATCCCTGCGTCAGCTCCGTTCACGAACCTGCTTGTCGGGACGGAAACGTCCGATGACGCAGCGGTCTGGCGCCTGAACGACGAACAGGCGCTGGTGGCCACCACCGACTTCTTCATGCCCGTCGTCGATGACCCGTTCGAGTTTGGCCGTATCGCCGCAACTAACGCCCTCTCCGATATCTACGCCATGGGCGCGACGCCCATCTTCGCGCTCGCCATCGTCGGCATGCCGGTCAACGTCATGCCGGTAGAGATGATCCGCAAGATTCTCGACGGCGGCGCGTCCGTCTGCGCCGCTGCGAGCATACCCATCGCTGGCGGCCATTCCATCGACAGCCAGGAGCCGATCTACGGCCTTGTCGCGCTAGGCCTTGTCCACCCAGACAAGCTGCTTACCAACCGCACCGGCAAACCCGGCGATGTCCTTATCCTCACCAAGCCCCTTGGTGTCGGCATTTACAGCGCTGCCCTGAAACAGGGCCGCCTAGACGATGCGGGCTACCGCGCCATGATCGCATCAACGACCCAGCTCAATACGTTCGGCCGCGATCTTGGCCAGACGCCCGGCGTCCACGCCCTCACCGACGTCACCGGCTTCGCCCTCCTCGGCCATGCTCTCGAAATGGCGCGCGGCGCCGGCCTCACAGCCGAGATCACCGCCTCGCCCCCCTTGCTCCCCGGCGTCGAAGCCCTCGCTCTTAAAGGCGTCCGCACCGGCGCCTCCACCCGCAACTGGGACAGCTACGGCGCCTCCGTCTCCCTTCCCCCCGCCTTTGACGATTGGCGCCGCGACATCCTGTGCGACCCGCAAACCAGCGGCGGCCTGCTCATCGCCGCCGACCCTGCCTCGGTCGACGACATCATCGCCAAGGCCCGCACCGCCGGCTTCCCCGAGGCCACCATTGTCGGCCGTCTCGTCGAAGGTCCGCCCCAGGCAATCGTCCGCGATCACGAATAAACGAGCAGCTGCCTGTCTGGCGGGCCGCGACTTCGGGTTTCATCACCGCGTTGATCGACCTCGGAACGATCTTGCAGATCGTGCGTTGGGGATTTTCGGATATGACCACGGAGGGACCCCCCCGTCATGAAAAAGCTTCTGCTCGCACTCGCTGCCCTTGCCAGCGTCTCACTCGCCGCGTGCGAAGAAAAAGGCCCGCTCGAGAAAGCGGCCGACGAAGTTGAAGACGTGATCGACAAAGCCAACTAGGCATCTCACCTGCAAAGTCCTGGCGTGACGAGGCGAGCTAGGATTGCCTCGTCACCCGGCTGTTCAACTCCCCTGTCAAACAGCGCGCCTCGGCCCGCTGCCCCCGGTGACATTCCGCGCCCTAACCGCTACCTGTTCCGCAAGAGGAACAGTCCATGCCCCAGTCCCTGATCACCGGCGCCTACCCGGCCACCCGCCTGCGCCGCGTCCGCCAGCACGACTGGGCCCGCCGTCTTGTCCGCGAGACCAAGCCCAGCCCGGACGATCTCGTCTGGGGCATGATCGTCCACGACGGCAAGGAACCGCGCGTCTCCGTCAAATCCATGCCCGGCGTTGACCGCCTCAACGTCGATGAAGCCGCCAAGGCCGCCGTCCGCGCCCGCGAACTGGGCATCCCCGCCATCGCCATTTTCCCGCACATCAACCCCGCCCGCAAAAACGAAGGCGGCGACGAAGCCGTGAACCCCGAAGGCCTCGTCCCGACCGTCATCCAGGCCATGAAAGCTGCCGCCCCCGAAGTCGGCATCGCCTGCGACGTCGCCCTCGACCCCTTCACCAGCCACGGCCATGACGGCCTGCTGAGCGACGACGGCTACGTCCTCAACGACGAGACCGTTTCCGTCCTCACCGAACAGGCCCTGATTCAGGCCCGCGCCGGTGCCGACATCGTCGCCCCGTCCGACATGATGGACGGCCGCATCGGCGCCATCCGCACGCTGCTGGACGAGGAGGGCTACGACAATGTCATGATCCTCTCCTACGCCGCCAAATACGCATCCGCCTTCTACGGCCCCTATCGCGACGCCGTCGGCACCGCCTCTGTCCTCAAGGGCGACAAGAAAACCTACCAGATGGATTTCGGAAACACCGAGGAAGCCCTCCGCGAAGTCGCGATGGACATCCAGGAAGGCGCCGACATGGTCATGGTGAAACCCGGCCTGCCGTATCTGGATATCGTCCAGCGCGTCTCCAGCGAGTTCGGCGTCCCGACCCTCGTTTTCCAGATCTCCGGCGAGTACGCACAGATCAAGGCCGCCGCCGCCCAGGGCTGGCTCGACGAAGATAAGGCTATCGTGGAAACCCTCAGCGCCTTCAAACGCGCCGGCGCCTCAGGCGTCATCACCTATTTTGCGGAGCGAGCCGCGCAATTGCTGGGGAAATAATCTATAAAATCAGTGCAGCCTCATCCGCTCTGCAGCCTTCAGCCGACTATGCCGGGCATGAAGCTTCCACATCAGGCTCTCCAGCACCGCCAACTTTTCCTCTGCAGGCTGTGTATTCGCGCCGCGCTGGCCCTGACGCGCAATCACGTCCAACAACGTGCCCACCTGCTCGGCCAGCAGGCTTACCTGCTCACGCACAGCTGAAATCTCGGTGACGGGATCGTCTTCGCGGCGCATGCCTCAGCCTCCGAAATCGACCCAATTCACATACGCACAGATCCCCCCGGAGTTTCACTGCTCCCCAGCCGCTCTCGCTTCAAACCGCACCCGCAACCAACGCCCCACGCCAACCGCCGCCGCGATCCCCACGCAATCGGCGAGGAAATCCAGCACATCGCCAGACCGTCCCTCATCGCCCCGCGCCTGCACGATCTCGATCCCCCCGCCCAGCGCCACCATGTGCGCCAGCCAGAACCACAGATATCGCCTCGGCAGCACCAGCACGCCCGGCCCCGTCAGGCATCCGAAGCAGATCGCGTGAAAGATTTTGTCCTGGAACGGTATCGCCGGCGGCGGCCCCACATCGGGCGCGATCAGCAGGTGCGCCGCCATCGCCATCCCCAGCCCGGAGATCAGCCCCAGCACACCCCATGTCAGGGTCTCGCGCCTCAGCCCCACGCCCCTCATGCTCATGCCCATCGCTCTAGCACCTCCGTCATCCGCACGCTTCACAGGCAGGTCCAGCAGCCGCCGCACTCCCGCCTCAAGTCGAGCGCCAAAGTCTATCGACAGACTCACTCGATTGGTATTAATCCCGCCACTTCGCTCACCCTTGCAAAGCAAGGTGGCTGTGGGGGCCAGAGCCGCGAAGATTGATGGGCAACCCAGTGCGCCGCCTCGCCAACCAGATCGCCGCCTTCCGCGCATGAGCGCCCTCGCCAGATCCCGCGCCCCGTCCGCCGGCAAGACGCAAGACCGCGTCGCCATCCGCGCCGCCACGCCCGCCGACGCCGCCGCCCTGCAGGCCATCGAAACCACCAGCTTCACGCAGGATCGCATCTCGCCCCGCGCCATGGGCCACCACCTCCGGTCCGACACCGCCGATGTGCTGCTGGCCACCCTCGGCGCGGCCCCCGCCGGCTACGCCCTCCTGCTCTACCGCTCCACCTCCACCCTCGCCCGCCTCTACTCCATCGCCACGCTCCCCGTGGCCCGTGGCAAGGGCGTCGGCCGCCGCCTGATGGACGCGCTCGAGCGCTCGGCCATGAAGCGCGGCTGTGATCGCCTGCGGCTCGAAGTCCGCGAAAAGAACCGCCCCGCCATCGCCCTGTACGAAAGCCTCGGCTACCGTCGCATCGGGCGTTACGAAAACTATTATCAGGATGGCGCTCCCGCCCTCCGCTTTGAAAAACAACTGGCCCTCCCGTGAACAACGACTGGATCCTGATCGCTGACGACCTGCGGGACCTTGCCTCCCTCGGCGCGCCTTTCCGCATGATGACCTCGCGCGACTATGTGCTTCAGCCCAAGCTGCTCTCCGGCGCGCGCCCCAAGATCATCAACCTCGCCCGCAGCTACAATTACCAGACCGACGGCTACTACGCCTCGCTGCTGGGCGAAGCGCGCGGCCACCGCGTCATCCCCACCGTCGAAACCATGCTCGACCTCTACGACCGCGACATGCACGAGGATGCGATCTCGGTCCTGGAAGAACTGCTCAACAAGGACCTCGACAAATTCCCCGAGAACGGCCCCGTCCCCGAACGCCTGATCGTCTGCTTCGGCGAGGTTCAGGACGAACGCTTCCGCAAATTCGCCCGCCAGCTTTTCGACTGGTATCGCGCGCCCGTCCTCATCGTCACCACCAGCGAGAACGGCCAGCCGGGCAAATACAAGGTCAAGCGCATCAAGCTCTCGCCCTTCACGCGCCTCGAGGATGACGAGCTGAAATTCTTCGTCGAAAGTCTCACCACCTATACCGGCCGCGTCTGGAAGAACCCCAAGGCCCGCGTCATCGCCAAATGGTCGATCGCCGTCCTCCACGACCCCAACGAACAACTCGCCCCCTCGAATATCGAAAGCCTGAAACACTGGGCCCGCCTCGCCGAAAAGGAAGGTGTCGAGATCGAGCCGATCTCGAAAAAGGAACTGGATCGTCTCTCGGAATTTGACGCCCTGATGATCCGCGAGACCACCTCGATCACCAACCACACCTACCGCTTCGCCCGCCGCGCCGTGCAGGAAGGCATGCCGGTCATCGACGACCCCGTCTCGATGATGCGCTGCACGAACAAGGTCTATCTGTGGGAGCGCCTCCTCGGTGCCGGCCTGCCGTGCCCCGAGACGATCATCATCCAGGACAAGACCAATCTGGAAGAAGTGGCTGACCGCCTCAAATTCCCGGTCGTCCTTAAAATCCCCGATGGCTCCTTCTCGCGCGGTGTGAAGAAGGCCAAGGACATGGTCGAACTGAAAGCTGTGGTCGAAGAACTCCTGAAAGAGTCCGACCTCTGCATCGCCCAGAAATTCGTCCCCACCGACTTCGACTGGCGCATCGGCGTCCTCGACAAGCGCCCGCTCTTCGTCTGCCAGTACAAGATGGCCCGCGGCCACTGGCAGATCATGAACCACATGCCTGACGGCCGCTCCATCGAAGGCGGCCATAAGACCATCGCCATCGCCGAAGCCCCGCAGGACGTCGTCGACATCGGCGTCCGCGCCGCCAACCTCATCGGCGACGGCTTCTACGGCGTCGACATCAAGACCGGCCCAGAAGGCCCCATCGTCATCGAGATCAACGACAACCCCAACCTGGAACACGGCGTCGAAGACGAAGCCGACAAACAGGTCTGGAACCACCTCACCGAATGGTTCGTGAAGCGGTTGAACGCCTAGGCCTCACACGTTGTCATCCCGGAAGCGCAAAGCGCTATCCGGGAACCATCGCGCAAGCACGACGCCGTCAAGGCTCGCACCCGCCGCCCCCTCTCCCTCCGTCTCGATGCTTCGCATCGATCCACCTCCCCCTGCTACGCATGGGGAGGCAAGAGAACGGTGCTTTGCCTCCATCAGTCCGAAGGACTGGGGGAGGTGGATCGGCGCGTCTTCGCGCCGAGACGGAGGGGGCCTCTTCGCGCAACCGTGCGGGCCTCCACGTCACTCAATTGCCGAAAGCCAAAACTCACACCTCGCAGGCTCACCTGCGAGTACGCTCCCGCACGCCCTAATCGCGAAACGCCGCCACCTGCTCGCTCGTCGCCAGCAACGCGCCCGACTGGCTCCACAGTTTCAGCTCGTGATCGTAATACCCGCCCTCACAGCGCCGGCAATGAACCTCGCTCAGCACATAGCGGTCGTTCACCGCAACCAGCTCGTCATCCGTCGCATGGAAATGCACCGTCATCGAAACCGTCGATGAGTTCATGAACTTCTTCGTCGCATACACCACGCGCGGCGGCGCGAAGTCGGCCATCGCGGCCAGCAACACATGGTCGATCCCGCGCCCGTGCTTGTCCTTCAGCCAGAACAGCGAACTGGCCGGTCCATCCACCGGCGCAAGCAAGGGCGAAGGCGTCGCCCAACGCGAGGAAAACTGCTGCCCGAACGGCACGGGCGGAACCGACTCCACCAGCTTCTCGCTCTCCGGCGGGGGCGCTGTCGGCATCACGGCATCGGTAAAAGCCGTCGTCTTCCGCCGCACCCCGAACGTCACCTGCGCGTGCGCGCAAAGCTTGCCCCGCTGCGAAATCTCGCTGCGCCAGAACTGCAACCGCGCGCCCTGCCGCAGAAGCCGGGTCGACACCTCAACCGGCCCATCACCGATCGCATCGGTGTACAGCACCGTCAGCGACAGCGGATCGCCCCGCTCTCCGGGCTCCATCATCGCCGCGCGCAAAAGCACCGCCGCCGTCCATCCGCCAAACCGTCCGCCCTGATGCGCATAAGCCAGATCGGCCTCCCCCGCCCACAGGTTCTCCCCGGCGGGTTTCAGCAGAATGGAATCAGCGAACAGGCTCATGACGCAACTCTCTGGCAGCTCTGTGCTGACACCCCCGTGTCAGCAAATCGCTGTTCCAGCGTCAACGCACGCCAGCTACAGAAGACGATCAGTCACGCTTATCGCCCGGTTTGCGGTCATCCCGCCACGGCACGAAAACCAGCCAGAACAGCGTGCTTCCCGCAACGCCGATCGCCAGCGCCGCCAGCGGCAACCACGGCCAGTACTGCGCGCGCAAAGCGCTGTCCGCATCAAGCGAAAGAAGCCCCGCCGCAATCGCGATGGCCGGGATGAACCCCGTGAACGCCATCATCTTCCGCTTCTCGGGTGCGAGCTTCACCTACCACCAGCGCGCAGGCCGCGCCGTGAAATCGGCCGCCCGCTCGATCGCGCCCGCAACCTTGAAGCACGCCTCTTCATCCAGCGCCTTGCCGATCACCTGCAGGCCAAGCGGCAGCCCCTGATGATCGATCCCCGCCGGCACGGCAATCGCAGGAAGCCCGGCAAGGTTCGCCGTCACCGTGAAGATGTCGTTCAGATACATCTCGACCGGATCATCGCCCTTCTCGCCATACCCGAACGCCGCGCTCGGCGTAGCAGGGGTCAGAAGCGCGTCGCACTGTTCGAACGCCTTCTCGAAGTCCTCGAGAATCTTGGTCCGCACCTTCTGCGCCCGAAGATAATATGCGTCGTAATACCCGGCGCTCAGAACGTATGTACCGATCAGCAAGCGGCGCTGAACTTCCGCGCCAAAACCCTTCGCCCGCGTCGTCTCATAGGTCGACGTCAGCGACCCATCGCCCGACTGGCGCGCGCCATAGCGAATGCCGTCATAGCGCGCGAGGTTCGAGGAAGCCTCCGCCGGAGCCACAATATAATAAGCCGGCAGCGCGTATTTCGTGTGCGGCAGCGACACGTCGACAATCGTCGCGCCCTCGGCCTTCAGCCAGGCAATGCCTTGCTGCCAGAGCTTCTCGATTTCATCCGGCATGCCATCGACACGGTATTCCTTTGGAATACCGATCCGCATGCCCTTCACCGACTTGCCGACCGACTTCGTCCACTCCGGCACCGGCAGGTGCAGCGAGGTCGAATCCTTCGGATCGGCCGAGCACATGATCTCCAGCATCAAGGCCGCGTCTTTGACGTTCTTGGCCAGAGGCCCCGCCTGATCCAGCGACGAGGCAAACGCCACCATCCCGTAACGGCTCGCGCGGCCATAGGTCGGCTTGATGCCGACCGTACCCGTGAAAGCCGCCGGCTGACGGATCGACCCGCCCGTGTCCGAGGCCGTCGCCGCGAGGCACAGGTCAGCCGACACGGCCGTCGCCGAACCGCCCGACGATCCGCCCGCAGTCAGCTTCACGTTGGAACCCTGACGACGCCACGGCGAAGCCGGCGGGCCGAAGCGCGATGTCTCGTTGGCCGAGCCCATCGCAAACTCGTCCATGTTCAGCTTGCCGAGCATCACGGCGCCCTGATCCCACAGGTTCTGCGTGACCGTGCTCTCATAGGTCGGCGTGAACTCGCCAAGAATGTTCGAGCAAGCGGTCGTGCGCACGCCCGCTGTGCAGAACAGGTCCTTGATGCCCAGCGGCGCGCCTTCGAGCTTTCCGGCCTTGCCGGCCTTGAGCTTCGCATCCGAAGCCTCCGCCATCTTCAGCGCCTTGTCCGCCGTCACGACGACATAGGCATTGAGATGCGGGTTCGACTTGCCGATCTCCGTCAGGAAAGCCTGCGTGATCTCCTTCGACGAAAACTTCTTCGCCTTCAGGCCGTCAACGGCGTCAGAGAGCGTGAGCTGCGTGAGGTTTGTCATCTAGAGGCGCTTCTCGAAGTAAATGCAGATGTTCATCGTGGGGCCGGAACTGGCGCTCGTCCTGCTCAGCCCGCGCTAGCGCGCATGTCACAGCCATACGCAGCGAACAGTTCCAGCGCGCGATTCAGACTGATGCCGTGCCGCTGTTCGTGGAGCAGCAGGTGGTTTGGATCGTTGGCGTCCTGCTGACCGTGAAGCAGCAGCAGCGGATAGCCGCCATCATCCTGCTGGAAAGCAGTGCCCATCAGATTGGCGCTGTTCGTGTAGCCACTGATGTTGTTTGCAAGCCGGCCCGGCGCATGCACCTTGCCGTTCATCGTCTTGTCGAGCGTAGCCTTCACGAACGCCTCGAAGTCCGGACGGTTCATCGCACCCCAGACCGTGTACATGAACACCAGCGGCCCTACGCCCTGCAGCGAAATCGGAAGGCGCATCCGCATCGCGAAGTATTTGCCTTCCAGCACGCTGAAGTCATGAGACAGGAAATTGCCTTCCATGCGGATGGCGCTATTCGGCTCGAAAACGGGCTCGCCGGGCCAGCCTTTCGGAACCTGCATGTGGAGCGGGAACATACCTACGTGGCGCGCACCGCACGAGCACTGAAAGCCGGTCGTGTTGAACACGTGCCAGCGCGGATCGTCGAGAACGGAGGGGGATGCGTCAGTCATGCGTTACTCCACCACCTTCGGCACCACGAAGAAACCGTCTTCAGATTTCGGGGCGTTCGCCAGAACCTGATCGCGGATTCCGCCGTCGCTCACCACGTCTTCCCGCATCGGCAGTTTCATCGCCACCGGCGTGGTCATGGCTTCGACGCCATCGACGTTCACTTCGTTAAGCTGCTCGATCCACGCCAGAATGCCGTTCAGTTCCCCGGCCAGCGGCTCCAGCCGCTCCTCGGGAACCGCAATACGCGCCAGCCGCGCCACCTTGCGAACCGTGTTCTTGTCGACGCTCACGTTCAGACCCTCAATCTGGCAAATTTGCCAACGTTGACTGCCCTAGACGCCTCCGCCTTCCGCATCAAGCCGCAAGAGGCTAAAGCACAGTCATGCCTCTGGTTTCGCTCGCAGACCTGCCGCCCAAGGGCGCCCTTCTGGGCCTCGACCCCGGATCGAAGACCATCGGCGTCGCCGGCTGCGATCCGGGCCGGATCATCGCCGGAGCACTTGAAACCATCATCCGGGGCAAAAAGCTGGCCCCCTCGCTGGACAGGCTTTTCCAGATTTACGACCAGCGCCAGTCCGTCGGCATCGTCATGGGCATGCCGATCAACATGGATGGCAGCGAGGGCCCGCGCGCCCAGTCGGCCCGCTCGCTGGTCCAGAACATCCTCGCCCGCCGCGACGTTCCGCTGGCTTTCTGGGACGAGCGGCTATCCACAGCCGCCGCCGAACGCACCTTGCTGGAGGCGGACACCAGCCGGGCCCGCCGCGAGGAAGTGATTGATAAACTGGCCGCCGCCTGGATCCTGCAAGGCGCGATCGACAGGCTTAACGACCGTCGTTGACCATCCCAAAGGGCCGCCAAGGGTTGCCGTCCCGCGACTCCCTCGGTATCACCCCCAAAATCGCGGGACATTTACATGGCGGACTACCGCTTTCCCCATCGACACCTGCTGGGTATCGAGGGCCTGAACCGGCTCGACATCGAGACATTGCTGGAATTGGGCGACCGTTACGTCGAGCTCAACCGAAGCCGCGTCAAACACGCCAACGTCCTGGCCGGCCAGACGCTGGTGAACCTGTTCTTCGAGAACTCTACCCGCACGCAGGGATCATTTGAAATCGCAGGCCGCCGTCTTGGTGCGGATGTGGTCACGATGCCCATCGCCACCTCGTCGGTGAAGAAGGGCGAGACGCTGATAGACACGGCCATGACGCTCAACGCGATGCGGCCCGACCTGCTGGTCATCCGGCACGGCTCGTCCGGCGCGGTGAAGCTGCTCTCGCGCAAGGTCGACTGCGCCGTAGTCAACGCCGGCGACGGCACACACGAACACCCGACGCAGGCTCTGCTCGACGCCCTGACGATCCGCCGTCGCGTCGGCGACATTGGCGGCATGCGCATCGCCATCTGCGGCGACATCCTGCACAGCCGCGTCGCGCGCTCGAACGTTGCCTGCCTGAATGTGCTCGGCGCTGACGTGCGCCTGATTGCGCCACGCACGCTCACCCCGCCCGGCGCTGGGGACTGGGGGGCGAAAGTCTTCACCGACATGCGCGAAGGCCTCAAAGGGTGCGACGTCGTCATGATGCTGCGCCTTCAGCAGGAGCGCATGGATGGCGCCTATCTGCCCTCCGCTCGCGAATTCTTCCATTTCTGGGGCCTCGACGAAGAGAAACTTTCGCACGCAAAGCCGGACGCCTTCGTGATGCACCCCGGACCGATGAATCGCGGCGTCGAGATCGAAAGCGGCATCGCCGATCACAAGACGCGCTCGCTCATCACCGAGCAGGTCGAGATGGGCGTCGCCATCCGCATGGCTGTTCTGGAAACGCTGGCCAAGAACGCACCTGATACCAAGGCCGGAGCCCAGGCTGGAGCGAAGCAATGACCGGCCGCACAGCCATCTACAACGCTCGCCTGCTCGACCCCGCCTCCGGGCTCGACACGAATGGCGGCATCCTGATCGAGAACGGCCTGATCACCGACATCGGCCCCACGATCACCAAGACAACCGCCGCCGACGTGAAGATCGACGCCAAAGGCAAGGCGCTGGCGCCCGGCCTGATCGATCTGCGCGTGAAAACCGGCGAGCCCGGCGCGGAGAATAAAGAGACGCTGGAAACCGCTGGGGATGCTGCCGCTGCCGGCGGCGTCACGACGTTCATTGTCATGCCCGACACCGACCCGGTGCTCGACAGCGTCGCGCTGGTCGACTTCATCAAGCGTCGTGCTGACAGCGTCGCAAAGGTGAAGGTGCATCCCACGGGCGGACTCACCATCGGCCTCGATGGCGCGAAGATGTCCGAGATCGGCCTCATCAAGCAGGCCGGCGCGGCCTTCTTCACCAATGGCGACAAGCCGGTGGAAGACGCGGGCGTCCTCCGCCGCGCGATGAGCTATGCCGCCAGTTTCGACGTGCTGGTCGCCTCGCGCCCCGATACGCCTTCGCTGTCCAAGAACACGGTGATGAACGCCGGCGCGTTCGCTGCCCGCCTCGGTCTGCGCGGCGCCCCGCCGGAAGCGGAATGGATCGCGCTGGAACGCGACCTGATGCTTGCGGAAACCACAGGCGTTCGCCTGCTGGCCGATTGCATCTCGACCGCCCGCTCGCTCGCCGCCGTCGAGCGCGCGCGTGAAGCTGGCGTGAAAGTTTCCTGCTCGGTTGCCGCCTACTCGCTGTTCTTCAACGAACTCGATGTTGGCGACTACCTCACCTACTGCAAAGTCCAGCCGCCCTTCCGCGTCGAGTCAGACCGTATGGCGCTGATCGATGGCCTGAAGCGTGGCGCAATCGACGCCGTCGTATCAGCGCACGATCCGCAGCCGACCGAGGACAAGCGCCTTCCGATCGCGGATGCGGCTTACGGCGCCGTGGGCCTTGAGACATTGCTCTCGGCTCTTCTGAGCATCGCCGTTCGCGAAGACATTCCACTGCTCACCGCCCTGAAACCGGTCACCTGCGGTCCCGCCGACTTGCTTGGCCTGCCGCAAGGCCGCCTCGCCAAGGGCGCGCCAGCTGATCTCGTGCTGTTCGATCCAACGGCGCCATGGGCCTGCGATCGCGACGATCTCTCGTCGCGCTCCAAGAACTCGCCCTTCGACGGCCGCAGGCTTGAAGGCAGGGTCTTGCGCACTTGGGTCAATGGCGCGACCGTGTTCGAACGCGGCTGACGGGGGCGCGACGCAAATGGAAATCTTCGCAAACCTCGGCGTGTTTCTCGTCGTCTATGGCCCGGCCATCGTGCTCGGCTATCTGCTCGGCTCGATTCCGTTCGGGCTGGTCATCACGAAACTCGCGGGCCTTGGCGACATTCGCGCTATCGGCTCGGGCAATATCGGCGCGACCAACGTGCTGCGCACCGGCCGTAAAGACCTGGCGCTGGCGACGCTGTTGCTGGACGCGGGCAAGGCAGGCCTTGCCTACTTTCTCTGTATCTGGGGCGCCGCGCTCTATGCCGGGCAGTACACAGCGGATTTCACGCCGGGCTACTATCACAGCCTCGGCCTGATCGGCGGCGCAGCGGCCTTCATCGGCCACTGCTATCCTGTCTGGCTGCAATTCAAGGGCGGCAAAGGCGTTGCGACCTATATCGGCCTGCTGCTAGCCGCGATGTGGCAGGCGGCGTTTGCGTTCGGCGCGATCTGGCTGCTCACCGCTGCGATCTTCCGCATGTCGTCTTTCGCCGCGCTGGTTGCGACCATTGCCGTGCCCGTGGTCGCCTACTTCATCAACCCGCTGGGCGATGACTGGATCGTCTTCGGCGCGCTCGCCGTGCTGATCTACTGGCGCCATCGCGCCAACATCCATCGCATCCTCGCGGGGACAGAACCGAAAATCGGCTCGAAGAAAAAAGCAGCGGTCGATCCGCCGCCGGAGAGTGCCGGATGAAACGACGCACGCTCACGGGGGGAGAGCGGGCAGATTGGCTGAGACTTTCGCGGACACGCGGTATCGGCCCGATCACCTTCTTCCATTTGCTCGAACGCTACGGCTCCGCCGCCGCCGTTCTCGAAGACCTGCCTGCGCTGGCGAAGAAGGCCGGCGGCAAATCCGAAATCCGGGCGGCCGACCCCGCTGACATACAGCGCGAGATCGACGCCACTGCCAAACTCGGCGCTGCCCACCTCGCCGCCTGCGAGCCCGACTATTCCGGCTGCCTCGCCGCCATCGACGCGCCGCCGCCGGTCATCGCCATTCGCGGCAATCGCAACCTGCTCAACCGCCCCTCCATCGCCATGGTTGGCGCGCGCGACGCTTCCGCCGCCGGCCGCCGCATGGCGCGCGATCTTGCCCGCGACCTCGGACAGGCGGGCTATGTCATCGTATCCGGCATGGCGCGTGGTGTTGACGGCGAAGCCCACGGCGCCGCGATGGAAACCGGCACGGTCGCCGCTATCGCGGGCGGCATCGACCAGATCTATCCGCCGCAACACGAACAGCTCTACGGCATACTCGCCCAGCGCGGTTGCCTCGTTTCGGAATCCCCGTTCGGCTATGTCGCGCAAGCACGCGACTTCCCGAAGCGCAACCGCGTCATCTCCGGCCTCTCGCTTGCAACCATCGTCGTCGAAGCCGCCGATCGCTCCGGCAGCCTCATCACCGCCCGCTTCGCGCTGGAACAGGGCCGCGAAGTCATGGCTGTTCCAGGCTCGCCACTTGATCCGCGCGCACGCGGCGCCAACCGCCTCCTCAAACAAGGCGCCGCGCTCATCGAATCCGCCGAGGACGTTCTGCATGAGATGGAGGGCATCGCCCCTCCAACCTTCGACGAGCCCTTCGCCGATCGCTTCGACGCCCGCGATGCAGATGTGCCGCCAGCCCTGCTTCGCGCCGTCCGCGAAGCCCTCAGTCCGACGCCGATGCGCATCGAGGAAATAGTCCGCGCCGTCGATGCTCCGCACCGCCTCGTGCTGGCCGCACTGGCCGAACTGGAACTCGCCGGACACGCCCAGACCCATGTCGGCGGAACCGCCTCCAGGGCCGTGTGACACACTTCTGAAATATATCTCCCCCTACGGGGGAGGGCTGGGACCACACGGCTCCGCGAATTGACATTCCCGGCCATGGCCCCCAACTTCCCGCCGCAACCTCCCCCAAATACACTGAAATTATTGAGGAAAAATGCAGGTCGTCGTCGTCGAGTCACCCGGCAAGGTCAAATCCATCAACAAGTACCTGGGCCCCGGGTACAAGGTGCTGGCGTCCTACGGGCACATCCGCGACCTGCCCTCAAAGGACGGTTCCGTGAAGCCCGACGAGGACTTCGCGATGGCGTGGGACATCGATGGAAAATCGATCAAGCACGTCAAGGAAATCGCCGACGCGGTGAAGAATGCCGACGGCCTGATCCTCGCAACCGACCCTGATCGCGAAGGGGAAGCGATCTCGTGGCACGTTCTTGAAGCGCTCAACGCCCGCAAGGTGCTGAAGGGCAAGACGATCCAGCGCGTGACGTTCAACGCGATCACCAAGAAGGCCGTCACCGAAGCGATCGAGAACCCGCGCCAGATCGACCAGCAGCTGGTCGACGCCTACCTCGCCCGCCGCGCACTCGACTATCTCGTCGGCTTCTCGCTCTCGCCGGTTCTCTGGCGCAAGCTGCCGGGCTCGCGCTCCGCCGGCCGCGTCCAGTCTGTCGCGCTGCGCATCGTCGTCGATCGCGAAGTCGAGATCGAGAAGTTCATCACGCAGGAATACTGGCAGGTTCAGACCCGGCTCGCCGTGAACGGCAGCGAGTTCGAAGCCCGCCTCACCGAACTCGACGGCCAGAAGCTGCAGAAATTCTCGCTGCCGAATGCTGCTGCCGCCGCAAAGGCGCTCGCCACCGTGAAAGCCGGCGCCTATCGCGTCGCGTCGGTGGAAGCCAAGCCGGTCAAGCGCAACCCGCCGCCCCCCTTCACAACGTCGACGCTGCAGCAGGAAGCCGCCCGCAAGCTCGGCTTCTCTGCCAGCCGCACCATGCAGATCGCGCAACGCCTCTATGAAGGCGTGCAGATTGGCGGCGAGCAGGTCGGCCTCATCACCTACATGCGTACCGACGGCGTGCAGATGGCCGAGGAAGCCTACGCCGCCGCCCGTTCCGCGATCGGTCGCAACTACGGGAAGGACTACCTGCCCGACGGCCCGCGCCGCTACACGTCGAAAGCCAAGAACGCGCAGGAAGCCCACGAGGCGGTGCGCCCCACCGACTTCGACCGCCGCCCCGGCGACCTGCATCTCGAACCCGACATGGCGCGTCTCTACGAACTCGTCTGGAAGCGCGCAGTCGCGTCCCAGATGGAAGCCGCCTCGCTCGAGCGCACCACGATCGAGATCCCGTCCAATGACCGCAAGGCCGTGCTGCGCGCGACCGGCCAGGTCGTGAAGTTCGATGGCTTCCTGACGCTCTATCAGGAAGGCAAGGACGAGAGCGACGACGAGGATGGCGGCCGCCTTCCCGTCATCAATCAGGGCGACACGCCCAAACTCGTCGAAGCCACGCACACGCAACACTTCACTGAGCCGCCACCGCGCTACTCGGAAGCCTCGCTCGTCAAGAAGCTGGAAGAACTCGGCATCGGCCGCCCGTCCACCTACGCTTCGACGCTCTCTACGCTGATCGACCGCGACTATGTGAAACTCGAACAGAAGCGCTTCATTCCCGAGGACAAGGGCCGTCTGGTCACGCTGTTCCTCGAGAAATTCTTCGCGCGTTACGTCGAATACGATTTCACCGCAGGCCTGGAAGAGAAGCTCGATCTCGTTTCCGACGGAAAGCTCGCCTGGAAGGATTTCCTTCGCGACTTCTGGAAGGAATTCAACGGCGCAATCGGCGCAACAGCCGAACTGCGCGTGTCCAACGTCATCGACGCACTCAATGAATCTCTCGGCCCCTATCTCTTCCCGAAAAAGGAAGACGCGGAAGGAAACGCGCTTGATCCGCGCGTCTGCCCGACATGCGGCACGGGCCAGCTCTCGCTGAAGCTTGGCAAGTTCGGCGCTTTCGTTGGCTGCTCGAACTATCCCGAGTGCCGGTTCACGCGTCCCTTTGGCGCCGAACAGAAAGGCCAGACCGACATCCCGCCCGACGGCAAGGTGCTCGGCAACAATCCGGACGGCATCCCGGTCTTCCTCAAGTCCGGCCGTTTCGGCGCCTATGTCCAGCTCGGCCCGGACCCCGTCGAGAAGGGCGAAAAGCCCAAGCGCTCGTCCATCCCCAACGGATGGTCAGTGCCGGATCTCAATCTCGAACAAGGCCTCAAACTGCTCTCGCTGCCGCGCGAAGTAGGCAAGCATCCGGAAGACGGCGAACCCATCGTCAGCAATCTCGGCCGCTTCGGGCCCTATGTGAAACACCTCACCACCTACGCCAGCCTGCCTGACGTGAACGAGCTGTTTGAAGTCGGCCTGAACCGGGCCGTCACGCTCATCGCCGAAAAGCGCGCCGGCAAGGGCGGCGGACGGGGCCGCCAAGCCGTGGCCCCGCTCAAGGAACTGGGCAAACACACCGACGGCGAAGTCATCAACCTTTTCAACGGCCGTTACGGCCCCTATCTGAAGCATGGGACGATCAACGCGAACATCCCGCGCGGCGCAGACCCGGCCTCGATCACGCTTGAACAGGCGATCGAGCTGGTGGACGCCCGCGCAGCCGCAGCTCCCTCAACCAAGATGAAGGGCAAGCGCGGCAAGGCCCCGGCCAAGAAGGCCGCCAAAGCCCCCGCCAAGACGGCGGCGAAGGCTCCTGCCAAGAAGGCAGCAGCCAAATCCACTGGAGACACGAAATCAACGACCACGAAAAAACCCGCCGCCAAGAAGGCCGCGGCAAAATCCAAACCCGCGAAGAAGGCGACAAAAGCAGAGGCATGAGCCGCGCACCCCGCCCCCCTCGCTCATCAAAGGTGGACGGTCCACCCACGAAAGAGATGGTCCTCGACTATCTCGAAAAGCACCCGACCCATGGCGCCAAGCGCGATATCGCGCGTGGACTTAATGTTCCGACCGAACACAAGCCCGAGCTACGCCGCATCCTGAACGAGCTTGAAGCCGAAGGCGCGCTCGTGCGCACCGCCAAGCGCGCCTTCCAGCCAGCCGAACTTCCCCCGCCAACCGGCATCGTCCGCTTCGAGCGGATCGACAAGGACGGCGAACTGATCGGCCGCACCATGGGCCCGGAAGGCCCCTATGGCCCGGATATCTTCTATCAGGGCTCATCCAGCAAAGACCGCGAAGTCGCCATCGGCGTCGGCGAGCGCGCGCTCTGCCGCATCGAGAAAACCCGCGACGGCACATGGCGCGCCCGCGCCATCAAGAAGATCGACGCAGCCCCGGAAACCTCGCTGATCGGCGCTTACAAAGCCAACCGCTATGGCGGCGTTGTCCAGCCGACATCGCGAAAGGAAAAGAGCGACTTCATCATCGAGAAAGCCGACGCGCGCGATGCCAAGGACGGCGATCTCGTACGCATTCAGGCCCGCCCGGCTCGTGGCTACGGCCCGCGCCGCGCCAGCGTTGTCGAAGTCATTGGCCGCCTCGATGATCCGCGCGCCGCTTCCATCATCGCGATGCACACCCATGGCGTGCCGGATGAATTCCCGGAAGCCGTAGTCGCGGAAGCCAATATCGCGAAGCCCGCCCAGGCCCCGCGCGAAGACCTCACCCGCATCCCGCTGATCACCATCGACCCGGAAGACGCGCGCGACCATGACGACGCCGTCTATGCCGAGCCCGACGGTCATGGCGGCTTCCGCGTCATCGTCGCCATCGCTGACGTCTCGGCTTATGTCCGCGTCGGCACGGCGCTGGATCGTGAAGCCTACCGGCGCGGCAACTCCACCTACTTCCCGGACCGCGTTTCGCCTATGCTGCCGGAACACCTGTCGGCTGATCTCTGCTCGCTGCGTGAAGGCGAACTGCGCGAGACGTTTGCCGTCGAGATGTTCTTCAATTCCAGCGGCGCGAAGACGAAACACCGCTTCATCCGCGGCAAGATGCGCTCCGCCGCAAAGCTGTCCTACCGCCAGGCGCAGGACGCCATCGACGGCCGCCCAGACGACAAGACCCAGCCCCTGCTGGAAAGCGTGCTGAAGCCGCTGTGGGATAGCTACTGGTGCGTCGACAAGGCCCGCAAAGGCCGCGCCCCGCTCGACCTCGACCTGCCGGAGCGCCGCGTGCGCATCGGCGAGGACGGCAAGATCGCCTCCATCAGCCTGCGCGAGCGTTTCGACGCCCACCGCCTGATCGAGGAGTTCATGATCCAGGCCAACGTCTGCGCCGCCGAAACGCTGGAAGACAAGCGCTCGCCGCTGGTCTATCGCGTGCACGAAGAGCCCAGCGAGGAGAAGGTCAACGCCCTCTCCAACTTCCTGCCGACCATCGGCCTGAAATGGACGCGCGGCGAGAAGATCACCGGCTCGCGCTTCAACCGGCTGCTGGCTGATGTGAAGAGTTCCGAGAACGAGCATCTCGTGAACGAGATGGTGCTGCGCACGCAGGCGCAGGCGCGCTACGCCCACGAGAATCTCGGCCACTTCGGCCTCAACCTTCTGAAATACGCGCACTTCACATCGCCGATCCGCCGCTACTCCGATCTCATCGTCCACCGCGCGCTCATTCGCGCGTTGGGTCTGGGTCCGGACGGCATGACAGATCAGGATCGCGTCCGCCTCGAAGAGATGGCCGAACACGTCACGATGACGGAGCGCCGCTCCATGGCGGCAGAACGTGAAGCCACCGACCGCTATCTCGCCATCTACATGGCTGACCGCGTCGGCGCGATCTTCGACGCCCGCATCGCAGGCGTCACCCGTTCGGGCCTCTTTGTCCGCCTGGCGGAAAACGGCGCGGATGGCTTCATCCCGGCCGCGCGCCTCTCTGACGAGTACTGGATCCACGATGAATCCAGCGCCGCTCTGGTCGCACAGCGTTCGGGCCAGCGCTACGAACTGGGCATGAATGTTCAGGTCAAGCTGATGGAGGCGACGCCCCTCACCGGCGGCCTGCTGTTCTCCATGCAATCGCCGCCTCGCCCTCGCCGTACCGATCTCAAGATGCCGGAACGCGACACCGGCAACTTCCGCGGCAACGGCCCTCGCAAGCGCTCCAACGACGGCGGTGGCCGCCCACCCAACGTCCGCCACTCGGCGAAAAGGAAGGGTCAGGCGAGCTACGGGAAAAACAAGGGCAAGAAGCGGTAACGCAGGGCCCGGAAATTCGTAGGGGGCATCAAGATGCACCCTACGAGTTGACCAACGGCCCGCCGCTGGTCCAACTCAATTCATGACCAATATCTTCGACCCGGATAACGATCCCGCCCAGGTGGCCGCCGCGAAAGCCGCCGCCGCCAAAAGCCTGTCGGAAGACGATCTCCTGCGCGAAGACCCGGCCAATCTCATCGCGAACCCGGCCACGCCGCGCGACGCCGCCACGCTGATCCTCTACCGCACCACGCCGGATGGTCCGCGCATCCTCATGGGCTGCCGCTCGGAGGGGCATGACTTCATGCCGAACAAGTACGTGTTCCCCGGCGGGCGGGTCGATGACGACGACGCGCTCCCGCCTTCGCTTACGGAGCTTGCCGCCGAGCACCACGAACGGCTCGCCATCGGCGCACAGCGCCCCACCCGCGCCTTCCCACTCACCGCTATCCGCGAAGTCTTCGAGGAAACCGGCCTGATCGTGGGCCGCGCCGCCAGCGGCATGGGCGACGTACCCGCAGCATGGATGGATTATTATGCGCAGGGCGCTGCGCCCTGCCTCGCCAACTTCCATTTCCTCGGCCGTGCGATCACGCCCCCCATGCGCCACAAGCGATTTGACGCGCGCTTCTTCATGGCCGACGCAGCCGACGCGTTGATCGACGATCGCGCACCCATCGACGGACGCGAACTGGCTGACCTGCGCTGGTTCACCCTGCCTGAAGTCGCCGGCCTCGACCTGCCGAACGTCACCCGCTTCGTCATATCGGAAGTCGAAGCCCGCCTGGTGCGGCAGGAGGCGCTACGCCCCTTCCACCTGTACTGGACGCAAACGGGTCACGTCCGCGAGCGTATCTGACGCGGCTTTCCCGCCACCAGAAACAGCGCGTCTTCATAGTCGCCGCCAAAATCCACGCGCACGATCTCGCTGAAAGGAATCTCCGCCAGCGACTTCTCCCACGCGCCATCCGGCGTGATGTGATGGAAATCGACCGATGCTGTATTCAGCGCCACCACGCGCCCGATATAGCAGGCATAGCCGCCCGTATCCGCGTCCGGCACGTGCAGCGTGATGATCGGAAACGCCTTCGCCGCGCTCGCAAGCAGTTTCGGCAAGGAAGCCAGCGTAACCGGAATCTGCGCGGCCCTTGCTTCGCCGCGCACCTTCAACGCCTTGGTCATGAACCCTGCGCGCAACTCCGGCCCGCAAGCCGTCACGTCGGAATATCGGATGCACGCCACGCCATCGAGACGCGCAGACCCCGTCACAAGCTCCAGCGCAAAGAATTTCGGCCCCGTCGCGACGACATACCCGGTCAGCCAGCCGATCTCGAACGCATCACGCTCAATGCGCACCATCGCGCCCGAAGCCTTGGCCTCACGTATCTCCTTCGCAAACCCCACACGCTCTCCCTGATCCAGCACGCGCCACTGGCCACAACGTAACCGGCATCGCGACGACCCGGATGCGACAGTGCTTATGCTACTCCGCCGTCGGGCCTTCGCCAGCCGAAGCAGCAGCGTGCGTCAGATCGCTCCACCCGCTGATTCCAGCGGAAGGCGCGCCAATCGACATTCCCGCTTCGGGCGAACCGCCAGATCCCATCGCCCGATATCCGGCGCGCTGTCGGCCCGGGACAATCGCCAGCCCCACCCGCCCTTATCCACCACCCATCCGAACCCGTACAAACTCACCCAAAAACCACAGGGAAAGCCATGATTTCCAAGGACTTGGAGCAAGTTCCTGCAGTTCGGCTTGACTCGGGAGCCGCCATCGTGTCCAAGCACGCTTCCTGAATTTCAAGCTCGACCGAGACCGCCCAGATGGCCAAGCCGACAAGCATCAAGATCCGCCTCAATTCGTCGGCTGACACCGGCTTCTTCTATGTCACCAAGAAGAACCCGCGCACGCAGACCGAGAAGCTCGTGCTGAAGAAGTACGACCCGGTCGTGCGCAAGCACGTCGACTTCAAGGAAGGCAAGATCAAGTAGATTTCGCTTCCAGACAGAATCAAAAAAGGCCCGGAGCGTCGCTCCGGGCCTTTTGCTTTTGGGGCTCCGAGGAGCCGGCCCTATTGGGCCGGCTGATCGGGAAGCGCGTAGGCGATAACGTAACCGCCCTGGTCATCGGTCGGGCCATCCCCGCCCCCGCGCGGATAGCGCCAGCTCGGATTGGGAATAGTGATGACGACGTACTGCTTCCCGTTCTTGCCGACATAGCTCATCGGCGTGGCATGGGCGCTGCCCGGCAGGGCGGCCTCCCATTTCACGGCGCCCGTGCGCAGGTCGAAAGCGCGGAAGGTCGAATCCATCGCACCGCCATCGAAGATCAGCCCCCCACGTGTGGCCAGCACGCCAGCTTGCACCGGCGTGCCCACCATGAACGGCAGGCCCGTGGCGATGCCGAACGGACCCGAATCCTTCATCGAGCCGATCGAACGCTTCCACATCAACTTGTTGGTGTTGAGGTCGATCACGCCGATCATCGAGAATGGCGGCTCGAAGCAAGGCAGCTCCGTCGCCGCGTTGAAGAACGGCAGCGGAAGACGCCAGGACGACATGAACGGCGCCGTGTCGCCGCGATAGAGCACGCGGTTCTGATCGAACACCTGCCCCTGCGCCGCCCCAGCAGCCGTGCCGCGCGTTCCCGGAGGCACCTGTCCACCAGAAGCGGCAGGACCGCCCTGGCCACTACCCGGCGGCTTCGCCGCCGCAGGACCGCCTGCAGGCTCGCCACGCTGCGCATCACGCGCCTTGCGGCGCTCAGCCGTCTTGGCCGTATCATCAGCACGGGCCTCAAGGCTGCGCAGCACGATCCGGTTGCCCATCAGCATGGGTGCGCCGATCAGCAGGCCGTTGTCGGCATCCACCGCAACCGAGCCCCAGTTGAAGCCGCCGGCATTGCCCGGATACTGGAACGTGCCGCCCCAGCTTTCCTTCTCCATGCCATAGCCGCCCCCGCCTTCCATGGGCGGCGTGAACAGGCCCTCGTATCGCATCTTCTTGAACTCGATGCGGCAATGCAGCTGGTCGAGCGGGGTGAGACCCCACATGTCCTGCTCGATCCGGTCATCCCGGAAGTGCGGCAGCGACGAGAATGGCTGCGTTGCCGTAACCACTTCCCCCTTGGCGGGGCCTTGCGGCACCGCAACCTCAGGCGTGTCGTAGATCGGCACGCCCGTGCGACGGTCCAGCAGGAAGATCTCGCCGCGCTTGGTCGGTTGCGCGACTGCCGGGATCAGCTCGCCCTGACCGTTCTTGCGGATGTCCACCAGAACGGGCTGCGAGGGCACGTCGTAATCCCAGATGTCGCGATGCACGGTCTGATAGACCCAGCGCCGCTGGCCCGTGGCTGCATCGATTGCGACCACCGACGAGGCGTTTTCTTCCGCTTCCTTCGAACGCAGATCACCGTCGAAATAGTCCGGCGAGGAGTTGCCCGTCGGCGCATAGATCAGGTTGAGCTTCGGATCGTAGCTGGTGTTCGACCACACGTTCGGCGTGCCGCGCGTGTACTCGCCACCTTCATCAGGAAGGCCGTTATAGCCCGGGTTTCCAAGGTCCCACGCCCAGGCGAAAGCGCCCGTGATCGCATCATACGCGCGCAGAACGCCCGACGGGTTTCCGATCTGCTGGTTGTCAGTAACCCAGCCGCCCACGACGATCTTGTCGCCCGCAATCAGCGGCGTCGATGTCACCATGAAATTGCCCAGTGGCGACCGGCCAAGACCCGAAACCAGGTTCACCTGTCCGTCGAATCCGAAGGTCGGGCAAAGCTTTCCGGTCAGCGCATCGATCGCGATCAGGCGTGCGTCCACCGTACCGGCGACGATCCGTTTGGCGCACTCGCCCGTGTATTCAGGCGGCGCCTCATGGTAACCGACCCCGCGGCAGGTCCGAGCGAATGTGGAAGCGCGATCCAGCCCGCCCGGGACTTCCGTCTTGGTGTCATACTGCCAGCGCTTTTCGCCGGTGTCGGAATCATAAGCGATGATCTGGCTTCCCGCCGTGCAGATATAGACGAGCCCATTTGCCATCTGTGGCGTTTGCTTGAAGTCATAGGCAACGCCGGTGCGCTGGCGCCAGACTTCCTTGAGACCGGAAACGTTCGTCGGATTGATCTGATCGATCTGCGCAAAGCGCTGGCCTTCCGGCACGCCGCCATAATTGCGCCAGTCGGTCACGGCCGCGCCGGCCGCCACTTCGTTCTTGGTGCCCTCGACAACCGGATAGCCCTGCAGCGCTCCCGCGACGAGCAGAACGGCGCCCGCAGCCGTGGCAAGGCCAACCCACAGCCCACCAGCATTGATCCGCGTCTCGGCCGTCTTGCCCATGGCTGCCCGGTGCCACGGCGACAGGAACCACAGTCCCACCACCAGCCAGGCCGCCAGCCGCGGCAGAAGCGCCACGAAATCCAGCCCCGCCTCGACGATCGACATCGCCACCCAGAAGACCACGATGCCAGCATAGATCAGCGCGCCCAGCGGCTTGCGCATGATCAGGAAATACGCCGCCGCCAACAGCGCGACGCCCGAAAGCGCATAAGCGAACGAACCGCCCAGCATCAGCAGCTGCGCGCCGTACCAGAGCAGATAGACGCCCACGAGGCCCAGGAAGGTCGCAAAAGCCAGATTGAGATTACCAGTCAGCGCCCCGGCCTTGCTGGCCATCGCATCGCGCACGCTCAGCAGGCCCACGGCCAGAAACGCTAGGGCCGTCAGGAAATAGAACATGGCCGCCGTCACCATGCCGCCGTTCACATACAGCGGCAGCGGATCAGGATTGAACGGCGACGGGTCCGGCAATGGCGGATTGAGTTCGTTGAACCCACCCCACACCGCAATGACGGCTACGATCAGATAAAAGGCCGCAAACGCCCACTGGGCGACACGCGTTGCCATGCTCTCCTCCCAAGCGACCGCGATCCCGACGCCCAACACCCCGCGTCGTCCCCGGTCTTTTGGGCAACCTAACCGCTGTCAGGGCCGCGTGAAAGGCGCCTCGCAGGGCCATCTGCCACAGGGGTTTCACGTAGGCATGCGCAGCGAATCTCAGGCAAACGGCCTCATCGGTTCGGCCTTGTGCTCGGCATAGACGGTGTTGTCGTCGCTCTCCACCAGCCGCACCTCATACCCCCACAGGTCGGCGAGATGCTGCAGAACGCGATCTGCGTCCTTCTCTTCGAGCGTCACGCCATCGACGACGTGGTGGCGCAGCTCCAGCCTGCGGTCGCCGGTCAGGTCCACATCCACCACCTGGATGTCCGCATCCCGCCGCGCGACATCATACTGCCGCGCCAGCGCCCGGCGCACTTCGCGATAGCCGCGCTCGTCATGAATGGCTGAAACCTCCATCTCTTCCTCGTCATGGTCATCCACGATCTGGAACAGCCCCATCTTCCGGATCAGGTGCGGCGACAGGTATTGCGAGATGATGCTCTCATCCCGGAAGTTCGCCCACACATCCTTCAGCGTGCGATAAGCGTCGCCGTTGCCAGCGATATCCGGGAACCACGAACGATCCTCGTCCGTCGGCGTCAGCGATATCCGCTCGATATCCTGCATCATCGCAAAGCCCAGCGCATACGGGTTGATTCCCGAGAAGCGCCTGTCGTCGAAATCCGGTTGCATGACCACGCTCGAATGCGAATGCAGGAACTCCAGGTACGACCCGTCGCTGATCTGCCCTTTCTCGTGCAGGCGCGTCATGATGCGATGGTGCGTCCACGTCGCGCATCCCTCATTCATCATCTTGGTCTGACGCTGCGGATAGAAATACTGCGCGATCAGCCTGATGATCCGAAGTATCTCGCGCTGCCATCCCGCGAGCCGAGGCGCAGTCTTCTCGAGGAAGTAGAGGATGTTCTCCTCCGGCAGCTTCAGTATCGCCTTGCGCCGGTCCTCTTCGATCTTCTTCTTGGTCGCAGGCTTCTTGCCCTTGCCCTGCGGTACAGTCCGCCAGAGATCGTTGAACAGCGCCTCGCCATGCGCCCGCCGTTCACGCTCGCGAATTTCCTCCGAACGCAGATCCATCGAGCGCTTGCCCGGATAACGATGGATGCCGTGGCTTTGCAACGCATGCGCCGCATCGATCAACCGCTCGACCGCCTCAACGCCATACCGCTCCTCGCATTTCGCGATGAACGTCTTGGCGAATGACAGATAGTCCGCAATGCCTGACGCATCCGTCCATTGCCGGAACACATAGTTGTTCTTGAAGAAGTGGTTGTGCCCCATCGCCGCGTGCGCCAGCACCAGCGTCTGCATCGTCGCGGAGTTCTCCTCCATGATGTAGCAGATACACGGATCGGAGTTGATGACGATCTCGTACGCCAACCCCTGAAAGCCCTTGTTGTACATCATCTGGTTGCGGGCGAAGTCCTTCCCGAAACTCCAGTGCTTGTAGAACAGCGGCATGCCCACGCTGGAATACGCATCGAGCATCTGCTCCGACGTGATCACCTCGATCTGCGTGCGATAGGTGTCGAGCCCCATCTCGCCCTCGCCCACCTGCCGCACCGCATCGAATATCCGGCCCAGCGTCTCGAAGTTCCAGTCCGGCCCGTTGAACAGCAATGCCGATGGCGCAGCCGCCTGCACGGGCACGATGCGGGACCTCCGCTTTTTGACAGAGACAGCTTCGTCGCTCATGACGCCTCCGCTTTCGCCCCGCCCTTGGCGAACAGTTCACGAAACACCGGATATATGTCCCTGCGATGGCTGACCTTGCGCATCGCCATCGTCTCTTCACTGCCCGCGACCAGTTCATACGCGCGCCACAGAGAGGTCGCATCGCCCCCGCCATCGTCCTTCGCATGGCCCACTTCGAGATACGCATAGTATTGGCACAGCGGCAGGATGGTCGATTTCAGAAGGTTGATGGTCGTGGAGTTGTCCATCGGCAGGTTGTCGCCGTCAGATGCCTGCGCGCCATAGATGTTCCACTGGTTTGCCGGAAAACGGGCCTGAATAACCCGCGCCATTTCCTCCAGCGCCGTCGAGACAACAGTCCCGCCTGACTCACGCGAATGGAAAAACGTCTCCTCGTCCACCTCGCGCGCTTCATGCGTGTGCCGGATGAACACCACCTCCACCCGCCCATAGCGCCGCTTCAGGAACAGGTAGAGCAACGAATAGAACCTCTTCGCGAGGTCCTTCATGTGCTCGTCCATCGAACCCGACACATCCATCAGGCAGAACATCACGGCCCGCGCGACGGGCTTGGGCACCTGATCAAAGCGCCGATACCGCACATCCAGCGGATCGATGAACGGCACCAGCCGCATCCGCTTCTGTTTGCGCTCAAGCTCCAAACGTAACTCGGCAACCTTGTCGTCATTGCCGCCGATATCATCCAGCCGCGCAATCTCGGCCTCGATCGCCGCGATATCCTCCGGCCGTGGTCGCCCCAGAGCCGTTCGCCGCGACAGCGAGTTCCGCATCGTCCGCGACACAGACAGCGAAGCCGGCGGCCCAGAAGATCGATACCCCGCTCTCTGCGGTTGCGTCTCCTCAACGCCCAGCACCTGTCGCTTGGCCAGATCGGGAAGCTCCAGATCTTCCAGGAACAGGTCGAGGAATTCCTCGTCCGACAGCGCAAAGCGAAAATCATCCTCGCCCTCGCCGCCATCGGAAGCGCCAGACCCGCCGACCTCTTCCTCGGGCCGAGCGATAGTGTCGCCCTGGATATACTTCTTGTTGCCCGGCAGCACGTATTCGCGCGAACCGCCCTGCGATCCTTTCCGAAGCACCGGCTCGCGAACGCCGTCGGCGGGAACAACAATGTCCCCGCCTTTCTCGACATCCTTGATCGAGCGCCTCGCCGAGGCCTCACGCACTGCACGCTTCACCAGCGCACGCGCCCGCCTGATGAATCGCTGGCGATTGGCCAGCGACTTTCCCCCTTCCCGTCGTCGGTCGATGATGTTCATCGAGGGGCTTTCGTTAGCTCGCCTGCTTCACGCGCATGTACCATTCCACCAGACGGCGAACCTGCCGCTCGGTGTAACCACGCTCCACCATGCGCTGAACGAACTCGTCGTGCTTCTTCTCCGAATCCGAGTCCTTCTTCGATCCGAACGAGATCACCGGCAGCAGGTCTTCAACCTGGCTGAACATCCGCCGCTCGATCACTTCACGGATCTTCTCATAGCTCGTCCACGATGGGTTCTTGCCCTTGTTGTTGGCGCGCGCCCGCAGCGTGAACTTCACCACCTCGTTCCGGAAGTCCTTCGGGTTGGCGATCCCGGCCGGCTTCTCGATCTTCGAGAGTTCCTGATTCAGTAACTCACGGTCCAGCATCTGCCCGGTGTCAGGGTCCTTGAAATCCTGATCCTCGATCCACGCGTCGGCATAATCGACATAGCGGTCGAACAGATTCTGCCCGTAGTCGTGATAACTCTCGAGATACGCCTTCTGGATTTCATGTCCGATGAACTCCGCATAGCGCGGGGCCAGATCGGCCTTGATAAATTCCAGATACGTACTCTCGACATCGTCCGGATACTGCTCGCGCTTGATCGCCTGCTCCAGCACGTACATCAGGTGAACTGGATCAGCCGCGACTTCCTCCGTGTCATGGTTGAACGTCGCCGACAGCGCCTTGAAGGCAAAGCGCGTGGAGATACCCTCCATGCCTTCGTCCACGCCCGCCGCATCGCGATATTCCTGCAGCGTCCGCGCCTTCGGATCGACCTCTTTCAGCGACTCCCCGTCATAAACCCGCATCTTGGCGAACAGGTTGGAGTTCTCGTGTGGCTTCAGCCGCGACAGAACAGAGAACCGCGCCATCATCTCCAGCGTTCCCGGCGCCAGCGGCGCCGATGCCAGTTCTGAAGTATTCACCAGCTTCTCATAGATCCGGGTCTCTTCGGTCACCCGCAGGGCATACGGAACCTTGATCACATAGATCCTGTCGATGAAGGCCTCGTTGGTCTTGTTGTTCTTGAACTGCCGCCACTCGCTCTCGTTCGAGTGCGCCATAATGATGCCGGTGAACGGGATCGATCCGATATTCTCCGAGCCCGCGTAATTCCCCTCCTGCGTCGCCGTCAGCAGGGGGTGCAGCATCTTGATCGGCGCCTTGAACATCTCGACGAACTCGAGAACGCCCTGGTTCGCCCGGTTGAGCCCGCCCGAATACGAATAGCTGTCCGGGTCGGACTGCGAGTGCATCTCCAGCTTGCGGATATCCACCTTGCCGACCAGCGAGGAGACGTCCTGGTTGTTCTCGTCACCCGGCTCTGTCTTCGCGATGCCGATCTGGCGCAACCGCGACGGCTTCACCTTCGCCACCCTGAACTTGGTGATGTCGCCGCCGAACTCGTCCAGCCGCTTCAGCGCCCACGGACTCATGAGCCCCGTCAGCCTGCGCCGCGGAATTCCGTAGTCCTTCTGCAACTGCGCCGCCTGGATTTCAGGATCGAACAGCGCCAGCGGGCTCTCGAACACCGGCGAGAGATCATTCCCCGCCTTCAGCACATAAATGTACTGGTCTTCCATCAGCGCCTTGATGCGCTCGGCCAGCGAAGACTTGCCACCACCAACTGGTCCCAGAAGGTAGAGGATCTGCTTCCGCTCCTCGAGTCCTTGCGCGCCCTGCCGGAAGAAGGCGACGATCCGCTCGATCGTCTCCTCCATCCCGTAGAATTCGGAGAAGCGCGGATAGACGCGGATCGTCCTGTTGGAATGGATACGCCCCAGCCGAGAATCCCGCGACGTGTCGACCATCTCCGGCTCGCCGATCGCGGCCAGCAGGCGCTCGTGTGGACCCGCATACATCAGCGGGTCTTTCTTGCACCCCTCCAGGTATTCCTGAATCGTCAGCACCGTCTCCCGACGGGTTTCAAAGGTCTTGGTGTAGCTGTCGAACAAGTCGCGCGACATCGGAGCTCCCATTCAGAAAGCAGCACGATCTAAAAGGCACGGCCCGGAGGTCTGTCGCATCGGCCTGCTGTGTAGCCGAGCGTGCGCCTCTCAGGTTGCACCCGACGGAAGAAGCATGTGCCACGTAGTGGGTCCGCGGCGGACGCTACCCCGGTGGTGCGTTGAGGAAGTCTCTCCTCAAATGTCGGCGCTCTTGAGACGAATTGAAGAGGGTGATCTGCAACCCGCCCCGGCGTCGTGAATCAGAATAGTAGAAGAATGGGGCCCGTGAACCAGTCTTTGCAACATTTGAACGGATTGATTGCTGCGCATCGTCTCAAGTGGTGCAGGCGACACACCGGCTGCGCTGCCAGCAGGCAGCCCGTCACTTTTCTGCCTTTTGCTTCAACAAACGCAGCAGGCCGGTCTCGCCACGGGTCAATCCTGCCCTCTGCGGCCCCGTGAACAGCCCGGTTGCATCGAAGTCTTCGTCCGTGAACGCATCCTGCACGTCAGGATGTACGTAGCTGGCCTTACACACTGTGGGCGTGTTCGCGAGAAATCTGGCGCTCTCCTTGATCGACTGCTGAAGCGCTGCACTCCTCGTTTTTTTGTCACCCTTCACGACATCTTGCAGCGCGCCTGCCACAATTGAGCTGGCCCGGAACGTCCTGAAGTCCTTCGCGCTGGTGGTTTCCGCAAAGCGCTGCCGCAGCGCGGCGTTGACGTCATCCGCCGTCAGGCAGCGTTCATCGCCGTCCTTGTTCTTCCACCTGAAAAGCATTTCACCGGGTTGAGCCTTCAGCAAACCTAAAGCACGCGCCAGCGACGTATCCTCAAGGATGCGCTGGATGCGCTTGCCCCCCTTGCCGAAGAACCGCAGCCGCACCACGCCATCCTTCAGCTGCACATTATTGCACGCCAGCGTCGTCGCGCCCCGCCCGCCGTCTTCGCGTGAATATTCAGGATATCCGACCCGCAGCCCCGCCCGGTCCAACAGGGCCAGCGCACAGCTCAACGCAAAATCCTCGTCCACCGTGTGACGGCGCAGCTGCTTGTCGATCTCCTCGCGCATCTCACCTAGGCTTTCGCCCAGTTGCGCCAGCCGCTCGCGCTTCACCTCGTGGCCCGTCTCGGTCCATTTCTCATGATACTTGTACTGAAGCCGCCCCGCCTCATCCCGCCCCACCGCCTGAATGTGGCTCTTCGGGTCGCGGGCGAGCTTTACCTCTTCCCAAGCCGGCGGCACCGCCAGCTTCTGCAGACGCTCCTTGAGCCTGTCGTCACTCAGCGTTTTGGCGTGCTTGTCGGTATAAGCAAATCCCTTGCCCTTCCGCACCCGACGAAGCGGTAACGCGTCGGGGTCCACATAGTGGAGCCCGACACTGTCTGCTCGTTCCGCAGCACTGAGCATGAGGCTTACGCCATCTCGCCCAGCAGCTCTTTCTTCCGGGCCAGCATCTTCTCGCCCAGCTCCTGCAATTCCTTGCGCCCGATCAGCTCACGCACCTTCGGGAACATATCTTCTTCTTCCTCCTTGAGGTGGTGGTGGATGTAATCCTTGAGAACCTTCAGCTGCCCCGAATGCGCGATGGTCGATGGATCGCTCTTGTGCAGATCAGGGATCACCTTCTTGTCGCAAGCGCGATGCTCTTCGATACCCTCAGCCACCCTGCGGGCATCCTCGATGTCCTCGGAGGCATCCAGCAGAGCCGGATAGAACAGCTCTTCTTCAATCGTCGTGTGAGCCTTCAGCTCCGACTCCAGCCGCTTCAGCAGCTTCTTCCGCGTCTCGATGGCAGCCTCGGTTGTCTCGGCCAGCTCTTCGCTCAGCTTGCGGAGCAGCTTGTGATCTTCGCGCAGCAGGGTGATCGCGTCCAGGATAACCTCCAGCATATTCAGGGTTTCGAGTTCCGCCGATCAACGTTGCCCCGCTCTTCCGGTTCCTGAAACGAAACCGGCGGCCGAAGGCCGCCGGCGTCAGTGTCGAAATCAGATCGCGGCGCTAGTGGTGCCGGTGCTTACGGTCGAAGCTCCACACGATATGCTTGTGGCTCTCTTCACCGTCCCACCACAGCCCGTCATTCGCCAGGCTGGGGACGTCCGGTTGAACCTCGTCGGAAGGATCGGGCGTCCGCGGCCCCCATCCCTTGAAATCGTGCGGCAACCCATCGGTCCACGAGCGATGCTCGCCGCCCGAATAGGGATCGAATTTCGACTCCAGCCGGTCACTCGCCAGCGGACTGTCGGAAGGTGTTCTGTCAGCCATGATGCGCTCCTGTCGGGTTTTGGGAACACGGAAACACGGGCCATTGCCCGCTTGAGGTACACAACGCGCATCGATCGAAGAGGTTACCGTGGGCCCCTAGAAACCCGGAACCTTCGCCCTCGCCCTGAGTTACCCGTCATATCCCAGAAAAACCTGGCGACTGCCTTTTCCCTGAAAGGGAAGAATCTCATGCGAATCCTATCAGCAATGGCGGCGACGCTGTTGGGCGGCGTTCTGCTTGCCGCTCCAGCCGCCTTTGCGGATCCTGCCCGCGACAACATCCTGCGCGCCGAAGCTCAGATCCAGGCCCTGAACCCCGCCGACGCCGCCATGGCTTCCGGCACGGACTACCAGACCGCCAAGCTTCGCCTCGACGAGGCCCGCGCGGCTGAAGACAAGAACCGCCGCGAGGAGTCCGTCTGGCGATCTGAAGAAGCGCTGCTCCACGCAGACATCGTCCAGGAAAACATCAAGCTTCACGGCCTCAAGCGCACCGTCTCTGAGATCGAAACCGGCGTCGAAACGCTTCGCCGCGAACTCAACTCCTAGAAAGCCACCCACATGAAAAACACACTGAAAGCCGCGGCAGGCATCGCCGCGCTGTCCCTCGTTCTCGGCGCCTGCGCGGCAGCCCCGACCCCGAGCCCCCGCCTTCTCGCCGCCGAAGCCTCGCTCCAGCAGGCCAAGGCCACCCCCACCACATTCGAGTCCGGCCGCGCGCCGCTTGAGAAAGCCGAGGTCGCCCTGCGCGACGCCCGTGAGTTCTACATGAAGCGCGACGAAGACAAATACGTCCACGCCATGCGGATGGGTGAAGGTTATGTCGCCCTCGCACAGTCCCGCGGCGACCAGGTCGTCGCAAACCGCAAGATCACCTCCCTGAACAAGGATCGCGCCGATGTCGTGGCGCAAGCGCGCACGCGCCAGCTGAACACGGCGGAAGCCGCGACAGCTGTCGCAAACGCCGCCACCGCCAAGGCCGAAGCGCGCGCCAGCCAGTCGGAGATCGTCGCCGCAAGCGCCGTTGCCGCGCAGGCATCGGCCGACACCGCACGCATTGCCGCTGAAGCTCGCACTGCCGCTCTCCGTGCCGAACTCGCAGGATACGAACAGAAGAATACGGCGCTGGGCGTAACGCTCATCCTGCGCGACCTCCAGTTCGCCTCGGGCTCCTCCGTGCTCACCGCCGGCGCGCAAGGCAGGCTTGCGCCACTGGCGGGCTTCCTCGCCAAGCAACCCGACACCCGCATCCAGATCGCCGGCCACACGGACTCGCAAGGCGCTGATGCCACTAACATGACCCTGTCAGCCAGCCGCTCTGCATCGGTCGGCGCCTACCTCACCTCCACCGGCGTCAACGCCGGCCGCATCTCGTCGGTCGGCATGGGCGAATCCGCCCCCGTCGCAACCAATGACACAGCCGCTGGTCGCGCCATCAATCGTCGCGTCGAAGTCACCATCCTCAACTAACGCCTGATCCCGCGAGCAAGCCGACGCACCAACGTTGCTTGCTCGCGAAAGGACCGGGATGTCCGCGCGGCTCAAAAATGTCAAACAACGACCTGTGAGGTAATTGACCTTCAGCGTGGCTTCGGCTCGCTGTGACTTCCAAGGCGAACGCACATGCGCCTCCGCTTCACGGGCCACTCAACATGATCCTTTTCCGCGGGCTTCTAGTCCTGATACTGGCAACGCTTATCGCCTACACAGCTGTCGTGATCTCGAACCATGGCTGGAACCTAATCGCCATATTCTTCGGCGACATGGCGGCAATGACATGGCCCGGCCAGTTCAACCTCGACTTCATGGGCTTTCTCACGCTGTCAGCGCTCTGGACTGCATGGCGCCACGAGTTCTCGCCCAGTGGCATCGCATTGGCCGTCGCCGCCTTCTTCGGCGGAATGCTATTCCTGACGATCTACCTGCTCGTTGTCAGCTTCCGCGTGAATGGCGACATAAAGGCCATGCTCCTGGGCCGGCCCAGGTCAACTGCCACACCGTCCGAACGCAAGTAGGCCACCGCACACCCACGCACTATGACAGATCACTGCTCGCTGCTGGCGCAGGCGATGCAAAGCGCCGCCTCCGGACGAACCTCAAGACGCTTGGTGGCAATTCGCACGCCGCACCGCACGCATTCCCCATAGTTGCCCTGCGCGATGCGCTGCAATGCCCGGCTCACGGAGGTAATCTCGCGATTGATCAACGCATCCTGCCCTTCAAGGGACTCATCATCCTCCATCTCCACCGCCTGCTCGGAGAGGTCGCGGTTGAGCGGTTCGGCCAGATCGGCGGAGATCCGCTTCTGCCGCTCCTTCAGATCCGCGAGCTGTTTTTCCAGAACAGCCCTGGCTGCATCGATATTCGGCATTGACGAAGTCCTTTCATCGCTGCTGACGCGTCACGTCAGCCTATTACTGATCACGCGCCCTGACGGGTCTGTATGCTTCCAAGGTAGGCGAGGATGTCCCTCAACTGCTCACGCCCGAACCTGAAATCCGGCATGCCGGGATGGCCCGTCATGATGCCCAGTGCGAAAGCGTCTTCCAGGCCCGTGACCGGATAACGTTCCGCCAGCGTCCGCAGCGGCGGAGCGTTGGGGTTGCGGCTTTTGTCATCCGCGTGAACGGCATGGCAGCTGACGCATTGCATCGCGACGATCCGCTTGCCGCGCTCAACCTGTGCAGGATCGGCGTTCAGCGCCAGCACGACCGCACCTTCAGCCGCCGGTGCAGAGACCAGCGGCGGAGCATCCGCAACACAGCCACTGAAAGCCGCGGCCAACAGAACAAGCGCTGTGCGGGCGATCATCGCGATGGCCCCCTTGTCTGCACGGATTGAATATAGGCGACGATTGCTTTGACGCCTTCGGGCGTAAACGCGAACTCCGGCATCGCCGGATGGCCCGCGCTGATCCCATTCGTCAGCGCCTCCTCCAATGTCGAGACGCGATAACCTTCTGACAGGCTGCGGAACGGCGGCGCCTCTGGCGCCGGGCTCTCACCCCTCTCACCGACGGCATGACAGGAGCTGCAATTCGCTTCGACCAGCCGCCGCCCCGCATCCACGTCCGTCGCCGGTAGGGACGAAGCGCAGCCCGCCACGGCCAGACCGGCAAGGAACAGCAAGGCAGAGGTCAGCGTCGAATTCATCAGAACACATTGCTGGCTAGGGCGGGGCTGGCGGGTGCTGGATATCGCTGAAGGATGCTGCGCTATCGAAGCGGACGCATACCCTTCAGGTTGTCGTACCTGACAAAGAAATCGCGAGCGAAGGCGACGAGCTGGCCATCCGTCGGATGATCAACCACCTCCCAGCCTGCAATCCGGGGTTCAAGCGCGTCGCGGTGTTTGACGACATAGTGCTTGAAGTCAGCCAGCGCGGTGTGAGAGCCGGTCACCAGCACCTCTTTCTCCGCCGCCAGCGCATCGCAGACTTCGCCGAAGAACTCATGCACGGCCCGGACATCGCTGTTGTGCTGAGGCGTCGAATGATGATGCGCCTTGATCCTTCGCGTCTGCGCATCACCTGCGCCGAACGTGTGTATCGAAGCGGTATGATGGTCGAGCCAGACGACGGCATGAGCGTGTTGCATGGCAGTCCTTCGAAGCGACGGAGAATGAATCTCCCTTACGCATCGATATGGCCCCGCCAGCGGCATCCTGCTTTGATCCAGATCACGCCAACGATCTCAGCGCACAGCCCTGCCTGACGCGCCTCGAACGGCGGACGTTCAGCGAGCGCGCCTCTAAAAGACTCACGCAAAAGCAAAGGGACGCCGGCGGCCCCGGCAGGAACTGAACCTGCAACACCCGCCTTCCAGGCGGGTGCGCTATCTCACAAACGCCTGCGCGAAATAGAAGCAGGATACATAGCTGCACGCCATCGAGACTTCGACCGACACCTTGTCCCCATTGCCCGGCGGGATCTGCAGAACGGAGCCCAACTCGGGAACAAACTCCTTCTCACCAGCCATGGCGCGCAAGTTGATATCAATCGTGTCTTCATTCCCCTCGATGTGGATGTAGGTGAGCTTGTCCGGCGCGACCCGCACCTCGATCGTCTCCGAGTCGTCATCCTCCAGCTCGCGAAGCATCGC
>Ga0075163_10000813_pt1 | contig 41503 bp, 29 predicted proteins | sample JI1023141ADNA_FD_71478 | JGI IMG/M metagenome (GOLD analysis project Ga0075163, IMG submission 71478) | Wastewater effluent complex algal communities from Wisconsin, to seasonally profile nutrient transformation and Carbon sequestration -... | ecosystem: Engineered > WWTP > Effluent > Algae...
AAGGGAGAGAAAAGAAGAAATCCCCTTATTATCAGAGCATTATTTACAACATTTTGCTTCACGTTCTGGAAAAAAGACTCTCTCTTTTTCTCCAGATATAATGTATTACTTTAATAACTATAATTGGCCAGGGAATATACGTCAGTTAAGGGCAGAAATTGAAAGAATGGTAGCCTATGCTGGAGACTCTATGGTACTAACTCCAAAAGATTTATCTCCAGAAATTACACGTGTTTCTCTTAATCCTATAATAGAGACTAAAAAAACTATTATTCCTAGTTTTAATGAAAGAGTAGAAACAGTTTCTCATAGTTTAAAAGAAGCTACAGATCAGCTAGAAAGAAAACTTATAGAAGAAATTTTACTTAAGACAGGTTATAACATTTCTCGTGCAGCTAAAGAATTGGGGCTTTCTCGACGTGGACTAAGGTTGAAAATGTTTCAATTAGGCTTGGAAAAATAAAGAAATATTACAGCAGTGGTACTATTTGATTGATAGTGGATACTAAGTTTGTATAGTGGAAGTTTTTGAACCATATTTTGAGTACTATGTTGCCAGTTCTTAGTAGATAAAAAAATAGTGTCATAGTGTTTAACTTAGCTAAAAAAAATACTTGCCGGTTTTATCTCCTCTATTATCAATAAAATAAACATTTCATAGGGAAAATAAAATTACAATAAGCAGTTGTGGAATAAGAAATGCTATAGTGAAAAGCAAAAATAGATAATATTTTTTATTCATAACAACATTTTCATTTGGGCAAAGACTCTAGTTAAAAAATAACTATCTGAGTCATCACTATTTTTCTGCCCAAAATAGCTTGACAGTTTAGAAAAGTGAATGGTATAACCTAACCTTCTGTGAGGTAAAGGAATAGCCTGCTCTTTTCAGAGGTTTTAACAGAAATGAAGAAGCAAATTAGACAACTAATATTCCTTGTAATTAGCGTGGTAATGCTAAATACAATTATTTGGTCTGATTTTACTAATTCTGCTAATACTTCTGGTAAAGATACTAGCTATCAAAACTTTGTTTCTAGCACAGAAAGAGTAATTCAGATTCCTGGTCAACTATCTTCAGATAATAATGTAGTTTTTACTAAAGATGGGGGTAAGGGGTTAGTTGCTTCTTTCAAAGAAGAAAATGGTGGAGATGGTCGGTCAGTTTACAGTTTTAACAGTCTAACAGGCCAAATTATTGATAAATTAGATACTCTAAGTAATGGCTCAAGTGGAGTAAATCCAACTAGATTAACTATTAGTAATGATGATGTTTTAGTTATCAGTGCTAAGTCTAATTTACCAGATGAAGTTGATGTTATTATTGTTCCAACTAATCCAGATGGCTCATTTGCACAAAATAACAAAGTAAACCTAGCTTTTAGAGTTCCTTTAGCAGAAGATGAGCAAAATTTGCCAGATGAAGTTAGCTTAAGCGCAGATGGCCGTTATGGTATTTATTCAAATAAAACTAGTGCTTTTGTTTTTTCTACTACTTCTGGACAAATTACTGCTAGCGAGCAGATCATTTTAGAGAGTGATCTAAGTGCTAGTAATCGAATTGAAAGTTTTACTTATGATGCTAACAATGGTCGATTAGCCCTTGTTCATCAACAAAATGGCATTTATTTTGTATCAGTATATACTCTTACGCCAGAGGGAAACCTCCAATTTGAAAGGCGTATTCGCTTGCCAAAACGCGAAGTTATTGGCTATGGTTCTAAGCTAGCATTCGATGAATTAGGATCAAAAATTTGTTTGGTTTCTTCTAATTTAGGCCAGTTTTCTCAATATGATATTAGTACTGGTAATCTAGTCTTTAAGAAAGTTATTGATGGTTTAGCAGAAACAAACAAAGAAATTGCCAAGGAACTTCCTATTAATCTAGAGTTTAATTCACAAACTGGGCGGGTTTTTATTCAAAAGCCTGGACATATTCAAAAGCCTGGGCATATTCAAAAACCAGGACATGTTGCAGTCGTGGATCTAAGCAATTTGGCTATAATTACTAATATAGAATTTAATCAAGAATTATCAGGCGCCGCACTAACTGCCAACGGGCAAAAAGTTTATGTGCTATCAGGAAATACTTTGAATACTTTTCTTGTTGAGACTAACGAAAAAATAGAGTCTCGCACATTAGCGGCAAAAGGTTTGAATCTTTCTTTGTATACCCAAAACGAATTGCTAGGTATTGCGATTAGTAATGGGGTACAGCTTATTTATCAATAAATTAATTGCTTAAATTTCGTCAATTAAAACAACAAACATTTAGCGGAGTAATTTTGCGCTTTCGATAAAGCGTTAAATGCGAAGTAATTTGCGCTTTACGATAAAGCGTTAAATCAGGTTCACAACTTGTCTTAAATATTCGAGGAGGAAATAAATGAAAAAGGGCTTTGCGCTACTTTTATTAGCCATTACTTTAGTCGTTTCAGCCATCACCCCAATTATTGCTCAAGATTTAGCATTTGGTGGTAGAGGCAACACTACTAATGGTTTTAGAAATTCTGTTTTTATTCCAACACCACTGGCTAATCGTGGTATTACTGGTGCTAGTAGAACACCATCTCCGATTGGTACTTTAATTGCTGGTTTTCTTAATAATATTACTAATACCGGTGCTGGTCGTTTACCTAACACCAATACAGTTTCTTTCAATGCTGTTGACGTAGGTATCTTTGATATGGACGCTGATGGCTTCCCTGATCTCGTCGCTGCTTCTGATGACAGCAATAACACTGCTATCAATACTGGTGGTATTCCTGCTGGTGTTTTAGGTGCTGGCCAAACAGGTCGAGTTACCCTTTTCACAGGTGCTGGTGATGGTACATTTGGTATTCCAGTTAGCACTCCTCTTACTATCGTTCCAACTGCAGGCGCAACCACTGTTGGCCCAACCTGTTTAACCGTTGGTGACATCAACTTAGATGGATTAGGCGATGCAGTAATAGGCGCTGGCGATGACAACATCTTTGGTGCAATCCAAATCTTCTCTGGTGGTACACTTGCTACTAACACCATCGCTGGAACTACCCAAAATATTATTAACTTAATCGGCGTTCCCGGTGCAGTTGCTAATACAGTAGTTTCCGTAGATTTAGAGCGCTTAAATGAAGATCCATTCCCAGATCTAATTATTGGTACTACAAACTTCCTAGGTATTTTCCCAAGTGAAGTATTTACAGTTCCAACAACTGGTGCTGGTGGTCTATCTGTTGCTAATACCAGATTTTTCTTAACTTTAGGTCAAATCGGTTTCTTAAACAGTCAAGGCAACTTACTTGCTAATAGATCTATTTCTGGTTTCCAAAGCAATATTCTTTTCCCAGCAGTCAACGGTGCTGTTGATACAGACTTTGACATCGGCGTTGCTACAACCAGAGGTATAGAAATTTATGAAAATACCTCCCCAACAAACGCTGGTTCTGGTGCTCCATTAATGTTCACCAATGCAGTTCTAGATGCAAACGGTCTCCCATCTGCATTACCAGCAGGTAGCGCTCCAATTGCTTTCTTACCAGGCGATGTCAACTCAGACAACGTTACAGATCTTAACGTACTTAACTTCGGTTCTGGTACAGTTACTACCTATGTAGCAAATGCTGGTACTCCTGGTTATCAAACACCACGTACTTCCGTTGCTGGTAGAAATCCAATCTCTGGTACTCTTAGCAACTTTGATGGCGATGGTAAAGTAGACATCGTTACTGCTGATATCGCTGGTGCTGCTGAAGTATTAGCTGGTACAGGTAATGGTTCATTTACTTCTTTAGGTGCTTTCTCCTTGGCTCTTGGATTACCAATCCTTAACCCAAGTGCAGTTGCTTCTGGCGTAGTAGACGTAATCAACAATGGTGGTACTACAGATGATATAGCTATCGCTGAAGGTTTCACTCCTGGTGGTACTACTGGTGGTGTTATATTCTTAGCAGGCGCTGCTGGATTTACCCCACTTTTCGTCAGATTATTTACCGCAGTCTCCTTAGCCGCTGACTTTGATGGCACAGGTGGATTAAATGATATCGCAGTGATGGAACAAAATACTGGTACAGTATTTGTACTTCTCAACTTATCAATATCTGCTGCTCCAACAATCACTGGTTTAACTCTTAGAGACGTATTTACCAATAGAGACATCCGTCCAACATCAGCAACTTCCTTCGTTGACGCTTTAACCGGCCTCAATAACATTGCTGTTACAGACGTTGCTACTCCTCAAAATACCAACGGCGCTGGCCAAATTATTGTTGGCTTAAACGATGGTACTGGTAACTTCAGCAATAGAAACCGTTTATTCCGTCAATTCGTTGCTACCTCTGGTGCAACAAATATCGTAAGCGGTGACTTTAGAAATACTGGTAGAGCTACAGATTTAGTTTATGTTGACTATCAAAACAACTTAGCCGCCGTTGCTCTCAACGATGGTACAAACTTCTTCTTAACTCCACAAATTCGTGAAACCGGTGGTTTCGTACCAGTTTCCGTAGCAGTTGCTGACGTAAATGACGACGATAATATGGACGCAGTCGTATTAAACAACGGTTCTGCTCCAAACCAAACTGTAGGTAATCAATCAATCGTTTCTGTCCTATTAGGTCAAGGCGATGGTCGCTTAATCCCAACAGGTTCTTTACTAAACGTACCAAACTTTGGTCTTTCCATCGTTGGTGGTTTAGCAGTATTAGATAGCACACCAATCCGTCGCGTTGTTGACTTCAACTCTGATGGTTTCCCTGACTTCGCAGTTAACTCTACTCGTGGTGCTGCTGGTGTATTGGGCGCAGTAACAACTCCAACTGTCAGCTTGATCTTAAATCGTGCTGATACTCCTGGCCAATTTGTTGTTCAACCTCCAATCCCACTATTTGACGATACAGTAACCACTGGTGCTGGTAATGCTGCTAACGGTGCTGCTCTTGCTTTAGACGATACCCTTGGTGGACCTGCTTTAGTTACTGGCCGCGGCGGTACACAAGCTACCTTAACAACAGGTTTTGGTGGTGCTGGTGTTGGTGGTGCTAACTACACATTAGCAGTTTCTGACTTTAATGCTGATAGTTCTCCAGACTTAGTAGTAACTGGTACATTTAGAACTGCTCAAGTTCTATCTGGTCTTGCAGCTACCCCAACCAACTATCGTTCAACCATTTACTTAGTTGGTAATGAAACTGCTGGAACAATGCGTGTATCTCGTCCAATGCGTGTTAGAGAATTCACCACCTTTGGTGATGGTACTTTAAGCCCACGTTTGAACGCTGGTGACACATTTGTTGCTTGTGCTACAGGTAACTTTGCTCCATTTAACAACTTTGTACCAGACGTAGTTCACCTTTCAATCAATGGTCAACTCCATATTGATGGTAACATTACCTCTGTTCTAAACCACGCTCCAATCGTACGCATCAACCGTAGCGATTTGAACGCTCCTCAAGGTCAAGGTCGTAAAGTCATTTTAACCTCTGGTGAAATGAGAACCGTACCTGTAACCGGTGCTGACGTTGATATCCCAGGTGACAGACTTAGCTTCAGCTTAGTACAACCACCATCTGGTGAACAAACTCCATCTTTTGTTCGCATTGCTAACAATGCTGACAATAGAAGCGCTAACATCACCATCGACACCCGTAACGGTGGCGTAGGTGTCAACAATGGCCCAGGCCAATTAAGAGCACGCATTGCTGTCCAAGCTACTGATGCTGGCACAAGTGGCCCAGGTGGACGTTTACCATTAATCGGTCGCGACTACTTTACTCTTATTGTTAATCCTAAGAGTGCTCCAACAATCGCTCCTATCGCTAATGTAAGCCTTGAAGCTGGCAGAACACAAAATGTCAACTTACAAGTTACTGAAAGAGATGGCGGCGCTGTAACAGTAACCAGAAAATGTGACAAGGATACTTATGTTTCTGTAGCCGGCACCACATTATCTATCGCTCCAACAGATTCTGATGTAGGCACCAACACCTGTACCTTAACCGCTACTGGTCCAACAGGCCTATTCTCAACCACTTCCTTTGTAATTACAGTTAGAGCACGCAATATCGCTCCAACAATCGCTAACATTGGCGACCAAACAGTAAGACAAGGTCAAGCAATCACAGTAAACATTACTTCTAATGATACACCTGGTGATGCATTGAGATTATCATTAGCTTCTGCTCCAGCTTTCGTAACATTGTCTGACAATGGCAACGGCACTGGCGTAATCCGTATCGCTCCAGCTCTAACAGATGCTCAAGGCGGTCGTGTAACCGTATCTGTAACAGACCAAGGTGGTTTGACTGCTTCTACTTCCTTCAACGTTACAGTTCAAAGAGCAGTCGTTATCAACGGCGCTGCATTTGATACCGGTGGCAAACAACTCTTCATCAATGGTACTGGCTTTGGTACTTCTGGCGCTAGAGTAACAGTAAATGGCCAAGATATTTCTTCACGCATCAGCGGCCAATCTGATAACTCTATCACTGTAAAAGGTGGCAAGAAGAAACTTAACCTCAAGCCTGGTCCAAACCAACTCGTAGTCACCTCCGGTGGCGTAACTTCTAACACCTTCGTGTTGAACTTACTCAAAGGCGGCGATGAAGACTAGTTTGATCTAGTTCTCAGGTTTTACAATAATAGCGAGCCTTTAGGCTCGCTATTATTTTTAGTAAATGAAAATAAATAATCTTGAAGTGAGTAAGTGCAAACAATTAAAATTATAGGTTGTGTTTATATTTACTGAAGTCAAGCTTAATGTTAAGTGTGATAGTTATTACTACTTAGATTTTAATTTATATAATAGGCAATAGTTTTAGGAGGATTTAATGTCCAAAAAGTTTTTTTACTTCTTACTAACAATTGTGTTAATGACTTCATTAACCGCTTGTAATAAAACAGAGTCAACTAGCAATCCAACAAATAGTAGTTCTAGTACAACAAGTTCATCCACTACAGAGACTCCAACTGATCAACCAACAGGTACTGAAGCAACAAATGTTGAAAAATATGCAGGGGGAAAATTGGTTCCTGTTAATGTGTCTGCTAGCCCAGATGCAGCGTTACCCCCAGATATTCCAGTATTTCCAAACGCTACACCTACAGATAAAAGATTAACTAATAAAATTACCACTTTTGTTTTTAGTACTGATGCTATAACTACAGAAGTAGATAATTTCTATAAAGAGGCTTTGCAAAAACAAGGTTGGAGTAAGCGACTAGAACAACAAAATGTTGCAGATGGTAACTTTTTTATTAAGCCAAAGAGAACTGTTAGAGTTGTTTCTTATAGAGATGGTCAACTAAAGAAAACTGTTTTTAGACTTAGTGTTTTTGATGCAAGTAAAGAAGATAGTAATGCAAGTATGGAAATAATGGGAGAAGATGGTAAGCCAAAGAAGACCATTACTGCTGCTAACTTAAATGATGTAGGGAAAATGCCATTAAACTTACCTGCTACAACCCCTCTCTACCCAGGTGCACAACAAAAAGCAACAGATAGACCTGGAATATGGTGGGAATATAAAACAAAAGATCCAGTTAAAAAAATTGCTGATTGGTATGACAAAGAATTAAAAGCAATTGGTTGGAGCTTAGAACAAGATAATAGCGAATTAGGCGATAGTATGATGATTTATACTAAGAAGAATGAAAAAGGCGATAAGATGAACCTAGGAATCCGCGTTAATGATATGAAAGATAAAGGAGAACGTTGGATAACCTTAGTTAACTATCCTTATAATGCTGTTATTCCTGATCTTGATCCGCTTAGCGAAGTAGAGAAACAACAACCAGAAGCAGCAAAAATAGCTAGAGATCTTGCTAAGAAGAATCAAGCAAAAAATAGTAAATTAGTTGAGCAAAAAACAGAGCTAACTCCAGCAATACAAGCAGAAATAGATGCTGCTAAACAGTCTGCTAGAGAGAGTGTAAGAAAAAGAATGGAAGAAAAGCTAAAAGCTAGAGAAAAAGCTACTCCAAACAATAACAAATAGTGGAAAGAGATTAGTAAAAACTAAAAAGGACAAGAAAATTATTTTCTTGTCCTTTTTTATTATGTATTTAGATATAAGATCTAAATTATGGGTATGGCTGGATTCGAACCAGCGACTTCTACCGTGTGAGGATAGCACTCTACCGCTGAGTTACATACCCAAAGTGTTTTAGTAAATAAAAGCCCAATTCTAGTAGAAGCTTTCCAAGCCCGTCAATAGTTTTATCCTACATAAATCAAAAGCTCTTAGCTCTAAATATTTTGTTAGGAGCATATAAACTTTCCTTTGGCCAAAAAGTACAAGTATGTTAAATTGCTCTCTGCTACAATCTAAAATATAGGACATGTTAGCCTTATTCTAAAAACTGGTCATAAACAAAAATGGATCTCTCGACAGCAATTAATAAAACCAAAGATTTACAACAATCAGTAGAAAAAGTTATTCGTGGGAAATCAGAAGTTATACGCTTATCCCTAATTGCTTTACTTGCAGGAGGACATTTATTAATTGAAGATGTCCCTGGTGTAGGTAAAACTACGTTAGCTCAAGCAATGGCGCGTTCTTTTAACTGTTCTTTTAACCGTGTGCAGTTTACTAGTGACTTACTTCCTTCAGATATTGTAGGTCTATCAGTTTATAATCAGAGAACAGATAATTTTGAATTTCGATCAGGGCCAATTTTTGCAAATGTAATTTTAGCTGATGAAATAAACCGTACTACTCCTAAGACTCAAAGTAGCTTATTAGAAGCAATGGCAGAAGGCCATGTAACTATTGAAAATAAAACTTACCCATTACCTAAACCCTTTATTGTACTTGCTACACAAAACCCTGTTGAACATCATGGCACTTACCCATTACCAGAATCCCAATTAGATCGTTTTATGATGCGTATAAGTATGGGATATCCTGAAATGTCAGAAGAAAAACAAATTCTGCGTAATCAAATGACTCGCCATCCAATGGAAGATATAGAAGCTGTAATGCAGGCTAGTGATGTTGTAGAGTTACAAAAGTTAGTAAGAAACGTTAAGGTAGATGATTTGATTTTGGATTATTTAGTAAAAGTTGTAAATGCTACACGTACCACAGAATTACTTGAATTAGGAGTTAGTCCTAGAGCTAGCCTAGCTTTGCTACATGCTTCTCAAGCTTGTGCTTTACTAGAAAAACGCGACTATTGTATTCCTGATGATATTAAACAATTAGTTGTACCAGTTTTTGCTCATCGTGTAATTGTTAATGCTCGTTATGGTTCTAGTAAAAGGCATACTGAAGAAGCAGAATCAGTGCTACAAGATATTTTAAGATCTATAGATGTGCCACTCTAATAATTTGATTAAATATAGAGTTATAAATTGATATGACTTCTGAAAAGCTTAAAGAAATTAAGCGAATTGCTCGTGAATTTCTTGTTACTGCATTTTTACTTGGATCAGCATTAGTACTAGCGATTGTGTCTAGTGCTATGCTTCGTACAGGTGATTACCAGTTAGTTGTTGCTACCACGATTTTATCTTTGATTTTAGCTATTATTGGCGGTATATATAGTGTTCCAAAGCTTTCTAGAAGGATAAGTTTAAGGTTTTTTTCTTCCTGGCGGTTTTCTTACTCAGCAACTCCAGAGATGGCATTTTTCTTTATTTTAACTGTAATTGTAGGTTTTTCAGCCATTAATACTGGGAATAATCTTTTATATTTAGTGTTTTCAGTGCTTATTGCTGTGATAATTGCTTCAGGAATTATTTCTGAAAGCAGCTTACGTAATATAGATGTAAGTTTAAGGTTTCCAGAGCATATTTTTGCTACACAAGAAACAATGCTAGAGCTTTCTTTAATTAACCGTAAAAGGTTTCTTCCCTCTTTTTCATTAACTGTTGGGGTTGTTACTGCTAATGAAAAGGAGAAAAAATGGTCAGTAAGAATGAAGGAATTATTTACTGGCCCACAGATAGAGAAAGGATTTAGTAAATTAGCACATTATGCAATTTTGCCAGCTAATGGAAAAGTAAGTCAACGCTTAGCTTATACTTTTAAGAAACGTGGTAGTTATCAAATTACTGGTTTTATGATTAGTACTAAGTTTCCTTTTGGATTTTTACGTAAAACATATGAAAAGGAAGCAGTAGGTGAAGTAGTTGTTTATCCTCAACCTCAATCTGTAAGTAATTTTTCTGCTAGTGTTCCTGTTTTGGCAGGTTGGTTAGAAAGTAATAAACGTGGTAATAGTACTGATTTATATCGATTACGTCAATATGTTCCAAGTGACAATATGAGACATGTTGATTGGAAAGCAACAGCTAAATCACGTAGGTTAATGACAAAAGAGTTTACTAATGAAGATGAGCGACGTTTTACCTTAATTTTAGATGACTATTACAATGATAAATTAGAAAACTTTTCAGAATGTTTTGAACGAGCTGTTTTATTAGTAGCATCTCTAGCAGAGTATTTTTCTAAACAAGGCTCTGAGATACGTTTATTTACTCCAAAAGAGCAAATAGACTTTGGTTTAGGAGTAGAACACCTTTATAAAATATTTCACCTTTTAGCTCTTATTCAACCTGATAAACAAGAACCTTCTTCTATAACAACATCAACAAAAACACAGATTAAGCCTTTAAATGAACTTATAGAGATGGATAAAGATGACTTTAAGATAGTAGTAACTGGTTCTGAGATGGCTTTATCTATAACTAACCCTAGAGTTAAAGTAATCAGTTTAGGTAAGTTATGAAAATTAATTCTCTAGAAAACTATTTTAAGTTATGTTCTTATCTATTAATTGGCCAAGGTTTTGCAACCCTTTCTTTAACAGGTAATGTAGATATTCTTTCTATTATTCTCTACCTTATTGCATTGGTGTTAAGTTGGTATAGTGATAAACCAGGTTCAAAATTACAAATTAAACCACAAACTGCTAATTGGTTAGCTCTATCGTTTATCCCCTTTATTTTTATAGATTTCCGTTATATTAGTGGCTCTTATGTAGGCCCATTAATTCATTATAGTCTGTTTATTTCTATATTTAATTTATTTAAGGTAAAAGTAGACCGGGACTGGGTGTTTTTATATTTGATTGCAGTATTTGAAGTCTTACTTGCAGCCACTTTAACAATAGATATTACTTATATTGCAATGCTAGGAATTTTCTTGCTATTAATTCTAGCCACTTTAGAAGCTTTTGAAATAAAGCGTAGTCAAGGTGAAGTTTATCAACCAAAAGAAGAAAAACTATTAAATCGATTAGGGAGGATTTTACCACTTCGTAGAATAGGTTATTTAGTATATATCACTATAGCAATTGTTTTTTTAATAGGATTAATTGCTGGGCCTATTTTTCTTTTGATTCCAAGGTTTAATACTAACCTTATGGCACGTAGTTTTGGTGCTACAACCGTTACTATTACAGGTTTTTCTGATGTTGTAGAGTTAGGACAAGTAGGAGATATTAAAAAAAGCGAACAAGTAGTTATGAATGTTCGACTAAAAACAAATATTTCTAAATTAGCTAAACTTCCAAAATGGAGAGGGGTTACACTTAGTCAATATAATGGACGTAGTTGGAGTGAACCACGTAAAGACCAACGTAAAGCAATTCGTTTAACAGATGGTTTATATAAACTGTCTGAACCTTCAGCAAAATCACAGCTTGTTGAGCAAACTTTTTATCTAGAACCACTTAGTACACCAGTAATTTTTGCTGCTTCTCGACCTATTGCTCTTAACAATCAATTACCTACCCTTTATCGTGCTGCTTCTGAGACTCTTACTAGTTCAGATCATTCTTTTAGACAAATTGTTTATGGGGTTTTTTCTGATATTTATGTCCCTGATTTAGCTGAACTAAAAAAAGATAATCAGCCCTATAGCCAAGATATAAGCGAACATTATTTACAACTACCTGATATGGATTCTAGAGTAGCAGCCTTAGCAAAAGAAATTACTGGAAATATACCTACTCGTTTAGAAAAAGCTCAAGCTATAGAGAAGTATTTGAAAACTAAATATGACTATTCTTTAGAAATGAAACGTACTACAGAAGAAGATCCACTAGTAGACTTCCTTTTTAATACCCGTCAAGGTCATTGTGAATATTTTGCTACTTCAATGGTAATAATGCTAAGAAACTTAGGTATTGCTGCTAGAATGGTTAATGGTTTTCAATCTGGTGAATATAATGAGCTAAATAATACTTTTACTGTTCGTCAATCAGAAGCTCATTCTTGGGTAGAAGTTTATTTTCCTACCACAGATCGTTGGGTGGAATTTGACCCTACTCCTGCAGGAGGATTTAGCCAATATACAGTTGGTTTATCTACTAAATTAAAAAAATATGTTAGTGCTGCAAGAATGCTTTGGCTTGATTATGTAGTAACTTATGACTCAGAAAGACAGAGCTATTTATCTACAAGAGCAAAAAATTTATTTAGTTCTTATAAAGGAAATTTAGAAGAAAGTGTCTTAAACCTTCGTCAATACTTAAAAACAGGTTATAAGAATTTTAGTTTTAGTAATTTACCTAGTAAAGAATTAGGTATAGTAGCTGCATTAATAGGGGCAGGTATTTTAAGTGTTTTAGGATGGTATTTTTTTAATTTTAGTAAAGAGTGGCAGTTAAACCCAAGTCTACTTTTTTCTAGCTGGTGGGGTAAATTATTTCTTCCTTGGCTAAGGTGGCGTACTAGAAGTAACCCACAACAGTCTGCTGTGCTATTTTATAATGAAATGCTTATAGTACTGGAAAAGAAAGGGTTTAAGAGAAAACCTTACCAAACTCCTTTAGAATTTGCATTGGAAACTAAATTAGCAGAAGTAGAAGAAATAACCAATCAATATAATAGTGTTAGATTTAGTAGTAGGGCGCTTAGTGATACAGAATATCAACAAGTAAGAACTTCTATTAAAGAGTTAACCAAGAAAAAAACTGCTCCGCCTATTGTACCTGTAATTATGTCAAGCCAACGGAAGCTAGTAATAGTTAGTATAGTAGCTAGCTCCTTAGTAATATTATCTTTTACAGGTATTTACTTTTATAATGAGCAAAAATTAGCACAAAATTCCCGTAGGACAAAAACTCAACTTATTCGTTTTGTTACAGAAGTTTATCAAGTTCCAGAGCTAATTGAGCAATCTAGTAATGGTGTAAGAATAGAACCTGGTAATGGTGCTTTAGAGGTTGTTGAGGCTTTTAAAAATGGGCAATCTGCTGATATTTCTCCTAAAGGTAAACTTCCTTGGGATGATTATTTTGATCCTGTTAATCAACCAACTAGAGATGAACTTGAACTACTTTTCCAAAGACCTGAAATTGCTTTACTTGAAAAAGCTGCTAGTAAAAAGGATTTTAGCTTTTATGCCTTAGATAAATTATCTCAAGAGCAAACTAATTCTATGGCTAGACTTGATTATTCATTAGTAATAGATAGGGTAGATATACTTCTTTGGAAAGCTTATGTTGCTTTTCGAGAAGGAAAACCAAAAGAATGTGAAAGGATATTGGCTTTAGTAATTTCTTTAGGCAATAGGTTAAAGCAAGACTATTCAATTAATAATGCTTTACTAGGTCATTTAGTTCTATCTCGTGGGGCACTTGCTACAGCTAAATATTATATTTCAATTGATAAACCTCTAGAGTCTAAAAAGTGGTTTGAGTTAGTAAGGTATTGTTCTGAACGTAGAGCTAAACTAGTTTATATATCAAATGAAATTCGGCTTGCTGGAATTAGCGACAAAAATTTAGCAGAATTATTTTCTTTAGCTTTACTTAAACATGAACCTGCTATTGCTAGTAGCGCAGTAACATCTATTGGTCAACATTGGCTAAATAACCCTAATCAAGTAGTTTTGGGTGTATCAAATAACCGTAAGTTATTTTTAGATACTCTTGCTAAAACAAAGTCTGAACCAACAGCAACTTTAGCTAAAAGTTATTTAGATATGGCTAATAAAATGTCTTTGAGAGAAAGATGGCAGTATTTTCGTGAAACCTATTCAAGAAAGCCTTAGGAAATATAAGGAAATATAAGGAAATATATAATTATTTTGACTTATTCTGGGTCTTTAAAAAGACCATGCATATCTTCGCTTAAAGGTTGTGTTGTTCTATCTCCAGGCCAATCACGGCGCACAGGGGTAACTGCTGGGAATTGACCAGTAGTAGAATTAAGCGAGTAAGAGCGTTCGGTTTTACAAATTTCTGGAATTAAACTATCTAATTCAATAAAACGATCTGCTACATCAATTAATCTAGGAGAGGTATTAGAACGAAATCCAGCTACTTCTACACGTACACCTTTATAAGCTACAGCATCCACTGCATAAGCAAAATCTTCATCACCACTTACCAAAATAGCTGTATCATACCTATCAGCTAAAGAAAGCATGTCTACTGCAATTTCTACGTCTAAATTAGCTTTTTTAGTGCCATCAGGAAAGGTTTTTAACTCTTTTTCTACCACTCTATAACCATTTCTACGCATCCATAATAGAAAACCTTGTTGACGTTCTGCATTTTGGTCTACACCAGTATAAAAAAATGCTCTTAACAAAGTATCATGGCCTCTTAATATATCTAGGAGTTTTGCGTAGTCTATTTCTACACCAACAGACCTAGCAGCATGAAAAAGGTTATTTCCATCAATAAATATGACCAGACGGCCTCTAAGAGTGGGTTTATACATAATATTTTATAGTGACCTATTATAAGAATTTAAATATAGATTTTTTAATCCCAGCTATTGTAATACTTTGAAAACATTCACGTCAAAGCAAAAGATCCAAATAGGTTTTTTATATCACTATTATTATATTTCTTATTTATAAAGAGTTAATTATAAGCTTAATTGCTACAAAAAACTCAAATTATAAAGTCTTGCCAAGGTTTTCTAGTACTTCACAGGTAGCATTTAGAGCTTTATTAAAGTCCACTTTTTTCTTAAGGTTTTGACACTCTGTTAAGACTTTAGTTGAGTTAAGCAGGTAAGAAAGTTTTTGGCTTACAGTTTCAACAGTATAGTTTTCAGGGAAAATACTAGTAGCAACCCCTAGTCTTTCTAGTCTTGCTGCATTATCTGGTTGATCATGATTTAATGGCATTATTAGTTGTGGAATTGCCGCTGCTAATGCTTGAGCAGAAGTGCCTATACCTCCATGATGTATTAAAGCTGTTATCTTAGGTAATATTAAACTAAAAGGGATATATTCCACATGTTTAATGTTTGATGGTAAATTGTTTGGTAAGTGTGATTTAAATTTAGTTAAGAACAAAGCTTGTTTACCAAGTTTTTGAGTTACTTGAACCGAAACTTGAAAAAAATCTTTAGCATGTTTCATTGCTGTTCCTGGTGTAAAAACTAGTGTTTGAGTTTTATTGTCAATAAAATCAGCAATATCTTTATTTAATAAATCTTTTTCATTAGAGCCATCAAAATGAATAAAACCTGTAAGTTCAGTATTTTGAGGCCAATCTGGTTGTAACTTTGCAAACCATTCTGGAAAAAATCCAATTACTTTTTCTGGAGAATGCATCCAATGCCCAAAAATATGTTTAACAGGAGCTAAACCAAGCTCTTTACGAAAGCTATTAAGTCCTGGTGTAAGTATTGGATCCAATATAAAAAAATCAGCCGCACTATATAAAAGTCTATTAAGAAAACGTGGTAAACGTTCTGGTAATTTCATTCCAGGAAAAACAGGAGTCTCATAAGTAGTTCTAATTATTGCAGGTTGAAGATGAAAAGTAGCTAAGCGGAAATGTTGCTTTTCTTGTGCAAGTCGTGCACCTAAACAGAAACTAGAAGCCGCAACAATAGTTTTTTTAGGATCATGACTAGTAATTATTTCATATAAAGGTCGCATAATTGGCAATACACCACCTTCTGCAACCAACTTAAAGCCCTTTCTAGGATTCCACATATCTGGGTTTTCTACTGCTGATAAGTAGTCTTGAGTGCTTCCTAGTCCAATAAATTCTATACCTACTGATTCAACTAATGTTTTAAAATATGGATTGGTGATTAATTTTACTTTATGCCCACGGTTTTTTAATGCTATTGCTAAACCGATAATAGGATGAACATCTCCAGCACTTCCTAAAGTTGCTAGTAAAATTTCCAACTTAACCTCCAACAAAAACAATTAATTTTTAATTAATTTTCAATTAATTTTTAATAATAATTCTCTAGTTTTCCCTAAAACTAATATAGGCTAAAACTAAATCTTTACTGAAATAAATAAGTAAATGCTTAGGTTAAATATTATGTTTAGGTGATTAAAATGGGTAAATTAAATTCCAGTGATGTTTAGCCTTTTTTGCTTAAGAGTGTTAAACTATTACCATACTTGCAATAAAAAAAGGAAAAAATATGTATAAAATAGCAATTATTTTATTTTTTCTTGTCTGCCCTATATCGGCTTTAGGGCAAAGCAGTATAGATAGTTCTGATGACCGAAGACCTATTTTTACTATAGAAGAAACTATTTCTCGTAATCGAATTGTTTTAGCAGAAAAAGATCATCGCGAAATGCGTGTGGCATCTATTGAAATTAATATGATTGCTAAATCTTTACTTAAAGCGGCTCAAGGCCAATGTTTGCTATCTCATGAAGATGAAAAAAAACTAGATAAAATTGAAAAACTAGCAAAAAAAATACGCTCAGAACAAGGTGGTAGTGGTAATAATTTGCTAGAAAAGCCAGAAAATTTAATAACTGCCTTAGAACGCCTACAAAAAGCAGCCCAAATAATGGAAACAGAAAGCCGCACCCTTAACCGTCATATGGTTTCTATTGTTTTAGTTGAACAAGTCAATGAAGTGTTAGGACTAACTAAAGAGATAAAAAAAATGAAGAATAAATAATGCTTATGCAATTAATAGTTAAAATTATTACTTTATTATTATTATTTGTATTTATCTCATCGGTTAGTTTTCCTTACTCTATACCCCATTTAACTCTACAAGATGATCCTATAAAAATAGAAACAAATTTAGTTATTCTAAATGCTGTTGTTAGAGATAGCAGCGGGAAATATGTTGCAAACTTAAAATCTAAAGATTTTTTCTTAGAAGAAGATGGTAAACCACAACAGATTTCTATTTTTAATGCAGAAGCTACCCCTTTTGCTGTAGCACTTTTAATAGACTCTAGCGGGAGTATGAAAAATAAACTTAGTAGAGCAAGGGTTGCTGCTGCACAATTTGCAGAAAATATGCGTTTAGATGATGTTACAAGTGTTTATAGCTTTAGTGATAAGGTAAAAAACTTACAAGAATTTTCTTCTAGCCAAGATATTTCTCCTGATGTATGGGAAATTGAAGCCGAAGGAGAAACAAGACTTTATGATGCAATGTTTGAGTCTTTACAAGCTTTAAGCTCAAGAAAAGAAATACGTAAGGCAATAATTGTTATCTCTGATGGAGGAGATACTAAGAGTAAACACCAAGAGAAAGAAATATTAGCTTTAGCACTTAATACTTCTGCTAGTATTTATTCTATAGATATTGCTGATCCTTTAGATGAAAAAGACACTAAACAAATGATTTCTAGCGGTTTACTAAAAAACTTTGCTGAAAAAACAGGCGGTCAATATATAAAAACCTTAGGTGGAAAACAGCTAGGTGAAAAACTATTAGAAGTTTCTAAAGAACTTCGTTCCCAATATTCAATTGGATTTTATCCAGAACAACAAAACATAGGGCAAAAACACCGGCTAAACTTAAAAATTCCTTCCCGTCCTGATATTCAAATTCGCACCCGTCAAACTTACTAGGTTAAACCTACTTGAATTGCTTTATTAGCGATTAACAAAGTATTAAGTCTTTTGTTAAAGCTTAAATCTAAAAGTAAGCACTCCAGAAACTTTTACAGGAATCCCATTAAGTAATGTTTGATTAAACTCCCATTTTTTAGCTGCTACAAGTGCTGCTTGTTGCAAAAGAGGATGACCAGCTATAACACGAGCGCTTTCTATATAACCATCTTCACCTATTGTAATTTCCACTACAACATCACCTGTTATATTAGCTGTTCTAGCTAGTTGTGGATAATCTGGTTTAACCTGCCTTATTGTATTACCTCTAATTACCCCTTCTGAACGCCTTACAATTGAGGGCGGCGGTGGTGCAAGATCAAAAGCAGGTGGAGCAGCAATAGGATTAATAGGTTGTTGCTGGAAATTATTAGGAGTTGATCTAAATCTATCTGCTGCAATTATTTGTAAATTGATAGCTTCTATTTTTTGGAGTAACTTAGAATAACGCCCCACTACCCAGCGTTTAGGCTGAGTCTGTAATTTTCCATATTGCTCATTAAGTGCATTATAAGCAATTCTAGCTGAATCTTGATGTCTAACTAAACGGTCTTGTATTTGAGCAACCTCAAATTCTATTAGTTCAACTTTTTTGTTTTGTAATAAATAGTCAAAAAAACACACTGTTGTTATTACTACTAACAATAAAGCAATAAAATGGGGTTTATCTAGAAGTTTATATAAATGCTTATTCATAAGTTTTACCCTTGCCAGTTACCAAAATTTGATGGAGGGTTACTAGAATTTTTAATAGTATAACGGTCTACTAATAGATAAATTACTAAAGCGACTGCACCAAAGAAAATAATTGAAAATCCTGCTTCTTCAACAAAAAGTAATATTGGTAACAAAATAGCAAAAAGATTACTAAATCCATTGAAAAAACTTTGCTTAATTTGTGCCCAAGCTGATAAGTCTTTAGTAGAGATGCTTAAGCCATTATTGGTTTCTCTTAAGTTAAAAGTGATAGTGGCTAAGTCTGCTCCTGAGCGCAGTTCAGAAATATAGCGTTTTAGTTGTAGTGTATGTCTACGTAGTGCTTGACGTTGCTGCTCTAAACTAACTTGAGAGTAATTTCTTTTAGTTGAATCTTCAGTTAATGCTTTATCAATAACTTTATCACTTTCAACTTCTTCTATTGCATCAAAATACTTATCAGTAACATCTTGTCCTTCAATAAGTTCTTGAGTAATTTTGCCATATTTTCTTAGATCTATAATGGTTTGATCAAAATTACGAGAAGGAACTCTAAAAACTATCTGAGCCATACGTCCATTTGACTCAGTATTAACATAAAGTTTAACCAAATAGCCTCCTTTAGCTTTGGCTAAATCAGCAATACTATTTTTAGCATCATCAAAATTATCTGTATCTACTGCCATTGAAGCTGCTTTTATAATTAATCGCTCTCCTTCTTTAAGTTGAGATTTTGACATTCTCATATCAGGAGGCTCAAAGTTTTGTGCTGATACTGATGCTGATGCTGGAGGCGGCGGGGGCGATGCTGGCTCTCTAACAGCCATATTTATTGATAAAGTAGGCGCTGATTTTACAGAATATGAATGAGTAGGGATTATATTTGCATCAATACCACCAACTACACCACCAACTACACCACCAACTACACCACCAACTACACCACTTTCTACAGCTATATTTGAAGAGCTATCAAGTGATGATGGTTGAGCAATTGCTTGAGGCTCAGCAACATTATTTTGAACTCTAGATGCTACTGGTAGAGAAGGTTTAACCGACACAGCACCAGAAAATAAATCTTTAGGTACTAAATAAAAGAAAACAAATAAGAGCAAAATAAGTGAAGCCCCAGAATATTTTAATGAAGGACGGGATAAGAATTTTTGCGCTAAACTTGGTTTAATATAACCACGAGAAAATAGTTCTTTTGCACTTTTGATAGCTGGCTCTGGAATTGACCAACTATTTAGATTTTCTGAAACCATTGTTAAGTTATTTAATGTTTCTTGGCAAATAGTACAATTAGGAATATGTAACTCAAGTTCTTTAATCTCTTTATTAGGGATTTCTTTGTCTAAAAAGGCTTGTAACTGACATGTAAGCTCACACTTACTAGTATTTTCTTGAGTGTTATTGATTAGTAGGCTTTCTGCTAAAGATTCTTTAATAAAAAAGATTTTTTCTTTAATTTCTTTTTTATTACTTTTTAATACATCTGCAATTTCTAAGTAGCTTAAACCTTGGTATTGATGTAGTAATAAAATGTTAACTGAGTGTGAATCTAATTTAGATAAAGTGTTTGGGATTAAATCAAGATTTTCTGAGCTTTGCGCCTGTAGTTGTTCTTTATCAAACCGCTTTATTATCACATTATATAAATGCGCTTTTAATGAAGGCTCATTTTGCCATTCTTTAGCATAATGAATTAATGCCAAAAATAAATCATTAGTTAGGCTTTCTGCTAAAGACTTATCTACTAGCTTACGGTAAATAAATTGGTAGAGTGATAAGCTATATTGCTTATAAATTTGAGCAAAAGCTGATTGATTTCCTTTAGCTAAATCATTGAGTAAATACACGTCTTCCTTATACATAAGCTAGTTACTCCTACATAATTAACAGTATTATTTATTTGTTAGCTTAAGACTCCATCATCAGGGATTCGGTTCCCATGTTTTTGCAGAAAAATATGGTAGGAAGATGATGTTTAAAATAAATATTGTCCAAATGTAGGGGCGAACTGTTCGCCCCTACGGTAAACCTACTAGCTTGGATCAAAGCTAGTTACATTTTGGGATTTTTCTTTATGTCTTTCAATTGCTAGCTCAATTAGTCTATCTATTAGCTCTACATAACCAACACCGCTTGCTTCCCATAACTTAGGATACATACTAATAGAAGTAAATCCAGGCATTGTATTTATTTCATTTAAGAGTAATTCCCCTGTATCACGATCTAGGAAAAAATCTACTCTAGCAAGGCCACTACCATCAATGGCTTGAAAAGCTTGAATAGCTAGTTTTTGAATTTCCTCTATTCGCTCTGTAGGAAATTTAGCTGGAATTTCAAATTGAGTTTTATTATCAATATATTTGTCATTGTAATCATAAAACTCTGCTCCAGGAATCACTTCACCAGGTAAACTAGCAATTGGTGAGTCATTGCCTAAAACACTAATTTCAAACTCACGAGCATTTATACCTTTTTCTATGATGATTTTACGGTCATATTTAGCTGCTAAATCTATGGCTTCTTCAAGTTGAGCAAGGTTTTTTGCTTTAGAAATACCTACAGAAGAACCTAAATTAGCTGGCTTAACAAAAGCAGGAAACCCTATTTCTTGTTCTATATGAGTAAGAATTGTCTGGCGATTTTTTCCCCAATTACTACGTAAGCACCAAGTAAATTTTCCTACTGCTAAACCATTAGCGACAAATAGTTTTTTCATTACTACTTTGTCCATTCCTGTAGAAGATGCTAAGACTCCACAACCTACATAAGGAATATCTGCTAAGTCTAGTAAGCCTTGGATTGTTCCATCTTCGCCATAAGTACCATGTAAGACAGGGAAGATTACATCTAATTTTTCTCCTGATAATAAATGCTCTCCTGATAGTCTTACTAAACCTTGATGGGTTGGTGCGCCTACTAGGGCAACTGATTCTGTTCTTGGATCAGACATTAGTGCTTCTGGTAATAAACCTAGTGCTGCGTTTGATGTTAACCAATTTCCTGCTTTAGTGATTCCAATAGCAATAACTTCATATTTGTTTTTGTCTAAGGCGTTTATGATGGATTTTGCAGAACGTAGCGAAACTTCATGTTCTCCTGAACGACCACCAAAGATCACGCCTACCCTTATTTTTGACACTATTTTTCTTCTCCTTATTTTTTATTGGCAAGCTTTATTAAGATTTATTTTATGTTTCCAATAGCACTAAAATATCCAGAATAGAAACTAATTACAATATAGCCAATATAAGCAGCAACAAAAAGATATACAATTACTGGAGTAGCGGTAAGTATTGCCTTAAATGCTTTATCTGCTTCAAATTCATAGTATTCTGCAACTTTAGTAAGGATTTTGTCTATATCTCCTGTTTCTTCAGCAATTGCAAATGAACCAACAAAGTTTTCTGGAAAAACTTTAGCTGCTTTTAATCCTTCTGTTACTGTACGGCCTTCATCTAAAGCTACAATAATGATCTTACTACGTTGTTCTAGGTAAGCATTAGCCATAGATTTTATTGATAGTTTAATGCTACGGTGTAAATCAACTCCACCAGAAAAAAGTGTTGCTAGACTACGGCAAAACCTAGCAATTGCTAGCTTTTGCAGGTTTTTTCCTATTACTGGTATTTGTAGCAACGTATAGTCTAAAGTATCAGGGACATAATGTCTAAAAGCATAATATGCTGCATAAATTGCCATTACAGGTGTGCCAATAGTAATTAACTTCTTAGATACAATGGAAATATAAGCTTCCATTCCATCTGTAAATAAATTGACTACAGGAGGTAAAAATATTGCTGCTGAAAGTAAAAAGGTAGGATAAGCCATTGCTAACAAAAAGATTTTTATATCTTTATATTGTTTTTCATAAAGAGCAGAAAGCCCAAGTAATGATTGATCTAATCGACCTTGGGATTCTCCTACTTCAATTAAGGCTAAATCAAGTTCTGGAAATAATGTAGGGTTTTGTGCTAGTCCTTCGGTTAAGGTATGTCCACTAAGAATATATCCTTTAGCTAGTTCAATACTCTGTTTTACTTTGCTATCGCTAACGCCCATTGAAGCCATTGTTAAGCTTTCTATTAAAGGCAAACCAGAGCGATAGGCTTGAGCCATTTTTTCATAAAATAATGCAATTTCTTTCTTTCTATTAATCCACATATATTTATTATTATTTACTCTATTCTAAAAATTAGTCTAAACCTTATAAGAGTAAACTCCAAAATGGTAGGCAAGTTGCAAAAATACACTCTAGCCCCAAAATAGATAGAGAGCAAGATATTTAAGGATGTTCTTGTTGCACAGATCTACTACACATTATTATTATCAAAAAACATTTAGTTTATAAAATATTATGCAAATCGCTAAAATTGTTGGTTCAGAATCACATATTAAATATATTGCCCGTGTAATAGATACTCTTGATGTAAATTGCCCTCCACAAGCTGATGATTATAGTTTAGGGCAATTTGTTTCTATTAAAATAAATAAAGTTAATATTGTAGGTGTAATTTCTAATACACAATTAATTAACCCTGATTTTTTAGGCTTACGACTATCTTCAGAGGAAAACAATCAATTATTTTCACCAGATTATTTACATCAACAAGGAATAATGATCGAAATCATAATACTTGGATGGCTAGAAAATAATGTTGGAGTACATAAAGCACCTCTACAAGTTTTACCTGCTCAATCTATAGTAAGCCTTTTAGAAAAAGAAAAAGTCCAAGCCTTTCATCATGATAGTCAAGGAAAATTATCTATTGGCTATTATACTGAATTAGTGCGTGTAGGTGGGTTAATGGGAAATGCTTTATTAAATATTGTAATAGAGACATTACAAGGTTTTGCCTCAGTAGATGAACAGAAAAAACTAGCATTACTAAAGAAAAACCTTAATTGGCAACAAACCTTAAGCGTCTTTAATTATCGATGATGTCTGTTATGTGGTCAGTTATTTCTACCTGTTTACTCTCTCTACGTAGTTTTATTGCTTGTTGAAACATTTGTGCTAGGTTTTCAGAAGCTAATAAAGGATTTTTCTCAACAACAGGGTTTTGGATATTTTGGGAAATATTGGCAAGTAGATCTAGTGAAAGCTGAAAACCTACAGCAGGATCTTCAGCCCCAAAATTTTTAAGCAAATTATCATAACGTCCACCACTTCCAATTGCTGAGCCAACTCCAGCAACATAAATCTTAAATGTCATCCCAGTATAATAATCTAGCCCATTAACATCACCTAAATCTATAGTTAGAAATTTAGAAATATCTAGATTTTGCGCGATTTCTAAAATACCTGTTAAATCAGCTAATGCATTGGCAATAGTTGGATTATGGCTAGCACATGCTTGAGCCACTTTAAGAAAAGGTAATTGCCCAGTGTTTCTAAAAAGTTGTGATAAGCTCTCAACTTCTGTGCTAGATATTCGATTAGTTAAAAACAGGTTTAATTTATTATGATTTTTACTATCTACTAAAAGGCGGAACTCTTCTGTTTCAGCTTGGTTAAGCTTTAGATATTCAGTAATACCATTAAAGAAATTAACATGCCCTAAAGTAATAATAAAGTCTGATAAACCTAGGCTAGATAGAGCTTCTAGGGCAACTAATAGAATCTCTAAATCAGCTTCTAAACGGTCGTTTCCAATATGCTCTAATCCTAGTTGATGAAAATCATGCGGGCGTTGTTCTTGAGCTTCTTTATAACGAAAGACTTCGCCATTATAACAAAGTCTAATAGGTCGTTTAGTTGTAGGAAAACGAGTTGCGACTGTACGAGCAACTAGTGAAGTTAAATCAGGCCGTAAGGCTAATAATTCACCATCATTATCTAAAAAACGATAGGTTTGTTCTGCTGTATCTTGACCCAAACCTAAAGCAAATAAGTTATGATAATCAAAAATTGGTAAAATGATTTCTTGGTATGACCAACCCTCAAACACTGATAAAATTTGGCGTTCAACTGCACGACGTCTTTTTACTTCTTCACCAAAAAAATAGCGAACCCCACGAGGAATTTTAGAAATAGATTTCACTGGTTTTATTTTTTCTCCCGAAGTTGTTTGATTGCTTTCTCAATATCTGCTGCATTTGGTGCTGTGGGAGCTTGGCGGACATAGGCTTCTAGCTGTTCAATGGTTTTGTCTTTTTTGCCCCAACGTTCATAACAATCTGCTAAATAAATTCTAATGCCTGGTTGAATATTACCAGCAATGTCTAGTGCTTTAAGAAACATTTTTTCTGATTCTTCATAATTTGCTATATCCATTAATGCAATACCTAAAAATAGATGAGAGTTTGCGCTATTATCTCCTAACTCTATTGCTTGGCGTAATTTACTAACTGCCTCACTAGATTTACGGCTTTTAATTAAAATTACTCCTAAATGAAATTGCGCTTCAGATGATTTAGGTTTTATTTCTGCTGCTTGGGTAAAGGCTGCTTGTGCAGCACTTAGATCTTTGGCTTTAGCCTGTAACTCACCTATTGCCATATGTGCATCAAAATAGCGAGGATATAATGAAATAGCTTGATTTAGATACTCTAAAGCCTCAGACATATTACCTTTTTTAGCGCTTTTACTGCCTTTTTCATAAGCTTTTTTTGCTTCTTTAGGAATTGATGCATCTAGTTGACGATCTGCTAAACTAGCATTTGGATTAGTCGCAATACCACTAGTTTTAGGTGTAAGTGAAATATCTTGAGTAAGTATTTGAGGTACACGATTACCAGACATAAAAAAAACTTGTACTTCTACAATCGTAGTAGAAAAGCTTAATCCATCAGTTTGTACAACAAGCTGATAATTACCATTAACTACAGGGCTAAAGGTGTAAGCCCCACTAGAATCAGTAAAAGTTTGTGCTTGTGGTGAGCCTTTTGTTAGTAGTTGTACTTGTACAGGCGGATTAGGTGCAGTAGCATTATTACCTGGTAAGTAAACTTTGCCCCTTAGAGTATGCCCAAGTTGTTGTGCTGTGGCCAAAGGGACAAACACCAATAATATTAGTAATAAAATAAAATTAGATACTAATATTTTTGCTAATTGAGACACTATAAGCCTCTGCATAGCTACCTCCTAAATAACAAAATGGCAATTAGATTAGTTTAAGGATAAGGCAATCTAATTATCCCAAAACTACTAGTTACAGTACAGGAGAATCTTGCTAAATACAGCTAATTTGTTATAGATAAAACCAGTTTAGCTTAGTTTAGGTCAGTTGTTTTTTCTTGTTCTTTAGGATATCCTAACGCGCTTATGTGGCAAGCTGGAATTATTTTTACTATCAGTTATTTAGCCTTAGCAATTGGCCGTATTCCTCCTTATAGATTAGACCGTACAGGTATAGCTTTAGTTGGAGGTGCAGCAATGATTGTTTCTGGGGTGCTTAGCTTACCAGAAGCTTATCAAGCTATTGATGGTAATACTATTTTACTGCTTTTTGCTATGATGATAGTTGCTGCTTATATCCGTTTAGCAAAAGGGTTTCGACTAATAGCCTATTGGATATTAAAAAGATTATATGAACCCATTCCTTTATTAGCTGCAACCATTTTTATTTCTGGAATACTTTCAGCACTTTTTGTAAATGATATTATTTGTCTAGTTCTAACCCCCCTAATAATAGAAGTAGTTAACAGATTAAGACTTCCAGCCATCCCTTATTTAATTGCAATTGCTACTAGCTCAAATATTGGCTCAAGTGCTTCAGCCGTAGGAAATCCACAAAATATCTTAATTGCTAGCTTAGGAAAATTGTCTTTCTCAGCCTTTTTAGTAAAACTTGCTCCTATTGCTTTTATTGGCCTGATAGTTAACTTTGTAGTTATTTATTTGTTCTATAAGAATGACTTAAAAGCAGAAAAGTCTATTGAACCAGTAAAAATTAAACCTCTACGCTATAAAATAAACAAACCACTGCTCTTAAAAAGCACAATTATTTCTTTCTTAATGCTAATAGCCTTTTTAATAGGCGTTCCCTTACCTCTAGCCGCTACAACAGCAGCAGCCATTTTATTAATTACTCGTCGAGTTAAGCCAGATAAAGTTTATCGTTTAATTGATTGGGAACTACTAATGCTATTTGTAGGTCTATTTGTCCTAGTTAAAGGGATGGAACAGTCTGGTTTAATGGTAAAGCTATTTGAGTATGTTAAAGTTTTGCCTTATCAAAATGTTGCTGTATTAAGCATAATAACCTTAATACTTTCTAATATAGTTTCTAATGTCCCAGCAGTTTTATTATTAAAAACTCTTATTTTACAGCTACCAGATATTACTCAAGGTTGGTATATTTTGGCAATGGCTAGCACATTAGCTGGAAATCTTACTCTTTTAGGCTCAGTAGCAAATCTAATTGTTGTACAAATAGCCCGCCGACAAGGTATTGAAGTAACTTTTATGGATTATCTCAAAGTAGGCTTACCCCTTACTTTAATTACTATTTTTATAGGAATAATCTTCTTTAGCTTCTAAGCAACCTTTTAGGAATTTTCCGGATTTCTTTTGCAACTTTTTTTAATTTGCTTAGTTAAATCCAAAAAGTAAAACAATGGTCTTGGTATATAAAATCAAAATGAGCTAAAGATAAGGATTATGTTAATGAAAAACTTAATATTGACAGGTTTCTTTTTAAGTAGTTTAGCTTTACCTGTAATGGCACAAGAACCAGTATACAAAACTTTTCCCGCAACTGTTGCTCAACCTTCTCAAAGTTCTTTACAAGAAAAAACTGCTTTAGTTGAAGCAAAAGAAGCATTTGAAAAACATCCAAATAGTAGCGAAACTAGAGCAACTTACGCTAGGCAGCTTCTTAAAGAAGAGAATTATAAAGAAGCTTTAACCCATTATTTATGGTGTTATGATAATGCAACAGCATATGAGCCTGATTATGAAGCAGTACGTATTTCATTTTTAATCGCACATATTTCTGATTTTGGTGGTAAATATAAACCCGCTATTGATGCTTTGGCTGAACGCCGTGACAAAGCACAGGAAAATTTACTTAATAACCAAGCTAGTGATTCAGAACAGCTAAGAGGCGTTATTTTAATGAATAGAGCCTTAAATAATGGAGCAGAAAAAAACCTAGCTCTTTTTGATGCTCTTAAAAAAGATAAAAGAACAAACCTAGTAGGTTTAATGGCTAACTATCTTCAAGAAGATTTGTTAGCAGCTAAACGCTATAGCGATATTATAGAAAATGCTGGAGATATTTCTAAAAAACTAGCACTTAGAATGGCTGCTAGTCAGACTTTTATTCACACTAGAGTTAATGCAGAAAATAACCAACCAAAAAAACTTATGGTTGCCCCTTTTGAATTTCTAAAAACAGGTACTATTAATTATGCTGGACAATATTTTACAGCCCTATTAGGTGTAAATGATATTGATCAAGCTAGAAAGATAGCTCAACAAATTATAGACTTTGACCCCACCCCACAAACTTTTGCATTATTAATTAGAAAAGCTCATGAATTTGATGCTAAGGATTTAACCAAAGATTTAGCTGAGCAAGCCAAAGAAGTACTAATAGAAAAAAATTAAAACTACCTTGAAAATAAAATGATTGTACGGAATAATATGTAGGGCGAGTACTGGTGCTCGCCCTCTTTATTCTCATAACACAAGGTGAATGAAGTTTTCATGTTTACGATAGACTACATAAAAATAAGGATGTTTATATGAAATACCTGATATTGACTATTTTCTTTTTAATTTCTTTTGTTTTGCCTGTAATAGCTGAAGAGCCATTTCGGGAAATAGATTTTGATAAAGCTTGTTTAGCAGCCAAAGAAGAAAAAAAAGTAGTGTTAATAGACTTTTTTACTACCTGGTGTGGGCCTTGTAAAAGAATGGATGCTGTTACTTGGAAAGACAAAGACGTAATGGCCTGGTTAGAAAAAAACACTATAGCCCTAAAAATAGACGCTGAAAAAGAAGTAGATTTAGCTAAACGCTATAAAATTTCTGCCTATCCAACTGTTGCTATTATCCGTCCTGATGGTACAGAAGTCGATCAACTAGTAGGTTTTGTTGATGCTAAAACTTTTCTAACTAATGCTAGTGATTCTTTAATAGGTAAAACAGCTTTAGTTAAAGCAGAAGAAGAGTTTACAAAAAATGCTAATAGCCCTAAAACTAGATCAAATTATGCTAGAGAATTAACTAGAGCAGGTAAATATGAAGAAGCTTTAACCCATTATGCATGGTGTTTTGATAAGGGACTGGAATATGACAAAAGCTATGCAGGAGTACGTGCTTCATTTTTGCTTGGCGAAATAGGATCTCTTGCTCGTAAACATAAACCTGCTATGGATTTTTTAATTGAACGTCGCGCTATAGCAGAGAAAAACTTACTTAGTGGTAATGGTGAAAATGAAGTAGAGAAAATAGCTACATTATTTGAGTTTATGGGCATAAACCGAAACTTAGGCAAAGCCGGCCTAGAAAATAACTTGGCTTTTTATAATACTCTTAAAGAACGTAAAGAAAGAACCTTAGAAGGGTATGTACTAGATAATATTCTAGCTGAATTATTAAAAGCTAAACGCTATAAAGATATTGTAGAAAGTGCCACAGATATTTCTATTCGAATAGAAAAAAGAATACTTAGCTATAATAGTTTAGTTCTTTACAGTAAAGAAAGACCAGGGAATATTTCAGAAGATATACTTAAGCATTCAAAAGATGATGTAGTTAATTATGGTGAACAATATTTTAGAGCTTTACTAGGAACAAATGATCTAGAACAAGCTAAAAAACTAGCTCAACAGATCAGTAATTTTAACTCTACACCAGAAACTTTTTCATTACTTGTAAAAACAGCAGAAGAATTTGATGCTAAAGACTTAGCCAAAGAATTATCTGAACAAGCAAGTAAAATAACAGTGGAGAAAAAAACTGAAACTAAATAAACTTATGGCTATCAAACTAGCTTTGCTATTTTGATAAAGGCTTTGCTAAAATTGAAAACTTATACTTAGCATGGACTTATAATCAAAAAATTTAATTTAATCGAGGTTTTCAACATGAACCCATACCAACACAATGTAGATAGTAAATTTAAACTTATAAATGTTGCAGCAAAACGCTGCCGTGAACTTCGCAGTGGAGCAAGAGCTAGAGTTCATATAGCTTCTAAAAATACTGCTCGAATTGCACTTGAAGAAGTAAGAAGTGGTGCAGTACGTTTTGAAACCTTGCCTCCACCAGTCAAAAAATCTGTAGACGAAAGCGAAGGTACTCCTGTTGCTGTATAAGCAAAATTGCTAGCATTTAAGCAATTTTTTAAGCGCTTTGTTCTTAATTGTTTAAGTTAAAGTTTTTCGCCTAACCCAGCTTAGAATTCTAAGTTGGGTTTTTATTTTTCTATAATGCCTAGTCTAGAAGCCCAAAGATTGACGCATAGTTGCCAGTTGTGTTTACATGCTTTATCTCAACAAAAATTATATTTATTTTAGGAGGACTAATGAACTGCCCCCAATGCAATGAATATTTGCCAGATGGAACTAAGTTTTGTATGAACTGTGGGTTAAAACTAGTTGCTAGTCCCCCTACTCACCCAACTCCCGTTCAGGGAATACCACAATCTCAATCTAATACATATCAACCTAATCCTGCTGCTATGGTACCAACTAATTTACCAGCAGAACCAGGGCTACCAATAGGACAAGCCTTAAGTCCTTTACCTGGTGGGATTATGCCTTCTTATAACCAATATCAAGCCGAAGGTGGACGTAATTTTTTAGAAAGAATTGCTAATAAAATCCCTGGTTATAAAGGCTATTTAGAAAAAGAATCCCGACGTGATGTTGATAAACTACATCGTGAGCATTTAGCAACACTGCTTTTTCAACTTAAATCCCCAATTCATACAGTTATCCGCGAGCTAACAGATAATCGACGCTTGTTTGAAATTGGCCCAATAGAAAAAGCTATTCAAAAATTAGACAAAGTGGAAAACCGTATTCGCTATGCTAGCTATGGCTATGCAGGCTTTTTTGATGCCGTAAAAATTCGCGAAGACCAACTAGATCAACTCTATCATTTTGACCTAGCTCTAGTTGATGAAGTAGAAAACCTAAAAGCTCATGTACAAAAATTAATGTCACAAGCTGGCGATGCAAAGGCACTTAAAACCGCTACACAAGAGCTAACATCAGCAATTGATGACCTTGATGCCAAATTTAATCAACGCTACCAAGCAATAGAAAATCCAGGTTGGTCACCATTTTAACCTAATGGTAAATTATGTAGGGGCAGACCAAGGTGTCTGCCCTTCTTTCTTATAAAAAAGGATCTAGATAAACTATTCAATGCAAGCTTTTGTTACAGGCGCAACAGGTTTTGTTGGCGGCAATCTCATACGTGAATTAATTACTGCTGGAATTAAAGTTCGTGCCTTAGCGCGTCCAACTAGCGATCAACATAACCTTTCTGGCCTTCCAATCGAACAAGTTTCAGGTGATTTAAATGATGAAAAACTACTTGCCAAAGCCTTAAGCGGCTGTCAGTGGGTTTTTCATGTTGCTGCTCATTATAGCCTTTGCCTAAAAGACAGCGCTGCAATTTATCGCGCTAACGTAGAAGGCACAAAAAACATTTTTACTGCTTCACGCCTAGCAGGAGTCAAACGAATTGTTCATACAAGCTCTGTTGCAGCAATTGGACTTGCTCCAGAAGGTCAAATTGCTGATGAATCCACAACTACAACCCAAGAACAGCTAATTAGTGATTATAAAAAATCAAAATTCTTAGCAGAAAAACTTGCCTTTGAAGCAGCTAAAGATGGTCTACCCGTAGTAATCGTTAATCCTAGTACACCCATTGGCCCCTATGATGTAAAACCCACACCAACCGGAGATATAGTATTAAAGTTCTTACGCCGTCAAATGCCAGTTTATGTACATACAGGGTTAAATCTCATAGATGTCCGAGATGTAGCCAAAGGCCATATCCTAGCAGCAGAAAAAGGCCGAATAGGTGAGCGTTATATCCTAGGCAATAAAAACGTTACCCTAAAAGAAATATTAGATATTTTAGAAACACTTACAGGGCTGCCTGCTCCTAAAAACTCTATTCCTCATTGGATCCCATTAGCTGTAAGCTATATAGATGAACTAGTGCTAAGTAAAATACTAGGACGCACACCAACAGTAACAATTAACGGTGCAAAAATGGCAATGCATGCAATGTATTACCGTAGCGATAAAGCAGTGAGAGAGTTAGGTTTACCACAAAGCCCAATAGAGAATGCATTAAAAGACGCGGCAGAGTGGTTTAAATTAAACGGTTATTTAGCGAAAGGGTAAAATAATTGCTATTTTTAGCAAAAAAATAAGCTAGTAAGGGATTAAAAGCTTGACGAAAAGCGCTTAATTTATTATTGTATGCATTCGCTTTTTCAAATTCAGAAGATTTAGTATTTCAGTACTTGCTCTCGTAGCTCAGTTGGATAGAGCGTTTGGCTACGAACCAAAAGGTCGCAGGTTCGAATCCTGCCGGGGGCATCAATAGAATCAATAAGTTACAAACAATTGAAAATGATAAAAAAGCTCGATTCCACTTTCAATTCCACTCAAAAATTTAACCCAAATTTAGTCTAAAAAGATTACAGCCACCTCACTGGTGGCTGTTGTCGTTTAGAAAAGCATCCAATGTATTTTATTAGTAATAAATCCATCTATCTTTAGGGGTTATTATTCGGAGTGCTTGGCAAGACTTCAGCAATCAAAGAATCTGGTGCATTTTTTCTAATACAAGCTTCAGCTATAGAGGAAAACTCCGCAGAATAGTCAATCATTCCTTTAAGCCTTTTAAGTACATTTGTTTGATAAATCAATGTCAGTGCTTGGTACTTTTTAGCGTTCTCATCATTCTTATATTGCTTATACTCCTCAATATGGCTTAAACACTTATCCCAAAAATCAGCACGCTTTCGATTAAGTTTACCCAGTCTGTTGAGTCCCAAGATATTTATAGTCTTATCAACTCGGTCATTCTCTGTTGTGTTAATGCCAGCCACCGGAACAGCTATACAAGCGTCTTCATCCTTTTCATAAGTGATTAAATTAGCTTGATCTGTTATGGGATCGATCAATACAGGAAACTCCAAATCCAATGGGCTATTTGGTGAAGTTACTCGCACTCCTTCAACAGGAAAAAGATCTACTTTCTTGGAATTAATCAGCCATCCACAAATGCGGTAATTATTCCAGTCGAAAGCTAGCCACCAATAACCCTCGCTTGTATTGCCATTCAAATCTTTTACCCGGCCTTTTGGTCGGTAATGGTCAACAGGGTATGGTGAAACTGAATCATAAGCTTCAGTGTACCAGCACTTATTATTAAACTGTTCTAATAGCCAATTGCGGATGCGATCATCTCGCCAATGGTCTTGATTATCTTCAATAATCTGCTTTCGCTCTTCCTCAGTAGTTGCGGCTCGTAGCTGGTTTGTAATGGCTTCCGCCTCAGCCATCCAATCAGATGGTGGTGTTCCTGTAATAACAACTCGTCGCACTTGTTACCTTCCTAATTGTATTCTTAGCTCTTTTGCTAAATCTGAGAGTTCATCCCCACGTTCTTTCTTTACCAATTCAGTGATGACTTTTTGTGCGAGTGCTTCTTGTGCCGCGAGTTCTTCAGGTGTGAGTAGCTCAGTTAATGGTTGACTGCGGACTTCGTACATCTTTTGGATAAATAGTTGATACATAGGATCACGAGACTCTCTGGAAAAACCTAGATCATCAAGATAATCTCGTAAGCGTTTAAGCCTAGCTTCTTCAACTTCAGTTAAACCTACATTCCCCTTCTTTGCTATCAATTGGTTGCGCTCTTCCAAAGCTCGCAATGTTGGTGCATCTAGTGTAGACGGCAGCCCAAACATCTCGCTTTTTAATAATCCTGCTACCCCCATTCCTTGAGGATGCTCGTTAGGAGTCTCAACAATTGATTTTCCCTGTTCCTTACGTAGAATCCTTACTTGCTCGCGTCGCAAACTACTAATCATCATAGGGTCGTGAGTGGTGATTAAGATCTGAGAGCTACCAGCCATTGTTTGCGCTGCATTCTTAGAGATAACCTTTTCGATCTCGTCAAAGTAACGCAATTTCCATATAGGGTTCAAATGGGTGTCGGGTTCGTCGAGTAGAAAAAGGCAATGGTCATGACTAGTGATGTGCATTAGCCCTAGCACAGTAAGCAATTGCATTTCACCTTCAGAAAGATTATTGAAACTGATGTTACCCTCGGCATTTTTGTATTTAACTTTTATGCGTACCTCTTCGATTAGATCCCCAATATAAGCGGCTTCGGCATAGCGGAAGAAGCGGTCAGTCTCGCCTACCAGTTCGCCTAATGCTTGTAATCTCTCTTTATCAGGCAAGAAAAGATAGAGTTGCTCTTGCTTTTCTCTGCGGCCACGAAAATCAATTAGTTTATCTTCAGTATGTTCAATGGGCGCAACAGCCAGTTGCCAAAGCTTATCTAGAAACTCGCTCACCACATTTCCTCGCGCATACCAGAAACGGTTATCGCCTTCTAGAATGTCCTTTTCGGTCAATTTCTGGCGCAATCGATGTGGCTGTTTAAGTACAAATAGCGCCGAATCTAGTTCAACAATATCCAGATCCTTAAGTAATTGAGAGAATGTTTCATCTTTGGAGAGCAGACATGCCAGTAATACAAGCTGGCTATGTCCACCACGGCAATAGAAGAGCCGCCGCAACTGATCTTCACCAAGTTGTTTTCTACGTTTCTCAGCGCGTTCTTTGTATTCCTTAATTGCTTGTGCTTGTTCTACTTGTCCAGTGAAATCGGCCAGCAGATGTTCAGGCAAATACTCATCAGCAGTAATCTCCATGCGTTGATTAAACCGTCTTTGATGTGCTTGAAATAGCTGCTCAATACGCTCATTTTTGCCAGAATAATATACAAATATTGTGGACGGCATAAACTCTCGCGCCTCATCGCTCAATTGACTTGCTGATGCACGTTTGCCGTCAATGGTTACTACTGGACGCTTTCCCAACTGAGCTTTAAGTTCAATCTGGTGGTCACGAATCTGATAATCCATCTCATAATCTAAGCTAGCTACATGGTTTAAATCCAGATCACGAAAGATTGTAATAATTGCTTCAATCAAATTAGATTTGCCTGTGCCATTTGCGCCAATTAATGCATGGCTATTGAATGTCTGTCGCTTGCCCGCCACGATGGGATCATCTGCGCTTTCGGTAAATGTAATCTCAAAATCTTTGAGGTTACGAAAGGTGCTGATTTTAATGCGTTGCAAGTGCATTAGATGACCTCCACTTCCTTCACATAGGCCACTTCCGGTTGCACAATCCAGCCCTTTGCCATCTCGGTTTTTAGTTGTTGATAGAAAGCATCTATTTCCAGTCCAGATGTACTCCAAAGTGCTTTGGCAGGTAACTCGCCCTGCTTGATAAGAATGGTTGTAAGTGGAGATTGTTCTTTGTTTGTTGGACTAATCTCACCAATGCGAAGGTTAGAGACAAGTTCAGTCTTAGGAGCTTTCATCTTTTCTTTATCCTTGATTTTAATGCCAGTGATTGCTGAAATAGACGCTTCAGCAAGTGTGTTTCCAGAGTTGATTAATCTTTGCTGAAGTTGTTCAAGCTGATCACAAAGTGCGACTAGTGTGTTTACTAGTTTGATTATTCTGGTTTGTTCTTCCAACGGGGGTAACGGAATTAGAACAGCCTTTAATTTTGTCCCATTGAAATTTGCTTGGTTTGTCTGAACGGTGATGTTAGGTTCAATTTGAAACCTTCTACATAAAGTGGATTGGAAATACATATTGATATAGTAGGGATTAACCCAAGACAAGAAAAGTGTAACCCTTATCAAGTATGAAGCAAAAGTGAACGTGTCACTTTCGCCTTTGAAAATACTCATCTTCCCAACTAATTCATAGCTATTGGTTCGGTTGAAAATCAGATCATTAGTTTTAAGAAAAAGTCTTGGCAATTCATCTATATCATCATTAACATACTTCAGATTGGAATAGGTTATCTGCCCATCCGATAGATTTCCCATTCTAAGTACTGGAATACCTCGCGGCTCCTCATGCGCCTTTTGAGATGTTCCGTACTCGACAAGTTGCGCAAGTTGATCAAGCCTCACCCATTGCCAGTGAGATGGAATTTCAAATGGCCTGTCTAAGTTGTTTATTGAATCGAGTAGTATTCGTGCTTTTCCTTGATCATTTCCTTGTTGTTTTCTCGTTTCACCAATTTCAGACAAAATTTGCATGACAGAAATATCACCTTCTGACGGTGCAGAAAGATTTCCTTGAATAGCAAGATCAAATATGGTCTTTTTCAAAACAGAAACACTTTCTGGAACATCGTTCAAGATATGAAATCCAGCCTGAACTCTTTGCCAAGCAATATAAAGGTCATTACCACTTCTAGCAAATACAAGAGCGTCAAGAGTTTTCAATAAGGTAAGTTTGCGTAGTGCTTCACGCTCTCGCTGTTGCGCCTCTAGTTTATCGCACAGTGCCATCAGTTCATCAACTTTGGCCACAATGCGCTTTTGTTCTTCAAGTGGGGGTAAATAAAAAATTGTGTTTAGTATATCTTCTCTCCCAATACCAGGAACTGTTGTACCCAAACTTAAGGACTGGAATTTATCAAATGAAGCAAGAACCCATAAATACATAAACTTAAGATCTGTAATAACTGGCCTAATAGCCATTAACTGCCTACCAATAGCAGCTTCTTCTAATGCTAATATGTTTGACTTTCCTACACCTGCACCTTTTACTGTAATCAAAATATCATTCTTTTTTGCAATAACTTTTGGTGTTGTAGTCCATCTTGTTGCGGTTGGATGGATTTTTCCAAAGTCTGCTGGCCCCGTTAGATATGGCAACCCATCCCCTTTTTCATTTTGTTCATTTTTGTCGAGATGTTGCCCTGAAATTAATTGAATACAACTACTCAATTTAATAAAGATCCATTTCTTAGGAAGAATAGCCGAATGAGATTGTTCTTTTAGGTCAACAAAAGCTATTTTTGATTCTTTTTTGATTCTTTCTAGTAAAAGTGATGCAGGTTCATCATTCTCATTCTGCTCAACAAGTTTACCTTGCACTGCTAAACTTAAAATTAGTTGTCTTAATCGTTGTATGCCATTAGGTGCCGATGCAATATGCTTAAACTCTGCCAAGAATTGTTTAGCATCCATTTAAGCGCCCTCACTCTCAAAATGGTGCGCTAGTGCTGCGGCCAACTCGCTTTTTAACTGCTCTTGTGTCTCCTCAATATCGGCCAATAGTTTCTTGTACTTTTCCAACAGCACATCAGGATCATGAGTCTCTTCTTCAGGCGCATTAGGGTTCTTGATGTCGAGATTGTAGATAGGCCAAAACAAACGATCACCAGCAACTTGGGCATCAGCCGATTGTCGGCGCAATTGTTCAGCTTTTGCACGCAGTTCAGTCATCTGATCTTCTACCAATTTGCGTTGTGTAGCGTCATTTACACCTTTTATTGAATCGCGCAGGTCACGAGCCTGATTATCTAGCGCTGATGCTTGATTATTAAGTTCTATGGCCTTGTCCCAATGGGGTTTAGCTTGTGCTTCGGCTGTTAGTTTCTTCACCTTAAAATCAACTTTCCAGGCACGTTCATTTTCCTGCCGTTCAGTAAAATCATTTTCTTCTTTACCCCACCATTCTTTCTCAGCATCGAACTCTTCTAAGCGGATAGGTTTGGTTTTAGAGTAACTTTTCTGGCCTTTTGGATAAGGATGTTCATAGAACCAGATAGTCTCGGTGGGCTTGCCTTTGGTAAAGAATAGTAGATTGGTTTTGATACTGGTATAGGGCGCAAACACGCCATTAGGTAAGCGAATGATAGTGTGTAGATTGCAGTCATCCAATAGCAGTTTCTTGATCTTGGATTTAACACCCTCGCCAAATAGCGCACCATCAGGTAACACAATAGCAGCACGACCATCATCTTTAAGTAATTTCTTTACAATAAGTACAAGAAACATATCAGCCGTTTCGCGGGTTTGTATGTCGGATGGATAATCGCTACCAACACCAGCATCCTCTAAACCTCCGAATGGCGGATTGGTGATAACACATTCTACCCGTTCGTTTAATCGCCAGTCATTCCAAGGTTTGCCAAGGGTATTATAGTGACCTGCTTGGCTAGGCACTTCAACACCATGTAACAACAAATTGGTGGTGCAAAGTAGGTGTGGCAATTGCTTCTTTTCAACTCCAATAATTAACTGGTCAATAACCTTTTTATCTTCAATGCTTGAACGGGAAGAGGTTTGGCTGTGCAGATGGTCAATAGTGGCAGTAAGAAAGCCACCTGTACCACAAGCAGGATCCATAACTTTTTCACGTTTATCTAATCGTGGATTAACTAATTGCACCATTACTTGAGTGATAGCGCGTGGGGTGTAAAACTCACCAGCATTGCCAGCAGCACGCAGATCATTGAGGATCTGCTCATAAATATCGCCAAGATGTTGCCGTGTCTTGAAGTCATGGAAGTTAATAGCTTCGTCAAGCTTCTCGATCACGCCTAACATCAGTGTTCCAGACTTCATATAGTTATTGGTGTCTTCAAAGACTCCGCGAATAACCTTACGCATAGAATCGTTGGTAATATCAATCTCTTTGAGTTGAGGAAAGAGTTTATTATTAACAAAAGCTATCAACTCATTAGCAGCAATCTGCGGATTGCCATCCTTATACGCTGCCCAGTTGCGCCATCGGCATTCATCTGGCAAGGGAGAAAAATAGAACTTACCACGATCTTTGGCATCGTCTTCCCATTCCTCTTCACGCTGGTCAAAGACTTTGAGAAAGAGCATCCAAGTCAACTGGCCGATTCGTTGAGCGTCACCATCAACGCCATCGTCCTTTCGCATAATATCTTGAATAGATTTAATAGTGCTGCTGAGATTCATATGTTGGTCACTTGCCGATCATTACTGTCGATCAAGCGATCCTTTCTTCATAAAGTGCATGTTCAAGTTCAGTAATAGCTTGTGAATATTGCTCGGCGCTACCAAAAATCCCACGCCGAATCTGAGCCTTAGTGCCATACTGGTCAAGAGGCGGTAGCTCCAAAACCTTTGGGTCTTCAATATTGGTGATGCCATGGTCAGCATATTTTTCCAGTAAGGTTTCAAGGATAGCACGGGCTTGCTCACCGTACTTGGCAAATATATTGCGCTTCTTAACATTGTTGGCTCGTTCACGGCGAGTAAGAGGTTTTTGATCAAAGGCAATATGAGCAACTAGGTCAAACATATCAAACTCGCTACTATTGGGAATGGCTTGCATAAGCACTTCCAATGGGATGCCCTGATCTTTTAATTCCTCAATCACTACTTGTTTTCGTTCGGCTTCATTCCATCGTCGCAGGAATTCATCAAGTGAGCCAAACTGAGTTTGTAGTGTTTTCTTAATTTCGTTTTTTAAATAAACGCGGTAATCTTCGCTGATCAACTTTCCATTGGCATCGAGATATTGTGAGCGCTCAACAGCCACATTTACCTCAACATCATCAATATAATACTTGGTACGACCTTCATCAGGCTCTTCAACGGTTTCACTAATTCCCTTTGAAGTTGGGGTATTAAATGATGGTTCTTGCTCGCTATTACTCAATGGAATATTGCTGTTCTCTGGTGGAACAACAGGTTCATCAGGTTTTGGCTCATAGATTACCACAGGTTCCCCATCAAAGTCAGGTCTTGCAAAAATTCGTGTTGCGCCTTTGAAGTCCATAATTGTGAAGAAGAGCTTATGATAATCCTCACGAATACGAGTGCCGCGCCCTATAATCTGTTTGAACTCAGCCGTTGAGTTGATGTTCTGATCAATCACAATAAGTTTGCAAGTTTTAGCATCAATTCCTGTGGTCAAAAGCTTAGAAGTGGTTGCAATAACAGGAAATTTCTCATCATTGTCAATAAAGTATGAAAGCTGGGCTTTTCCTTCATTATCATCGCCAGTAATGCGCATAACATAGCGGCGATTGTTGGCTGCGGCTGGAATAATCTTAACTAGTTCTTGGCGCATACGCTCGGCATGCTCTTGGTCGTCACAAAACACTATGGTTTTGGCCATTGGGTCAGTGGCTTTGAGATATTCCCAGACACGACGAGCCACTAAAGCAGTGCGTTGAGATAGAACTAGATTGCGATCAAAGTCTATGGTGTTGTAGAGGCGCTGTTCAATTAGTTGGCCATGTTTATCGAGTTTGCCTTCTTCAGGAGTATAGCCTAGTGCATCCGCGTCGGTAACAATGCGAATCACCTTATATGGGGCAAGAAAGCCATCTTCTATGCCTTGCTTGAGTGAGTAGGTATAAATAGGTTCACCAAAATATGTAATGCTGCTAACTTCTTTAGTCTCTTTTGGTGTTGCAGTTAATCCGATATGGGTGGCATCGCTAAAATATTCCAGCACTTCACGCCAAGCAGAATCATCAGCGGCACTACCTCGATGACATTCATCCACAATAACCAGATCAAAGAAATCAGGAGGAAACTGTCTGTATATCTGTTTCCATTCTTCTTTCCCAGTTATGGCTTGATAAAGAGAGAGGTAAATTTCGTAGTTCTTTTTGACTTCCCGGTTTGTGATCTTGTGCATAAATTCGCCAAAGGGCGCGAAGTCTTGTTGCATGGTTTGATCAACTAGAATGTTACGGTCAGCAAGGAAAAGAATTCGCTTTTTAACTTTAGCTTTCCACAAACGCCAAATGATCTGGAAAGCAACATAAGTTTTGCCAGTACCCGTAGCCATAACAAGCAAAATACGTTGTTGCGCGTTGGCAACAGCCTCAATAGCACGATTGATGGCTACTCGCTGGTAATATCGAGGTTCTTTATTACTACCAATAAAGTAAGGTCGCTCAATCAATTGGAGCTTTGCTGGGGTGTCAAGTGCTTTCCATTGTTGGTAAATTGCCCACAACTCTTCAAATCTGGGAAAATCATTTAGTGATAGCTCTCGCTCTACAGGTAATGAAATCCTTGTTCTATCGTGTAGCAGAAATCCTTCACCATTGGAGCTAATAGCAATTGGAACATCTAGCATTTCGGCATAGGCTAATGCTTGTTGCATACCGTGACCAACAGGGTATTTTGCTTTTTTTGCTTCAATAATAGCTAGGGGAATGTGTGAATAGGCATAAAGAACGTAGTCAGCCCAACGTGGCCCCGCAGTCGCTTCAGGATCTTTGATACGAGAGGCTAAATTGCCACGCACCATAACACGCCCATCAGTTAATTTGACCTGTTCGCGAAATTGGTGAAGTGTCCACCCCGCCTGCTGAATAGCTGGTGTGATGAATTTTGTACAAATATCGCGCTCACTCAAACTCTTTTTATTAATTGATTCCATTAGCTAATAGGGAAAAAAGATATTTGTTATCAGGACTTCACTATAAAGATTAACTCGGCGTATTATACTACATACTTTTATACTCAAAATAATCGACAATGGTCAATTCATAATATAGCAAATATTTATTTTCCATTTGGTGGAATTTTTGTGTTAGGCAGTTAATTTGCAACTCCTTATTCTGTAGTATCTTGATGTTTATTTGCTAATCGTTCAAGAATTACTTGCTCATCTCGTAACCATTGCTTTAACTGCTCTTCTGAAGGTAGTTTTATTAGATATTGAGAAACAAAAAGATTTTTATCTAAGCCTGCTGTAGCATAATGAGCTTCCTCTGCGTCCTTTTCAGCACAAAGTATTATTCCTATAGGTGCATTTTCGTCAGGATAGGCTATCTGATCTTTAAGATAGTTTAAGTAAAAATTCATTTGCCCTGCATCTTGATGGCTAAAGGCTCCTAGCTTTAAGTCTTGTGTTGTCATTGTAGTTATGTGGCATAAACCACAGTTATCCTTTCTGAGATTAAGAACTTTGAATTTCTGCACCACATAAGTGTGCTTCTATTATAGTCAAGTCCGATGTTAATT
>Ga0075163_10000815_pt1 | contig 41469 bp, 25 predicted proteins | sample JI1023141ADNA_FD_71478 | JGI IMG/M metagenome (GOLD analysis project Ga0075163, IMG submission 71478) | Wastewater effluent complex algal communities from Wisconsin, to seasonally profile nutrient transformation and Carbon sequestration -... | ecosystem: Engineered > WWTP > Effluent > Algae...
GGTGAGCGACGCGTTGCCGTTGAAGTAGAAGAAGCTCAGGTCGCCCGAGCCCTGGAACAGGTTGTTGCTCTGGCCGTTGCTCGCGAACGTCGAGTTCGACACCGAGACGTCCGTCGGCGTCCATCCGCCGTTCACGTTGGTGCCACCGACGAACAGACCGTGGAACGTGTTGTTCTTGACGGTCGAGCCCGAGACCGCGAGGCCCTCGAAGCCGGCCATCGTGTCGGCGTTCGTGATGCCGCGGTAGTTCGAGCAGATGTTGCAGTTCACGATCTCCGCGTCGCGGATCGTGCCGTTCGTCGACTCGAAGGCGATGCCCTGACCGCTGTTGCCGGTCACGGTGAGGCCCGCGAACCGGAAGAACTCGCGCGTCGCGCCCGAGGCCGCCGTCACGCGGATACCCGCGGACTGCGCGTCGGCCGTGCCGCTCGCGCCGGTGATGCGGATGTCCTGGATCGTGAGGCGATCGCTGGTCGAGGCACCGCCCACGTCGTCGATCGAGATGACCGGCGTGTTGGCCGCGGCCGAGGTCAGGATCGTCTGCGTGGCCGGGTTCGCTGCGTTGTCGCAGTCACCCGAGCCGACGCCCACGAGCTTGATGTTCTTCGTGACGACGATGTTCTCGACGTAGTTGCCGGCCAGGAGGTTGACCGTCGTGCCGAGCGCGAGGTCGTGACCTTCTTGCACGCGACCGACCGAGCCCGACTGCGCCAGCAACGGCGTGACCGTCAGCAGCGAGAAGTTGCCCTGGAAGCCGTTCGTGTCGCCGCCGTAGTTGCCGAGGTTCGTGTCCGTGCCCGTGTTCAGGTACGGCGTCACGTCGAAGTTCGCCGAAGCGTCACCCTTGATGTCGGGTTGACCGCCCGGAGGAACGGCCGAGCCGCCGAAGGCGACCGGGACCTGCGCGGAGTATCCCGGCTCGCCGCCGCTCGTCGCGACGACGACCGGCGTGGCGGTGCCGAACCAGTTGCCCGAGAAGTTCTTGAGCGTCGTCGGGTTCAGGCTCGGGTTCCGGTACTCGATTTGTCCGTACCAGTTGCCCGCGATCGCGTTGTTGAACAGGGCCGTGCCGGTCGTGTCGCTGCCGAGCGGTTGCTCGTCGCGGAACAAGACCCCCACCGTCCAGTTGTTCGAGATCTCGTTCTCGGTGACCGTGCTGTTCGTGACCGCGTCGACGAGCTGCATGCCCGTGCGGTTGTCCGTGATCACGTTGTTGCGCACGACCGCGCCGGTCATGAACTGCAAGTTCACGCCGTTGCGGTTGCCCGTGACGAGGTTGTCGCGGAACACCAAGTTCGGCGACGAGCTCGCCAGGAGACCGTTGTTGTTCAACGGGTCGTTCCAGGTCGCGAGCGAGTTGCCGAGACGCGTGATCGTGAAGCCCGCGATCGTCACGTTCGGGACGCCGATGACCTGGATCGTCGCGCTGCTTCCGCCTTGGATGCCGCGGATCACGGGGTTGCCCGTACCGAGCAGCGTGACCGACTTGTTCACGTCGACGTCCTCGTCGTACGTGCCCGCGGCCACGTTCACCGTGCCGCCGACCGCGACCGCCGCGATACCGGCTTGGATCGTGCCGAACGAGTCGCAGCCGACGGCCTGACCCGGACCCGCCGGATCCGTGCCGCCCGCGAGCGCCGTGAAGGTCGCGTCGACGTAGACGACCGTGGGCTGCGAGAAGCCCTCGTCGACCAGGAGGTCGCAGTCGTTGTCGACCAAGTCACCGCAGATTTCGGTCGCACCCGGGTGCGCCGTCGCGTTGTTGTCGTTGCAGTCCGTGTTGTCCGAGACGTAGCCGACGGGCGCCGCGCACGCGAGCTGCGTGTTGGCCGCGTCGCCGTAGCCGTCGTTGTCGAAGTCACGGTAGAAGACGACCGGCGCGATCTTGGTCGGATCGAGCGGGCATCCGTCCGCGCAATCGGGCGTCGTGTCGCCGTCCGTGTCCGGCAGCGACCACGTCAAGGTGAACGTGTTGCCCGCGGCCGCGCCGATCTCACCCGCGACACGGATCAAGTACGGCGTTCCGCCGACGACCGGCACCACGAGGCTCGAACCGGGAGCGCAACCGACGGCACCGTCGAGGTTGCACGCACCGGACACTTGGTTGCTCGCCGAGAGCGACGGGCAGCCCGTGTGGACCGACAGGATCGTGTTGTACGTGCCGCACGTCGCGACCGTCAGGTTGGCCGAGCAGGTCGGCGTGTAGGAGTACCACACGTCGAACATGCTGTAGGGAGCCGCCGAGGACGACTGACACGACGGCATCGCCGCCGTCGCCGTGTTGTTGGGCGCGGTCGCACCGACCGTGGTCCCGACGACGGAACCGGAGATGCCGCTGATCACCTGAGCGTTCGAGCACAGGTCGTTGGCCGGCGTCGGATCACACGACGTGGTGAGCGTGAACGCTCCGGTCGTCGTGGAGAAGGGCGCGACGAGGACGCGATAATCCGTACCCGCACTCGCGACCCACGAGGCCTTCGACTGGAACGGCGTGCCTTGGATGTCGTCGTTCGCCGTGACGCACGTCAGCGCGCCGCAACCGCCCGTGGCGTCGAACACCCAGATGCGCGAATCGTAGCTCGACGCGAGCGTGTCCACCGTCACCGTCTGCGTCGTGGGCGACGTGATGCTGTACCAGACGCCGAGCGGTCCACCCGTCGGATAGGTGAACGACTGCGAGCCGCCCGGGAGCGGACCGGCGCAAGCGGGCAAGCCCGCGTCGGCCGTGGCACCCACGGTCGTGCCGAGCGTCACCGAGCCGCACGAAATCGGCGTCGCGTTGCAGCACAGGTCGTTCGCCAACACCGAAGGCAGCGAGGCCTTGATCGTGAACGATCCGCCGTTGCCGATGCCCTTGTCCGACACGCGCACGAAGTACGTGCCGATCGGGAGCGCCGGGACGCTCAAGCACGAAGCCGTGCCGCCGAACGGACAACCCGCGCAATCGTCGTTGCACGCGAGCTCCGTCAGCGAGCCACACACGCCGCTGTACAGCGCGACCGAGGTGTCGATGACCGAGCCGGCCGTGTCGACGTTGAGGGTGCCGACGCTGGTCGTCGTGACCTTGTACCAGAGGTCGCGACCGCTCGGGTCGCAGGTCGAGCTGCCGTCGTTCGTGCCGCACGCGGTCGTGCCGGTGGTCGCCGTGCCGAGCGTCAACGTGAGCGCGCCCGCGCAGGCTTCGTTCACCGGCGGCGTGCTGGCCCGGATCTGGAAGTTGCCGCCGCCGCCGATGTTCTTGTCGGAGACGCGGATCGTGTACGTCCCCGCGGCCAACGCCGGCACGCTGAGGCACGAGTTGGTGCCGCCGGTCGGGCAGCCCGCGCAGTTGTCGTTGCACGCGAGCTCGACGAGCGAGCCGCACGCGCCGCTGTAGAGCGCGACGACCGTGTCGATGGTCGAACCGGCCGTGTCGACGTTCAACGTGCCGAGGCTCGTCGTCGTGACCTTGTACCAGACGTCACGACCCGTCGCGTCGCACGACGAGGTCCCGTCCGTGGCCGTGCACGCGGTCGAACCGGTGACCGCCGCGGCGTTGAGCGTCAGCGTCGTGGCGCTGGCGCACAGGTCGTTCGCGATCGCGCCCGCCGACACGCTCAAGGTGACCGGACCGGGGGTCGCGGTCGCCGACCACATCGCGACGCGGATGATGTAGGGCACACCGGCGACGAGGTCCGTCACCGTCATCTTCGACAAGTTGCCCGAGCCGCAGCCCTGGTCGACCGAGTCGCTGCCGAGTTGGTTGTTCGCCAACGTCGTCGGGCAGCTCGTGTGCACCGACACGTTCGTGTCGACGTCCGGCGTGCCGCACGTCTGGATGACCCACGGGCAGCTCGTCGACGGCGTGAAGTAGAAGAACACGTCCTTCTTCTGGCCCGGGCTCGTCGTCGACATGGTCGACGAGTCGGCGTTGCCCTCGAAGTTCGCGTTGGCCAGGTTGGCGCAGGCGGTTCCGCCCGAGCCGGGAATCGTGAACGAGGCGATGTTCGTGCCGCACACGTCGTTCAACGGAACCGACGGCGTCACGACCAGCGTGAAGGCACCACCGGCGCCCGGGCTGCCCTTGGACGCGACGCGGATGCGGTACGTCGTGCCCGTCGAGAGGCTGACGTTGCTGATCTTCGACTGCGTGCCCGAGCCGCAACCGACGGTGTCGTCGTTGCAAGCCACGAGGCTGCCGCCGCACGCGTCGTAGATCTCGAGCACCGTGTCGAACGCCGTGCCCGTGCACGTGCTGACGTCCCACGGCGCGCAGCTGTTCGGCTGGAACGTGTACCAGACGTCACGATCGACCGGCACGCTGCAGCCCGTCGCGGGTCCGTCCAGGGTCGCGAGCACGTTGGAGCCGCCGAGGCCCACGGTACCCGATCCGGGGATGCTGATGGCCGTCGCGCACGAGTCGTTGACGGGCGGTGAGCAGGCACCGAAGCTCGGGCTCAGGAGCTTGGCCACGCCGCCGGTCTGAACGGTCGAGGGCGTGATGCTGAGGCCTTGAGCGCCGGACCGGTCCTCGATGCCCACCGACGCCGAGAACGCGGTCGTCCCCGTGGTGTTGAAGGCACCGTAGCGGAATTCGACTTCGCCAGTGTCCTGGTACAGGATCGCTTGGAAGGTGAGGTTGTCGGGCGTCGTCGTGCTGGAGGCGTAGGTCGAGACCTTGTTCCACTGCACGATGAACCGGTTCGGGCTGCTCTTCTGCTGCGTGTACACGCGAGCACCGGGCACCGACGGCGTCGTCGACGTCCTCACGATCAAGTCGTCCCACAACGGCGCGATGATGTCATTCGCGGTGGCCGTCGACGGGATCGTGGCGTTCGAGTCCACCGTGGCGGTCGTTCCCGGCAGCCAGGTCATGTAGCCGTTCGAGCCGATGGAGAGTTGGGTCCTGTTCGCACCGAAGAAGCGGAACGGAGTGGACAAGACCACCGTGGCGGCCGCGAAATCGCCATTGTCCAACCCGGTGACGGGAGTACCCGTCCCCGAGATGTCGTCGAGGGCGTTGGACGGCGTCGTCACCGCGTAGTTGACGTCGCCGAGCACGGACCAGTCGCCTTGGTACGAACCGCCGCACGCGCCCGATGTCGTGTAGCCGGACGCTGCGCCGTTGCAGCAGGCTCCGGTTCCGGTGCACACGCTCGGTGTCGTCGAGCTGTTGCGCGGCGCGGGCAGCGCGGAGCTGAAGTCCAACGCGTTGTCTTGCGAGTCTTGGCATCCGCCACTGGCCCGAACGAGCGCCAAGGTCGCACTACCCGCGACCGCTCCGGCGGAACCCTCGAATCCGTTCGGGCCGGTGGTCGGCGCGGTCTGGCCGTACCCGAGGAAGTCCACGACGCCACTCGCACCTTGTTGGAAGTAGGTCTGAGCACTGAGCGTCGTTTGGTTGCTGACCAGCGCGACTTTTCCGGCACCGGCGGCCATGTCCAACGTGGTCGCGGCGAGGTCCGCCGTGAAGGACGCTCCGATCGTCGCGGTCCCCGAGGTCGTGGTGGCGATCAAGTAGTAGCCACCGGCGGGGATCGACGCAGCACCCGTGAGGTTCACCTTCGCCCAACTCGAGCCGGTCGAGGAGGCGTACTGCAGCGAATAGCCGGAGATCGCGACGGGAGTGGCACCGCGATTGTGCAACTCGACGAAGTCACGATTGAATGTCGCGCCGCTGTTGCCACCGCCGCCGTAAACCTGACTGATCACGACTTGCTGCGCGCGGACCGATCCGCCCTGAAGCGCGAACAGCAGAGCCAAGAGACCGAGGAACGAACGAACCCACGAGCGGGACGTGGAGGCAGAATGCTGGACGCAGTTCATGAGTGATTCCCTGAGGAGGGGCGAGACGCAAAGTGCCGCGGGGGGAAGAAAGCAAGGCCAACGAGCCTTGCTGGGGGGGCGGCTGGTCGTGTGACGATACACGAGGTCCCCAATTCGCGCCACGAGAGTTCAACCCTGCAATTGGCCGCTCTCCGCTATCCTGCTGGAGCGCGGATCCGAGGTTCCGCGGGGATCAGGCCCGTGGTCGATCGAGTTCGGTACTGATCCACCCGGCAATGGCCACGACGAGACGAGTACACATGTCGGCGAACAAGTGGGTCTGGGTACTTTTGGTGACGGGTGTTCTGGTGCTGTTGGGAGCCATGTTCTTCCGTCAACGCACGGGGACTTCGGCGACACCTTCGCCGAGCACCTCTACGGAAGCTGCCGGTCTGCACCCCACCCCCCAACCGTCAGGCTCGGGCCCCAGTGACGCGAACGATGCGGAACACCCGTCGCTGGCCACCCACACGCACGACTCACCGGAGAGCGACAAATCAGCTTCCGTTCGAGTCGGACTCGGCGTCGCACATTCTCCCGACGTCACGGAACTTCCGACCGGACACGAGGCGTCGTACGTCGACCCGAACTCGATTCTGCGCAAGCTGGGCCCGATTCAGGGCGGCGATGACGGCATCCAGGCCGCTCACCAATCGTCGGACACTGCCACGCGCAAGGCCCGCGCCGCGGAGATCGAGGAAGCTCTCTCTCTCGTGCAGTCGCTCGAGTCGAAAGACCAAATGGACACGGACCTGTACTCGAGACTGAAGCAAGAAGCCGCGTGGCTGCGCGGGCACCCGGACCCTTGATGCGGTCGCCACTGCACGCGCGAGTCGCACGAGCCGAGTCGAACAGCGAGGCCCGTGCGACGACGTTCGTGGGCCGTGGCCGAAATGGAAGCGAGCGAGCCGGTCGGCTCGCTCGCTCGTGAATCGGCACTCGCGTTCGATCGTCGCGCGGTGGACGACTCGCCTGCGTCAGACCTTGGCGGCCAACGCGCGCAGTTCGGTCACGACCATGTTGCCGATCTCGTCGGTCGCGTGGTCGCCGGTGTTCACGCCCTTGATGCGCTTCGAGCGGACCAGGTCGATGACCACGTTCTCGATCGCCGTGCCGGCCTGCTTCTCGCCCAGGTAATCGCACATCATGCCGGCCGCGAGGATCGCCGCGACGGGGCACGCGACGTTCTTGCCCGCGTACTTGGGCGCCGAGCCGTGGATCGGTTCGAACAGCGAGACCTTGCCCGGGTGGATGTTGCCCGACGCGGCGATGCCCATGCCGCCTTGGATCATCGCACCGAGGTCCGTGATGATGTCGCCGAACAAGTTCGTCGTGACGGCCACGTCGAACCACTCGGGGTTCTTGACCATCCACATGCACGCCGCGTCGATGTAGGCGTGCTCGGTCTTGATGTCGGGGTACTCGCGCGCGACCTCGGCGAACGTGCGGGTCCACAGGTCGTGGGCGCGCAGCGCGTTGGCCTTGTCGATCATCGTCACGGTCTTCTTCTTGTTGCGCGCGCGCGCCAACTCGAAGGCGTAGCGGATGACGCGCTCGGTCGCGTGGCGCGTGTACACCATGACCTGCGTCGCGACTTCGATCGGCAGGCCCTTGTGCGCGTAGCCGTAGGAGCCCGAGTAGGCGCCTTCCGTGTTCTCGCGCACGAACACCATGTCGACTTCGGCCGGGCCCTTGCCCTTGAGCGGGCAGAGGCGCTCGTCGTAGCAACGCACGGGACGCAGATTGACGTACAGGTCCAGCTCGAAGCGCAGCTTCGCGATGATCCCGTACTCGATCATGCCCACGGGCGCGCGCGGGTCGCCGATCGCGCCCAAGTAGATCGCGCGCTTCTGCTTGACCTCGTTGAACGCGGCCTCGGGGAAGATCTCGTTCGTCTTGAGCCAGTGCTCCGTGCCGAACGGATAGTGCGTCTTCTTCGTGCGGAATCCGTAGACCTCGGCCGCGGCGTCGAGGACCTTGAGGGCCTCGCGCGTCACTTCCGGGCCGATGCCGTCGCCGGCGATCACTGCGATGTCGTACTCGGTCATTGTCGTTTCGCTTGGCTCTTGTCAGCGGCTTGCACCGGACGACGGAACATGCCTGGGGTGTAACGGACGATCTTGCCTTCGACGGCGCTGGCCGCGACGGTGAGAGGAGAGGCGAGGTACAGCTTGCCCGGGCCGCTGCGACCCGTGAAGTTGCGGTTGATCGCGCTGACGGTCACTTGCTCCTTGGTGTCGGAGACACCCGGACCGCAACCGATGCACGCGCCGCAGCCGGGGTTGATCACCTCGACTCCGGCCTTGTCGAACACCTCGAAGTACCCGCGGGCCCGGGCGTAGTCACGCACCGACTCGCTGCCGAACTGGATGAACATGCGGACGCCCGGCGCGACCCGGCGGCCCGAGTCGACGGCGTCCTTCAGCACCAGCGCGTAGAAATCGAGGTCGTGTTCCTTGCCCGCGGTGCACGAGCCGGCGTAGGCGATGTCGATCTTGACCTCGGGGAGGTCCAGGACGTTCTTGCCGTACGTGGGATCGCCCGGCTCGGCCACCATCGCCTCGATCTTGGCGAGGTCGATCGTGTGCACGCCGCCCGCGTAGGTGGCGCCCTTGTCCGGCGCGACGAAACGCGCGCGGATCTCGGCCTTCGTCATCTTGGGGCGACGCGCGGCGAGCCACTCGAGCGCGAGGTCGTCGGCTTCGCAGATGCCCGACTTGGCGCTGCACTCGGTGGCCATGTTGCACAAGGTCGCGCGCTCGTCCATCGACAACGACGCGAGACCCGGACCGCCGAACTCCATCACGCGGTCGAGCGTGTCCTCGCGGACCGCGTAGACCTTCAGGATGTGGAGGATCAGGTCCTTGGCCGTGCACTCGGGACGCAGCTTGCCCGTCAATTCGAAGCGGATCGACTCGGGCACGATCACGAACGTGAAGCCCGAGTGGATCAGGCCCGCGTACTCCGTCGCGCCGACGCCGTACGTGAGCGCGTTGTTGCCGCCCCCCATGCACGTGTGGCTGTCGGTCGCCTGGATGAAGTCGCCGGGATCGACGAACTCCTCGCGCGCGACCTGGTGGCAGATGCCGGGCGAGATCTTGTCCTTGGCCGAGTAGTCGCGCACGCCGGTGTGACGTTGGAACGCGTTCTGGAGATCGCGCAGCGTCTGGATCTCGCGCGCGAACGGCGCCATGCGCTTCACGCCGTCGGCGTAGAGCAGGTGATCCTCGAACACGGCGAACTTGGCCGGCGCGGGCACCTTGTAGTCGGCGCCGTACTCGAGGCCGAGGAAGTGGTGCACTTGCGCGGTCGTGAACTCGTGGCTGTAGCCGCCGTCGACCTTCACGAGGCACACGTCGCCCGGCTTGACGCAGAGCGTCTTGCGCTCCGCGCCCACGAGGTGGGACGCGAGGATCTTCTCGGCCATCGTCATGGGGCGCGCCGGCGTCGCGGGCAGCGGCACCGCCACCTTGCCGGCCTTGTACGCGGCCGAGAACGGGAACAAGCCGCCCGTCTCGAGGATCGCGCGCGTGACGGGGTCGTACTTGCCCGTGAACTCCTCGAGCGGGATCTCCTCGCCCTTCTGGAGTCGCGCGAGTTGGTCGTACGTGCCCATCAACTGACCGAGGTTGATGTTGTTGCGCTCGTGGATCGGCGCGAACGACGCGGCGATCACGAGGTGGATCCCCGACCACTTCTCGCATTGCGGCGCGGTCTCGCGCGAGCTGCCCGTGCCCTTGCGCTGACCGCTGACGATCACTTCGAAGCCGCCGTCCATCAGCGCGCGCGTGCCGAACACGCGTTGACCGTCCTTGGCGCCGCCCTTGTGGAGCACGCCCGCGTACGCGTCGAGCGCGATGTCCTCGGGCTTGTGACGGAAGCACACCCACGCCGGCGTCATCGCGTCGGTGTTGATGTCGTCGAGCAGCGACTTGGGATCGACGTCACCCATCAGGAGATCGGTCTCGCGCCGCAGCTGGCGTTCGATCAGGTCGAAGTCCTTCGTCAGGAACAGCGTGCGCTTGCCCTTCGTGAGGCGAACGACGCGCTTTCCGTCGGGACGGGTGTGGATGAGCGGATTCAAGGTGTTCTTCTTCGTCTCGGCGTCCGCACCGTGGGGTGCGACGCATGGATCAAGGGCCGTCTCGTGACGTCGGTCCGGGTCGGTTCAGAGTTGAGCGTTTTCGACCAGGATCGCGATGCCCTGACCGCCGCCGATGCAGGCCGAGGCCACGCCGTAGCGCTTCTTGGTGCGACGCAGTTCGTGCATGAGCGTCAGGACGAGACGCGTGCCCGACGCGCCGAGCGGGTGGCCCAGCGAGATCGCGCCGCCGTTCACGTTGCACTTCGTGCGGTCGAGCTCGAGCTCCTTCTCGCAACCGAGGTACTGCGCCGCGAACGCTTCGTTGATCTCGATGCGGTCGATCTGGTGGATCGCGAGACCCGCGCGCTCGAGGCACTTCTTGATCGCCGGGACCGGGCCGATGCCCATCTCGGTCGGATCGACGCCCACGTAGGCCCACGCGCGCACCTTGCACCACACGTCGAGGCCGTCGGCCTTGGCGCGCTTGTCGGTGGTCAACACGACGGCCGCGGCGCCGTCGACGATGCCGCTGGCGTTGCCGGCCGTGACCGTGCCGTCCTTGCCGAACGCGGCGCGCAGCTTCGACAGGCCTTCCATCGACGTGTCCGGCTTGATGTGGTCGTCGGTCGAGATCACTTCGTCGCCCTTGCGCCCCTTGATCGTCACCGGCTCGATCTCGGCGGCGAAGCGGCCTTCCTTCACGGCCGCCGCGCCGAGTTGGTGGCTGCGCAGCGCGTACTCGTCCTGTTGCTCGCGCGTGATCGAGAGTCGCTTGGCGATCTTCTCGGCCGTCTGCGCCATCATCAGGCCCGCGATCGGGTCCATCAGCGCGGCGAAGAGGCTGTCCTGCATCACCGGTTGCACGCCGAACGGAATGCCGGCGCGCGTGCCGTACACGCTGAACGGCGCCTGGCTCATGCTCTCCATGCCGCCCGCGAGCACCGTCGTGCACTCGCCGAGTTGGATCATCTGCGCGGCGTTGACGATCGACTGGATGCCCGAACCGCACAGGCGATTCACGGTCAGGCCACCCGCGTGACGCGGGCAACCGGCCTTGAGGCCGACGTGGCGCGCGCCGTACAGCGCGTCGACCGACGTCTGCAGCGCGTTGCCGACGACGACGTGGTCGATCGAGTCGGGCGACACCTTGGCGCGCGCCATCGCGGCCTTGGACGCGTGCGCGGCCAGGTCGATGGCGCTGATGTCCTTGAATTTGCCGTAGCCGGGCGTGCCGACGTACTCGGCCATGGGCGTGCGGGCGCCGCCGACGATCACGATGTCTTGCGTCATGGGTGTGGTTCCGTTGCTTCTCGAAGTGACTTGTTCGTCGGGTCTTGTTCGTCGGTACGGGTTCGTCGCTACTGGTGCGAAGCGTGTCGCGCGTTGCCGCTGGAATCAGGTCTCGGGGGAAACCGAGGCCGGTGGCCGCGCCGCGCACTCCGGTCGTCCCGGTTCCGCGACGCGCGGCGGTCGTCGTGTGCGTGGAGCGACCGGGTTCACTTCCCGGTGAACTTGGCCGGGCGCTTCTCGAGGAACGCGGCCATGCCTTCCTTCATGTCGGCGGTGGTCGACGCGAGGCCGAACATGTCGGACTCGATGATCTCGCCTTCCTGTTGGCTCATGTTCTGACCGCGGCGGATGGTCTCGAGCGCCAGGCGCACGGCCACCGGGCCGCGCGACAGGATCGTCGTCACCATCTTGAGCGTGCCTTCGCGCAATTCCTCGGGCGCGAACAGGCGATTCACGACGCCGACGCGGTGGGCTTCCTCGGCGCCGTACATGTCGCCCGTCAGCACCCACTCGCGCGCGAAGCCGACTCCGGCGATGCGCGAGAGGCGTTGCGTGCCGCCGTAGCCCGGGATGATGCCCAACGAGACTTCCGGCAGGCCCATGCGCGCGGTCTTGCTGGCCGTGCGCAGCGTGCAGGCCAGCGCCAGCTCGCAACCGCCGCCCAGCGCGAAGCCGTTGATCATCGCGACCGTCGGCTTGCTCGAGCGGTCGAGCCGCGCGAAGACCTGTTGACCGAAGTAGGCCAGGTCCTTGGCCTCCATCGCGCTCTGCATCGCCTTGAGCTCGTTGATGTCGGCTCCGGCGATGAAGGCCTTCTCGCCCGCGCCCGTCACGACGATCGCGCGCACGTTGGGATCGACCTCCAACGCGTCGAACGCGTGCGCCATCTCGGACAGCGTCTTGGCGTTGAGGGCGTTCATCACCTTGGGACGGTTGACCGTCACGATGGCGACGCCGGCGGAGATCTCGATGAGCAGGTTTTCGTAGTTCATGACGGGCTCGGGCTCGGAGACGTGGTCCGGATCACTTGGCGGCGGGCGCCTTGACGACCTTGGCCTTCAGGATGGTCTGCTTCTCGTTGGGCTTGTCGTTCGCGTTGCGCTTGACGTTCACGATCTTGTCGACGACTTCGAGGCCCGAGACGAGCTTGCCGAACGCCGAGTACTGACCGTCGAGGTGCGGCGAACGCGCGTGCATGACGAAGAACTGGCACGAGGCCGAGTCCGGGTTCGACGAGCGCGCCATCGACAACACGCCCGGTTCGTGCTTCTTGCGGTTGAACTCGGCCTTGAGACGGCGCTTGCCGTCGCCCGTGCCGGTGCCGGTCGGATCGCCGCCCTGGATCATGAAACCCGGGATGACGCGGTGGAACGTCGTGCCGTCGTAGAAGCCCGTGTAGGACAGGTCGAGGAAGTTGCGCACGTGGTTGGGCGCGTCCTCGGGCCAGAACTCGATCTCCAAGTTGCCTTGGTTCGTCTCGAGGACGACGCGGTACTTGGACAGGTCGGCCACGGGCATCTTCATGAAGTCGAGGCCGGCTTCGGCTGCGGTGTGAGTCATGGGGTTCTCGCGGAGATCGAGTGGGGTCTTGGAGGGTGTGCGGTGGTGTTCGACGAGCGGTTCGCGCGTCCGGCGTCGCGAGCGTCCGAGCGCGGGCCCGATCGCGTGCGACGCCGGTCGCCGGTGCTCACTTCTTCGTGGGAGGAGCTTGCAGCACGACGGCCTTGTCGATGCGCTGCGGTTCGTTGGGACGAACCGTGCCGTCGCCGCCGGCCACGCCTTGCGCCGTGGCGATCTTGTCGAGCGTCTCGAGGCCGTCGATCAGCGCACCGAACGCGCTGTACTTGCCGTCGAGGCTCGGATACGGGCCGTGCATGACGAAGAACTGGCACGAGGCCGAGTTCGGATCGCCGCTGCGGGCCATCGAGAGGACCCCGCGCACGTGCTTCTTCGCGTTGAACTCGGCGTTGACCGTGCGCGGACCATTGCCGGTCCCCCACGATCCCTTCTTGCTCGGGTCCTTCGTGTTCGGGTCGCCGCCTTGGATCATGAAGCCCGGGCCGACGCGGTGGAACAGCGTGCCGTCGTAGAAGCCCGTCTCGCACAGGTCGAGGTAGTTGCGCACGTGCTTGGGCGCGACGTCGGGCCAGAACTCGGCGATCATGTTGCCGCGGTTCGTCTCGAGCAGGACGTAGTAGGAGGACAACGAGTCGGTCGGGACCTTCTTCTCGTCGGTGAACTCGACGCCCTTCTCGACCGGGACGAGGTAGCGCACTTGCGCCGCCGTCACGCCCGTGCCGGGCAAGTCGAGCTTGAAGTCCTTCTTGCCGAACGCCTTGCTCGCGCTGATCGCCTCGTGCAGGTCGACGTCGAGCACGATCTTCGAGCCGGCTTCGCTCTTGAGCGTCTCCTTGCTCTTCTTCTCGCCGATCGGCTGACCGTCGAGAGTGAACGCCGCGGTCTCGAAGATCCACGCCGGGATCTCGCCGCTCTTGGGCGCGGTCACTTCGACGTGCACGTTGAAGGCGTGGCCTTCCACGTACACCTTCGGCACGGTCCAGGTCGCTTCGACGCCCGCGATCGCGGCGCTCGCGACGACGACCGGCTCGACCGCGGGGACGGACGTGCTGCTCGCGAGCGGCGCGAGCGCGAGGAACGTGGTGCTCGCGAGCGGCGCGAGCCTGGGGAACATCGCGTGGATCATTGCTTCTTGTCGCCTTCCCACTTGTAGAAGCCTTCGCCCGACTTGCGACCGAGCTTCTGCTCGGCCACCTTCTGTTGCAGGACGGCCGGGATCTTGAACGCCGGCTCGTTCGGGTGCGCCTTGACCCAGCCCTGCAGGATCGAGAGCGTCGTGTCGAGGCCGACGTAGTCCGTCAGCTCGAACGGACCCATCGGGTAGCCGCAACCGAGCTTCATCGCCGTGTCGATGTCCTGGTACGTCGCGTCGCCGCGGTCCAGCATCTTCATCGCCTCCGCCATGTACGGCACGAGCAGGCGATTCACGACGAAGCCGGGCGTGTCCTTGCACGCGACCGGGGACTTGCCGCACGTCTCGCCGAAGGCGCGCGCGGCGGCGAACACCTCGTCGCTGGTCTCGTTCGTGCGCACGACCTCGACGAGCTTCATCAGCTGCACCGGGTTGAAGAAGTGCAGGCCCACGAACTGCTTGGGACGGCCCGAGGCCTGGGCCATCGCGGCGATCGGGAACGAGCTCGTGTTCGACGCGAAGATCGTCGACGGCTTGCAGATCCGGCCCAGCTCGCCGAAGAGCTGGTTCTTGACGTCGAGGTTCTCGACGATCGCCTCCACGACCAGGTCGCAGTCCGCGACCGACTTGCGGTCGAGCGAACCGGTGATGCGCGCGCGGACGCCGGCGGCGTCGAACGTGCCGCCCTTTTCCTTGGCCTTCTCGGCCAGCTTCGCCAGGGACTTGTCGATGCGACCGAGGCCCGTGTCGAGGAACTTCTGTTCCGTCTCGACGACGACGACCGTGCAGCCGCCTTGCGCGGCGACCTGGGCGATCCCGTGGCCCATCAATCCGCATCCGATCACGCCAACCTTCTTGATCTGCATCCTGAATTCCTCCAGCGGTGAGTGTTTCGTGTTCGCGGGTGTGTCCCGGCGCGCGAGACGAGAAGGTCTCGCGCCGGTGTCGGCGCGACCGGGTTCGCCGGCCGCGTCACGTTCGGTCGCGCGGAGCGCGGCCGGAAGATCGAGTTGTGAGAGGTCGAGACGACCCGGCGCTCGGTCGAGCGTCGTTCAGGGTCGCGTCGCGTGGAAGGTGGTGGCGAGCCCCATGCCGCCCGAGATGCACAAGGTCGCGAGGCCGTGCCGCGCGCCGCGTCGCTTCATCTCGTGCAACAAGGTCACGCAGATGCGCGCGCCCGTCGCGCCGATCGGGTGTCCCAGGGCGATGGCGCCGCCGTTGACGTTCAAGCGCTCCATCGGGAACGGCCAGCGGCGGTGGCAAGCCAAGACCTGCGCCGCGAAGGCCTCGTTCAGCTCGATCAGGTCGTAGTCGGCAGCGCGCAGGCCCGTGCGCGCCTGCAAGGCCTCGAGCGCCGGCACCGGACCGATCCCCATGACGCGCGGGTCGACACCGGCCTGCGTCGAGGTCCCGATCCAAGCCAACGGCTCGAATCCCAACTCGCGCGCGGTGTCCTCGGCCATGACGAGCAGCGCCGCGGCGCCGTCGGTGATGCCCGACGCGTTGCCGGCCGTCACGCTGCCGCCGCTCTTCGAGAAGACCGCGGGCAGCTTGGCCAGGCTCTCGAGCGTCGTGTCACCGCGCACGTGCTCGTCGGCGGCGACGATCGTGTCGCCCTTCTTGCCGCGCACGGTCACGGGCGAGATCTCGGCCTGGAATCGGCCCGCTTCGATCGCGGCGGCGGCCTTCTTCTGGCTGTTCAGCGCGAACGCGTCCTGTTCGGCGCGCGGGATGCCCATCTCCACGGCCAGCTTCTCGGCCGTCTCGCCCATCAACATGTCCGCCAGCGGGCAGCCGAAGCCGTCCTTGTACATGGCGTCGACGACGTCGGCGTGGCCCAGGCGGTAGCCGGTGCGGAACTTGGGCAGGAAGAACGGCAGGCCGCTCATGCTCTCGACGCCGCCCGCGACCACGACGTCGCTGCGGCCGATCGCGATCGACTCGGCGGCGAGTTGCACGCTCTTGAGACCCGAGCCGCAGGCCATGTTCATCGTCCACGCGCACACGCGGTCGGGGATGCCGGCGCGCACGGAGACCTGGCGCGCGACGTTCGGACCGCCGCCGGCCTGGCGACCGTTGCCGAAGATCAGCTCCCCCACGCGTTCGGGGTCGAGGCCCGAGCGTGCGAGCAGGTCGCGCACGACCGACGTTCCCAGATCCGCGGCGCTCAGGTCGGCGAACGAACCCAGATAGCGCCCGATCGGGGTGCGCAGGGCATGCGTCACGACGACCGGACGAAGTCCGGTGCGTGCGCCCGAGGTGGGGTTCGTCTGCGCGGGTTGGGCCATGGCGCGGTGCGGGTTCGAGAGGCTGCGCGGCCGGGGTGGATCGGTTCCCGAGGGGGCTCGGGCGAGAGAATGGGCGAACGAGGATAGGAGGGGGGCGTGGAAGGTGCAAGGCGAGCGCCCGGTCCGATCCGACGACTTCGCGCCGAGGGCGACCGCCGCGCGCTCTCCCGCGGAACGCCGGTAGGGCCTCAAAATCCTTCCGAGGCCGGGTTACGTATGGGAACATGCCGCGCGACGTCGCCGCCCGGAGAGGGCGAGGCGAGGATCTCGAGGCCACGACCCCCGACCCGTGCCGCGCCACGGGCACGAAACGCCCGCCACCCTGCGATCCACGCGATGCACACCAGCGATTCCGAGAACGGATCTTCCGCCGAGTGCGGCGTCGGCGCTCCCGCGGCCGAGCGCATGGCACCTACGGGTGGTTTCGGCGACGTTCCCAGCGGTCCCCTCCCGCGGCGCACGGCCACCGCCGCGCGCCGCTCGCGCATGGACGCGCTCGTCAGCCTCCTGGGCGACGACGATCCGCGCGTGGTCGACACGGTCCGACGCCGCATCGAGGAAGCCGGTCGCGAGGCCCTTCCGGCGCTGCGCCGGTCGCTGCGCGACGACTCCTCGGTCACACGCGGGCGCGCGCGCACGATCCTGCTCGACCGCGCCAAGACGCGGGCCATGCGGCGCCTGATGAGCCACGTCACGAACGGTCGCATCGACCTCGAGACGTCGCTCCTTCTCTTGGCCCGCTATCACGACCCGAGCCTCGACACGCGTCCGTGGCGCACGAAGCTGGACGTGATGAGCCGCGAAGTGCGCGCGCGCGCCGCGGCGATCGAGGATCCGCTCGAGAAGTGCTCGGTGCTGAGTTCGTATCTCGGTCGCGAACTCGGCTACGGCGGCAGCAACGGCGACTTCCACCACCCCGACAACATCCACCTGACCCGCGTGCTCGACAAGAAGCGCGGCATGCCGTTGACGCTCTCGGCGATCTACGTGTTCGTCGCGCGCCGCGCCGGTCTGCACGCCACGTGCGTGCCGTTGCCGGGGCACGTCATGGTGCGCCTGCACGCGCAAGGCCGCACGCGCATCGTCGACCCCTACCACCGCGGCCAGGTGCGCACGGAGCGCGACCTCAAGGCCTACCTGACGCAGAACGGCTTGCCCGCGCGCCCCTCGTACTTCCGCGACGGCGACGACGCGACGTTGCTCAAGCGGCAGATCGCGAACCTGACGAAGAGCGCGCAGACGCGCGGGTTGGTGCGCGAGCGGCGCGAGTTGACCCTCCTGGCCCGCGCCCTGGAATCCCGCACGGAAGCCGCGGCCTCGCGCCGCGCCTGAGCCTGGGAGCGCGAAGCGGATTGGAAACACCCTCGCCGCAACGGAGTTCCCCCCACGCACGGCCCGTCGTGCCGGTGTTCCCGTTGCCGAACGTGTTCCTGTTCCCCGGTTGCGTGATGCCGCTCCACGTGTTCGAGCCGCGCTACCGGCAGATGATCGAGGACCTGCTCGATCGACCGGGTCGGCTCGTGCTCGGCACGCAGATCGAGGACGCATGCGACGCGGAGGGACGACCGGCGATCCTGCCCGTCGGCGGGCTGGGCGAGATCGGACGGCACGAGCGCTTGCCCGACGGGCGATTCTTGATCTGGCTCATCGGGTTGGCGCGCGTGCGGCTCGAGGAAGTGCCCAGCGAACACCCCTACCGCCAGGTGCGCATCGCGCCGATCCAGGAGTCCGACGTCGCCTCCGTGGAGTCGTTCGCGCTCCGCGCGCGCGTGCAGCAGGCGCTGTTGTCGCGCTGTCCCGAGTTCTTGAACCTGCCCGAGAACCTGCCGTTGACGCACCTCGTCGACCTGCTCGTGCAGAAGATGCAGTTGCCGCCGTCCGTGATGCAGGAGTTGTTCTGCGAGGCGGACCTGCTCAAGCGGACGGAGCGCGCGCTGGCCGAGCACGATCTGCGACCGCCCGGCGGCGCGTGAAGATCGCTCGGACGGAGCGTGACTCGCGTTCGTGACGGTCGCGAGGCCGATCGCGCGCGGGTTCGCGATCCGCTCCCTCGCCGCGGTGCTTCGTGGACGCGGTGCTTCCTCGGTGCGGTGCGTCCTCGAGACGACGCTTCGTCGGCGACGTGGTGGAGACCGACGGGCGAATCGGACACACTGTTCGCCCGAACGCCGGACGCACCGCGCGTTCCGAGCGCATGAACCACGCCGCGAGCCCCTCGCCGAAGGTCCCGACGCCCGCCGCCGAGTCGAACGAGACGAAGCGGCTGGTGTTCTACTGGATCGTGTCGCTGCTCGTCGTGTTCGGCGGCACGTGGACGTGGATCACGTTGGCGGCGCCGCCCAACGGTCACTTGATCTGGGGCCTGATCGCGGGCTTGGCCTCGTTCCCGGGCAAGTACCTGATCTTCAGCACGTTGATCGAGGGATCGCCGCTCGGGCCGTGGCAACTGGTGTTGTTGGCCACCGTCGTCGACGTGGCGACGGCGCTGACGGTGGCGGTGGGCCTGGGCTTGGTGTCGCACATCGGGTGGATCGAGCGCACGCTCAAGCGTGTGCACGACCAGGCACAATCGGCCTTGGCCGACTACCCGCGCATCCGACGCATGGCGTTCTGGGGCGTGGTGTTGTTCGTCTTCCTGCCGCTGCCCGCGTCGGGTTCGATCGGCGGCTCGTTCGTCGGTCAGTTCGTCGGGCTCTCGCGCGTCGCCGGTGTCGCGGCCGTGACGCTGGGCGGCGTGCTCGTCTCGGTCGTGTTCGCGTTGCTCGCCACGTTGGTGGGCAAGCGTGCCGCGGAGATGTTGGAGAATCCCTGGCTCACGATCGGTTCGATCGTGGTGTTCGCTCTGTTCGCGTGGATCGCCTGGCGGCGAGCGCGCACGATGTTGCGGCAGTCGTAGTCGACGCCTCGACCTGTCCCCTTTCGACCTCGAGATCACGCATGGACTTCCGCCCCAGCATCGGCATCACCACGCACGGTCGCAGCGCCACCGGACGATTCGACGTCAACGCCAAGTACGTCGACGCGGTGCGACGCGCCGGAGGATTCCCCGTGTTGTTGCCGCCGGGCGAGTCGAAGCCCGAGGAGTGCTTCGAGTTCCTCGACGGCATCGTGTTGACCGGCGGTCCCGACGTGGATCCCAAGCGCTACGGCGGCAAGATGCACGCGCAGGTGTACGGCGTCGATCCCGAGCGCGACGCGAGCGAGATCGCGCTCGTCAAGGCGATCCTGGAGTTCGACAAGCCGACGCTGGCGATCTGTCGCGGCATGCAGGTCCTCAACGTGGCCTTGGGCGGCACGCTGATCGAGCACGTGCCCGACGAGGCGGGCGAGACGGTGCTCCACCGCGGTGGCGACGACTACCAGACGCACGACGTCGCGATCGAACCGAACTCGCACCTGGCGCGCCTCCTGGGCAAGGCGCGCCTCTCGACCGCGTCGTGGCACCACCAAGCCGTTCGCAAGCCGGCCGCGGGGTTCCTCGTGGTCGCCAAGTCCTCCGACGGCGTGATCGAAGCGATTGAACACCCCGACCACCCCGACCTCGTCGCCGTGCAATGGCATCCCGAGCACACGGCCGCGACGGATCCTCTGCAGCAGAAGCTGTTCGATCAGCTGGTGGCCGCGCTGCGCTGAATCGCGGTGCGGTGATGTTCCTACGGAGCCAGGCTCCCGGTGAACATCGCATCGAACGTCGAGGAGCAACTGCCGCGAGGGGGCGATGTTCACCGGGAGCCTGGCTCCGTATGAACATCACCGCACCGCGACTCAGCGGCCGCAGCCCGCGCAGTGCGTGTCGCTCGTCTGCATCGGCATGCCGGCTTGCATGTCGTCGAAGAAGAAGTGGGGCTTGGTGCCGAGGCCGCCGTCGACCGGCGCCATCGTGCGCGCGTCGTACGTGCGGCCGTTGAGGATCGTCCAGCGGATGTCGTCCGAGTTGCGGATGTCCTCGAGCGGGTTCTTCTCCATCACGATCATGTCCGCCAGCTTGCCCGGCTCGATCGAGCCGATGTCGCCGTCGAGCCCCAGGTAGCGCGCACCGTCGAGCGTCGCGCAGCGCAGCGCCTGCAGGTTCGTGATGCCGCTCTGCTTCAGCAACCACAACTCCCAGTGCGCCCCGAGCCCCGCGAGTTGACCGTGCGCGCCCAGTTGCGCGCGACCGCCCGCGTCCACGATCGACTTCACGATGCCGGCACTGCGCAGGACGTTGTAGTCCTCGTCGGGCGCCATGGGACGGCGACGCGAACGCGGATCGAGCACGAAACGCGGCACGAACGCCTCGAGTCGGTCCTCGTCCCACGCGTCCATGTGCTGGTACCAGTAGTGCTCGCCGTCGAGTCCGCCGTATCCCACGATCAACGTGGGCGTGTACCCGGTTCGCGACGCGCCCCACAGCTGCGTGACGTCGCGGTAGACGCGCTCGACCGGCAGCGAGTGTTCGACGCCCGTGTGACCGTCGACGACCATCGTCAGGTTGTGCTGGAGCAGCGAACCGCCCTCGGGCACGACCATCATGCCCAACTGACGCGCCGCTTCGATCACCATCTGTCGCTGCTCGCGTCGCGGTTGGTTGTAGCTCTTCACCGAGAATGCACCGACCGCCTTCAACCGGCGCAGGTGCGACAGCGCGTCGTCGAGCGAGTCGATCTCGGCTTTGAACGAGCCGGCCGCGCCGTACAGGATCGTGCCGGTCGAGAACGTGCGCGGCGACACGATCGCGCCCGTGCGCGCCAACTCCGCGGCGGCGAAGATCGCGTTCGTGTCGTTCGACGGGTCGTGGATCGTCGTGACGCCGTACGCGAGGTTCGCGTAGTGGATCCAGTTCTTCTGCGGCGTCACCGCCCCGGCCGACTGCGCGCCGTGGGCGTGCACGTCGACGAATCCCGGCACGATCGTCAGGCCCTTGGCCTCCACCACGCGCGCACCGGCCGGGATCGCGGTGTCGGCGCGCGGCCCCACGGCCCGGATGCGGTTGCCGTCGACGACCACCGTGCCGTCCTCGATCACTTCGTCGCCGCGCATCGTCACGACGCGCGCGCCCACCAACGCGAAGACCCCGTCGGGGCGTGCCTGTCGCGCTCGGAAGCTGACGTTGCGTCCCGTCGTCGGCGGCTCGGGCGTCTTGGGCAGCTTGTCCGGATCGGTGGTGGGCGAAGCCTGGAGGAAGGCGAACGAGTCGGTCAACGAACGCTCGAACAGCTCCGGCCCCAACGACCAGTGCAGGGCGCGCGAATCCCCGGAGAATTGCAGGTTTTCGCCCGCGTCGCGGCTGGCGCGCGCGATCGGGACGACCTTCGACTTGGGACCGACCGCCACGGCACGGCCGGTCGGCACGAACGGTGCGACGTAGACGTTGAAGCGCTCCTGGAACGCGACCCAAGCACCGTCGGGCGAGACGGCGAACTCCGTCGCGTTGTCGCTCGTCAGGTGCTTGCGCTCCTCGCGGCCGTCGAGCCCGATGCTCCACAGCGTGTGAACGTCGTTCTCCTTCTCGCTCTCCTCGGAGTACAGGTACACGCGGCCGTTCTCCGCGCCGAATTGCGGCCTCGAGCCGGACTTCGAGATGCGCACGGGCGCACCACCGGACGTCGACACGCGGTACACGCCCGGCTCGGACGACCACAGCGGCGAGACGACGTAGCCGCCACCGCCCTTGACGTACACGAGCTGCGACCCGTCGGGCGAGAACGCGGGGTCGTAGTAGTGGCCCGGCTCCGTGGTCAACGTGCGCGACGCGCCGTCGTTGGCCGACACGACGCGCACGGACGCGAGCTTCTCGTCGCTCCACGCGACGTACGCGATCGAGGCGCCGTCGCGACTGAACGCCGGCATGAACTCGAAGTGCTCCTCGTCCTTCGTGACGCGTCGCGGCGTGCCGTCGGGCAGCGTGCGCACCCACAGGTGCCCCAGCGCGACGTAGACGACGCGGTCTCCTCGCGGCGACACGCGCACGTCACGCAACGCCTTGACCTCGAAATCGTCGGGCGCGACGGCGACGGGGAAGCGCACGGCGTCCTGCACCTTGCGGGTCGTCTTCACGTGGAACGGGATCACATCGGCCTTCTTCGTGGCCAACTCGAGTCGACGGATCTTGCCGTGCGCGTAGAACACGATCGCCGAGTCGTCCGGCGTCCACGCCATCGAGGGGTACACGCCGTGGATCGCCCACGTCTCCTGCATGTCGCGCTCGAGTTCCGAGTACACGAGCGTGGCCGCCCCCGACGCCAAGTCCATGACGAACAGGCTCGTCTGGAAGCGCACACGGCGCACGAACGCGAGCTTCTTGCCGTCGTGCGACGGCGTCGGGCGACACGCGCCACCGGGGCCGGTGACGATCGACTCGCGTTCGCCCGTGGTGCGGTCGAGTCGGTCGATCACGTAGATCTGCCCGTTGCTGTCCTTGTTGTATTCGAACGTGTCGCCGGGCGTCGCGTCGTGGCTGAAGTACACGTAGCGACCGTCGGGCGAGAACGCCGGCTCGCCCAGGTCCTTCTGCTCGTTGCGCTTCGTCGTCAGCTGCAAGCCGTCGCCGCCGGTGGCGACGTGGTACAGCCAGATCTCGCCCGCGCCCAGCGAACGGCGCGACGAGAAGTGCTTGTGCGCGGCCACGTACGCGCCGTCCGGCGACCAGCACGGACCGTTGAGCAGTCGGAACGACTCCTGGGTCACGGGACGCGCGTTGGAACCGTCGCGGTTCATCACCCAGACGTTGTCGCCGCCGCCCGCGTCGCTCGTGAACGCCAGGTACTTCCCGTCGGGCGAGTAGCGCGGCTGCATCTGCCACGCGACGTCGTTCGTCAGCGCGCGCGCTTCGCCGCCGGTCGCGGGCATCGTGTAGAGATCGCCCAGCAAGTCGAACACGATCTCGCGGCCGTCGGGCGAGAGGTCGACGTTCATCCACGTGCCTTCGTCGACGTCGACGGGCACCTCGCGCGCCGGACCGGGCGCCTCGTTCACCTTCCACGGAGTCGGCTTGGGTCGCGACTCGCCGCCCGCCGGCGCGGGCGCGTCCTGGGCGGGCGCCGCCGCGACGAGGCCGGAGAGGGACGCGAGGACCACGAGAGTCGACAGACGTTGGAGGATGCGCAGCATGCCGTGAGAGTAGCGGCGAGCGCGCGTGATTGCCGCACTCGGCCCCACGTCGCGGCGGAGTCACCCAGCACCGGGACGGAGACGTCCCGCGCCGGGACGGAGTCGGTCCGTGACGCCGCGCGGCCGACTTGACGGGTGCGGACGGCGCGGTTCGTGTGTCAACATGGGCGCGATGTCCGCCTCGCCCTCGCGCCGCTCCCGCATCCTGCGCCTCCTCGCGTGGCAACTCGCGTTCGTCGTCGTGGCGCTGTCGTTGGCCGAGTTCGGTTGGCGCATGCGCATGCGCCTCGCGGGCCGCGCGTACGACTCGGACGAGGTCCGCGCGCGACTCGACTCGATGGAGGCACGCGCCACGTCGTTGGTCCCGATCCCGGTGGACGCCAACAAGGACCTGCCCGCGGAGTACGCGATGCAGGCGCAGGCCCTGCACCCGTACACGGGTTCGATGGTCGTCGGCAAGCTCGAGCAGATCGGCATCGAGCTCGTGCGCGTGGGACCGCCCGAGAACGACGGCGACTTCGAGATCCTCACGTTGGGCGGCTCGGTCAGCGCCATGTTCGGACCGTACGGCCGACCGCGCCTCCTCGAGCTGCTGCAGGCCGATCCGCTGCTCGCGAACCGGCGCATCTACGTCTACGAGTACGGAGTGGGCGGCTTCAAGCAGCCGCAATCGCTGAACCTGTGCCAGCACTTGTTGACCTTGGGCTTCACGCCCGAGTGCGTGATCAACATCGACGGCTTCAACGAGGTCGCGCTGGGCAACAACAACGCCTTCCGCGGCTCGAACCCCACATTTCCCTCGTTCGACCACTGGAGCGCGCTGACGAACCAGGCCGCGCCCGACCGCGAGACGGTGCGGTTGGCCTGGGACGGATTGGAGCGACAGCGCCAGATCCTGGAGCTGGTGTCGAGCGCGCGCCGCTTCGGCGCGCCGCGCAGCGTCCTCGCGTCGACGTTCGTGTTGAAGCGTCTCGACGCGCTCGAGTCCTCGGCACACGAGTCGTTCGAGGCGTACACGAAGCGACTCGCCGCGCGCGCGAAGCGCCTCGTCTTGGCCGGGCCGCCGTTCGAGGCCGGCACGGAGGCGGCCGTGCGCTCCTCCGTGCGCTGTTGGGAGGAGAGCTCGCGCACTCTGCGCGCCCTGTGCGAGGCGCGCGGGATCGCGTACCTGCACGTGTTGCAACCGACGCTGCACGACGTCGGATCGAAGGTGCTGACGCCGCGCGAGATCGCGACGGGCGAGGCGCCGCCCACGTGGATCGACGGGGTGCACGTGGGCTATCCGCTGTTGCGCGAAGCGGGCGCGCGCTTGAAGGCCGGCGGCGAGGAGTTCCTCGACGCGACGCGGATCTTCGCGGACGTGAAGGACAAGATCTACTTCGACAACTGTCACTTCGGCGAAGCGGGCAATCGACTGCTGGCCGAGTTCATCGCGCCCGAGCTCTTGCGCGTCCTGAGGAACCGCCGGTGAACGACGTCTCGAAGCCGAAGCGCCGTTGGCCGCGCATCGTCCTGATCCAACTATCGGTGCTCGTGATCCTCGCGGCGCTGGCCGAGATCGGCGTGCGCGTGTACTTGCGCACGCAAGGTCGCCCGTACGACTCGGAGGGAGCGCGCGCGGCGCTGCTCGAGCTGCGCAGCCGTTCGCGCGACTTCGTGCCGCGCGCGGCGGGAGCGGGCAGCGAAGCCGGCCGCGAGAACGACGCGCAGCAACGCATCCTCCATCCCTACTTGGGCTGGGAGGTCGTGGGCTCCGTCGAGCAACTGGCCGCGGAGGTCACGCGACTGGGCGCGGGCGCGCACGACGGCGACTACGAAGTGCTGATCGTCGGCGGGTCGGTGGCCGACGTGTTCGGTCAGTTCGGCGCGCCGCGCCTCGAGGAACGGCTGCGCGGCGATCCTCGGCTCGCGGGACGCGAGATCTACACCTACAAGTACGCGCGCGGCGGTTTCAAGCATCCGCAGATCGTGTTCGCGGTGCAGTACCTGTTGTCCTTGGGCTTCACGCCCGAGTGCGTCGTGGCCATCGACGGCTTCAACGACGTCGCGTTGTCCAACGACAACGCGACGGTGGGATCGAATCCGGTGCTGCCCTCGACGATGCACTGGAGCAGCTTGGCCATGAACGGCGCGGTCGATCGCGTGGGGATCGAGCTGGCGGCCTCGGCCATCGCCGACTCGCGTTCCGTGGAGAACCTCACCGAGCTCGTGGTCGATTCGGGCCTGTACCACAGCGCCTTGTGCGGCACGATCGCGTTCGCACGCACGCGCAGCCTGCAATTGCGCGCGCGCGCGACCTCGATGGAGTACTCGAAGCGCCTGCGGGAACGCGGCGGCAAGCTCGTCACGGCCGGCCCGCCCTTCACGGGCAAAGGACGACCCGCGATCGAGGACGGCGTGCGTGCGTGGGAACAAGGTTCGCGCTCGCTGCGCGCGATCTGCGAGGCGCGCGGCATCCGCTACGTGCACGTCCTGCAACCGACGCTGCACGATCCGGGCGCCAAACCGATGACCGCCGAGGAGCGCGACAAGGGCCGCATCGGCGAGACGTGGTTGGAGGGCGTGACGGTCGGCTATCCGCTGTTGCGTGCGGCCGGCGAGCGCCTCGCGACCGGAGGCGAGGACTACCTGGACGCGTCGCGCGTGTTCGAGTCGGCGACGCAGACCCTCTACTACGACAACTGCCACTTCGGACCCGAAGGCAACAAGATCCTGGCGGACTTCGTCGCGGATCACATGCTGCACTGACGGGCGCCGGCGCGGCGCAGCATCATCTGAGAGTTCGCATCCTCGATTCCCTCACGAACTCTCAGCGCAACGTCACGATCACCGGCGCGTGGTCGCTCGGCTTCTCGCCGCCGCGGGCGTCCAGGTCGATCGTGGCGTCGGTCGCGGCCTCGAACGCGGGCGGCGAGAGGAGGACGTGGTCGATGCGCAGGCCGAGCCCGCGCTGGAACCCCTTGGTGCGGAAGTCCCACCAGGTGAAGTGCCCACCTTCCTCGTGGAATTTGCGGTAGCCGTCGGACAGCCCGCAGTCCATCAGGCGCGTCAACGCTTCGCGCTCGGGCGTCGAACACAGGATCTTCTCGCGCCACAGGTCGGGATCGTGCACGTCGCGGTCGTCGAACGTCACGTTGAAGTCGCCCAGCACGACGACCTTCTCCTTCATGTCGAAGTTCGCGCGGACGTGATCGCGCAATCGCGAGAGCCAGTCGAGCTTGTAGTGGTAGCGCTCCGCGCCGACTTCTTGCCCGTTGACGACGTACACGTCGACCAGGATCACGTCCTCGACCTGGGCCGAGATCACGCGCGCCTCGGGATCGTCCTCCATCCCCTTGCGCACGTCCTCGATGCGCCGCTTCGAGAGGATCGCGACGCCGTTGTAGGTCTTCTGGCCGAACACGGCGCACTGGTAGCCCGCGTCGCCGATCGCCTCGAACGGGAACTGGTCCTCGAGGCACTTGATCTCCTGGAGGCACACGACGTCCGGCTTCACGCGTTCGAGGAACTCGAGGACGCGCGGCAGGCGCGCGCGGACGGAGTTGACGTTCCAGGTGACGATGCGCATGGCGAGAACCTAGCAGCCCCCATTCGAGGCCGCCACTGCGACGATCCCGCGCGCGGGGATCACGGAGCCGTCGAGAACACGCGAATTTCCGCGCGTTGCTCGCCGCGGTGCGGAACGGCGACGAACAAGAGGCGTCGTTCCGGGACGAACAGGCACGTGCGCGCGCCGGCCGCGGTCGCGACCCGTTCGCGCGCCTTCCACGTGCCGGGCGCGGTCCGCTCGAACACGTCGACGAACCCTTCGCCGCACGAGGCGTAGACGAGCTTGCGCGCGTCGTCGACGAACACGTCGTCGACGTCGCCCGACAACGGCAACTCCGTGAGCAGTGCGTCCGTGTCGGTGTCGAAGACGAGCAGACGTCCCGGATCGCGACAACCGACGAGCAGCCGTCGCTCGCCTTGCGACAGAGCCATGGGGTAGTTCTGCCGCGCGGTCTTCAACGCGATGGATCGCACGACCTTGCCCGCCTCGAGATCCACGACGGCGATGGAGCGCGTCGACGGGACGTTGACCCACGCGCGCTTGCCCGCGGCGTCGATCTGGAACGACTCGGGATGTCCGTCGAGCGCGATGCGCGACGTGACGCGGCCCGCGCGCTCGTCGCACAGCGCGAGTCCGCCGTCGCCGTAGCCCACGACCAACGTCCGCGTCCCCAGGATGCGGCGCACGTTGTCGGCGTCGTCGCCGACGCGCACGATGCGACGCGGGACGGCGGCGCGATCGGTCTGCGACTCCCACTCGTACAACAGCAGATCTCCGCGGGCTCCGTCCGCGACCGCGGTGACGCCCGCTTCGCCGCTCGACTCGACGTGGATCACGCCTTGAGGCTGCGTGGGCCACGTGAACGGCGCGAGCGCGACGCCGCGCGCGAGATCGACGACTTCGAGCGTTCCGTTCTCGAGCGCCGCGACGTGCAACGTCCCCGCGAGCGCGCCCGCGGTCGTCGTTTCGCCGCGCGCGGGTTGGTAGGCGAGGTGATCGATGCGCCCTTCGACAGCCGGCAACGCGATCGAAATCAGCGGCTTCAGCGTGGGTTCTTCGGCGCCGCTGCCCCCGCGTGGAGCGTCGCCGAGGCCCGGGACCAGGGACGAAAGCGTGATCAGGAAGGCCGGGATCATGGTGGACCGTCGCGTCGGGCGGATTATGCCCCCCGGGCTTTTTCCGCACTGCCGTCGCACCTATCCTAGTGCCTTCACTTCTCCGTTCCCTGACCCTGAAAGTCCCTTTGAGTCAATCTCATCCTCCCCGCCGAGGTGGTTCCGGCGGCCGTCGACGCCCCATGGGCTCCGGTCCGACCACCCGCAAGGCCGATCCCTCGATCGCGCCGCTGCACCCGACGCTCGAACCGCCCGACATCAAGTCGTTCCGCGAATGGAACCTGGGCGAAGAGCTCCAAGGCGCCATCGAATCGATGGGCATCACGACGCCCACGCCGATCCAACGGCTCGCGATCCAACCCGTCCTCGACGGACGCGACGTGATCGCCAAGGCCGAGACCGGCACCGGCAAGACGCTCGCGTTCGGCGCGCCGATGATGGCCAAGGTCGATCCCGCGCGCGCTTCCGTGCTCGGTCTCGTGTTGTGCCCCACGCGCGAACTGGCCGAGCAAGGTCAGAAGGTGCTCGAGATCCTGGGCAAGCCGCGCGGCGTCAAGGTCGCGTTGGTCGTCGGCGGCGAGCCGCTCGAACCGCAGGTCGCCGCGCTCAAGGGCGGCGCGCAGGTCGTCGTCGGCACGCCCGGCCGCATCCTCGACCTCTACAAGCAGCGCTTCCTGTCGTTCCCGTGGACCGAGTTCGCGATCCTCGACGAAGCCGACGTCATGCTCGAGATCGGCTTCATCGACGACGTGAAGCAGATCCTGTCGTACATGCCCGACGAGCGTCAGACGCTCCTGTTCTCGGCCACGTTCCCGCCCGAGCTCCTCAAGCTCGCGCGCGAGTACACGAAGAACCCGGTCGAGGTCGCCACGGCCTCCGGCGTGTCGACGGTGACGAACATCACGCAGACGTGGATCCCCGTCGAGGAGGACGATCGTTCCCTGGCGTTGATCCGTCTGATCGAGCAGAGCGCGCCCGAGGACATCTTCCTGGTGTTCTGCGACCGCCGCACCGAGGTCGACAAGCTGATGCGTCGCCTCGAGCGCCTGCCGTTCTCGATCAAGGCCCTGCACGGCGGCTACGACCAGGCCGCGCGTTTCCGCGTGATGAGCGCGTTCCGCACGGGCGAGGTCAAGGTGCTCGTCGCGACCGACGTCGCCTCGCGTGGTCTCGACGTCGCGCACGTCACGACGGTCGTCAACTACAGCTCGCCGCACGACATCACCGACTACACGCACCGCATCGGCCGCACGGGCCGCGCCGGCCGCAAGGGCCGCGCGATCACGCTCGTGGGCGGCATGGACATGCGCAAGTGGCGTCCGATCCAGCGCGACGCCACGTGGGACATCCCCCAGGCCGAGATCCCCGGCCCGTCGCGCGGTCCGAGCGGCTCGCGCGGTGCGGGCTCGTCGCGGGATTCTGGCTTCTCGCGCGGTGGCCCGCGGCGCGATGCCCCGCGCGAGGAACGCGTCGAACGCGTGGAGGAACCGATCGGCGAACCGCGCCGCGAGTCCCCGCGCGCCGATCGCCCGCGCGACGACGTGCCGCGCCGCGAGTCGACACGCGACGAACGTCCGCGGCGCGAGGAACGGGAAGCTCGTCCCGCGCGAGACGATCGCCGCGGCGCGTCGTTCGCGCCGCGGCGCGACGATTCGCTCGTGCCGCCCCCGGACGCGAGCGGTCGTTGGCCGGTGGACGAGGATGCGGCGAGCGAAGCCGCGCGTCATCGCGACTTGCGCCCCAATCGCGCGTCACCGCGCGCGGGTCGTCCCGAGCCGCGTCACCGCGACGCACCGCGCGAGGAACGCGCCGCGCCGCGACGCGACGAGTCGTCCTCGACCGAACGTGCCCCGCGCCGCGAGTCGAGCGCGCATCGCGATGCTCCGGCGCGTCGCGAGGACACGCCGCGTCGAGGCGCCGAGCCTCGTCGCGAGGAATCGCCGCGACGCAGTGATGCGGATCGCCCGAGCCCGCGCGACGAACGCGCCCCGCGTCGCGACGACCGCGAAGCGGGTGGTGCGCGTCGCGAGTCGCCCCCGGCACGCGAACCGCGCCGCTCGGAGCCCGGTGCTCCGCGCGTGGCACGCGACGAGTCGCGCGGTCCGGCTCGCGCCGAGACGCGCGCGCCGCGCCACGAGGAACGCTCCGCTCCCCGCGCGGAACGCGCTCCCGCGCCGCGCTCGGAAGGCGAACGTGCGCCGCGTCGTCACGCCGACGAGCGCGCGCCGCGCTCGGATTCCCCGCGTGCCGGGTCGCCGCGTGCCGAGTCCCCGCGCTCGGAGTCTCCGCGCTCCGAGTCCCCGCGCAGAGATTCGCCGCGTGCTGGGTCCATGCGCGCGGAGTCTCCGCGCGCCGAGGCCTCCGACCGCTCGGAACGTCCGCGCCGTGCCGCGCCGGGTGCGCGCTCGACGCCGCCGCCCGAGTTGGAGGAGCGCCCGCCGGGCACCTTCGAGCGCCCGATGTCGGGTGGCCTGCTCGGCCACGCCGCGCGTCGGCCCGTCGCCGGTCGTCCGACCTCGGGCGATTCGTCGCGTCGTCCGCGTCGCGGGCGCGACCGCTGACGCTCGCGTGCGGTTAGACTGACGGCTTCCAAGCGCGGTCTTCGTGGACCACGAGTCCCACGAGGCGCACGCCGCTCCTCCGCGATCCGCGGGGGAGCGAGCGCGACGCGCGCTGCCAAGCAGCACGAAACGACACTCATGGGCGGCCAGAACCCCTTCATCGAACCCGTCTCGGCCCAACTGCCGAAGAAGCCCTACTCGATCACGTTCCTTCCGATGAACGTGAAGATCGACGTGAAGCCCGAGGAGTTGCCCTACTCGCGGCACGGCGAGAAGGGCTCGATCCTCGAGATCGCCTTGGGCCACGACCTCGAGATCGATCACGCCTGCGGCGGCGTGTGCGCGTGCTCGACGTGCCACGTGATCGTGCGGCAAGGGCACGACACGTTGTCGAAGGCGACCGACGACGAGGAAGACATGCTCGATTCCGCGCCCGGCCTCACCCCCACCTCGCGGCTCGCGTGCCAAGCCGTGCCGAACGGTACGAAGGACGTGGTGGTCGAGATCCCGCGTTGGAACCGCAATCACGCCAAGGAGGATCACTGATGGACGTGCGCCTCGCGAACCCGCGCGGTTTCTGCGCCGGAGTCGACCGCGCGATCGAGATCGTCGAACGCGCTCTCGAGATCCACGGCGCGCCCGTGTACGTGCTCCACGAGATCGTGCACAACCGTCACGTCGTCGAGGACCTGGCCGCGCGCGGCGTGATGTTCGTCGACGAGTTGGGGCAGGTGCCGCAAGGCTCCGTCACGATCTTCAGCGCCCACGGCGTCTCGGACGAAGTGGTGCGCACCGCCGAGGAGCGCGGCTTGCGCATCGTCGACGCGACGTGTCCGTTGGTGACCAAGGTCCACCTGCGCGCGCAGTCCGACTCGGCCAAGGGCCTCGAGGTCGTGCTGATCGGTCACCCGGGTCATCCCGAGGTCGAGGGCACGCGCGGACGCATTCCGGGCCCCGTGCACGTGCTGTCGACGGTGGGCGAGGTCGAAGCGTTGGTCGTGCGCGATCCGGAGCGCTTGTCGTACGTCACGCAGACGACGCTGTCGATCGACGACACGCGCGAGGTGATCCAGGCGCTCGTCCGCCGGTTCCCCCACATCCGCGGTCCCGAGCTCAAGGACATCTGCTACGCGACGCAGAACCGTCAGAACGCCGTGAAGCGCCTCACGACCGAGGAACGCATCGACGTCCTGATCGTGATCGGCTCCAAGAACTCCTCGAACAGCAACCGCCTCGCCGAGTTGGGCACGCGATCCGGCGTGCGCAGCTACCTGATCGACGACGCTCGCGAGATCCGCCCCGAGTGGCTCGTGACGACGAACCGCATCGGCGTGACGGCCGGCGCGAGCGCGCCCGAGACCTTGGTGCAGCAAGTGATCGAACGCCTGCGCGAGTTGGGCGTGTCGCACGTGCGCGAAATGGAAGGCGAGCTCGAGACCACGGTGTTCAAGCTCCCCGAATCGTTGTCGGCGCACTGATCTCGCACGTTCGCCGGCTCACGGTGTCCACTCGAGGATTCCGCCGCACGGAACGTCGACGGAACGCAACCCACCGGAGTCCTCGCTGCCGCGGAGGACGACTCGTCCGGCGCCGCACGGCACACGCGTGAGGGGCACGACGCCACTCGCGGTGTCCGCGATCTCGCGGACGAGGATTTTCAAGGATCCGCCGCCACTCCAGGCGTAGTCCACCCACGCCGGCTCGCGCGGCTCGGGGACGTGCAACGCTCCGCGGATCTCGCCCGTGGCGATGTCGTAGTCGCGCACGATCACCCCGCGTGCCGCCTCGACCGAATCGCGGATCTCCCACCGCGCGAGCCCCGCGGAACTCTTGAAGTACACGGTACAGGGCCGACTCCTCGGCAGCGGGAGCTCGAAGCGGCCGTCGGGACCGACGACGACTCCGGGAGACGTCGGGGCGCCGCCGTGACGATCGATCTCCTCGTCCGCCGTACGAACGCTCGCGGTCCACAGCACTCCGTCGGTGCGACCGTCGACGGCGATGCGGCATCGCAGGACGGGCGACGAGTTCGTGCTCACGGCCACGTCGTGGGTCACGCGTGCACCGGACGAGAGGACGACGTCGACCTTCCCGGCGCTCGCCGCCGCCGCGCCGCGTGACGGCACGAGCTCGGCGCCCGGGGAGAAAGCTCGCACCTGCCACGCGCCCGCCGGCAATCCGTCGAGTGCGTATCGCCCCGTGGGGTCGACGCTGGCGCGCGCGAGGACGCCCTCGGTGCTGCAGGCGAGGATGCACCATCCCGCGGCACTTCGCGTGCCCTCGTCGACGTCGAGACGTCCCTCGATCGTGCCTCCCGGCGCGAAGTCGAGGACGACGTTCGCCGCACGCGCCACGTCGACGACCACCGGACCCGAACACCACGCTCCGCCTCGCGGTGACTCGACGAGGAACCGCACCGGCTCGCCGCCGCCGACCGGAGAGTCGCTCACGATGAACCGCCCCTCCGCGTCCGTGACGGTTCCCAATCGTGCTCGCATCGCCTCGGCGAGCGGGACCTCGCTCGAGGAGTACACGAACGGCTCGCCTTCCCCGCACCACAGGTCGCGAGGCACCGAGCGCCAGCCTGGAGCCGTGACGATGCGTGTCACGCGTGCGCCGACCAACGGGAGCCCGTTCTCCACGACACGAGCGGTCCACGAGTCCGCGGCACGTGCCAGATGGACGGTCGCTCGTCCCTCGTCCGCGCCGAACGCGGGCGTGTGCACGGCAGCGTGGCCGTGAGCCTCGACGTACAACCGGTACGAACGATCGGGAACGACGACGCGTGCGTGGCCTTCGAGGTCGAGGCGCGTCCACGGTGTCAGCGAAGGCCGATCGTCGTTCACGGGGGTCGCCTGCACGATGCCCGACCGCACCGGAGTGCCGTCCTCGTCCACGACGTGGACGTCGACGTGCTCGGCGACGGGCAGCGACAATTCCACCTCGCGCGTCGAGGCGTCGAGGCCGGCAACGTCACGAGGGCCCAGGTTCCGGTGCGTCGCGATCGCCGTCACGCTCCACGGTCCCGTTTGCGCGCGCATCCGCAGGCGCCCCGATTCGTCGGTGCCGAACGAAGCCTGACGCCGACCCTCACGAGTCACAACGACCGTCGCGTGTGGGACGGCGACTTGTTCCGCATCGACCACGCGCACGTGGACGAACCTGTCCGGAACGGGCGCGGAGAGCGAGAACACGATCTCGTCGAGAGGCGGCTCCCCCGCGCCCAGGCGTACGGGCGAGCACCGCGACCAAGGTCGGTCGTCGGCGGTCGCGTCGAGCGTGAAGGTCCCCGCCTCGAGGCCCGCGATCTCGAAGCGTCCGTCGGCCCCCGTCACGACACGACGCACGGCCCCGACCCGCGGATCCGGGTTCGGACCGAATCCGAGGCCCGAGGGATCCTCGAGTTGCCACGCGTCGACGTCGTCCGCGAAGAGAGGCTCACGCCCATCCTCGAACTCGAGCGATCGCGCGGGACGAACGACGACGCGCGCGCCGGCGACCGGCACACCGTTCTCGTCCTGCACGCGACCCGTGATCCGGTGCCCCAGCGCGAGACGCACCTCGCCCAACCAGGTGGTGTCGGGCGTCGACGTGGCGCGCACGATTCGCCTCGTGGCGAACCCCGTGGCCCGCACCTCCACCCACACGTCGCGGACACCCGGAGCGCGCGGCACACGCGCGAACGTCTCGGGAGGGATCACGAGCACCACGTCGCCGCGTGAGTCGCTCGTGGCCTCGACACGGGTCTCGGGCACGGACAGGGTCGCACCGGCGACAGGGCGATCGTCGGGCCCGAGGACCCGAGCGACGACTCGATGATCGCCGACGTGCACGGACTTCGGAGGATCCGTCGCGACACGACGCGCGGAGGTCGCGACCTCCGCGGGTTCGACGGCGAACGTGGTCTCGTCGACCGATGACGCGAGGAGCTCCGGGGCCGCCCCACCGGCGACGCTCCTCGCAGGCGTTCGACCGGGTGACCACGTCCAGGCGACGGCCAGCACGAGCGCCACGGCGGCGGCCGTCCCCGCGCCCCAACCGACGAAACTCGTGCCCTTCTCCGCGCTCGGCGGAGCCGGGACGGGATTGCGCGGACCGCCCGCGCACCAAGGAACGAGCGCGAGCCGCCAATCCCGCCCCCGATCGTCCGACCGCGCGTCCAAACGGGTACGCATCTCGACGAGCGCACGCTCGATCCGCTTGCGGACGGCCGCGGGCGTCAAGCCCTCGCGCGCGGCGATCTCCGGTGCGTCGAGGCCTTCGTAATAGCGCAGGTACAAGACGCTGCGCTGGGACTCGTTCAAGGAGAGGAGACACTCGACGAGTCGCCGCTGCAGCTCGAGACGCTCGGCGACGTCACGCGCGGACGGCAGGGATTCGGGCCGTGCCGCGACGCGCTCGCGCGCGATGCGGCGTTCACTGCCGCGCCGATGAACCGAGGACACACGTCGCACGATCCCGGCCAAGAACGGCTGGACGGACCGAGCGCGAGCACCGCTGCCTTGGAGGAAGGCGAGCCAGGAGTCCTGGACCACGTCCTCCGCGTCCGCCCGATCGCCGACGAGTCCCCGCGCGAGCCGGGTCAGCCATTCCGACGACCGGGCGAGCTCCGCTGCGTTCCATTCCTCCACCATCGCGACCATCCTTTCACGGAGAGGTGGCCGTCAGGGACAGAGTGTGACGTGCGCCGCGTCAGAAGCGGGTAATCTGGCGGAATGAGCCGCGCGCTTCCCACCGCCTGGATGCCGTTCCTGTTGCTGACCGCGTCGTTGTGCGCACGCCCCGCTCCGTCATCGCCGGCGCAGGTGCAGGCGTCGGCCGTGACGGACGACGCCACCGAGGCCCAGGCCGCGCTCGAGAAGGCGGAGGAGCGCGTGCGCGCCGGCCGCTACACCGACGCGCGCACCGAGTACAAGCGCATCGCGACCAAGTTCCCCGAGACGCCCGCCGGCGTCGAAGCGGCCGCGCGTTCCAAGCCCAGCGCCTACCTCGGTTGGAGCGAGATCGTGCGCAACGGACCGTCGAAGAACCGCGTCGACGTGGTGCTGATGGGCGACGGTTACGAGTTGGAGCACCTGAACGCGTTCGTGGACCTGTCGAAGGACGTTCCCCCGCTCTTCGCGCGCCAACCGACGTTCCGCGAGTACTACGGCTACTTCAATTTCCTCCGCGCCGACATGCTCTCGGCCGAATCGGGCGTCGACGGCTTCGGTCGCGAGTACGACACGGCGCTCGGCGGCCACACGCTCGCCACGTTCGCCGGCCACGTGGGCATCGACCGGAACTCGGTTCTCTCCGCGCTGTCGAAGATCCCCGACACGGACGGCTTGGCCATCGTCTTCGTGAAAAACGGCGTGCTCGGCACGGGCGGCGGCGGCATCGCGACGATCGGCGGACGCGAGGTCAAGACCATCGTGCACGAGTTCGGTCACTCGTTCGGTGGACTGCTCGACGAGTACGAGACGCAACAGAGTCACGGCGGCGGTCGCGGCGAGAGCGGCATCAACGCGTCGGTGACCGACGATCCGAAGAAGGTGCCGTGGGCGCACTGGATCGCGGCCAAGCACCCGGGCGTCGGCGTGTACGAGGGCGCGATGGGACGTGTGAAGGGTGCGTGGCGCCCCACGAGCACGGGTTGCGTGATGGCCAGCGACGAGCGCTTCTGCGTCGTGTGCCAGGAAGCCCTCGTGCTCGCGATCTACTCGATCGTCGATCCGATCGAATCCGTGACGCCGCCGCCCACGCCGTTGGAACAGCGCGAGTTCGCGAAGATCGGCGCCGATCCCCTCACGATCACCGTGACCGTCACGAAGCCCGCCACGCATCCGCTCGAGGTGACGTGGTGGGTGCTCCCCGAAGCGCGCTTCCCGAAGAGCGCGCCGCCGCCGCGCGGGACGACCGCGCCGCGCAAGCCGACCGAGGACGACTGGGCCGGCGACCGCACGCGCCGGGGCAAGTTGCCCGAGATCGCGGAGGCGCCGCATTCCGTGTCGCGCAACAACCCGAGCGGCGTGCACAAGCTCACGCTGTCCCGTCAGGACTTCGCGCCCGGGCGCTACCGCGTGGTGTGCCGCGCGAAGGACACGACCCAGCTGCGCGGCGAGAAGTTCCCGTGGGTCCTGAAGGACGAGCTGGGCTTGCTCGAATCGGAGCGCGCGTGGTGGATCGAGATCGAAGCGGGCGGCTGAGCGAACGTCGACTACGATCGGCGGCGCGTGGGGGCGCACCGCATCTTCACTCGCGGTCCCCCACGTCCTCATGAACACGATCCCGGTCGTCGTCACAGGTGTCGGCCCCGTCAGCGCGATCGGCTGCGGCCGCGACGCGTTCTGGGATGCGCTCGTCGCGGGTCGCCACGGGTTCGGTCCCATCACGCTGTGCGATCCGGGGTCGTCGCCGTCGCGGATCGCGGCCGAGGTCAAGGGGTTCGCGCTCGAGGACTTCGTGCAGGGCGGCAAGGCGATGGCGCGACAGATGCCGCGTCCCGTGCAGATGGCGCTCGCCGCCGCGGTGCTCGCGTTGCACGACGCCGAGATCGATCTCGACGCTTGCGACGCGGATCGACTGGGCATCCACGTCGGCACGTCGATCGCCAACCTCGAGCTCGCGTTCGACCTCAACTCCCATTGGACCGCGGGCAAGGCGCCACCTCCGCACGCCGCGTTCTACGCGTTCAATCACTCGGCGGCCTGCATCCTGTCGTCGTTCTTCAACATCCGCGGTCCGACGCACACGACGAGCTCGGGCTGCAATTCGGGCCTCGACGCGCTGGGTCAGTCGATGCGCATGATCCAGTCCGGTGCCGTCGACGCGATGCTGGTCGTGGGGACCGACTGCGAGGTCGTGCCCGCGATCCTGGCCGTGCTCAACGCCTCGGGTTCTCTCGCGCGTCGTTACAACGACTCGCCCGCGATCGCGTCGCGTCCGTTCGACCGAGGCCGCGACGGCAACGTGATCGGAGAAGGCGCCGGTGCCCTGTTCGTCGAATCGCAAGCGCACGCCACGCGCCGACGCGCGCGGATCTACGCGCGGCTGGCCGGCTACCAGCAGTCGTCGGCCGGACAGAATCGCCAGTACAGCCACGATCGGCCCGAGTTGGACCTGCGACCGTTCGTCCGCGCGATGCGCGGCGCGATGCGTGAAGCGAATTGGAACGACTACACCGATCTCGTCAGCGCGAACGGGTCGTCGTCCGTGATCTACGATCGCGTGGAGGCCCAGGCGCTCGCGGAGACCTTCGGCGATTCACTGCGGCACGTCCGCGTCCATTCGACGAAGTCGATGCTGGGCCAGCACGGCGCCGGATCGTCCGCGCTGCAAGCGATCGCCGCCTGCCTCTCGATCCGCCGCGAAACGGTGCCGCCCACGATCAACTGCGACGACCAGGACCCCGCGTGCGGCGCGTTGAACGTGGTGAAGCGCAAGGAGCGCCTGCCACTCGAGCGCGTGCTCGTGCATTCGATCGGCCTCGGCGGCTTCTACTCGTCGGCGGCCGCGTTCGAGCGACTCGCGGCCGGCGATTCCGGCGCGACCGGCGTGCTCCAGGTCGCGTGGAGCCAGGGTGCCCACCCGCGCTTCGGCCCCGCGGACGAATACCAGAAGCCGCTGGTGCCCTGGCGTCCGCGGCGCGACGAACTTCCGGGACCTTGAGAGCTCGCGCACCGGCGCCGCCACACGCGCAGCTCGCTGCACGCGTCGACGAACCGGCGGACCGCTCGCCGGAAGTCCGAGAAGACGTCAGTGGAACAGCGCCCCCGTGCCGTTGCACTCGAGGCACGTCGTGTACGTGTCCGGCCAGTAGTGGCCGTTGATGTACTGACCGCGCGACTGCAACACCTGCCCGCTGCCGCCGCAGAAGCCGCAGGGGGACGGCGGGAACGGATCGCTGACGCGCACGTCGTCCGACCAGGGCGCGCGCGAGGCGGACATCTCGGCGTCGTAGGCCGCCTGGACGACGGGTACCGCGCTGCGATCGCCGTTGGCGGCGGCGAGGTTGACCCAATCGACGGCGCGACCGATGTCGTAGACGCCGCTCGAACGGTCGGCGTACAGGAGCGCCAGCCGCGTGCGCGACGCCGTGTCCCCCGCGCGCGCCACGCCCTCGAGCGCCGCCACCGCACCCGCGGCGTTCGGCGGGTGCGCGCGTCGACCGAGGATCGTGACCGTGTCACCGCCGGTCACGTACAGGAAGCCCAGGGCCTTCGAAGCCTCGAGGTCCATCGGCGCGGCGAGCGACAGCCAATGCTCGGCCAATTCGTAATCGTGACGCAGCACGTCGTTGCGCAGGAACACGAGCCCGAGATCGCGCTGACCCGAGGTGAGGCCCGCCAAGGCACTGCGCCAGATCGGTTCGATCTCGACGTGAACTCGGGCGACGTCGTGCCCCTGGGCGGCCGCCTTCTCGAACCACGCGAAGGCCTCCGCGTGCGAGGACGAATCGTGGTTTCCCGCGTGCTCCAGCAGGATGCCGAGCTCGTACTGCGCCGTCGCGTCGCCGAGTTCCGCGGCTCGCGCGCACGACTGCGCCGCGCGCTCGTCGTCCTCGGGCACACCGACGCCCTCGGCGAGACACGCGGCGCTCGCGAGCAGGGCTCGGGGATCGTCCTGCTGGGCGGCCATCTGGAGATACCGATACGCACGCTCGAGATCGACGGGCTCGTCGACACCTTCGCGGCACGCGAGCGCGAGAAATCGTTGCCCGACGGGTTCGTGGCGCGACTCCGCGGCGCGCAGCACGACTTCGATTCGGCGGTACTCGGTGGCCGCTCCGAGCTCCGCTTTCTGCGCGGCGCGCAAGTACCAATAGGCGGCGTCGACCGGATCCGCCTCGACACCGAAACCCGACTCGCGGAACCGCCCGACTTCGAGCTGGGCGATGCCGTTGCCTTGGATCGCGGCCCTGTGCGTCCAGCGGTACGCGAGACGCTCGTCGCGTTCGACGCCGAAGCCGTTCTTGTAGGCGAGCCCGAGCTTCAGCTGGCACGACGCGTTGCCGTTCTCGGCACCGCGCCGGAACCAGCGCGTGGCTTCCGCCTGGTCGAGCGGCACACCGTCGCCGACGAAGTACAGAGCGCCGAGGTTGTCCTGCGCCGGCGCGAACTCGCCCTCGGCGGCGACGCGCCAATGCTGCGCCGCGATGGATCGATCCTGCGGCACACCCCGACCCTCGTAGTACTCGCATCCGAGATTGTAGCGCGATTCGAGATCGCCCTTCTCCGCGGCGCGCTCGAGCCACGGCACCGCGAGCGCGTGGTCGACGGGCACGCCTTGACCATGCATGTGGATCTCCGCGATCCGCTTGCACGCCGGCAACGAACCGAAGTCGGCGGCGATGCTGTACTCGCGCAGCGCGCCTTCCATGTCGGTCGCCTCCTTGCTCCGCGCGTACTGAAACAGTTGCTCCGGCGACGGCGCCTCGAACGGAGTCACGTGGTTCGCGTCTTCCGTCTGGCAAGCCGCGAGGAACGACACGAGGACAAGAACGAACGCGCGCAGGCTCGAGTAGCGTGTAGGCATCGAAGGATGCTGACATCGGCGATTCGTCCGTGCAATCGACCGCCGTCGTGGACCCTGAGATCGAGACACGTTGCGCGCAGCCCGTCGTCGGCACGCTCTCCGGTCGACCGTTCGGCGACGTCGACCGGTCGAACCGTCACAGCGACGAGGCGAAGCGCACGCCGCGTCGCGTGAGGATCTCCTCCGCGGCGCGCACGCCCGACCACTGCGCCTCCTCGAAGATGGGCAAGCCGCCCAGGTCGGTGCCCGCGAAGTGCACGAGGCCGACCGGAGCGGCCGCCGCGGCGCGGGGCTCGCCGAACACGAAGCCCGGCTCCGGTCGGATCATCGCGTGCCCGTGCCGCACGACGTCGATCGACTCGACGCGCTCGCGGAGGTCGGGATGCGCGCGCGACAGGTCGAGCAGCACGGCGTCCCGCCAGTCCTCCCACGTCGCCGCGAACACCTCGCGACGCGACGCGAGCGCGTCGGCGCCGCAGTAGGCCCGATACCAGGTCCACGTGGCTTCGCGCGAGGTGCGGTCGAGTTGGTGCGTCGCCACGACGTAGCCCAACGATTCACTCGACTCGATCACGTTGTCCCACGCGAGCGGGAAACCGCGATCGACGGTCGTGCGGGTCACGACCAGGTTGGCGACGACCCACGGCGCGTAACGGAAAGCGGGCGCTTGGACCGCGGCGGCCGGCACGAGACGCGCCGCCACGTAGCGCGGCACGGCGCACACGACGTGGCGCGCGCGCACCTCGCGCAGCGTCTCCGTCGCGAGATCCACGTACCGCACGACGCCGCGTCCGTTCTCCTCGCTCACGGAGACCACCAGCGCTCCCGTGCGCAACTCGCGACACGAGCGCGCCAGGTGCGCGACCAGGAACGCGTTGCCCTCCGGCCAGGTCAAGTAGTGCGTCCCGACCGCCGCGTCGTCGCCGTGGCGCGAGGCGAAGTAGTGCAGCGCGGCCCAAGCCGACACGGAATCGAGCAGGCACCCGAAATCGTCGCGACAGGCGTATTCGACGAACCAGCGCAAACGCGGCGAGGTCAGACCTTGATCGTCGAGCCAGCGCCGCATCGTGATCGAGTCCAGCGCGACGGCCTCGGGATCCCGCGACGCGTTCGCGACGGGGATCGTGAACCACGGTCGCCCGTCCGATCCCACGCGCGTCGCCAACGCGGCGACGATCTCTTCGAAGGTACGTTTCTGCCGCCGATCTTCGGCACTCGCGCCGTCGATCGGGTAGAGACCGTCGACCCATTCGCCCGCGTGGAACAGCCGCTCGTCGGGGGCGCGCAACAGGTGCGACTCGACGGGAATGGCCGTGCCGCGCGCGTCGAAGCCTCGGATGACGCCGATCTCGCTCAAGAACTCGCACAGCGTGCGCTGATCGCGCGTCGGCACCGGCACGTAGTGCGCGCCCCAGGGGCAGGCCGACACGCGCGTGCGGCCACCGCGCGCCGTGCCACCGG
>Ga0075163_10000818_pt1 | contig 41382 bp, 34 predicted proteins | sample JI1023141ADNA_FD_71478 | JGI IMG/M metagenome (GOLD analysis project Ga0075163, IMG submission 71478) | Wastewater effluent complex algal communities from Wisconsin, to seasonally profile nutrient transformation and Carbon sequestration -... | ecosystem: Engineered > WWTP > Effluent > Algae...
CGCCGGCTCTCCCGGTCGTCACCGCCACGCAGAGCACACCCGCCGGTCTCGGCGACCAGACCGTCGCCGAAGGATCACCGGTCTACGCCTCTCCGTTCGACGACGACATGGAGGACGCCCCCACGATGGCCACCGCGGCGCCGGAGTTCGAGGCCGCCCTCGACGAGGCCCTTGCCGCACGTCGTGAGGCCGCTCCGGTGGACCTCGGTCGCACCCTCGCCGTGGAGGCGCTGCGGGCGCAAGCTCGGTTCGCGCCGGCACCGCCCAGCCACCCGCCGCCCAACCCCGCGCCGCCCAGCCACGCCGCCGACCTCGCCGATCAGACGCACACGATGGTGATGCCCTCGGCACCGCCGCCGCCTCCGGCGTCCACCGCGCCCAAGTTCGACGAGGCCCTCTTCCAGGCGCCTTCGGTGACGCCCCGCACGCTCGCCGCCAAGGCCGCGCTCCCTCCGTTCCGACCGCGCATCGAGACCGCGGACCACTTCGAGCCGAGCGGCGACCAGTACGTGCCCGACGCCGACCTCCTGTGGAAGCCCGGGGAGCCGGCCGGGGACATGATGCCGGCGCAGCCGCACCTCCACTCGCGCAGCGCGCCCACCGTGCAAACCCACGCGGTGCCTGCGCCCGAAATGCGCGCCCCGGAGCCGCGGGCCTCGAGCTTCGGCGACAACGAGTTCTGGGCGCCGCCGCCGGACTATCGCGGGGCCGTCCCCACCACCGGAGCCAACGTCGTCGTGCCGGATCCGATGGACGCGTCCATGCGCGGTCAGATGTCCCAGAGCATCGGCGTCACCAAGTCGCGCATCCCCGCCAGCTACGCCATCGTCGGCGCGGCGGTCCTGGCCACCATGCTCTGCGTACTCGCCATCGCCTTCTCGCGCTGAGCCTCACATGAAGCTGGGAGCGGGGCGCCCGAACAGGTAGCCCTGGAACAGATCGACGTGGAGCTGCGCGAGGCATGCCCACTCGGCCGACGTCTCCACCCCCTCGGCGACCACCGCGATTCCCAGGTCCATCGCCACCTCCACCACCGAGCGCACCGCTCGCTGATGCACCATCGAGGTATCGACCGACCGCACCAGGGTCATGTCGAGCTTCACGTAGTCGGGCTTCAGCGGAGCGAAGCTGGTGAGAGGCGCGCGGCCCGAGCCCACGTCGTCGATGCCGATGCGAAACCCCATGCTGCGGAGCTCGCCCAGCCGACGCTCCAGGTCGGCCAGCGGTGTACTGTCTTCTCGCTCGGTGATCTCCAGCACCACCCGGTGCGCGGCGAGAGAGAGCGGGGCCCGTGCATCATACAAAGAATCGTGGAGCAGCTCGCGCGGGTGCAGGTTCAGGAAGAGCGCGCAGGCGTCAGGAAGGTCGGACATGGCCGAGCAGGCCAGGCTGCGCAATCGCTCGCCCACCGCCGGCAGTCTTCCCCACTCCTCCGCCGCGTCGAGAAAGTCGAGCGGCGAGGGAAACCCCAGATGACCCGTGCGCAGGAAAGCCTCGTAGCCTCGGGGACGCGCCCCCGGAGAGCTGTCGCCACCGCGAAACGCGGCCGCGTCGTCGCCCGCGCCCACGATCGGCTGAAACACCAGATGCAGCGTCTCTTCGGCCCGCGAGACGTCGGCGAGGCCGCCGCCGGCGTTGGAGGCGTTGGCTTCACGACGGGCGATGGCCGCACGAACCGCTTCCACCAAGGCCACGATGGAGACGGGCTTGAGCAGGACCACCACCGTCGAGAGCGTCGCCTCCTCGAGCGAGGCCGGAGGGCCCGCCGCACCGGTCACCAGGACGAACGGCGTGTCGGCGTCGTAGGCGCGCGCCACCGTCAGCAGATCGACCCCGGTGGCTCGTGGCATGTTCACGTCGCTGACCACCGCGCGAAACCGTTCCTTGGCGAGGCGCGCGGAAGCAGTGAGCGCGTTGGTCTCGGTCTCCACCAGGTAGCCCGCGTTGCGCAAGGCGCGGCCGAGCGCGCGAACGATCATCTCGTCGTCGTCCACGAGCAGCACCGGAAGATCGGCGGTCGCCGCGGAGGTGAGTCTCGAGAGTCGCTCGGTCGCCGGTTCCGTTCCATCGCGCATGTACCCCCGCCTCCTCTCACCTGATGAGCTGGTGAGTCGTGAAGGATACCAAGAAGTCGTCGCGTGACGACGATCCCGACGGAGCCCCCTCGGGACGAGCCCGGGATCCAACGGTGGATCCCTGCGTGTCCATGCGACGGCCGCGCCGAACCCCTCGCGATTTGCAGGTGTTGTCGAAATCCTTACGGATTCTTTGGGGCCCAGAGGATGTACGACATGCTCTCACGTTGGCGCACCACTTGCTTACGCCAAGGTATGCGAAAACTCGCCCTTCTGACGACCCCCCTCCTCTGCCTCGCGATCACGTCCGGCGGCTGCGCCGCTTCTTCGGACGACGACGTGAAGAGCGGGGACGACGACTTCTCGAGCAGCCAGGCCACGCTCCTCGACTTCGAGTTCAACGGCGAGGTGCAGACCAGCGGCACCTTCTTCGGCGGCGCGCAGGCGATCATCAACGATCAGATGCTCTACACCATCGGCCAGCTCAACGGCGACGACTCGGTGGGACGCCTCGATCGGCTGAAGCTCAGCAACATCCAGCAGACCCGCACCCCCGAGGGCAAGACCAAGATCACGTACACCGCGCGGCTTCCGGTCTCCTGGGGCGCGAAGGCCAACCTCCCCACCAAGTACGAGTTCACGCTCCCGCGCGACGCGAGCTACGAGGGTCAGCAGGCCTTCACCACCAAGTACAAGACCCTCTGCGCGGAGCGCGGCGCGCACGACGTCGATGCCGGCAGCATGTGGTACTACTACCGGCCCAAGGGCTGCACGCCGGACGCCGCGGACGTGGTGAAGTTCACCGCCACCGCGTCGAAGTCGCTGGAGAACACCGAAGGTAAGTACCCCGAGTACGACAAGGTCTGGGAAGACGGCCAGCTCAACATGGTGGCCATCTTCGGCAAGTACGAGGACGGCAAGACCTCGGGCGACGCCGGCATCGACGCCTACAACCGCTTTCTCGCCACCATGCGCACGGAGCTCTCGCGCTACTCGCTGACCACCGCACCGGCCACCGTCCCCGCCTCGCCCGGCGTGTCTGCGCCCGACGTCACCTTCAACGCCACGCTCCCCGATGGCAAGAAGGTGAGCGTCACGGCGCTCCTGGTCGACAACGTGCGCACCGCCGACGCGAACTTCAACACCCGCTACAACGCCCTCTCCACCAACGCCGACATCATCTCGTACAACGGTCACGCTGGCCTCGGTCAGAACGTTCGCGCGCTAGCCCAGAAGGGCAGCTGGAAGGCCGGCAAGTACGTCATCGTGTTCATGAACGGCTGCGACACGTTCGCCTACGTGGACGGCTCGCTGGCCGAGACGCGCGCCCGCATCAACGCGGACGACCCCACCGGCACCAAGTACATGGAGTTCATCACCAACACGCTGCCGGCCTTCTTCTCGTCGATGGCCAACGCCTCGAGCACGCTCATGAAGGGGCTCCTTCGCTACGACGCGCCGATGACCTACGACCAGATCTTCCAGGGCATCGACGACTCGCAGGTGGTGGTCGTCACCGGTGAGGAAGACAACACCTTCACCCCCGGCAGCCAGCCGCCCGCCAACAACTGGCAAGGCATTCGCGAGAGCTTCGAAGTGGCCCGGGGCGTCGAGCGACGCTTCGAGACCGGCACCCTTCAGCCCGGCAGCTACGCCTTCGACATCACCGGCACCGGCGACGCGGACCTCTACGTGAAGGTGGGCAGCGGCGTGAGCAAGACCGCCTACGACTGCCGTCCCTACAAGGGCGGCTCCACCGAGAGCTGCGTGGTGAAGGTCACCACCCCGGCCAACGTCTCGGTCATGGTGCGCGGCTACGGGAGCTCGAGCAAGGTCGACTTCACGGGCAAGAAGCAGTAGCCCGCGGCCTGGTCGATACGATCACGGGCGGTCCGCTCTTCGGAGCAGGCCGCCCGTTCCGCGTTCGCGAGTCTGCTGCGCTCAGCGAACGGTGTGGCCGTCGACGCGGCCCTGGAACACGAAGTAGGGCGGCACGCACGCGCCCACCGAGCCGTCGTTGTCGCCCGTCTTGGTGAAGACGCGCACGCAGGCGTAGTCGTCACGGCACGGGTTGTTCTCGTCGCAAGCGCGGCTGGTGGTGGGCCGCTGATCGTCGGCCAGGCACTCCTCGAAGGGCCGACGCAGCTCGAAGAGGCACTTGTTGAAGCCACCCAGCGGCCCGGAGCCGAAGGGCACGCCGGCACAGATGGTCTTGCCGTCGGCGGAGAGCTTGGCGCCCAGCTGGTCGCACTTCTTCTGGCACATGCCGTCGGGAAAGCCGCGACCGCTCCGGAGAAAGCAAGTGGCGCCACCGCCACACGCGAGCTCCGTGGAAGATACACGGTCCTGGCGAGGGTCCACGGTCTGGGTCACCGTGCTCTGCTCGCACGCGTCGCCGTAGCCGGGCGCGCCGGCCGGTAGGCACTGGCCCAGCGTGTCGTCGTCGACCTTCTTGCAGGTGAGACCGGCGCCACACGTCCAGTCGGCAAACCCTGGGTCGCGTCCGAGGCTGCAGTGGGCGCCATAGAGCCCCGGGCGACCGGATGCGTGATCCGGCGCATTGCGGCGCAATGCAGGTTTACCTTCGGCCACCGCTTTCAGGTTCGCCAGGCGCCAGGCCGCGGCGTCGATCAGGTGCGGCGAGGCCCCCACCTGCAGTGCGTTGAGGCGCAGCGTCCCCTTCCGTTCCTCTCCGAGAAGCTGAAAGCCAGCGATCCCGCGAGACTGATGACACCCCTGGCAGCTCATGCCGTCGAGCTTGTGGAGGAGCGCCGCGGGGGTGGAGACGGTGGCGGAGCGGGAGAGATCGACGGAAGCGAAGTCGGCGTCTTTTAGGAGCGCCTTGAACGGCTTGTTTCCCAGGCGAGATGCAGCCCGCGGCGCCACGCTCACCACCTTGGTCGCCAGGAACTTCTCCGGCACCTGCGCCGTGCCCTGGTCGATGGCCGCGACGTTTGCGGCGATCCAATCGCGCAGCTCGGTGCGCTCGGCAGCGCCGAGGTCCGGGCGCGGCGTGTCGTCCAGCGGAACCGCGCGCAAAGCGTCGCCTTCTAGCGCGAACGCGCGGAGCACGTACTCGGCGTGGCCGCCCATGTCGTCGCGGGTGGTGGAAGGCCAGCGCACCACCTGGAAGTCGATCTCCACGCGGGTGGGACGCCCGAGGTTGGCGAGCGGTCCGGTCGTGAGCGCCTGCGCCACGTCGGTCTTGCCCGCGAGCCCCAGCCAGCGCTGCGCCACCGTGCGGCACCCCTGCCCGTCGTCGGGCACCGGAACGAGCAGGTTCACGGTGAGCGGCAGGCGAGAGTTGATGGTGCCGGTGGTGTACGCCATGCGATACACCAGGTGCACCTCGCCGCAGCCACCGCGGTACGCGAGATCGAGTCGGTTCGTGACGCCCGTGAGCTCGAAGCGTACGTCCTTGCCCTGGAGCCACGCGTCGTCGAACAGGCGGTGCGAGTACGCGAAGCCCTTTCCCGCCTGGCTGTCGCTGGACTGCACCGCACGCACGTCGGTGGTGACCGCAGCAGCCAGCGCGCGATAGGCGGCCGACGAGGCATGGAGATCGGCGCCGCTCGTCCCGGTCGCCCCCAGCATGCGCCCGAGACCGAAGCGCCCCTCGAGTGGCACCAACGTGCGCGGGTCCTTCACCAGAACTTCGGGAGCGGTGTCGGGCCGCGCCACGTCGGTGATGAGCTGATCGTCGGTGGGACCATCGGCTGGCTCGTCGGCGGGTGCGCAATGCACCACCGCAACGGACACCGCAACGGAGAGGCCCAGGACGCCGACTGCCTTCATCCGGTTTACGCTAGTGCAAGAAGAGCGCGGCGCCAGTGACCGTGGACGCCAGCGCGCTGCGCTTCGCAAAGCGCGCACCACCCTTCACTCGTCCATGGAGTCGCAGTGGGTGGCGTACAGGTGGCCGGTGAGCGTGCCACCGTTGGCATAGGTGGCGGTGACGTCGAGGGCGACGAAAGCAGACGACATGGCCACCGGCTTCACCTCGATACGTGTAGCCTTCACCGATGGGTTGGCCGTGGTGACGATGTCGCCCTTGAAGTCGAGAAGAGCGCCGGTGATGCCGTCCACCTGAAGCGTCGTATCCTGGAAGGGCACCACGCCGTCGATGATGGCGGTGCGGTCGGGGGTCTTGGACCCGTTCGACGGGCAGGCCACGTCGCCGCCGATGAACGCCTCGACGTGAAGGCTCTTCACCGGGTTGCCGGTGGTGCCGAACTGGGCCCGGAGGAAGGTGTCGGTCTTGCCGTTCATGGCGAGCTGGAGCGCGGTCTTCTGGCACGCGCCGTCGCAGGTCGTGCCTCCTCCGCCTTCCACCCCGGCATCGAACGGGGCTGCCTCCGCCGCCGCGTCGCTCGCTGCACCGCCGCTGGAGCTCGAGCCCGCCGGTGCCGGCGAGGACGAGGAGGAACAAGCGACCAGAACCGAGGCAACCAAGAAAAGGCCGAGAGAGCGCCGCATCCTCTTCGTTCTACCACGAAGGCCCGGTACAAATGCGGCGTGAGCTACAAATCCCATTTCTCGCGGGCCCTCGGTGCGGATCCGGATCGCGTGCACTTCGCCGCGCACAGCCATCACCTCTGGCCCGACGCCAGCCACGACGGCCAGATGCGAGCCTGGGACGACGCGGCGCGCCTGGCCGACCGCAAGTGGGACCGCGTCCTCGGCGAGGTGTACCCGGCCGCGCAAGCGCACGTGGCGCGCATCCTCGGTCTCCCGCAGCCGAGCACGGTGGTCTTCGCGCCCAACACCCACGACCTGGTGGTGCGCATTCTCTCGGGCCTGCCCCTCACCAGGCCGGCGCGCATCCTCACCACCGACTCCGAGTTCCACTCGTTCCGACGGCAAGTGGCTCGGCTGGAAGAGGACGCATTGGTGGAGGTTACACGCATCCCCTGCGAGCCCTTCGCCACCTTCGCCGAGCGCTTCGGGGCCGCCGCGACCAGCGGCCCGTGGGACCTGGTGTTCCTGAGCCACGTCTTCTTCCGATCCGGCTGGATCGTCCCGGACTTGCAGGCACTGGTGGCGAAGGTTGCCGCGGCGACCCCGGTGGTGGTCGACGGCTACCACGGTTTCTGTGCCGTGGAGACCGATCTCGGTCCCCTGGCGGAACGCGTCTTCTACGTAGCCGGCGGCTACAAGTACGCCATGAGCGGCGAGGGCGTGTGCTTCTTGCACGCGCCGCACGCCCTCATGCCGCGCCCGCGCGTCACTGGCTGGTACGCCTCGTTCGGCGCCCTGGCGGCACGGACGACGGGTGTACCTTACAGCGAAGACGCGGGCCGCTTCCTGGGGTCGACCTTCGATCCGTCGGGGCTTTACCGCTTCGTGGCGGTCATGGATTGGATGGTCCAGGTGGGTCTCGATGCCAAGACGGCTCGCGCGCACACGCGACGCCTGGCCGAGGCTTTCTCGCGAGCGGTGGACGCGGCAGGCCTCCCCTTCTCGTCGCGGGATCTGGTGGTGCCGGCAGAGAGCCCGCAGCGGGCGCAGTTCTTGACCTACGACTTCGCCGACGCCAAGGCAGTGCACGAGCGTCTCATGGCCGCCAACGTGATCACCGACGTGCGCGACACGCGCCTCCGCTTCGGCTTCGGGGTGTACCACGACGCTGCCGACGTGCCGGCCGGTATTGCGCGCATCGCCCAGGCGCTGCGCTGATCATTTCCGGAAGCGCTTCACCGCGGCCGCGAGGCGCTTCACCCGCGAATCGTCGGGCGCGAGCGACGTCGCGACGTCGGACTCGGCGGCCGCGCGTTCGAGGAGCCGTGCGCCCAGGTACACCTCACCGAGAATGGCGCGATAGACGCCGTTGCGGGGCTCCTTGGACACTGCGAGCTCGGCGAGGGACGTGGCGACGTTCATGTCTCCGTCGCTCATGCGCATGGCATAGGCAGCGCAGGCCGCGCTCTCTGCGTTGGGCCGGGCGCTGTGGGCCTTGGCGTAGTCGGCGGCCGCATCAATCCAGCGCTGCTCGCGCTCCGCGGTGCGCGCACGCATCAGACAGATCTCGAAGCGACGCTCTTTGGCCATCTCGTCGACCATGGCCAGCTTGGCACGAATCGCCGGGTCTTCGGCGCTCTGCAGTGCGAGCCGGTAGTTGTTGGCGGCGGAGATGACGTCGTTGGCCTTCAAGGCCTCGTCGGCGGCGCTCACGAACATGTCGACCCGGCGCTGGACCTCGACGCCTCGGAGGCGCTTCATCGAACCTGCCACCACCGGACGCGATACCGGTGGGGCGGGCGCGGCCGCGGCTTCGGCTGTCGGAGCCTCTGCTGACGGAGGCGCTGCAGAGGGAGCCTGTGGGATGACCGGAGGAGGCGCGATGGCGTGCGCTGGGGGAGGATGAACCGACGGCTCGTGGGGTGGCAGCGTCACCGGACGCGGCGCCGGCTGCGCCGACAACTTGGGCCGCGAGGCTCGCGCCTCCGAAGCGGCGGGGGTGCTGCGGCGGGGAGGCACGCGCGACTTCGGCGGTGGCCTCTTCGAGGTCCGGCGCGACACGGGCGGCGGCGTTTGCACCGGTGCGGGCGCCGAGGGGGGCAACGTGCGATCGTAGGCCTCGCGTCGCACCCGGTCCGTCAGCACGTCGTGGGCCTCGGTGATGCGATGGAACACGCGCTCTAGCGGGACACGCGCGTGCCCGAGCTTCTTCTTGAAGTAGCGATCCGGATGAAACTGCGCGGCCAGCGCGAAGTACGCGCGCTTGACGGCCTTGCGCTCCACCGTGCGCTCGAGCCCGAGGAGCGCGTAGTGATCGTGCGTGTCGAGCTTGCCCGCGAAAGCGACGATGTTGGCGTAGGCATCCTGGTCCAGCTCGCACACGTCGTCCGCCGCCTTGGTCTTGGGCGCGGCGGGGGCCGGCGTCGAGCGCCGCGTGCTGCGCACCGCACCGTCGTCCGTCCTGGCGCCGACGTGTGAGGTTCCGGTGGGCCTCTGCGCACGGATCGCCGATCGCGAGGGAGCCCGTGCGCGCGGCGCCTCGATGGGCGCGAACGCCTCGACCCGTGGGTCGCTCCGCCGTGCATGCCCGGGCGGCATCTCGCTCTCCGCCCGGGGATCCTTCCGCGGTGGTCGCGTCGCTGGCGGCGCCTTGGTCTTGCGTCGAGGCGGCGATTTCGTCTTTCGTCCGCGCCCATCGAGCTCCGCGGCGCCCAGCTCCACCAGCCGCTCCGCGAGACGCGTCGCGACCTCCACCTCGAGGCCCGCCACATCGGCGATCTCCTCGAGCGTGGCGCGGCCGTCGACCTGCGAGAGCACGAACGCCTCCAGCGCGCTCAGCGGCAAGCGCCGCAAATCGCATTCGGAGGCACGCAGTATCGTCTTGCCGTCCATGGACGCTCCAATCCACTGAATCGCAGACATCGCCCCCCCGCAAGGACCTTCGACGACGCAGCGCGGCGGGGAGCTCAGCGGCAGGCGAACAGCCAGATGAGCCCACCCGAGAACGTGGCGGGCTGGCAAGAGGTGCCAGCCTGGCTCGCGCACGACGCCGGATTGCTGGGGTCGCAGAGCGTCTCGTCGTCGCCCGCACACACGTCGCGGCACGTGGCGCCGGAGACCCGCCCGGCCCCCACGGAAGCGCAGCAAACCTGGCTTCGCGGACAATCGGTGGTGTCGTCGCACTCGAGCGCTTGCTGGGCGTTGCGCAGGCAAGCCATCTTGTCGGCGCCGCACTTGGAGCCGAGCCACGAGTCGAACGACGACGAGCAGCACGCGGTGCCGAGGGCGCAGGAAACGGTGTCGCAGACGATACCACGTGGCCCGGCATCGCGCTGCGCCGCATCCGGTGGCGCAGCCTCGGGGAGCCCGCCTTCGCTCGGTGACGCGTCGGCGGCAGGCCGGGCAGCGCCCTTCTCGTAGTCGGCGACACCGAGCACACTGGTGCACGCGATCGGCAGCAGCATCACGGAGCCTACGGCTCCCCAGCGCGCCGCGGTGAATGAATGCGACATCAGAAGACCCACGCGCCAGGGGCCCACGCCGCTTCGGTGCGACGCCCGGGAAGGAGAAGGCCGGTCACCGTGAGCGCCGCGCCGACGCCGGCGACGATGAAGCCCACGGTGGCCACGCCGCCGCTCAGCGAGAGGGCATCGAGCGTGGAGTGGTGGGCCGGGGGGCAAACGCGTCCGGGGCAGTGCGCGCGGACGTCGGAGGCGTAGCCGAGCGCGAGAATTCCCGCCACCGTTCCCACCGTGGCGCCGACGACGGTGGTACCGACTCCCGCCCAGAAGAGCGGATGCAAACCGTGCCCCTGTTTGGGAGGCGAGGAGACCGCAGGCTGCACCGCGACCACCGGCGGCGCGAACGATACGGCAACCGTGCGGCGCTTCTCTCCCTCGGAGACCACCAGCATGCTCGTTCGTTTCTCGCCCGACGGAAGGGCCACCACCACCGTATGCTTGCCCGGATCGACGTCGATGGCGCGGCCATCGAGATCGCTGGCAACCAGCCGATCGTCCACCAGCACCGACGCGCTCGATGCGCCCTCCACGTGCAGGACGATGCTCGGCTGCGCGTCGTCCACCTCGCGCAGCCACCGCACACACTCGGATCGCGCGAATGCCGGGCAGCCCTCGATGCACTTGTTGGCGAGCTCGCGCGCCTCCGCCAGGCGGCCGGCCTTTCGGGCGGTCTGGGTTCCGGAGAACGCGGCATCGCACGCTTGCTTGGGGCGCGCCTGACCATGCGCCGCTCCGGTGAGCAGGAGCACGATGGCGACCACGCGGAGGGAGCTCTTCAAAGACATTCGGGACGAATGTGCAGCGTACCTTTGCTGTCTGGCACGAAACAAGACCCAGGAGGCTTTCCGGCGCCGGCGCCACCACGGCCCTTTGCGGGGGCAGTGGGCGCGAGCGAAGCGGAGACGCTCCGCACCATCACCGCGGTCTCCGCACGCGGCTCGGCGAAGTTGCGCGCCACGCGCGCGGGCGCCGAGGGTAGCGCGTCGGGTTCCCGAAGAAACAGCGTCAGCGCCAGCCCCAGGACCGCGAGGGAGAGCGCCGTCACCACCGCTCGCGACGCCCACTTGCGGGAGCCCGAAAGTGGGAGCGGCGGCAGCACCAGCACGTCCGAGGCCATCGCACTCCTGGCGGCGCCAATCTCGTCGCTCGGCGCCGCCCGCGTGCGCGGCACCGGCGTGAGCATCGCCTCGGGGTGCGTACCCTCGATGGCGCGGTCGAGCTCCTCGAGCCGCTCGCGCGCCGCAGTCTGCAGCCACGGCGCAACACTCTGGGGGTCCGCGGGCGCAGCAGCGGCCAGCGCCGTGGCCAGCTCGCGCGCACTCGAGAAGCGCTTCTTCGGGTCGCGCGCGAGGGCCCGAAGCACCACCTCGTCCACGGCGGGAGGAAGGCTGGGGTCGAGATCACTGGGCGGCGGCACCACCTTGTTGATGATCTGCCCGATGACCAGCGCCTCGTTCTCCGCAGAGAACAGCGGGGTTCCCGTGAGCAGCTCCCACAAGACGACGCCCAGACCGTAGACGTCGACCTGCTGCGTCGCCTCGGCTTCGGTGAGAATCTCCGGTGCCATGTACGAGAGCTTGCCCTTCACCACTCCTTCGCGCGTCTCGTGCAGGCGCCCGACGGCCTTGGCCACACCGAAGTCGAGAATGCGCGTCACACCGTCGACTCCCACGATGATGTTCTGCGGGGAAATATCCCGGTGAATGAGGTTCAGCGGGCGACCGTCGGGGTCGCGAGCCTCGTGCGCGGCAGCGAGACCTTCGAGCGCTTGCCCCACCACCGCCAGCACCACGCCGAGCGGCGGCCGGTGCGCGGGAAACCGTCGCGCGATGGCGGAGACGGTCTGGCCGTGGATGTACTCCATGACCACGAACATCTCGCCGCGATCGTCGACCAGCTCGTGCACCTTGACCACGTTGGGATGGTCGATGCACTGCACCAGGCGCGCCTCGTCGAGGAGCATGGTGACGAACTCCACGTTTCGGGCCAGATGCGGGTGCAAGCCCTTGATGGCGACGATGCCCGGCGGCGGCCCTTCGCCTTCGCTGTGCAGGCGTCGGCCCAGATACACCGAGCCCATGCCCCCCGACGCGATGGCGCGGAAGATGGCGTAACGCCCGACGCGGCGCGGTCGGTGGGCAGCGTCCAGAGACACGGCCCGAGTATACGCGGCCCGGCGCGCGATTGTCGGGGGACGTTTCGCTCAGGGTCGGGGCGTGGCGTGCATCGACTGGAGCAAGCCGCCGAACAGGTGCTGCACGTGGTCGTCGAACGGGGCAATCCAGGGCTCGACCGGTCCGATCGCCCGCGGATCTTCTTCCTTCAGGCCACGCTCGCCGTAGTGCTTGGCCACCAGGTGCAAGTCGTCGATGGTGCCGCCGTGGCCCCAGGGACCGGTATCGGCAACGCCGCGCAGCACCGGGGTCTTGAACTTTCCGCGGAGCGAAGCGATGGCATCGGCGGTGAAGCGGGCGTAGTTGGCAGTGGCGGGCGCGTCGCTGTACGGCCCTCCGGCGCGAAATTCGCTGGCCAGGAGCTTGGGAATGCCGGCCGACGCGCCCTCGTCGGCGACCCCATCGAGTCGCCCGGTGGGAAAACGGATGTCGTGGAAGGCATTGTCGGTGAGCATCGGGCCCCAGTGGCACTGGGCGCAGCCCACCACGAAGAAGGCCTTCAGCGCTTCCTTCTCGGACTCGGCCAGTGCGGTGAAGTCGCCGGCCACGTACTGGTCGAGGCGACTCGGCTCGGCGGTGAGGGTGCGCTCGAAAGCAGCGATGGCCTTGCCGGCGTTGACGAAGACGCGGGTCACGGCGTCCTTGTCGGCCGCGGTCATGGCGTCGTAGGCGGCGTCGCCCGGCTTGCCCGCCAGGGGAAAGCGGGCCGTGTCGGAGAGCGCGGGAAGCGTGTATTTCGCACCGAACACCGCAGCATAGTCGGCGGCGTAAGCATCGGCGATGCGGTGCGCGACGCGCAAGCGGCTCGAGGCGAACTCCAGCGAGTTCTCCATGGGCCCCACCGCCTGCATCCACAGGCTGTCGGCGCGGCCGTCCCAGAACTGGAAGGTCGAGTGCGCGGCGAACAGCGCCGACGGCGCGTTGCGGTCTCCCTTGCCGGTGCCCACCGAGGTGGAGAGCCCGTCCTGGAACGCGCGCCCGGGATCGTGGCAGGTGGCGCACGAGACGTTGCCGGGGCCGGAGAGGGTCGCGTCGGAGAAGAGCTTCTTGCCGAAGGCCGCTGCTGCGGGATCGTCGGCGTACGCGTTGGTGGGGTCCTTGGGCAGCTTCGCCGCCTGCATCGACATGGCCTGCGCCATCTCCCACTCGTTCCGCTGGAAGTAGCCGTCCACCGGCGCCGGACGCTTGTCTTCCGGGCGCTTCTGCTTGTCGAGGATGGCGAGCTCGGTCTTCAAGCGGAAGATCACGTCGTCCGGTGGTGGATTCGACTGGTAGCTCAGCACGCGCATGGTGCGGCGGTCGACGTAGACGAAGATGGGCAGCGGAAGCGGGATCTTGGGGTCGAGGCCGCCGAAGCGATGGAGCGGATCGAGCAGCACCACCGGGTTCGGCGCGCCAACGATCTTGCTGCGGAACGGGCCGATGTCGGCCGCCGTGGCGGGCAGGTTGATGTCCGATCGCACCAGGAGATCGACCAAAGCGACGCGCGGCTCGGCGGTGATCTCGGCCGAGTGGGCGGCGCTCCACAGGCACGGACCGCAGAACCCGGCGGTGACGCGGAGGACGAGGAGGCTCGCCTGCGCCGCGCAAGGATCGTAGAAGCTATGGAGCGCGACCTTGCCGCTCTCGCCGTCGAACTCCAGGTCCGGCAGGGTGCCGAGGATCTCCACCGCCTGCGCGCCCTTGGGGTAGGCGCCATCCGGTCCTGCCCGAAACGCCGTGCAAAGCGCGCTCACCGGCGCGTCGGCCGAGGCGTCGACGGCGCCCGCGTCGGAGGCAACCACGCCCGGCCCGGTGCTGCTGCAATGAGCGAGCGCCAAGAGCGCCGCGCCGGCCAGCGCCAGAGGTAGCGCGCGGCTCACGTGTGGTGCGAATCGCCGGGTGCCCATCGGTGGAAACGATAGCACCCCACCCCTTCGCCGTTCACCCCCGGAGGTAGAAAACCGCAGCGAGGATGGCGAGAATCACCACGGCGCCGATGACCAGCCAGCGGGTCTGCTGCTGGAGCATCGGAGCGGCCTTCTTCTCCGCCGCTTCTTCGACGGTATCGCTCACGCGCACCGGCGCGACGCCCACCGCCGGGCGCTTCGGTTGAGCTTCCGCTTCCGCTGCAGCCTGGGCCTTCTTTGCCTTCTTTTCCGCCTTCGTCGGCGGGAGCACCGGCTCGGGCTTGGTCTCCGGGCGCTCCTGCTTCTTCTTCTGGCGTGCTTCGGCGGCGGCTCGCTTCTCGGCGGCGGCCTGCGCCTTGGCGCGCTTTTGCTCGCGGCGGCGGTCGGATCGCTCCGCGGCCGAGAGCTGGGGTCGACGCGCGCGCTCGCGCCGGGAGTGCGAGCCGGAAGACGCGGGGCTCGACTCAGGCGCGGGATCACTCGAAGGCGGCGCTGCGAACATCGGCGGCGGCGGAACGCTGGGGGGCGCGATACCGATGAGGGTGGGCTTGCGCTCGGAGACCGGACCGGGAATGGGCGATGCGACGGGCGCGGCCTGCACGTCCGGCGGCGAATCGGTCCACGCGTCGTCCAGGTCTTCGAGCTTGAGCGACGTAGATTCGGCCTCGGTCATGTGCGCAACGTAGCACCATCTGCGCCATTTCACGCGCAGCGCCGCGTGGGAGAATCGCGTTCCCGCCGCGACGCGAATTATTCAGTGACGTTGTTACTTGGCGCCACGACCCACGACCCGACCCACGAAGAACGGGCCCATCTTGGCGATGAACTCCGAGGTCTGGCGGGTCTTTCGCATGGTCTGCACCAGGTGCGAGAGGGGGTGGAGCTGTTTGCCCACGAGACCGATGACGAACTCGTTGTCCTCGGCGTCGAGACCGTGGCACGCGAGACGAATGTCGTGGGCGAGGCCGCTCTGGCCGTACGCCATGCCGATGGCGGCGTGCTCCCGGAGGATCATCCCGTGCTCCTGTCCCTCGAGCTTGGCAAAGGATCCGGTGCGCCGGAGCGGGTACCAGACGTGCCACGGAAAGTCTTCGGCCATGGCGTTGTCGATGGAGCGCTGGAGCAGCACGTGCTCGAGGTCGGGCTCGTGGCCGATGGAGTAGGTGCGGCCGAGCATGGCGAACTCGCGCCGCTCGACGAGATTGCGGAACGCCGGCTCGTTGAGGAGCGCACGCACGGCGGTGACGAAGTGGGCGGGGTCTTCCGACCAGGTGAGCAGCCCGATGCCGCGCACCGCGTTGGTGTCGGCGTAGACCACGCCGGCGATGCCCTTCTCTTTGAGGCGCCCGGTGAGCGCTTGCGCGATCGCGTCGGCGTCTTCTCCGGCCGGCGCGTCGAGCACCAGGAGCTGCATGAACAGGCGGCGGTCCATGGCTTGCCGCTCGCCGTCCTTCTTGCCCCCGTACTCGTTCATGTCGATGGCGGGGAGGCCGGGAGACTTCAGCGATTCTTGGGTGGTTCGTTCGGACATCGTGGGCCGACATTACCCCATTTTTCGCTGCTGGTCAGCGCGGCCGAAGGAGCGAGAGCGGGTCCGCCAGGTGGTTGGTGTCGTTCCAGAAGGCAAGACGCGCAAGTCCTTCGCCCCGCCACTCGACGCAGGAAACCGCCGTGTTGCGCACCGGCGCGAAGGCATCGAGCGGCGCCCCGACGAGATGCGTCGCCAGCGCGCGGAGCGTTCCCGCGTGCGAGACCAGCACGACCACGTGCTCGAGCTCCGGGCGCGCAATGTCCGCGGCCAGCTTGTGGGCGCGCGCACCCGCTTCGGCGTAGGTCTCGCCCCCGCCCCGGCGAATGTCCTCGCCCCGGCGCCAAGCGGCCCACTCCTCGGAAAACTCGGCCTCGAGCACCTCGCGGCGCTTGCCTTGCCAGGCGCCCACGTCCACCTCGCGCAGGAGCGGATCGATGGCAACCGCAATGGAGTGATGGTCGGCGATGGCCTGCGCGGTCTCGGCGGCGCGCGTGAGATCCGACGCGTAGATGGCGTCGAGGTGCACCGTGGCGAGGCGCTCACCCACGCGTTTGGCCTGCGCCAGGCCCACCTCGTTGAGCGGGCCGCCGCCGTGGCCCTGAAAGACCTGGTTGTGGTTGTCGGCGGTCTCGCCGTGGCGAACCAGCAGGAAGGTTGTCATGTCGCGCTCAGCCCCCGGGCGGGCCCCAGCCGTAGCCGCCGGCAGGCGGAGGTCCGCCGCCGTACGGATTCTGCGGCGGCCGCTGCTGGTACGGCTGGGCCGGCTGCGGAAACGGCGAGGGCATGCCCGGCCGCCAGGCCTGCGGCTGCGGCACCTGCCGACCGAGGGCGCGCGCCACGTCGGCGCGAAGCTGATGCAGCTCCTGCCGCAAGGGCACGATGAAGTCGGCGCTGATGGTCATCTTGCGGCCGCGGGTCGCGCGGCCCGTGTGCCACTTGCTGAGCGCCAGCCGAGCTGCGGCGTCCACGAACTTGCGACCAGCTCCGCCGCCGAACGAGAAGGTGGCCTTCATGCGACCGAAGGGCGAAATGATCATCTGGTACTCCTGCAGCGTGAGGTTGCCCATGAGCACCTCGTCGCGCAGGTGGTCGCCGATGATCTTGCCCTTCCGGCGCACGCACCAGATGACGAGACCGAAGAACGCCAGCAGGAAGAGAAACCAGAGCGGCAGCATCACCAGCACCAGCACGTTGGAGATGGTGGCCGCGAGGTTCCACACGAAGTGCAGGAACACGCCGCAGAAGTAGCCGCCGATGGGGGCCATCCAACGGACCCACCCCTTCTCGGTCTCCCGGGCCAGGCCGAAGCCGATGCCGGTCATGGCGGTGTAGAGCGGGTGGCCCCACGGGGCGAGGATGCCGCGAATGAACACGGTGCCGGCGAGGGCGCTGTCTTGTCCGTGCATCATCTCCGCATCGGCGGCCCGCGCGTAGTAGATGATGTTCTCGACGGCGGCGAAACCCAGGGCCACGAAGGCGCCGTAGATGATGCCATCGACGATGCCGTCGAAGTCGCGCCTCCGGAAGTAGAACATCCAGAACACGGCGAGGCCCTTCCAGAACTCCTCCACCAGCGGCGCGCTGAAGCATGCGCCCACCACCTGGCCGAAGGACTTGCCGCCGATGGCGCTGGCCGCGCTACCGATGAAGGTGTTGATGACCGCCGAGAATCCGCACGCGGTGATGCCACCCCAGGCGAGGACGGCGATGAGCGCCCACAGCGGCTCCGGATCGTAGCGGTCGATGATCCACGGCACCCAGATGTAGAGGCAGAGGAGCGGGAGCGCGAGCAGGGCTCCGATGCCCATGGACGCGAGCGACTCACCGCCGTCTTCGATGAGCGGCATGATGATGAACAGGCCGAACAGGAAGAACCCGCCGATGGCCATGAGGATGAAATAGAAGACCCACCCGAGGGTCTTCTTCGTCGCCTCGGGATCGCGCTTCTGCGGAGCCCTCGGGGCTTGTTGCGGGTACGGGGGAGCGGCCATCATCGTCCCGGAGTATCGCACGAAGGTCGCGGCGTTGGGAAAGCCACCTCTGCCACGGCAAAAACGGGGCGAATATGGGGTCGCCCGAGCGAAGCGAGGGACGCCCGCTCGGGCTCGGGCTCGGCGCAGAGCGCGCCAGTACCTCGAAAAAACAAGGGGTCATCCCGAACGGAGTGAGGGACCCCCTCTGCCATTTCGTCGCAGAGATCCGAGGGGCCCCCTCGCTGCGCTTCGGGGTGATCGCGACCTGGAACGAGGTGGTTGGCCGGCCGCTTTCTTAGGAGCGAAGCGAGGGACCCCCTCCGCGATTCAGGCGCGAAGCGCGTCCGTCGTCTCCTTGCTCCGGGCCTGGCGCTCGACGCGCTCGGTGTAGTCGCGGCGGCCTTCGGCGTCGATGGAGGTGAGCGCCCGACGATCGTCGAGGAGCACGCTGCGGCCGAAGGTCATGATGCGCTCTGGTACCACCGCGGCCAGGAGATCCCAGCCGCCGATGTAGCGCGGCACCGGGAGCTCGGCCTTGCGATTCGTGCAGCTTGCAACCACCGCGGCGGCCACGTCCTCCGGCTCCACCGTCGGCATGCCACGACCCAGCGGCACGCCGGCCACCAGCGAGGTGCGCACCGCGCTGGGGAGCACGGCGCTCACGCTCACACCGCTCGGCGCGAGCTCGGCGCGGACCGCGGCGGTGAGGCCCACTGCGGCGAACTTGCTGGCGTTGTAGACCGCCATACCGGGAATCGGGATCTTCCCGGCCATGGAAGCCACGTTGACGATGTGCCCGCGTCGACGCTTCACCATCGCCGGCGCAACCAGACGCATACCGAGCACCAGGCCCCACACGTTCACGTCGAGGGTGACCCGGCTGGTGCCGTCGGCCTCGTCGAGAAACGAGCCGAGCGGCATGACGCCCGCGTTGTTCACCAGGATGTCGACCGGCCCCGCCATGGCGGTCGCATCCTGCACGAACGCCGCGAACGAGGCCCGCTCCCGCACGTCGAGGCGGAGGCCGTGGGCCCGGCGGCCGATGGCGCGCGCGGTATCCTCGGCGGCGTCGCCGTCGAGATCGCCGACGATGACCCGAGCGCCACGCTCGGCGAAGGCGAGCGCCGTGGCCCGGCCGATGCCTCGACCACCGCCGGTGACGAGCACCACCGCCGATGCGAGCTCGATCCGCGGATACTTCACGACGGCCGCCCTTCGAAACGCGATTCGCTCACGGAGCGCGATCGCACCGCCGTGATGCCCGTGGTCTCGTAAGCGTCGAGATCGAAGTCGTGAATGCGCCGCTCGAGCGCTGGCGTCGACCAGGGCCAGGCGAAGGTGTTCTTGCCATTGCGATCGAGGTAGTAGCTCGAGCACCCGCCGCTGTTGTACACGGTGCCGCCGAGCGCCTCTTGCACCTCGGCGTGATAGGCGTCGAGTACCTCGGCGCGGACGTCGACCGTGGCGAGCCGCTCCGCACGCATCTTGCGCAGGCCGTCGAGCACGTAGGCCAGCTGCGCCTCGAGAATGCTGAAGGCCGACGAATGCCCGGTGCCCAGGCTCGGCCCCAGCAGCAAGAAGAAGTTGGGAAAGCCCGGCACCGTGGTCCCGAGATACGCCCGCGGGCTCCCCTGCCAGTGATCCGACAGGCTCTTTCCCTCCGCGTCTACGATGCGATTCGCAACCGGCATATCCAGGATATGAAACCCCGTTCCGAAGATGAGGGTGTCGACCTCCACGGTGCTCCCGTCGGCGCCGGTCACGCGATGGCCATCGATCTTCGTGACCTCGGTGGCGAGAACGTCCACGTTGGGTCGGGTCAGGGATCGATAGTAGCTATTCGAGAGGAGGATGCGCTTGCAGCCCAGCGTGTAGTCCGGCGTGAGCTTGGCGCGCAGCACCGGGTCGGCCACGGTGGCTTCCAGGTGCCGGCGCCCGATGCGCTGCACTTGCTGCAAGATCCACGGATGCCGGAAGCCCAAGCCAAGGGCCTCCTGGGAGAGATATTCCGCACGCCGAAGCGCGCGCTGCGCACGGGGGAAGGTGCGCATGAGCCAGCGCTCCGACGCCGGCACGTAGTGATCCGGCTTCGGGAGCACCCACTGCGCGGTGCGCTGGAAGAGATGGAGACGCTCCACCTTCTTGGCAATCTCCGGAACGAACTGCACCGCCGATGCCCCGCTGCCGACCACCGCGACGCGCTTGCCCGTCAGATCGTGGGTGTGATTCCAGCGGGCCGAATGGAACACCTCACCGGCGAACGTCTCGAGCCCGGGAATGGCGGGGATCTTCGGTTGATTCCAGGGCCCGGAAGCGGAGATCACGACGTTGGCGGTGTAGGTTCCCTGGTTGGTCTCCACGTGCCACAGGCCTTCGCGAAAGGCTGCGCGCAGCACCTCCACGCCGAAGCGCACGTGCCGAGGCACGTCGTACTTCTTGGCGACGTTCTCCAGGTACGCGCGAATCTCGCGCTGCCCGGCGAAGGCGCGGGTCCACTCGGGATTGGGCTCGAAGGAATAGGAGTACAGCGCCGAGGGCACGTCGCAGGCGCAGCCGGGATAGGTGTTGTCGCGCCAGGTGCCGCCCACCGACATCCCCTTCTCGAGGATGGCGAAGTCGAAGCCGTGCTCCGCCAGCTTGATGGCAGCGCCGATGCCGGACGGCCCAGCACCGATGACGAGGACGTGGTGATGCTTCATGCTTGCCATTCGAGGGCTCCTTGCTCACGCAGAGACGAAACCGGGAACGCACCGTCCCGGCCGAGGGCCGCGCGAACGGTGCGGCGGGCGGTGCGTAGGGAGCTCTCGAGCACCCCGAGGCGCCGGCGGCCATCGGAGAGCAGCGGACCCATGGCGGCGAGATCTTCCGCCACCGGTTCGAGCCGCAGGACGCGGACTCCGCGCGCCCGAGCGCCGTCGATCTCGCGGTCGAGAATCCGGCGCATGGCGCTGCGCACCAGGCCTTCGACGCGACCGAGACCGCGCCGTGGACCGGGTTCGGAAGACGACATGGGCGCCAGGACCACGAGCTCGTCGAGCCCTTCCTCGACCGCCAGGTCCGCCGATGCCGGTGACGCGATACCGCCGTCGGTGTAGCGGCGGCCCGCGATGTCGACCGGCGGGAAGAAGCCCGGCATGGCCAGCGAAGCGCACACCGCTTCGCGCATCGACGCGCGGGGCGCGGAGGGCGCGCCGAGGAAGGCGCGTGCGCCGGTCTCCACGTCGGCCACCACGATGCGCGTGCCCGCGTGCGGCACCCATGCTCCGGCGGGGACGTACGCATCGACCAAGCGCGCGATGGGCGATGCGTCGGCGCGGCCTTCCGGGTAGAGGCCGGAGAGCGCCGCCAGACCGCCACCGCCGCCCCGCAGGAAGCTCGAGACCAGCGAGAGCGACGCGGGCATGCCCAACGGCGAGCGCGGAAAGCGCCAGGGCGGATGCGCGAAGTGATGGGCCAGCACCGGGTCGGACTCCGTCTTTCCCAGCTGCGCATCGAGGATGCGCTGGACCGAGACGCCGGCCCCCAGGAGCATCGCCAGCTCCGAGCCGGCGGACGTGCCGACGATGAGGTCCGCCTCGCGCGGATCCCAGCCGAGGCGCTGCGAGAGCTCGACCAACGTGGCCACCGTCCAGGCGGCGCCGAGGGTGCCGCCGCATCCGAGCACCAAACCTCGCCGCGCCTTCTTCTGCTTGCCCTTGATCATGACCACCGGCCTCCGGAAAACGACATACCGAACGGTATCTCAACATGACCTTGCGCGCAACCCGCGGCGGTTCGGCCGCGGTCCGACTCGGAAGCGAAACCCTTGCCGCATCGTGGCCTTGGACCCTTCCGAAATTTTCATACGCGTCGGTATCCATCGCGCTTTTCGTGATCCAATATCACTCTCTCCTGCATGATCCCGGAAACCACGCCCCATACGCTTCCGGATTCGAACCACCAAACCCTCGCGCGAGGCGGCGGAATCCGTCGGCGTTCCACCCTCGGGTGTGCGATCTGCGCACATCCCCCTTGTCTGAATCGTACTTTGTGATACGGACCCGTATCTCAAATTTGCCGCCCGGCTCGGGCGCCCTTGAAGGAGCCTCTCATGACATCGAACAAGCGCGCATGGATCGCCGGAGCCCTCGCCATCGGTGCGGTCGTCGCGGGCGCATCGGTCTCCGGTTGCTCGGCCGACGCCGGCAGCGAAGAAGTTGCCGACGACGTGGTGGGCGGCAAGCCGGTGGTCCAGCTCACCGACGATCAGCGCCGCGAGGTCATCAGCAAGAAGGCCACCTGTCCCTTCGTCGGCACCTCCATCGCGCTGAAGAAGATCTTCGTCTACGGCTCGGTGGCCAATCCCTTCGCCATCATCGCCGACAAGCCGGGCGCCATCGTGGCCGTCGGTAACCGCGGTGGCGGTGATCTCGGCGAGGGGTTCCGCATCGTGGCCCGCGCCAACCACCACAAGAGCCCGGCCCAGGAAGAGGCGCCCAGCGGCATGTTCAGCCTCGATTTCCCGGCGTCCATCGGCGCCCACGCGGCCCACAGCTTCGTGCTCATGGGTGACCCCCGGAAGCGCGACTCGGGCCGCCTCAACGCCCAGAACCTGGGCCGCCTCATCAACACCAAGGCCGCCGGCGGCCACGCCGAGCTCGCCCCCAATGGTCGCCTGGTGGTGCGTCGCTCGGAGCTGGGCAAGTTCATTGCCCGCAACGTGGCCTGCGATCCCGAGGCGGTCACCGCGAGCCGTCGCCCCTTCACGCTCCTCGGCTTGCTCGGCTCCGACATCGCCGACTTCAGCGCCCACGCCTTCGAAGTCGTGGCCCGCAAGCTCGCCGGCAACTCCACCTCCGCCGAGACCACCAAGCTCCTCGAGGACATGGTGCAGATCGCGGTGGCCAACAACCTGGTGGGCAGCGCCGGCGAGTTCGGCCTCCTCACCACCTTCCTCGAGAACAGCTCCGAGTCGGTGACCATGCCCGACGGCGAGCTCGCTCTCTCCACCCGCGACATCGAGGGCATGTTCGCCGGCGACCTCAAGGACGGAAAGTACGATCCCCTCACCCGGCACTTCCCCGCCAACTGGGAGACGAAGCCGAAGACCATCGTCGGCCTCCTCCGCAACGCCGTCTTCATTCTCAAGAACGCCGCCGTGAGCAACCTCGCCGGCACCTATTCCGCCGACGCCACCTGCCCCAAGATGCAGTAGGCCAACGCTATCGCCGGATGATGCAGTCGCTGGGCGCAGATACGCCCTCGGCGACGGCATACGCCCGATCGTCCGAACCGCAGGCGCCGAGCTCCGTGAGCATCGAAGGATGCGCGAGCTGCGCGCCGTAGTCGTACGCGTGCCGATGCATCATGCATCCGCTCGAGACGAGCAGCGAAGCAACCAAGAGCGTGAGGCGGGCGCGCATGGGCTCATCGTAGCACGCGGGCGCCGCTACGGCTCCGGGTCGCCCCACTCCGCGCGCACCTCGGCCCGGGCAGCGGTCACCCGGTCGAGGTACTCCGCGAGAAATGGCTCCGGCAGCGCCTTCTCGAGTTGCCCCTCCACGCGCCACAGTACGCACTTTTCTGCGGCATCACTGAACGCGTAGCTCCCCGCTTTGTCCGATCGCGCGAGCCACTCGAAGAGCACCAGCGCCTCGGCTCGCGTGAGCCGCAGCGATACATGAGGGTCGTCGTTCATCGCTAGCCTCGCGTGGTGAGGATCAGAGCAAAGAAGAATACGATGACCAGGGCCAGCGCGGCGAGGACCCCTGCGAGCAGGACCGGGACCCGCGGCGGTTTGCGCAGTCGCGCCACCGGCAACGGAGCTGCTCCCCGATAGGCGGTATCCCCGGGGAGCACGGAGGTCAGCACCTCACCCGCCGAAGCGCCGCTCACCCAGGGCGTGAAGAGCGGGAGCTGCGCGTCGTCCTCCGGCAGAAGGGGTCGCACCGAGAAGCCCGCCACCGCGCCGCGGCGAACCGCGCGAAGCCCGAGGGCGCGGTCGAAGTACGCCGTCACGCCGACGACGGCGAGCAGGACGACCCCTGCCAGCACGGGCGCCGTGGATCCGATGTACAGCACGACGAAGCCCGCGAACGCGACCACCGCAGCAGTGGCTACCGTGCGCGCCTTCGCGGCTGGCGACCCCATTCCAAAGGCGAGGAAGCGACGATTCGCGAGATGGCGCCCCCAGGCTACGAGGCCCAGCGCGCAGACGAAGGCAACGAAGAGCCACGCCGGCGGCAAACGCCGCAGCGTCCACGAGGCGATGGACGGCGTCGGCATGTGCCCCTGGCAGATCCCCGGATGGTTCCCCGCCATCTGCTGGCAACGGATCGTCGCGAGGTGCGCCCGGGCAGGGTCGTCGGTCGCGTCCAGGCGCGACAGCGCCGCGTAGGCGTAGGCACTTCCGAGCAGATCGTGATCCGCGAGCGGACGGAGGAGGGCGCGCGCCGCGTCCACGTCACCGGTACGCGCCAGCGCTTCGCCGAGGTCTGCCTCGAGCGCGGGGTCGGAGCGGAACCCGCCCTTGCTCCCCACACCGAAGTCGCTGAAGCGCGAGCCTTCGAGCCATCGGACCGCCGAAGCTTGCTGCGCGGCATCACCCCCACGCGATGCCGCGAGGGCGTAGATGCGCGCGGCGCGGCCGGAAAGCCCTGCGGAGCCATACTCCTCGTACCCATCGCCGCTCGTGAGGCGATCGAGAATGAACGCGTAATCGCCGTCGTCGAGGGCGGCCTGCGCAGCAAAGACGCGCCGAACGGCTTCGTTTTGCTCGAGCTCCACCGCGTTGCCACACGCCCGTGCCTCCGCGGCCAGGGCGCCCGAGACGCACCAAAGAACAGCGGCGGCGAGCGCAACGGCGATGGGGCGAAGCGCGAGCATGTCGGAACCCCAACGCCGCCGCGTCCCGACGCATTCCCCTCACGGTCAACTCTCGCTGGACTCCATCAGTCTTGCCAGCACTGCGTCGATGGCGAGAATTTAGCTGGGCGCGCTGTAGGCGTGCACTTCCAGGTCGTCCCCATCCTTGCTGAAAAGCCAAAGTTTCAGCGGCACGTGGGCGCCCTCGTACGCGACCATCAGGTCGAATCGTCCATGATGGATCGGCCCGCTCGAATCGCCTCCAGCAGCTCGTCGAACGTTGCGCCGAGGTCTCGGAGCTCGTCCAGCGACATGGTCACGAACGAGAAGCTGACCCACCTCACGGCTGTTGGCGTTTGAACGAAGCCGTAGCCCAGATCGTCTCCGGCGGATCCGATGATGACGAGCCCCGGAGCGAATTCATCGACGCAGCACCCCGCATGGGCTTCGGGCAATTCTTCGACTTTGTAGAACATGACATAGGCCAGCTCACTCAGAAACCCCTCCACCCCATTGCTCTCCAGGAGAAACGATCGGTAGTCGGGAGGAAGCACGATTTTCAGGCTGGCTTCGGTGGCGCAGATCGCCGCCTCGGTAGCGGGCGCGTTTCGTTCACATTCCCCGAATTTTGTCGCGCGAACGTGACGACCCCAAAGTCGTCGAACCCACTCGTTCGCTGAAGCCAGCGGCGGCGCGACCACGCATCCCGGGGCCGGACACGACTCGACGAGATGCAGGAGCGTCCACGCAAGTCCAAAGCAGTCGTCAGGCCCGAAGCATGGAAGGAGGGCCCGGGCCTCCTCGACCGTGACCGGAGGTTCGATGGCCTGCAAAGCGGATTGCCGGACCGCAAGGTCGTGGACGTCGCCTTCACTTTCCGACGGAAGCGGGCCGAGACTCGCCAGGGCCAACACTTCGGCGCGAATTGTCATGTTCGCACCCCTCAACTACGGAGTGTGCTGGGGACCGTGTCGTTGGCGGCGGGGGCGGCGCCGGGGTTCGCGCCATTGAGGGTGACGGAGGTCTCGCCGAGGCGGTCGATGCGTCCGCGATCGCCGTCGACGCGGACGCGCTCGCCGGTGCGGAGGACGCGGGTGGCGCCGGTGACGTTGACGACGGTGGGGACGCCGAACTCGCGGGCCACGATGGCGGCGTGGGAGAGCGCGCCGCCGAGCTCGGTGACGACGCCCGCGGCGAGGAGGAAGAGCGGCGTCCAGCCCACGTCGGTGGAGCGCACCACCAGGATTTCGCCGGGAATGAACTCGCCCATCTGCTCCGGGCCGAAGAGCACCCGGGCGCGACCTTCGGCGGCGCCGGCGCTGGCAGCCACGCCAGTGAGCGACGAGCCATGCGCGAGCGGCGGGAGCACGATGGGCGGGGGCGCGCCGGTGAACGTGCCGGGCGGCTCGGGCCTTTGCACGTCCCGGATGTACTCGGCGCGGCGCGCGCGAATGACCGGCCCCAGATCGGTGCGCGACGTGCGAAGCGCGCCCACCAGCTCCTCGACCGTGAGGAAGAACACGCTCTCGATGTTCGCCGCCGGCGTCTCCTTCACCAGCTCGCGATCGCGCTCCAGCTCGGGCATGAGCCGCACCAGGCGCCGCTCGGCTTCCAGCGAGATGTCGCGGATCATGCCCAGCACGGTGGTGACCCAGGAGCGCATCTGTTCGCGGAGGCGCGAGGCCCGTTGCGCCCGCGCAACGAGGTGCCGCAAGAGGGTCTGCTCCACCATGCCCAGGCGCGCCGACACCTTGGCGAGGTCGGAGACGGCGGTGCGCTCGGCCCGGGCCAAGGCCACGTCGGCGTCGCGACCATCGCCCCGGAGCCCCACGCGAATCATGGTGAGCACCGGCGTGGGATCGTCGCGCCAGCGGGGCGTCGAGAGCTCCGCCTCGCGCACCGCGCGATCGCCGTACAGCTCGAGGAAGCTCTGGATGGCGCGCTTGGTGGCGCCCTCCGGGAACGAGGCCCAAGGAGTCTCCGCATCGAAGGCTGCCACCGCCGCCGGATCGTGCTTGGCGATCTTCATGATGCGCAAGATGGCGATGCCCGGACGCGCGCTCTCGAGATCGCGAATGCCGGAGGTGAGATCCTGCGCGAAGCGCTCGGCCTCGTCGGGCATGGTGCGCTCGAGCATGGTACGCAGCACCAGGAACGCACCGAGGGCGCTGGAGGCGCAGGTGAGCATCACGGTGCCGGTGCGCTCGAGGAGGCCCTGGATGTCGAGCAGGCTGCGGGCCAGACCCTCGTCCGGCAAGATGCCCGGATCGAGTGCACGATGCAGCGATCGCGCGCGCAGGGCGTCGGCCTCGAAGCGCGCCACCATGTCGTCGAGGCGCATCTGCTCCCGCAAGAGCCGCGACGCGGTGAGCGGGAGCCGCGCGTAGAACCCGCGCCGGGAAACCGGCTGCCCCACCGGGAGCGCGTCGCCGCCGCTCACGCCGCCCAGGCCCACCAGCACCCGCGGATCGAGCCACGGCACCTGCGACGCGATGCGCAGGAACTGGCTCACGTTGAGGTAGAAGCGCCCGTACACGTTGCCCACCAGCTTGGCGTTCTTGGGCACCGAGCACCCGAGCGTGGCGAAGGCGGTGCGAAAGCCCTTCTCGCTGAAGGCGCCGGCGACCGACCAGGTGAGCGGCGTGGCCACGCCGGGGAGCGCTTCGCCCACGTTGGCGTTGGTCCACATGGTGGTTGCGCTGCCGCCCTCGGGAAAGCCGCGTCCGGTCACCGGACGGGCTTGCACGATCCACACGAGATCCTTCTCGCAGGCGAACTCCACATCCCAGGCGCCGGCCTCCCGGCGCTCGAGCTCCGCCGCCAGCCGCGAGAGCTCGGCGATCTGCGGGTCGCTGAGCGAAGGCTGGAAGGCCTCGGCCACCGGCAGGAGCACCAGGCCGCCGTCGGGCCCCACCACCAGCTTCTTGGGCTTCTCGGAGATGGACCGTTCGAGCACCTCGCCGTCCTTGGCGATGCGCAGGACGTCGGGCGAGAGCTCACCGGAGACGATGGGCGCGCCGAGACCGAAGCTGGCGTTCACCACCCGCTCGTGGGCGAACTGCGGCAACGGCGATTGCGTGAAGAGTACACCGGCCGAATCCGCCGGCACCACCCGCTGGATGACCACCGCCATGGAGACGTCGCGCACCCCGTGGGCCGCCAGATACGACATGGCACGGCCAGAGGCGATGGACGCCCAGACGAAGCGCACCGCTTCCACCAGCTCGTCGGCCCCGCGCACGCCGAGGCGCGTGTCGGCGAGACCCGCCAGCGACACCTGTGCGCCGTCCTCGCAGGTGGCGCTGGAGCGCACCGCGAGACCCCAGGGGGACGACGCCGCGCAGGCATTCCACAGCTCTTCCAGCTCCTCGCGCAGGCCCTTGGGGAGCTTCACGTGGAGGATCGCCTGCCGCGCCTCTTCGGTGCGTGCGTAGAGCAGGCGCACCGAAGAAGCCCGGAGCAGCGATCGCGGCTCGAAGCCCGGCGGAAGCTCGCGGAGCGCTGCGGTGAACGCGTCGGCCGAGAGCACCCAGGTGGGCGGCACCGGAAAGCCCCGGGCCGAGAGCCAGGCCAGCCGCGCTGCCTTCCCGCCCACCTTCCGCGCGTCTGCGTTCGAAGAGCGGCGCGCGAGGGAGTCGAGGGGAGCGAGGAACCGAGACATGGGGGCCCGATCTTACGCGATCATCGCCCCGCGAGAACACGTTCCTGCTGGAACAAGAGCTCGTAGGCGCCGGGGCCGCGATTGAAGATGTAGTCGTGTGGGCCCGGCACATCGAGAAATGTGTGGGCAACGTTGAGCCGACGCATGCCCCGCGAGGCCTCGTAGATGCCGTCGCGGAAGTAGTCTTTGGTGCTGGTGAGGAGCCGGATGCCGAGCTTGGGGTTCTTCTCTCGTGCCTTCGCGGCGCGGCTCGCCCACAGACCGCCATCGGCCGCCTGGATCGCCGGCTGGAGCCCGCCCACGCAGCCGAACGCTTGCGGGTTCTCGAAGCCCACGAACATGGCGATGGCGCCGCCGAGGGACACTCCATCGATGCCGGTAGCCTCTGCAGTGGCGCGCGCCGGGGTGCGCTCGCGTACCAGGGGAAGCAAGGTGTCGAGGAGGAAGCGACCGTAGCTTCGCTGGGGCGCGTCCTTCCGCAGATCGATGTCGGGCATGTACGGGCACACCACGATGAGGCCCGCATAAGCCCGCGCCGCGAGGGCCGCGTTGATCTGCCCGAGGCGCACCGGCTCAGACAGGCCCTGGTAGTCCTTGTCGGTGATGGGCGGCTTCTGGATGCGCTCGATGGCTTGCAGGAGCGCATAGTCGCGCGGCCACCCCATGGCCCCCTCCTTCGGCTCCTTCACCGCTTCGCCGCGACCGTGCAGCGCGAACACCACCGGATAGCGCGCGTCCTTCGGCCCTTCCGGCACCAGCACCACCACTTCGGCGGGACCGCCATCGCCGACGCCCAGCGACCAGCGCTGAAGGCGCACGCTCCCGTGGAGCTCGCCGGGGTCGAGAGACGCGTCGGCCCCCGCGTCGAGCATCGGCGCGGGGGTCGGGATGAACGGGGGCTCGGGAATGGTGGGCGTGGACTCGGCGCGGTTACCTGCGCACGCACGCGCGCACGCAGTGGCAAGGACGCTCGAAGATGCGCCCAGCAGCAGCGCCCTGCGACTCAAGAGGTGTCCAAGAATCGGCTGCGCGGCCGGATGCGTCGGTCGCCCTCGCTCAAAATACGGAGAGTATTCCTCGCTCGGTCTCCCTAGCCTCCGACCGCTCGCGACGACTCTTGAACACCTCTTCAGGCCCGGGCTCACTCTTCGGGCGGGGTGGGCGTGCTGCCGGTGGCCTTCTGCACCAGCTCGACGAGCTGCGGATCGGAGGCCAGCTGATCGCGCAGCATCGAGCGAATGGCGCCGAGCTCGTGGCTCGGGAGGCCCTGGAGATGCTTGGTGGCATCGGCGACCTTGTGGTCGAGGTACGCGTCGACGGAGATCTTTCCGGAGCGCACCTCGGCCAGCGGGCCGGTTTCTACGGTGGAGACGGCGTCGGCCTTCTGCGCGCCGCCTACTTCGAACGTCTGGCCCGTCTTGGCGGGACCCGACACGCCGGGGGATGCAGGGACGTTTCCCGGGATGCCGCCCTTCTTGCCGATGCCATCGATACCCATGGTTGCCCCCTAGCCTAGCACGAGGTCATCGGATGTTGCCGATGGCGGTTTTGACGGTCTCGTGCTCGGCCTTGAGCACGTTGGAAAGCGTCGTGAAGCTGCGGTTCTGGGCGTTCACCTGCTCCTGGATCTGCAGGTAGTACATGTTCATTTCCTGGCTCTGGGCGAGGGAGCCTTCGAGGCCACCCGCGCCGGTACCGGTGCCGCTGCCTGCGCCGCCAGAGGTGGCGGTGGGGCCTTCGGCAGAGGTGGTCGATGCGGAGGCGGCGCCCGTGCTGACGGACGAGCCGACCGGCATCGAGGGGCCAGCGCCACCACGGAGCGCGAAGGCCATGAGCGGCGCGCCGGGAATCGTGGTCATGGCAACCTGGGCGCCCACCGCGAGGGTGCGGTTCATGATCTCGCCGAACGGGACCTTGGGCTGGGTGGGCGTGGGCCGCGGAGCGCTCGTGGTGAGCATCGCACCGGGAACGGCAGAGGGAGAGGCGCTGATTTTCGGGTCCATGAGAGTGCTCCTGCTTCGAGAAAGTTTGGGACGAGGACGTCTCGCCCCCTGCCTGTCGGCCACGTCCTGGGGAAGTTGCGCGCGGTGCGCGAAAAGTGGCGAGAACGCCCGAAAACGCGGGTCTCGTTCGATTTCGCCTGGACGATCCCGGGCCGACCGCATCAAGCTAGAGCTTCCGATGCGCACCCTTCCCCTGATTTCCTTGGTCATGTTGATGGCTTGTGGCAGCGACCCGGGTCCCGAAGGGACGCCAGGGCTGGGGGATCGCGACGGCGGGAGCAGCAGCGGCTCGGTGGGCGACGGAAGCGTGGTCACGCCCGATGGGGGCAGCAGCGCCGACGGCGCCGTGAGCTACGCATGCCAGGTCGCCTCCAAATGCGACGCGACGCCACCGGTGCCCGCGAAGCAGAGCTGGCGTCACTCGGTGCAGTCCCCCATCATCACCGCCTTCGCCCACCGTCACCGGGGCCGCGACCTGTTGCTACGCCCCACCGACCCGGCCTGGGTGCTCGGCAAGTTCACCTACGGCACGGGCGTCGACAAGGACCTCAAGGACGAGGACGTGAAGATCTACCTCGACCGGGGCTGCGGCGGGAAATGGGAGGAGCTCGGCGTCGCCACCACGACGCAAGACGGCGCCCACGCCACGGTGGAAGACGTGGCCGACGACGGCGGTCAGGTCTACTTCCAGATTCCCGGCAAGCTACCGGTGGGGCGTCACCGCATTCACATGGTGGTGCTCGGCGATCTCACCACCGCCGATCAGATCATCGAGGTGATGCCGGAAGGTACCAAGACCTTCGTCACCGACGTCGATGGCACCCTGACCACCAGCGAGAACGTGGAGTTCACGTCGCTGCTGACGGGCACGCTGCCAGAGGCGAACCCCATGTCGGCGGATGCCGCCAAGGCGCTGGTGGCCAAGGGTTACCGCCCCATCTACCTCACGGCCCGGCCCGCGTGGCTGGTGGAGCGAACCCGCGAGTTCGTCGACGTGCGCGGCTTCCCGCCCGGCATCATCCACACCACGCTCAGCGTCACCGGCGCCCTCAACGGCGCTGCCGTGACCTTCAAGCGCGACGAGATCAACGCGTTCAAGGCCAAGGGGTTCGCCCCCACCTACGCCATCGGCAACCGCGACTCCGACGCCGAGGCATTCACCGTGACCGGCGTGACCCCCGCCAACTGCCGCCTCTACCAGTTCACCGACGCCACGTTCGGCTGCAAGAGCTTCCAGTCGTACAGCGAGCTCGTCACCGAGTGGAACGCCCTTCCCGCCTGCAAGTGAAGGGCGCACCGTGAAGAAGGTCCTGGTGACCGGCGGCTCCGGCTTCATCGGCGGCGCCGTCACGACGCGCTTGCGGCGAGGCGGCTGCACCGTGTGGGCGCCACCGCGGGCGGAGATGGACCTCTCGAGCGCTCTTCCGGAAACCTGCCCTCGGGGCGGCGTCGACGTCGTCGTGCACTGCGCCGCTTCGCGCGACCGCTATCACCAGGACGCCACCCGTTGGTCGGACGAGCTCGGCATCAACGTGGACGCCACCCTGCGCCTGTACGAGTGGGCGAAGCGGCATCGCATACGGGCGGTGGTGCAGCTCTCGACCATCTCGGTGCTCGAGCCGGCCGCGGACCCCGGCGTGCTGCTCGACGAGAGCTCGCCGCAGGTGGTGGCCCCGAGCTCGCCGTACGCGCTCACGAAGCGGTGGGGCGAAGAGGTGGCCGTCTCGCTGCGCTCGGCCTTCGAAGCCGTGGCCATCGTGCGCCCGGGCATGACCTACGGCCCGGGGCAGCACGCCCTCGGCGCCTGCGCACGCAAGGCAGAGGGGGTGCGCCGGGGCGAAGCACAGAAGCTCGCGGCGCCCCGCGGCCATCGCTTCGCGCCGGTGTTCGTCGACGACGTGAGTGACGTGATCGCGCGGCTGGTGGCGCAGCCGGAGAACGTCGTCGTGAACGTTGCCGGGCCCGACGCCATCCTGGAGGCGGACATGCTGCGCGACCTGGGTGCGCGCCTCGGTCGGGCGCCGGTGCTGGAGGTCGACGAGACCGAGCGGGCCGTCTCTATCGCCCCCGATACGCGGCGGGTCGACGCGCTCTTTCCCCAGCGCATCAAGACCCGCTGGCTCGACGGGCTGGCACGTACGTTTCAGTAGCGGGAGGTACGCGCGGGCCAGAGGCGTACCACCAGCGCCAGCGACGCGGCGACGACGCCGAGGACCGCCACGCCCACGAAGCCCCAGCGGGCGAGCGCGCGGCTCGCGAGCATGGCGCCGGCGGACATGCCGAAGAACATCGAGCTCACCAGCACCGCGTTGAGGCGGCTGCGCGCCGCAGGGTCGAGCCCGTACACCACCGTCTGGTGCGCGATGAGCGAGGCCTGCACGCCCAGGTCGAAGAGCACCGTGGTGATCACCAGCACCGCGAGCGAGCCCGGAAAGACGGCCATGGCACCGAAGGAGGCCACCACCAGCACCGCGGACACGCGCAAGACCAACTCGGGCCCGCGCCGATCGGCCATGGAGCCTGCCACCGGGGCGATGAGCGCACCCACCGCACCCGCGATTCCGAAGGCTCCCGCGACCGCGCTGCCCATGCGAAACGGCGGCTCCGCGAGCACGAGGGCGAGGGTCGACCAGAAGCCACTGAAGGCCACGCTCAGCAGCCCCTGCGCCAGGGCCGCACGCCGGAGCGGCGCCACGTCGCGCACCAGGCCGGCGATGGATCGCAAGAGCATGCCGTACGATTCGGTAGAGCTGGGCGCGAAGCGCGGGAGCCGCGCGAAGGAGAACGCGGTGAGCAGCGCGATGGTGCCCGCCGCACCGAAGTACACCGCGCGCCATCCGAATCGATCCGCGGCAGTGCCGCTCACCAGCCGCGAGAGCAGGATGCCCAGCAGCAAGCCGGTCATGACGCTGCCCACCGTCTTGCCGCGCGAGGCCGCCGGCGCCAGGGCGGCTGCGGCAGGCACGAAGTCCTGGGCGAGCGTGGCGAGGAGCCCGATGGCGAGGCTCGCCACGCACAGCACCTCCACCGACCGGGAGATCCCGGCGAGCAGGAGCGCCAGCGCCAGGAGCGTTCCCTTGGCGACGATCACCTGCCGGCGATCGAGGCGGTCGCCGAGCGGCGCCGACAGCAAGATGCCCCCCGCGTACCCCAGCTGGGTGGCCATGGGCACGTAGCCCACGGCGCGGGTGCTGGCCCCGAGATCGTGGGCGATGGCCCCGAGGATCGGCTGGTTGTAGTACAGGCTCGCCACCGAGAGACCAGCACCGGCGGCGAAGAGCACGACCAGCGCGGGCGAGAGACGGGGAAGAGCGGTGTTCATGGGGGTGGGGAGTGCCGTGGTCACCCTCGTACTATGCCGTCGCCACCCGATACGCGGTAGGCGCATGAGCCGAAGATCCGTTATACGTTATACGTATGAGCCGCACCAGCGACCGACTTTCGCTCATGGAGACCTTCCTCCGCATCGTGGAAGCGGGGAGCCTCTCGGCGGCAGGAACGCAGCTCGGCACCTCGCAACCGACCATCAGTCGCCGGCTGCACGCGCTGGAGAGCTCGCTGGGCGTGCGCCTGCTCCAGCGCAACACCCACGGCATGCAGCTCACCGACGCCGGCCAGCGCTACGTGGCGCGGGCCAAGGAGCTCCTGGCCGACTGGCAGGGCTTCGAGGCCGATCTCCGCGGCGACGACGACGTACCGGAGGGCATTCTGCGGGTGGTCGCGCCGCACGCCTTCGGGCAAGAGCGGCTGGTGGCGCCGGTGACCGAGTATCTGCGGCGGTATCCCCGGACCACCGTGGAGTGGCGGCTGCACGATGGTCCGCTGCGCTTGGTGGAAGACGGCATCGACTGCGTGATCCGCGTGGGCGCGCCCTTTGGCGAGGCGGTGGTGGCGCGGAAGATCTTCGAGGTGGATCGCATCATCGTGGCGGCGCCCTCGGTGGTGGGCACGCGTCCCATCACGCGTCCCTCGCAGCTCGAAGCGCTCCCCTGGCTCGCCATCGGCACCTTCTACCGGAACAGCGTGCGCTTGGAGAGCGAACGCGGCACCGCGCGGGTGGTGCGCTTTCAGCCGCGCTTCATCACCGACAGCCTGTTCGCGCTGCGGGCCGCGGCGCTGGACGGCCTGGGCGTGGCGGTGGTCTCGGCCTGGGTGGTGGAGGACGATCTGGCGCAAGGGCGCCTTACGCACGTGCTCCCGGGATGGCGTTCGCAATCGCTGCCGGTGTACGTCGCCTACCCGGAGGCGCGCTTCTATCCGGCGAAGCTCCGGCGCTTCGTGGAGATCATGCGCACGGCCTTCGCCGGCCCCGCGCGCTGACCGCAGTTGCGCGTTCGTTGCCTGCAGGGCAACGCCAGCGTCGGCGCACGTTTCTCGGGAGGCAACGTCGCCGACCGATCTCGGGCATTTTCAGGGTCCGTGCGCATGGCGCAGCCCTTGCTCATCGGGTCGTCCGAGAGGTCGAACATGAGAAAGACGACGTTGGGGATGTGGTGTGTGGGAGCGGTTCTGGCGAGCGGATGCGCGGGGCGCGCAGAGAGCGACGACGGCGCGGAAGAAGTCGACGTCGGCTCCGTCGCGCAAGGCGCGCAAGTTCGGACCGACGCGTTCATGCTCTCGGCGCCCGCGGTGGCGTCGTCGGAGGAGGGACGCTACGACATCTTCGCGCAGGCGCTGGGCAGCTCGCTGTTCTATCGCACCTATGGCCCTGGGAACGCCTGGAGCGACTGGGTCGATCTCTCGAGCGACGGTGTCACGCGCGTGTACGCGAGCGGCAAGCCCGCAGCGGTCTCGCGCTCCCCGCGCACGCTCGACGTCTTCGTGCGGGGAACGGACGGCGGTCTCTACTGGCGCTCGAAGAGCGTCAGCGGGGCGTGGGGCAGGTGGAAAGCGCTGGGCGGCTCGCTGGCGTCCGGCCCGGCGGTCGTCACCACCGGGTCGACGAAGCTCCGCGTGTTCGCGCAGGGTACCGACAACCGCGTCCTCTACAGGTCCTGGGACATGCCGCTCTGGTCGCCCTGGGGAATGCCTGCCGGCGACGGCTGGTCGGAGTGGCGCACGCTCACCGGTACGATCACCGCATCGCCCGCGGCAGTGAGCTGGAACGGCGGGCGCATCGAGCTGTTCGCGCGGAGCACCGACAACCAGCTCTGGTCGACCAAGAGCCTCGACGACGGCGCGACCTTCGACCTCTGGTGGACTCCGCTCGGAGGGGTGATGGGCTCGGGGCCGGCGGTCGCCGCGCAGCGCGACAACAAGCTCGAGGTGTACTACCGCGGAACCGGGGGCGACGTGATGGCGACCACCTATGCCGACGTCGGCGGTTGGGATGCTCACCGATCCATCGACCCCGCGCTGATCCGCGACGAGCCGGCAGTCGTCACCGTGCCCGGGAAGGACTGCGACATGCTGTTCGCGCGCACACCGATCAACAAGATCTGGCACCGCGGCTGCGGCGAGGTCTCGACGGTCGAGCTCTCCGGCTACGGGAATCCCGCGCGCTTCGAACAGACGCTCGGGGAGGGCCAAACCTACGCCTTCAACGCGGCCATGCTGGGCGATCAATCCTCGCCGTACCCGTACACCCTGGCGGGGCTCGACGCGCGCTGGCCGCGCGAGCTCTTCTTCTTCGACGGCAACCGCTACAGCCACGATCCGGCGAAGACGGTCCCGCTTCCGTGGGGGGAAACACTGACGTTGCCGCCGTGGAACGCAGGGAGCGAAGACATCCAGTACGCGAACCTTCCGGCCGACACGTTCTCGCTCGGGTTCCGACCCAACGTCGCGAGCGCCCGTGTATCGCGCATCGACTACCTGCGCGGTCGACCGGCGTCCGCCGCACGGCTCGTCGACCACGGCACGTGCTCGCGGCGACAGCCATACGAGCACACCTGGGCGACCATCGGCGGGCGAGAGCGCATCGTCTCGCAGGGGGTATACCGGCAGCTCTACGACATCCTCACGCAGTCCTTCAGTCAGCTCGCTACCGCCGCCGGCGGCGATGGCGGGCTCACCGAGCTCCACATCGAGCCTTCCTACGTCACACCCTACGGCTCCGTCGATCCGACGCAGAACGACGACGGCTTCAGCATCGCGCTGAAGGGCTACATCGTGCGCCCCACGCCGTTCTGCACCGCGCGGTTCGACTACCAGGTCACGGTCTCGTACAAGGTTTCGCTGGTCGACGGGATGCTCGCCATCACGCCGATCGACCATGTCGCGTCGACGACGAGCGGCGATGGCTGCTACGATTTCGGTTCGTTCTTCGTCGACATCGGGCGGTTCATGATGGAGATCCCGCACCTTTCGGCGTTCGACATCACCCTGCCGCCGTCTTCCAGTGACATTCGAGAACAGCTCCGAACGACGTTCGCGACCACGCTCCCGAGCATCGTCCGGCGCATCGCCATCGCCCAGTCGAGTCAGGGCCCAGCGGTCGGCCTATGTCGCATGGACACCACCGACCGCGCCGCGGAGCGCGCGAGCTGCGCGACGCAGGGAAGAGAGAACATCGCCCTGGCCACGAAGGCGAAGCTCTTGAGCATGGGGTGGACCGACGCGGCCGCGGGCGAGAAGGCAAGCGCCCTCGCCGCAGGGCTCATGTCCGAGTCCTTCGACTGCCTGCAGGCCGGCGATCCGGCAGACCCGGCGCACGCCTGGAGAGGCGCCTGCCGGTGGCACCCCTACTTCCGTCGGGTGAACGTGTTGCCCGACGAGCTCGAGCTGGTATGGCACGACGGACCGAAGCCCAGCGCCGATCTGGAGCTGGCGCGCATCTTCGCCCCCGCGGAAGCCGTATGCAGCGGAGGTCCGCCGCCGCGGGTCGGTCCCAAGACCACCTTCACCACCCGCTGAGCGCCGAAGACCGAGGCGTCGCTGCGTTCAGCGCGCGGCGACGCCCAGATCTTTGGCCGGGGCGCAGCGGAGGGTGCACTCGAGGGCCACGTCGAAGCGGCAATAGTTGGACGAGGTGAGCATCGAGGTGGGCCCCTTGCACTTCACCTTGCAGCCGTCGGCGGTCTCGTCGGCAACGATGGAGTAGCCACCGCGGGAGCAGTTTCCGCCGTCGCCGCACTCGGGCTTCTCGATGCGGCAGGCCGAAGGCACGTAGTCCTTGGGACAGGTGAGCGTGCGCTCGGTGGCGGCGTAGTCCGGGCGACGCGCCTCGCCGGTGTCGATGTGCTCCCGGCGCACGATGGATCCGTTGCCGGTCTGCACGCGCTCCACCACCCGCACCGTGTGCTGCTTGGGCACCACCGGCGCATCACGGTTGGTGGGCACGAAGGTGAGCGTCTCTTCGCGCGTCTGCGCCTCGCAGATGGCGGCCTGCGCCGAGGGGCGCCAGGCCAGCGGGATGTCGAGCGACCCTTCCGCCGGGAGCGAGAACGAGTGGTCGTTGTAGTATGCAGTCAAATCGATGCTGGCGCGGTTCTGTACGTGCACCAGGCGCGTGGCTTCGCGGTCCGCCGGCACCACACCGAAGTCCACCGGCATGGGCGTCACTTCCGGAGCCGGAAAGGCGAACTTGCACACGTCCGAAACCGGATACGCCGCGTAGGCGATGGGCACCGGGTTCTTCACCTTGAAGGTGAGCGGCTTGGCCGAGGTGCCACCGGCCAGCGCGGCTTCGAGGCCCTCCACTTCGAGCCCGCCCACCGAGGTCTGGTGGAGCGACGCGTCGGTAGCGGCGACGCGGGCTTTCACGAAGTCCAGCGCGCGGCCATGGGCCTCGCCCTTGCGCACGGTCATCTCGTAGGCGAGCAGGCCGCCGTACTTCACCGAGCCGACGAAGTGGGTGGCGCGACCGCAAGAGCACAAGTCGCGCTCGTAGGAGATGGCGTCGGTGCCCTTGAAGAACTGCGGATCCTTGTCGCGCACGAAGGCCATGGCCACGAGCCGCACGGTGTGGGTACTGCCTTCGGCGCCCACCGAGACGAAGGGCGTGATGTCCGCGTCGGCGCCCACCAGGGTGCTGTCGACCGCCACACCCACGAAGGAGAAATCGATGGTGGCGGCCTCGACGTTGGCCTCCGGGCGCGATTTCGCGTCGGCGCAGGCGGTGGGCGTGACGCTCCACATTCCCGCGGGGGTACGCTCGATGCCGCGGCCGGGAGAGAGCGAGCTCGTGGGGTCGAGCAGGTACTCGTGGGTGACGTTGCCGAAGGCCGAGGCCGCCGCCAGGAGCTGCTGGGCTCTGCCGCACTCCGGCGAATCCTTGCATCCTGCACTTTTATCGTGGGCGCCCAGCGGGTCTTTCGGGCCCGGGCACGCGGCCAAAAGGAGCGAGGCCAACGCGAGCATCGGAAGGGCGCGCAGGGCCACGCCGGAGCTGCTCATGGTGGGCGCTTTCATCGTCGACCCCACTGAACGCGAGAGCGGCCCAGCTGATTCCCCTGGGGCGTCGCCACCGCAAAGGAGAGTGCGCCGTCACGGAGGAGCGGCGGGAGCGACGAGAGCCCCGGTACACGCCCCAGGGTGCCCAGGGTCGCGCGCGTGCCCTCGAACGCCAATCCGTCGAGCGACACCTCGGCGCCGCGTTGCCGCAGTACGAGGAGGTGCGCGCCATCGGCCGGGTCGAAGGCCAGGCCGAGGATCTTCGCGTCGCCGGATGCCGCCACCAGCGAAGCCGGCGCCAGCGTAGCGCCGGTCTTTCCGTCGAGAGAAGCCATCACCAGGCGATCCACCGCCTTGTCTTCTTCGGTCCACACGATGCGCGCTCCGTCCTTGGTGTCGAGGAACGCAGGATACTTCGCCGCGTGGTCCGGAAGCGAGACGCGAACGACGGCGCCCTGCCGCTGGGCGTTGTGGGTGGAGACGCGCGCAACGTGCAGCGCCGAGATGCCGTCGCGTGTGCGCACGTCGGAGAAGGCCAGCCAGGCCACGCCCTCGCGCACGTAGGCGGTGAGCTCCTGGGGTTGGCCCGGGCCCTCCTTGGAGAGCTCGCTGATGCGCTCCTCGCGGGTGAGGCGCCGGAGCTCGGTGTCGATGCGCGCCGCGTACACCTCGGGACCGGGGCTCCTCCCATCGACCCAGGCCACCAGCCAACCGCCGGCGATGGGCACCAGCGTCACGTGCGAGGCGCTGCCCTTCACGCCCGAGAGCTGCACCTCGTTGACGCGGCGGCCCTTGCCGTCGATGCGTGCAACATGCACCTGAAGGTCGCCGTCGTCGCGGGCAACCCAGGCCATGGCGGCGCCGTCCTTGGTGGTGGCGCCGGAGGCCATGGCAAGGCCGCCGGAGGCCACCGCGCGATCGGTGATCTTCAGCGGCGCCCCGAGCTGCGCGCCGCTGGCATCCACCGGGGCGACCCACACCTGCGCGCCCTTGCCGCCGCCGGCCGGAGGATCCACCGAGAGCACGCCCACCAGGTTGGTGCTCTCGGCACGCGCCGTCGCCAGCGCCGCCGGCACTTCGCCGAGCGCCGCGGTCGAGAGAGGCCCGAGGGTTCCCACTGGCTCCAGCGCTTGCTTCGCATCCTTCGCCGGAGCCGGCGCGGGCGCAGCCAGGCTCTGCTTCGGCTCGACCCGCAGCGAGACCACCCGCGGCGGCGTGCCGGAGAGTGCGCCGAGAAGGGAGCACGCGCGCGGACCGCAGTCGAGCGACCACGCCTGGTTGAGATCGGTGCCCAAGAGGCCCCGGAGCGACATGCTGCGGATCGGGTGGAGATCGGCGTCCACCTCCGAGAGGCGGGGCTCGGCCTTCTCGGGGCTGCAAGGAATGCCCGGCGCGCAGCCGGTGGAGAGCCAGGCGAAGCCCTCGCCCATGGGCACGACCTCCAGCGGATCCTTGGCGAAGGCGACCATGGTGGTGGCGGAGCCCTGGCCGAGATAGGCGAAGCCCACGTCGAACCCCAGGCTCTGTTCGCGTTCCGCGCGCCACGCGGCGAGCACACCCTTCTTGCCCGGCGTGAGGCCCACCAGCCGCGCGCCGTCGGGCGCCGCTTCGAGAAGGCGCGCAGGCTCCGCGCGGCCCCCGGCATCGACCCCACCGACGATGAGGCGTTCGCGGCCGTCCACGCGGCCGACCCACGCCGCCACGGAACGGTCGCCGAGGCGCAAGAAATCGATGTCGTGCACCGCGCCGAAGGCGCCCGAGAGGGCGATGGGCAAGGCGCCGGTGCGCAGGCGATCGTCGACCGTCTGGTAGAGCACCGCCGACTTGCCGGTGCCGGTGGACCCCGAGGTGATCCACGCGAGCGCAGCGCCGCTCTCCGCAGGTCGCGCCTGCCAGGCGGTGGCGCCGCGCACGATGGCGGTGGCGCGCGCACGAAGGCCGCCATCGCCGGAGATGGACGCGCCCATCAGGGTGGCGGTGCCGCCTTCGTCCTCTTCGGCCCAGAAGGCGATGCCGCCCTGCCCGGTGGCCACCAGCTCCATCCACCCGATGTGGCGGCCCGGCGCGTGCCCCAGGTCGGCGGGCGGGGCGCGAAGACGGCCACCTTCGTCGACCAGAGCAAAGCCCGCCGCTTCGCCGCCGTCGGACGGATACGTGTACATTACACAGTACGATGCGGTGGTGCCGCCGAAGGAGCGGATCACCAGCGACATGGCGTTGGCAGGCACCTCGGTCTCGGTGGCGGTGCCGCGCGGCGCACCGTCGCGGAGCACCGGCGTGGTGATGAGTAACCGCGTGGCGTCACGCTGCACGATGTGCGCGGCAACGCCGCTCTCTTCGCGGTACGCCAGGAAGGGACCGATGGACGCGCCTTCCAGCGTGGCGATGACCCGCGGCGCGCTGGGAAGTCCGCCGTCGGCGCCGCGCGCGAGCACGTCCTTGGGTCGGGTGCGCCAGGGCTCGTCCACCTGCACCGGGGGCGGCGCACTCGCGCAGGCGTACAGGCAGATCGCGCTCCCCACGACCGACGCGGCCGCGACGGGCGTGAAGCGCAGGAAGCGACGGGAGAGGCGGGAAAGGATCACGTTCTCTTCATAGCAACAAGACCCGAGCCGCTGTTCCTGAATTCCGGATCGGCGCGAATTGCGCGACCCGGCATTTTCTCGGGAATGAAACGCAGGTTAGCCGGTCGTGCCTTCGAGCAGCGAACCGTCGTCGCAGAAGGCGCGAAGTACCGAGCGCGCGGGGTCGAACCACAGCGCCACCACGTTTCCCGATACTTGCAGCTCCGGGTTGGCGCGCGGCCAGCCGCCTTCGGTGCGGCAGAGGATGCGCCCGCCCTCGGCGCCGGCCCACAAGATGCCGTCGCGACCGGACCCCAGCACCCGCAGATCGTGTTGCGTGCCCACCCGCTCGAGGG